>Ga0068853_100000595_pt1 | contig 24814 bp, 18 predicted proteins | sample KBSCornC32_FD_65655 | JGI IMG/M metagenome (GOLD analysis project Ga0068853, IMG submission 65655) | Corn rhizosphere microbial communities from Kellogg Biological Station, Michigan, USA - KBS Corn C3-2 | ecosystem: Host-associated > Plants > Roots > Rhizosphere > Soil ... | reverse complement strand
GTCAGCCGGCCGACGTCTATTACACAAGGCCCACGGCGCCGGGCCCCGACTATGTCTGGATCGACGGGGACTGGATTTACACCGGCGGAAGATATACCTGGCATAATGGCTACTGGAGCCGCCCCCGCGGAGGCCGCAACTGGGAACGGGGTCACTGGGACCATACGGGACGGGGATATCACTGGAACCGCGGACACTGGAGGTAAGATCGCGACCACTGGACGTAAGATCGCGACCACTGGACGTAAGATCGCGGACACTGGAGATAAGACCGCGAATACCAGAGATAAGGCCGCGGACACTGGAGATAAGACCGCGAATACCAGAGATAAGGCCGCGGCGCGCCGTACATATGAAACATCAGGAATACTCTATATATACCGGAGCCTGGGCGAAAGTCACAGGCTCCAATTTTTTGCCGGCGCCCCAGGCCCCGACTGACCGGACGATCCGCGTGTTCCTTTAAATGACCTGCTTCCCGAAGGGCATCAGGGATAGCTCCATCAGCTTTAAATGCTGGCGGGCAAACGGTATCCCGATGATCGTAATGAATAACAGCGCTGCGAAGAACAGGTGGACCACCGCCGTATACAGTCCCCCGCAAAGCAGCCAGATTATGTTGAAGAGGATAGAGAAACAACCCGTGCTGCTTCCCGTGGAAACGACCTGGCGGCCAAAGGGCCAGAGAACCAGCCCGGCTATCTTAAAGCACTGAAGACCGAATGGGATCCCGACGATCGTCAGGCAAAGCAAAAACCCTCCGACGATATATCCGAGTGCAGCGGCAAAACCCCCGAAGAGCAGCCATAAAAGGTTTCCTATAAAATTCATACACTGAAAATTTGTGGCAAAAAATAACAAAAAAAATAATTTTTTCTCACAATTCCGCTAATGTCTGAACTGGACAAGGTCCGGTTCAGGAATGAATCGAAAATAATTATATCCCCCACTCATAAAGTAATGACCTACTGCGTTACATTTACACGGTAAAAAGTTAGCCCCTTAAAAGCCCCTTAATAAAATCCTGTATCAAAAATGGCTACTGACCTGACCACCACTATATCCCTCCATCGCTTTTTAGACGAGCTGATGACGGGCCTTCTCCCACGCGCTGTAAGCCGCAAGACTCTAATTATCAATCAAATAGATAGAAATATTGAAGTCGGTTCAGACGAGAACCTGCTCGCCTTCGTCCTCTGGAACCTTCTCGACAAGGTCATCGACTGCACCCAGAACGAATGCATCCACGTCGAATCGGTCGAGGTGGACGACAGCGTCGTGATCCGGGTACGCAACGCCGGGATCTATTTCTACCGGAGCTGCGCCAATTGTTTCAGGCAGGTGCAGCATGCGGCCGAGAAGATCGGCGCGACCATCAGCATCGACTACGACAGTGCTGAGACCTGCACCACCGTGGCCCTGACGCTCCACCGCGCGGCATAAAATTCTCCTCATCCGGGATTCATTCGAACCGGGTCTCATCCGGCGTAAACCATGAGAACCCGGTCTCATCCAGCGTAAACCATGAGAACCCGGTCTCATCCAGCGTAAACCATGAGAACCCGTCTCATCCGGCGTAAACCATGTGAACCACTGAACTGGCGGACACGTGAACCGCGGGACCGGCCCCCAAAAAACAAAAAAGGACCCATTCTTATCGAAAGGGTCCTGATATCTTACAAAAAGATTGACTTAGTAACGGCTGTTGCTGTAGTTGTTGTTTCCCCGGCGCTGGAAAGAACCACCACCTTTGTTGCCACTGCCACCACGGTCTTCGCGGGGCTTGGCTACGGATACGCCGATCGTCCTGCCGTCAACGGATGCGCCGTCCAGTTCCTGGATAGCCTTCTTTGCTGCTTCGTCATCGGGCATTTCCACAAATGCAAACCCGCGGGATTTGCCGGTGAACTTGTCCATAATAACTTTGGCAGAAGAAACCTCACCGTATTCTGCAAAATAATCCTGTAAGTCTTCGTCCGTAACGTTAAAACTTAAATTCGAAATGTAAATGTTCATACTAACTAATAACTGGTTAAAAAAAAAATTAAAGAGCAATAATCTGAGTAAAAAAGCAGAGAGTAAAGACGACTAACAATTGCCGGAGAGTTAATAGCGGAAACGATCATTCAATTACTGGTGCTGTTATCAGCTCAAATTTACTTCGCAAAGATAGTCTATATTGGTGAAATAACCATGGCTAAAATGGTCAAATTCGTCATCGGATCAATTATTAATTTGTTAAGGCCCCGTAATTTCCGCTAAAGATCGCTCCGGAAATTCTTTTAAGGCCGGACCCGTAATTTCCGTTAAGGTCGCCCCCTGTCAGTTCAATAGCGGCCCTGTTGCCCCCTGCTTAGTTCATTAACGGCCCCGTTGCCCTCCTGTATGTGAGGCCATAAACTGCAAATGCCGCTGCGGTCAGCGCCATCCCCGCAACACAAACCCCGGCCCATTTGGCCAGGTCCCAGGCCACGACGCCAAGTGCCGACCCCAGCGAAGTGCCCGTGAAACTAACGGTCATGTATACTGTATTAAGACGATTGCGCGCACCCGGATTCAGCGCGTATACCCTGCTCTGGTTCGAGACGTGGATACACTGCATCGCCAGATCCAGCAGAACGATACCCGCGATCATACCGGTCACGTAGTCCGCCCAGATGTACAACAGAACAAAGGAAAACAGCAACAGCCCCAGCCCGTACCCGATGGTTATCCTCGGATTCCGCCGGTCAGCCGAGCCCCCCACAAGCGGCGCCGCCAGCGCACCCGCCGCAGCCGCCAGGCCGAAAAGCCCGATAATATCGCTATGGAAATTAAAAGGCGCCCCGGAAAGATGAAAGGTCAGCGTGGTCCAGAACATCCCGAACGTCGCAAAACCCAGCGCGTTGATCACAGCCGCCTCCCGCAAAACGGGCTGCTCCTTTATCAGGGTCAGCAGGGTCCGCATCAGGGAGCCATAGGACCCGCTGAAATTCGGCCTGCTCACCGGCAAGGTATACCGCATGATCACCAGCAGACTGCAGCTTATCCCCGCGGCTACCCAGAACATCCCGCGCCAGCCCAGCCAGGCCCCGACAAACCCGCTCAGCGTCCGTGACAACAGGATCCCGATCAGCAACCCGCTCATGATCGAGCCGATCACCTTCCCCGTGCGGCTGGGCGCCGCCAGATGCGCCGCCATGGGCAGGATCAGCTGCGGTATGACTGACGTGGCGCCGATCAGCACACAGGCGATCTCCATGGTCAATAAATTGGGGGATACGGCCGCCAGGATCAGCGCCGCAACCGCAAAACCCGCCATCCAGACGATCTGGCCCCGCCGCTCCAGCTTGTCCCCCAGCGGCACGAAGAACAACAACCCCAGTGCATACCCCGCCTGCGTGAGGAATGTTATCCGGCCGCCCTGACTCTCCGGTATCCCAAACGACTTGCTGATGAGTACCAGCAGCGGCTGACAATAATAAATATTGGCTACTATCAGTCCCGTGCAAACGGCCATCAGCAGAATATGCCCCCTCTTCAAAAGATCCCCTTCCATATTTTTCATTTCGGCCGCAAGTTACGGGGCAATCACCGAACCTCCTTTGTTTAGTCCAATTGTCAAAATATTGTCAAATATTCTGCGAATTTCTAACCCGCTTTCCCTAAATTGGGGGACCAAAATTCCGAATATGTTGCATCGCAAAAAACTCATCATCTCCCTTTGCCTTTTCGCCCTCGTACTCACCGGCCTGTCCGCCTTCCGCCCTCAGGACGAAAAGCCCAAACACAATTTCAAGGTTCTGCCAAAGGATATCAGCCACGACGACCTGAAAAAAGTGATGGATGGCTGGTGCCAGGCGCTCGGTGTAAAATGCGGTTTCTGTCACGCCCCGTCGGCGGACAGCACGAGTCATCACCTGGATTTTGCGAGCGATGCCAAGCCGGAAAAAAATATCGCCCGCAGTATGTATAAGATGACCGGAAAGATCAACAAGAAATATTTTAGCTTTAATAAGGACGAGAAAGGCGACGTCATTCCCGCGATCAGCTGCGTCACCTGCCATCGCGGAAACCCGCATCCCGGGGAAGTTAAATAGAAGTGAAACAACTAAAGATATTACAGAGCGCTCCACACGGGGCGCTTTTTGATTTATGCTTTGCCGGATATTATTTTATTGTATCTTTTACCGTTTGTATCTCTCCAACAACGGCTTGTCAGCCCCCTGACGCGTTTGGGATGCATAAAATGCCTAAATTTAGGCCCTCATAATTCAATCATGGCAAACAATTCTTTTAAATTCGGCATGATCGGCCTCGGCGTTATGGGGCGTAACCTACTGCTAAATATGGCGGACCATGGTTTCCCCGTTGTCGGCTTTGACCTGGATGCACAGAAGACAGCAACTCTCGAAACTTCGGCAACACCGAACACCACGGTGAAAGGAGTGAATACACTCGCGGAAATGGTCCAGCTGCTTGAAAAACCCCGCAGGATGATGATGCTCGTCCCCGCCGGCAAGCCGGTTGACGACGTTATCAACAGTCTTTTACCCCTTCTCGAAAAAGGAGATATCGTCATCGACGGCGGTAACTCTCACTATACGGATACACTGCGCCGCGTCAAATTCATGGAGGAAAAAGGCTTCCACTTCATGGGAGTCGGCATCTCCGGCGGTGAACAGGGCGCCCGCACAGGCCCCAGCATCATGCCCGGCGGCGACCCCGAAGCCTATCAGCACGTCAAACCCCTGCTGGAAGCCGTGGCAGCAAAAGTCAACGGCGTCCCCTGTGTCGCTCACCTCGGAAAGGGCGCAGCCGGTCACTATGTAAAAATGGTGCACAATGGCATCGAATACGCCATCATGCAGCTGATCAGCGAAACCTACGACCTGCTGCACCGCGGACTTGGTCTGGACAACGACGAGCTGCACAAGATCTATAAGAACTGGAACGACGGGGAGCTTCAGTCCTTCCTCGTCGAGATCACCCGCGATATCTTCCTCAAAAATGACGACAAGACGGGCAACCGCCTCGTAGACATGATCCTCGACAAAGCCGGCGCCAAAGGCACAGGGAAATGGACCTCTCAGGATGCTATGGACCTGGGCATCCCCATCCCCGTGATCGATATGGCCGTCTGCATGCGCGAGCTCTCCGCCTATAAGGACGAAAGAACCCAGGCGGCCGCCATTTACAAAACGCCTTCCACGGAAATTCCCGTCCCCAGGGAGGTCTTTATCCAGCAGGTACAGGACGCCCTCTTCTTCGCCACCATCATTAGCTATGCCCAGGGCCTGGCGATGCTGCACGTCGCGTCGAAGGAGCTGGAAATGGAGATCCCCATGCAGGAAGTGGTCAAGGTATGGCGCGGCGGATGTATCATCCGGTCTTCCCTGCTCGAAGTCTTCTTCAAGGCCTACGAGAAGAACCCCCAGCTCTCCAACCTGCTGCTGGAAGGCGAGATCGCCCAGCTGCTGCAGGGCAAAAAACAAAATATGCGGAACGTCATCATCCACGCCATCCACATGGGCTGCCCCGTGGCAGGCCTGATGGCAGCGCTCAGCTATTTCGACGCCTATCGCAGCGAACGGATGCCGACCAATCTCATACAGGCCCAGCGCGACTATTTCGGCGCGCATACCTACCAGCGCATCGACGAAGCCGGCACCTTCCATACCGAGTGGAACAAGTAAACGAATTGGACCCTGTCCAGTTAATGATTCAATAGATAGTATATGCAAAATCACAAACGGCCACCCGCATCCCTGATCTTTATTTTCGGGGGCAGTGGCGACTTAAACTTCAGAAAGCTTTCACCCGCCTTATATAACCTGTTCATTGACGAGTGGATGCCCGAGAAATTCGGCATCGTCGGCATCGGCCGCACACCCTATAGCGACGAAGAGTACCGCAAACGCCTCTGGGACGGCATCAAGCAGTTCAGCCGCCGTAAAGGAGAAGAACCCAACGGCCACTGGGCCGATTTTTCCCAGCACGTCAGCTATCTGCAGATGGACGCGGAAAAAGACGCCAGCTACGACAAGATCATGGACGTCATCAAGGCAAAAGAATCGGAAATAGGCCAACACCCCAACGTCCTCTTCTATCTCTCCGTGGCGCCCCAGCTGATGCCCGATATCGCAAAAAAACTGGGCGCGCTCAAGACCTGCTCCGAGACGGCTACCACGCGCATCGTGATCGAAAAACCGTTCGGGCACGACCTGAAGAGCGCTCACGAGCTAAACCAGCTGCTCACCAGCATGTTCAAGGAAGAACAGATCTACCGCATCGACCACTACCTTGGTAAGGAATCGGTACAGAATATCCTCTCCCTCCGGTTTGCCAACGCCCTCTTCGAACCCATCTGGAACCGTAACTATATCGAGTCCGTCCAGATCACCGCGGCGGAAACGGTCGGCGTCGAAGGTCGCGGCGGCTACTACGAAAGCTCCGGCGCCCTTCGCGACATGGTCCAGAACCATATCCTCCAGCTGATGTGCATGGTGGCGATGGAAGCCCCCGTCTCATTCGATGCCAACGAGATCCGGAACAAGAAGGTAGACGTCCTCAACGCCATCCGCAAGATCAGCAAGGAAGACGTCAACCAGTACTCCGTTCGCGGACAGTACGCCGAAGGCTGGATGAAAGGCCAGAAAGTTCCCGGCTACAAACAGGAGAAAAGCGTCAATCCAACGTCTCCCGTTGAAACTTTCGCCGCCGTCAAATTCTATATCGACAACTGGCGCTGGCAGGGCGTACCCTTCTACGTTCGCACCGGCAAGCGCATGAATCAGAAGACGACCAATATCACCATCCAGTTCAAGACGGCCCCCAACTACGCCTTCCCCCCGGAAGCCGCGGATACCTGGCGCGCCAACAGGCTGACCATCAGCATACAGCCCGAAATGGAGGTAAGACTCCGGTTCCAGGCGAAACGCCCCGGTCAGAATATGAACCTGGACCCCGTGGATATGGTCTTCAATTCTGACTCGAAACACGAGCCGGAAGCCTACGAGACCCTGCTGCTGGACGTCATGGAAGGCAACCCGACGCTGTTCATGCGCGCGGACCAGGTGGAAGCCGCGTGGAAGATCGTCATGCCGATACTCGAGGCCTGGGAAAGCCGCCCTCCCGTCGACTTCCCCAACTATACGCCCGACGGCTGGGGTCCCGAAGACGCAGAAGCCCTTATCGCCAGGGACGGACACAACTGGATCACCGTCACCCCGGCGCAATAACATAACCTTATATTATGGAACTACACGTATACGCGGACGCCAACCAGCTCAGCGAGGCGGCGGCCCGGTGGATAACAGACCTTATCAGTACTACGCTGAAAAAAAGGGACCGCTTCACCATCGCCCTGTCGGGAGGCAGCACCCCCAAAGCATTGCACAAGCTGCTGGCGGCCCCTCCATACAAAGACCAGATCGACTGGTCAAAAATGCATATTTTCTGGGGAGACGAACGCGCCGTCCCCTTTGAAGACGACCGCAATAACGCCAAAATGGCCTACGAGACGCTGCTCAACTTCGTCACCGTGCCCGCCTCACAGGTACACGTGATGCGCACGGACATCGGCCCCGACGAGTCGGCGGTGGAATACGAAAAGATCCTCCACCAGTATTTCGACTCCATCCCCGGCGCCTCCACGCTGCCCAACAGCTTCGACCTGGTGTTGCTGGGAATGGGCGATGACGGTCATACGCTCTCCCTCTTCCCCGGGATGCCGATCGTACACGAAGAGAAAGCCTGGGCAAAAGCGTTCTGGCTGCCCGCGCAGGATATGTACCGCATCACCCTGACAAAGACCATCGTCAACAAGGCCGCGCATATCGCGTTCCTGACAACGGGTCCCGGAAAGGCTCACGCCCTGAAGGAAGTGCTGAAAGGCGCCTACAACCCGGACCTGTACCCATCGCAGGAGATAAAGCCGGTCAGCGGCGACCTGCACTGGTTCGTCGACGAGGCGGCGGCAGCGCAGCTGAAATGATCAGAAAAATCTCCGGATCAACTCATCCGTAAGTTTACGGTCTCCCTTCGTCCAAAACTCATTGGGCGGAGGGAACTCGTTGATATTGTACCCTCCCTGCGCTTCAAAATCGAACAGCGCATGGGCGAATCCGTCGATGACGAGCGCACACTTCATCCAGTCCTTCGACCAGACGATCAGCAGCGGCCGGGCCGCGGCCTGCTCTTCCCCCGTTTCCTTTTGATGAATATGGAGCGCGTCGAGTATCCTAAGCCCCGCCCCATCCACGTCCTTTTCCACGGCGTAAAGATAGGCGGCTTCCCCGTCGTCCTCAAACACAACCCCATAGCGGTTCTCCGGCGCAAAACTTTCTATAAAGAGGTCCTCGCCGGGAGTCCACTGCTTCTCCTGCATCAGATATCCGTTCATGGTCGGTTCGCTGTTAATTTGAGCCAGTCCACGATGCCGAGATAGATCTTCTGCGCCACCGCTTTCTGGAATTTTGGACTAAGTATCTTCTTCTCGTCTTCCGGATTGCTGAGGAAGGCCACTTCTACCAGGACGTTCGGGTAGTCGGTGGGACCGCTGAGCGAAAAATTGAAATTGCCCACATTCCCGAATTCCTTCAGCCCCAGACTCAGCATCCTTGTCATCACGGCCTCGCTCAACGGCCGGAAGCCGATATAGCGATAATAGGTGCTCGTACCCCGAACCGTGTCCTGGCTCGCGGAATTCAAATGAATACTCACCAGCAGATGCGGGTCGTATTGCTTCAGCATCTCTATCCGCTCGGGCATGCTGAGGGAGGTATCCTTCGTGCGGGTCATGAATGTATTTGTAACCCCAGCCAGTTTGAGCGTTTTGCGCAGCTGTTCGGCGATGATCAGCGTATAGTTCTTCTCGAGCATCCTGCTGTTGACCCCGCTGGCCCCGGAATTGTCCCCGCCATGCCCGGCATCGATGGCGATCCTGAGCTTGCGGATATCCAGTACCGCCGGCTGCCTCCTGATCCGGATGACCAGCCGCCTGCCCGAACTGTCATACGAAACCCCATAGCCCCAGTGCTGCGCATGCTTCAACTGGATGTACACGCGTAACACGTCATCCTCAACCTGCTCGTACCAGGTATTTTTGATCTCCTTTGCCGTACGCAGCTGGGTGATCCAGTTGGTATTGCTGGTCACTCCGAAGATATCGACCGCCACCCTCGAAGGGTCCAGCAGCTGCATGCCGCGGTAGGGCAGTCTGTCGTCCAGGCTTACGAGGACATAGTCCGAGGCCGTATCGCCAAATACCCTGATGCTTCCGCTGAGATGAGGGTTGTGCGCCGGCAGCCGCGCCGATGCCTTTCCCTGGCGCACGACGCTGGTCTTCGCGATATAGGCATAGTGCTGGCTGGAAAGACGCACCTTGTAGTCCGTCCCGTTGCTGTCCACGACCCGCACGAGTACATTTGAATCCAGAAAGCCCATCTTCGCTCCGCCCAGCCGGTCGTCGCCGATACCGTATTCCATAAAAGGCAGCTGCCCGGTCGTCCGGGCCAGCCAGATACTGTCCTGCGAATAGCCGGCACAGAAACACGCCAGCAGAAGGACACACAAGTATATCTTTCGCATGGCCAAATATATACAAAAACGGAAAAGCCACGCCCGGAAACTCCGGTGTGGCCTTTCTTTCCTCATGTGTAACCCCCGATATCCTACAGCGGATACCTGTTATCGTTGATCAATTTGTCGGCAATCCTTCTTTTTGCTTCCTTGCTGTTGAGCGGCTCAACCTTTGTAAACCGTTTCAACCCCAGGAGCATCATCCGTTGTTCGTCTCCGTCCGCAAAGGCATTGATGGCATCTTTACCGGCCTTGCTGATGCTGTCCGCCGCGTCATACAAATATGTCCGCATGATGTCCAGCTCAAAAGCGGCGGCCGCCTCACCCCGCTGGTCGGCCAGCTTCCAGGCCCGCAACAGTGCGCTTTCCGCGACAAAGGTCTGTATGGCCATATCGGCAATATGCATCAGCACCTCCTGTTCCTGCTCCAGCTTCATCATCAACTTTTGCGCGGCGGCACCCGCAGTCAGCAAAATAGCTTTTTTAAAGTTCTGTACGATCTTTTTTTCTTTGGAGAACGGCGTCTCTTCTCCGGAACCAAAATCCGGTATACTCATCAGCTCTTTTGAAACAGCCATCGCAGGTCCCATAATGTCCAGCCGCCCCTTCATCGCTCTCTTTAGCACCATATCGACGGTAAGCAACCGGTTGATCTCGTTGGTACCTTCATAGATCCGGTTGATCCGGCTATCCCGGTAGGCCTTCGAAATAATATACTCGTCGCTGAACCCATTGCCCCCGTGGATCTGAACTCCTTCGTCGACGACAAAGTCCAGCATCTCACTGCCGAATACCTTCAGAATGGCGCACTCGATGGCGTATTCTTCCGCCGCACCCAGCACCGCCTCATTGAACGGCTTTCCTTCGGCCGCCAGACCGACTTCCTTATCATCGATCCATTTGGTTGTCCGGTACAGCGCACTCTCCGAAGTCCAGATCTGGATCGCCATTTCGGCGATCTTGTTCTTTATGGCGCCAAAATTCGCGATCGGGGTTTTGAACTGCTCGCGCGTCTTCGCATATTCGATGGACGTGGTCGCGGCCCGTTTGGCGCCGCCAAGGGCTGCTGCACAGAGCTTCAGCCTCCCAATGTTCAAAATATTAAAGGCGATGATATGCCCCTTTCCGACCTCGCCGAGCAGGTTCTCCGCGGGCACCTTGCAGTCCTGAAAGTACAGCTGCACCGTCGACGACCCCTTGATCCCCATTTTGTGCTCTTCCGGACCCTGCGTAAAACCCTCAAATCCGCGCTCCACTATAAAGGCGGAGAATTTGTCCCCGTCGATCTTTGCGAAAACTGTATAGATATCGGCAAATCCGCCATTGGTGATCCAGCACTTCTGGCCGTTGAGCAGGTAGTACTTACCATCCGCAGACAACTTAGCCGTCGTCTTCGCCCCAAGCGCGTCACTCCCGCTGTTGGGCTCCGTCAGACCATACGAGCCTTTCCATTCGCCCGTGGCCAGCTTTGGAATATATTTCTTCTTCTGCCCGGGCGTCCCGAAATAAAGTATCGGCAGAGTCCCGATGCCCGTGTGCGCCGAAACGCCGACGGAAAAAGAGAAACCGCCGCCCAGGCCCTCATTGACAAGGGTCGCCGTGATAAAATCCTTCCCGAGCCCACCATATTCCTCCGGAACAGCGGCGCCCAGCAGCCCCTGATCGCCCGCCTTCTGTATCAGCGACGGCATCAGACCCGGCTCCAGCTTGTCGATACGGTCGATGACCGGCAACACCTCGCTGTCCAGAAACGAGTTACACATATCCTTCACCATCTGCTGCTCTTCATTGAAATCCTCCGGGATGAAGGTCTCGAAGGGAGAGCTTTCCTTTATCAGCCATTCGGCTCCCCTGAGAGCCTGCTTTTTTTCGGTAGATGCGCTCATAGAAAATAGTTTTATTGGTTTGACCTGGCCACCCTGCGACCCCAAAGGCTCCGCGCGGCGGCTTATCTCAGATTGTCATAAACAAGTTGCAACACTTCCTTACAAATATCTATACGATCTGCAGGCACCCCCTCCAGCGCCTCGTTCAGCGTGGCCTCCGCCAGCTGCATCGTCTCTTCCTGCAGTCGCTGCGCCTGCCGCGTCAGAAAGATCAGATTGATCCGCCGGTCGTCATCCGACGGTACGCGCCTGACCAGCTGCAGCTTCTCCAGATTGTCTACCAACCGCGTAATGCTGGGCTTGTCCCTGAATGTGGCATTACACAACTCCTGCTGACTCTTGCCATCCTCCTTCCATAAATGATACAACACGCTCCACTGCTCGATGGTTATCTTCAACCCCGCCGAATTGAACTTCTTCTGCAAATTCCGCGCAATCGCCGTCGAGGCCTTACCGGTGATAAAACTATAGAGCTCCCCTTTCTTAAATTGGTTGTTTGGCATACAGTTAGTTAAACAACTAAATAAAGTTAAGGATTTGCCGGGATAATTACAAGATTTAATCCAAATTAATCCGTACAATTTTGTGTTCCGTTGGGCTTTTTCGTAACTTTCCATTCTCTCTTTGCCTAAGTCCTATCTTATAAAAGTCTGCCTCCGCCCCCCGGAATTTTAATTGCTATCGGTTCCACACCCCTAAATTGACCATTTATGCGTCACCTCCTCATCCTCTTATGCTGGGTAGTCGCCCTAACGCCTGCTGCTGCCCAACACAAAATCATCGCCGGTATGGGCTCATCAACTATGGCTGGAGTGGGTTCTACGCCTACTACACCCCCAGGGTCGAGTCAACCTCCGGTCAACGCCTGGTCAAGCATACTGAACAGGTATTATCAGGCTACAGGGTATATCGACAGTCTGTACAATCTCGGCAGACCCGGCACTACCACCTATAGCGGCCTGCCCACCAGCTATACCATACCCGACGGACTGGAGCATAACCCGGATTATGACGTAGACGGCGCGCTGAACTCCCGCTTTGCCTTTGGCCGCAGCACGGATATCGTCATCGTCAACTACGCCAACAACGACGTAGGAAATGGTTATACGCTGGCAGAGACCATGACAAACCTCCAGATCATCTATAACACGGTAGTCGCTGCCGGCAAGATCGCGTTTGTCACGACCACGCAGCCGAGAACGGGGTATACCACCGCGCAGAAACAGCTGTTAAAAGTTGAACGGGATTCGATCATGAACCGTTTTGGCGTCCACGCGATCAATTTCTATAATCCCATAGTCGCCGCCGACTCGCTGAATATCAACCCAATTTTAAGTGCAGGGGATAATATCCATGTGAACAACGCGGGGCACCAACTGCTGTTCGAGACGGCGAGGGACGTTATGAATAATGTCCTGTTCGGCGCGCCCCTGCCGATCGTCCTGACCGGATTTACAGCGGTTATGCAACAGCAAAAAGTCGTTTTGACCTGGACCGGAATGAACCAGACAGGCGCACCCAGTTTTATCGTTCAGCGTAGCGGTGACGGCACTTCCTTCGGGGACATCGCCTCGGTGCCGGCCATCGGCGCCGAGACCGCGCACAACTATACCTGGTCCGACGCGCAGCCGCTCGCGGGGAAAAGTTATTACCGGATAAAAGTTTCGGAGCACGGCGAAGCCGACCACTATTCACCGGTCGTTGCCGTCACGGATATTGCGACGGGCTGGGCCATCGGCAAGCTGTACCGGGCATCGGGATCGACCTGGAATATCGAGATAGTGGGCGGACAGAACTCCCGCCTGCAGCTGCGGGTAGTCGACGCCGGGGGCCGGGGTTTCCTGCAGCAGCCCGTCGCCGTCACTTCGTCGTCTCAGCTGATCCCCCTGAACCTCAGCGCGCTGCCCGGCGGCCAGTACTTCGTGCAGCTGGTATCTGACAAGGGCGTGGTCACGGTAAGGGCGATACAGAAAGAATAGAATGACCACCCGCCATTCCAGGCGTCAGTCCGGCGGCACCGCTACAGAAAAGCCACTCCTTTCACCAGGAGTCCGTAGATTAGCCTGGGAAACCCGGCATATGCACCATGGCTATTATCTGCTGAAGGACTCGATGATACACTACTCCATCGGAGGAGGAGGCAGCCGGCTGCTCGTCTGTTTTCACGGCTATGGTGAATCGGCTGAGTCGTTCGCCTTTCTCGAAGGCGCTCTCGGTAAAGACTACACGCTGCTCGCGATCGACTTCCCCTTCCACGGAGGCACCGACTGGAAAGACGGATTGTATTTTGATCCCCGCGACCTCGTCGTTATGCTGGAAAAGATCACCGGAGACGCCGCGAACCAGCCACCGGACGGAGACCCCGTGACCCGGCAACCCGGCGGAGACGCCGCGAACCAGCCACCCGGCCAATGGACCCTGCTCGGGTACAGCATGGGCGGCCGTATCGCCCTCCACCTCCTCCATCTGATCCCGGAAAAAATTGAAAAGCTCGTACTTCTTGCCCCGGACGGCCTAACGATGAATCCCTGGTACTGGCTGGCGACGCAGACAAAGTCCGGGAGAGCGTTCTTCCGGTTCACCATGGCGCATCCCCACTGGCTCTTCGGTTTCCTCCGCGCCGCAAACAAATTCAAATGGGTCAACCCCGGCATTTATAAATTCACCCACCGCTACATCGACGACGAAAAGGTCCGCAGCGACCTCTATGCCCGATGGACAACGATGCGCGGCTTCCGTCCGGACCTCAGACAACTCCGCAACACTATCCGCAAACGCAATATCCCCGTCCACCTCTTCTACGGCCGCTACGACCGGATCATACGCGCAAAAAGGGGAGAACGCTTCAGAAAGGGCATCGAAGTTCAATGCCATCTCCAGCTTCTCCCCACGGGTCACCAGCTGCTGCAGCCGGAACACCTGAATATGATAGTCGCCGCTATTACTTCATGACGATCACCTGATGGATGCTGATATGTCCATCGGCCGTGGTGATCTTCAACATATAGATACCGCTGCTGAGACGGGGGTTGAGCATCGCCAGCCCGCCGGTCACCGGCGCAGTCTCCTGCAACAGCAGCCTGCCGCCCGCATCATACCATTCCGTCCTCACGCTGCTGAGACCGGCGCCCAGACCATTTATGAATACCTGTCCCCTCGTCGGGTTGGGGTAGACGGAGACAGGACCGGCCGCGTCGAAGTTCACGATCCGTACTGGTGAATAGGTTTCCTTTCCATCCTTATCGGTCTGCTTCAGCCGGTAGTAGCTGGTTCCGCTGTAGGGCTTCGCGTCGATGGCCGTATAGTCCAGCTCCGCGTCGCTGTTGCCGTCGACCGCTTTCGTCGCCTGTCTCGTCACCTGCTCATAGCTCACGCCGTCCTTACTCCTCTCCACGGTAAACCAGGCGTTGTTGGCCTCGGAGCTCGTCGCCCATGAAAGATCGGTGCGCCCGTTGTCTGCAACGGCCCTGAAATAGAGGAGGCCGACGGGCAGTGTGTTCATGCCACCCGCCTTGTTGCCCAGCGCAAATGTCGAGAAGGAATTGAAGGGAGACGGGCCCGACATGGAGGTGATGCTGCCCGTGAGCATTGAACCGGCGCTGTAGGTCGGCCCGCCCGAACCACCGATGTCTATCCAGCTGGTCGTCGCCGTGTAGGTATTCTTTACGACGGTAAGCGAGCCGCCGTCGGTCACCCAGTCATTGTATCCAAAAAAGATCTGGATCGTCTGGTTGCCGCTGAGACCGGCATTGGGCTGGTTAGCGCCCGCAGCGTCGGTCCTGCCGATGGTATAATAGTGTACGTCGGATACGTGGTCGACGGTCGGCGGAAGCGAATAGTTCAGTAGTCTGGCGCTCGAATTGAACAGCTGCGCCTGATAGGTATACAGCGTACCGTTGCTGTGGCTGACCGTAAGCACCACGGGCCGGCAGTCCGGCGACGTGCCTATCGGGAAGTTCAGCGTGGTCGTACCCGAGGTCGATTTCTGGTACCGCATGGGACCGTTGACATAGCTCGTCGAAAGCGCATCGCCGGCCGCAGTGAACGAACCGTTCAACATGGTCAGGATACGCGACGTCGTCGTATTCAGCAGACCCGAGGTCAGCACCAGGCCTCTCGAGACGTTTATGGACGTAGTATTCAGCGTAAAGCCGCCGCCGGTATTGGCGATGGTCAGCCGGGTAAATACAGGGACGGGCGTACCCGCCGTGGCATTCATATTCTGGACCGCAGACCCCGTCATCACGGCAGTACCACTTCCCGCACCGAACGTCATCGCAGAAGCCGCGGGGCTCGTGACACTGATGCTGCCGGCATAGTTGCTGGTATTGTTATAGTTCGGATAGACAAGACCGGTATTGCTCTGAACAAAACTTACGTCGTTGTTAAAGAAGTCGCCGGCGTTGTTGGCCATCATGAGATAACCGGTACCCGTGTTGGTAAAGCTGGAAACGCCGTTGAATGTATTGTTCCCATAGCTCTGGTCACTGCTGCTCCCCGTCTTGGTACAGGTGACGGTACCATTGAACGTGCTGTTCTGAAAGAACACGCCCGGGCTCGACGAGGTAAGCGGCGCATCGAAAGAAGCGTTGTTCCCGTACTGGATATAGCTGGTGCCCGTAGTTGTGATATTCTGCGCCGTGCCCCCTGACTGGGTAAAGGTACGGAAGATCAATCCGCCGGAATTGAATCCCGCCGATCCGACGGTGATGGTCTTCCCGCCGGAAAGAACGGCCGTTCCCGTCCCATTGCCAAAATATACCCCGCCGCCATTGATATTGTTGACGATTATATTGCCATTATACTGGGTGCCGATGCCATTGGTGTTGGGATATATCCACAGATTGTTCACCCCGGGCTGGTTGTTGAAGGTGACGTCGCCGTTGAAGACATTCCCCGTACTGTTGTAGGCGATATACATATGCTGCGCCGGGCTCTGGTTGTTAAACACAGAAGTGGACTGCCAGGTGTCCGGATTGCCGTTGCCCATCATGAAATAACCTGTACCCGTATTCGTCACGGTGAACGGCGCATTGAAAAGATTGTTCCCGGGGCACTGGTCATTGGTAGTACCATTCTTCAGAGCCGTCACCGATCCGTTGAACGTACTGCTATTGAAGAACAGCGTAGGGCTCACCGTGGTCAGATTACCGCCGAAGTTCGCCAGCGGACCAAAATAGAGCGTCGACGTCCCGGTCAGGGTCAGTGACTGAGGCGTGGCTCCTGCCTGTGTGAACTGTCTCAGATATAAAGTTCCCGCAGAGAACCCGGCCCCGCCGACCGAAATGGTCTTCCCCGCCGACAAGGCAGCCGTGGCCGACGCCGACCCATTACAGAACTGGACCCCCTGGCCGGCAACCGAAGTAGCGACGATATTATCGCTAAAAATAGTACCTGCGGAATACGAACTGACATAGATACCCGTGTTGGCGGTGGGGGCGTTGTTGAACGTCGTCACCCCGCCAAAAACGTTGTTCGGACTGTTATACGCGACGTAGATATTGTTCGCCCCCAGATTGTTAAACGTCGCCGCGGACATGAACTGGTCCCTGTTGCCGTTGCCCATCAGCAGAAAACCCGCGCCCTGATCGGTCAGGACGGCCGGGCCATTAAATATATTGTTCCCCGAGCTATAGTCGTTGGAAGCACCCGTCTTCGTGGAATTGACGGCGCCGTTGAACGTACAACCGTTGAAATACAACGACGCGCTGGTCGAGGTCATGTCGCCGCCGATCGCCGACGTCGGCCCAAAGGTCAGCGCGCTGTTCCCCGTCAGCGGAAGGTTAACGGGAACATTGCCGAGCTGGGTAAACCGCATGATCTGCAGATAGCCGGTGCTAAAGCCGGCCGCGCCGATGGATATGGTCTTCCCTGCCGCAAGCGTGATATCGGTGCTATTGCTCCATCCAAAAGCGATGCCGACCGAAGAGCCCACCTGGGTCAGTATGATATTCCCGTTGAATTGATTGCCCGTTGGTGTATTGCCGAAAATAACCCGCTCGGTAGAATTGTTGTTAACGTATACGTCTCCGTTGTAAATATCCGGGGCGCCATTGGCGAAGCCGAAATACCCGGCGCCCTGCTGATTGATCGTGGTCGTCGAGTTAAACGTATTTCCCCCGAAAGACCATTCCCCCGTCGCACCCGTCTTGGTGAAAGAAGTTACGCCGGAAAAGGTCGTCGTATTTAGAAGGATGCGGGGAGACACCACCGTAAAATCCCCGCCGAAAGAAGAAGACGGACCGGTCTGCAGCAGGGTATTGGTCCCGGTCAGGTTCAGGCTGGTAGGGGTGTTGCCCAGCTGGGTGAACTGTCGCAGATAGAGCGTACCCGTAGAGAACCCGGCAGCCCCCGTCTGTATGGAATAGCCAGCTGCCTGCACGGCCGTGGACGCGCTGTTCTGGCAGAAATAGACACCCGTCGCTGTTCCCGTGCTGGATACGGTGATATTGCCGTTGAAGGCATTCCCTGCTGAGTTCCAGCCTACGCCGATATACGATGAGCCGCTGCTGTTCAGGCTGACGTCGCTGTTCCAGGTGTCCGGATTGCCGTTGCCGAGGATCAGTATTCCCGACCCGCTGTTGTTGAGGGTCGTGCTGCCCTGAAATGTATTGCCGCCGCTGCTGTAGTCGTTGCCGCCGCCCGTCTTTGTGGCATTCACCTGACCGCTGAACGTACATCCGTTGAAGAACAGATTGCTGCTGGTGGCGTTCAGATCGCCGCCGATGGCAGACGTCGGACCAAAATACAGCGCGGTTGTCCCCGTCAGCGGAAGGTTTACCGGAGCATTGCCCAGCTGGGTAAACCGCATGATCTGCAGATAGCCCGCGCTGAAGCCCGCCGCGCCGATAGAGATCGTCTTCCCGGCGGCCAGGGTCAGGTCGCTGACCGCGTTCCACCCAAATGCGATGCCGACAGACGAGCCCACCTGTGTGAGAATGATATTTCCGTTGAACTGGTTACCCGTCGAGATGTTCGCAAAAATAACCCGCTCGGTAGAATTGTTGTTGACATACAGGTCCCCGTTATAGATATCAGGGGCGCTGCCGGCGAAACCGAAATAGCCGCTGCCCTGCTGGTTGATCGTGGTCGTCGAATTGAAGGTATTCCCGCCAAAGGACCATTCCCCCGTCGCCCCTGTCTTGGTCAGTGTGGTCGAGCCGGAAAAGGTGGTGGTATTCAGCAGGAATCGGGGGGACACTACGGTAAGATCCCCGCCAAAGGAAGTTGCAGGTCCGGTCTGGAACAGGGTCGTAGCGCCCGTCAGGCTGAGGCTGACCGGCGTATTTCCCAGTTGGGTGAACTGTTTGACCAGCAGCTGGCCGGAAGAGAACCCGGCGGCGCCGATCTGTATAGTATGCCCGGCAGCAAGAGTCGCCGCCGACCCGGTATTCTGACAAAAATATACCCCCGCGGCCGTGCCCGTGCTGGAGACAGTGATATCCCCGTTGAACGCATTCCCTGCAGCGCTTGAACCGACGCCGATATAGCTGCCGGCGCCATTACTGTTGAAGACGGTATTGCCGTTGAACACGTCCGGGCTGCCATTGGCTAACAACAGCGAACCTGTACCGGTATTGGTAAAGACGGCGTTGCCCTGGAAGGTATTTCCGCCGCTGCCGTAGTCGTTGCCGGCTCCGGTCCTGGTAGCATTGACCTGGCCATTGAACGTAGCGCCGCTGAAATTGACGTCGGGCGTATTCGAGGTCATGTCCCCGCCGATGACCGATGCCCGGGCAAAAGCAAGATAGGTGCTGGCGCCCGTGAAATTGAGATTCATCGGTGCATTACCCAGCTGCGTGAACGTATTCAGATAGAGAAACCCCGCGCTGAAACCGGAAGAGCCCACGAGTATCGTCTTGCCCGCCGCCAGTGTTGGCGTTCCTGTGCCGCCCAGCCAGCCCAGATAGATACCTCCCTTGCCGGAGGCGGTGACAATGATATTGTCATTGAACAGATCGTTCGAATTGTAGCCCAGCATAAAATAGCCCGTATTGCTCTGCTGGTCGATCGTACAGGTCGAGTTGAAAATGTTTTGATTCTGGTTGTTGTGATTGGATGAACCACCCGTCTTGCTGAAAGCGGCCGGGCTGTTATAAGTAGCGCCCTGTGCCCAGATATCCGGCGCCGTGGCGGTAAAAGACCCGCCAAAACTGCTGCCCGGCCCAAGGATCAGCGACGTGGTACCCGTGCCTGCAAGGTTGATCGGAGCGCTCCCCAGCTGTGTAAACTGTTTCAGATAGAGATAGCCTGCGGTCAGGCCTCCCGAGCCGGCCTGGATCGTTTTTGTGGCGGCGAGCGTCGCCGTTGCGGTCGCATTGCCTCCGCAGAACTGTATGCCCGTCGCACTGCCGGAGGTATTCACATATATATTCCCGTTGAACTGGTTGCCGGTGCTGGCCCAGCAGGGTAAAAGCCGCTCGGACCCGTTATCCGAGAACGTCACGTCCTTATTCCAGGTGTCCGGATTGGCGTTACCCAAAAGGAAATAGCTGCTTCCGTTGTTGGTGATGGTGGAGACGCCGTTGAACACATTGCCGCCGCTGCTCCAGTCGCCGGTAGAACCCGTCTTGGTAAAATTCGTAACGCCGTTGAAAACGGCCCCGTTCAGGAGTATGGTCGGACTCACGACGGTCACATCCCCGTCAAAAGAAGAGGACGGCCCAAGCGTAACTGCCCCGCCGCCGGTCATCGAAAGACTCTGTGCCGTTGGCCCTGTCTGTGCGAACTGTCTCAGGCTGAGTGTGCCGGATGTAAACCCGCCGCCGCCGATGGTGATCGTCTTTGTCGCTGCCAGCGTACTGGTAGCCGAAGCGCCGCCGCCGAAGATGACTCCGGCGCCGCTGGTCGAACTGACGACAATATTTCCGTTGAACAGGGTGCCCGCGGAATTTTGACCGACATAGATCGCGGTATTCGAGGCGGGGGTGTTGTTGAAGGTGGTCACCCCGTTAAAAACGTTATTCGAACTATTGTATGCTACATACAGATTTGAGTTGCCTGTATTATTAAAGGTCGCCGCGGCGTTGAACTGGTCGGGATTGTTATTGCCCATCAGCAGGTAGCCGTCGCCGGCATTGGTCATGGTCGTAACGCCGTTGAAGATATTGTTGCCCTGGCTGGCGTCGTTGCTGGAACCCGTCTTGGTCAGGGTGAGTGCTTTCTGAAAGGTTGTGTTCCTCAGGGTTACCGATGCCGAGCTGATCGTGACGATACAGTTCATGACGATCGGTCCGTTGCCAAAGGTCGTGGAAGTGGCCGCGGGGATGGTGACCGTTCCATTCTGCACGGTGCCGGTCGTAAACGTCGCCGTGCTACCGCCGATGGTCAGGGTGAAGCCGCCCATGTCAAGGGTGCCGCTGGTCAGTTTGAAGTTGGATATTCCCACGCTCGCGGGCATCAGACAACTGTTGCCGGCCGTCACGATGGTCACATTGTCCACTGCGCCCGGGATCCCGTTGGGGGTCCAGTTGCCCGGAGTATTCCAGTTGGTCGATACGCTGCCATTCCAGGTATAGGAAGTCTGGGCATTTGCTGTCCGGATACAGACAACGATAAGGAGGAGGGAAAAATACAGGGTTGTTAGTAGAGGTCTTTTCATAGAAACAATGAATTTTGAATAAATTCAAGTCATATTGGATTTTACATATAGGTCTGTACCTAGATACGCCAATTGTATTCCAACTTTCCAATTAACTGACTGTCATTATATTGCAGTTTTTTCGATATAAAACTTTTTCCCAAAACAGGAATTTCTTCCAAAACGCAGGCATCACTATATTTACTCGTTCATCATGGGTCCTTTATATATTCTTACATTTATAAGTTGTCTGCTCCTGATCGTTTATGGGCTCCTGATAGTCTGGTATTTCCGGGCCTGGACTTCGATCCCCCCGGTCGCGCAGCCCGCTGCCTGGAGGACCTGGCGTACCTGGATCACCGTGGTGGTTCCCGCGCGCAATGAGGAGGGGAATATCCTCCGTTGTCTCGACTCGCTGGCGTCGCAGTCCTATCCCAGGCATTTGTATGAGGTTATCGTTGTAGACGATCATTCTACGGATGGTACGGCGGGGTTGGTTGAGGGGTTTGGGGGGGTGGGTCTGACGGTGAGATGTATACGACTTTCCGAACAGGGGGGGGGCGGGACCCGGGCGGCTCATAAAAAATGGGCGGTCGAATCGGGCATAAAGGCCGCCCGCGGACAGCTGATCGTCGCCACGGACGCGGATTGCACTGCGAAGCCGGGCTGGCTGGCGGCTATTGCGGCCTGCTATGAGGACAAGGGTGCGAAGTTTATTGCGGCTCCTGTGCGTATTGCTTCGGAGCCGGGGCACGGTTCGCTATCCCCCCGCGGTTCAGCCGCGATCGCCGGCGGTTCACAGACCGGCGGCGGTTCACAATCCACTCGCGGTTCAGCCACGATCGCCGGCGGTTCACAGACCGGCGGCGGTTCACAATCCACTCGTGGTTCAGCCGCTATCGCCGGCGGTTCACAATCCCCTCGTGGTTCAGCCGCTATCGCCGGCGGTTCACAATCCCCTCGTGGTTCACACGCGGACCACAGGCCACACACAGGTCGCGGTTCACACACAGACCGCGGTTCACGGCCCAGGTCCCACGACCTTCTGTCGATCTTCCAGACCCTGGACTTCATTACTCTCCAGGGCATCACCGGCGCGGCCGTATACCGCCGGGTCCACTCGATGTGCAACGGCGCCAATCTGGCTTACGAAAAGTCGGCATTCGAAGAGGTCGGCGGCTTCAGCGGCATCGACTCGATCCCTTCCGGCGACGACATGCTGCTGATGCACAAGATCTATTGCAAGTATCCCCAAAAGGTCTTCTTCCTAAAGGACCGCCATGCCATCGTCACGACACGGCCCGAGTCCTCCTGGTCCGGCTTTTTCCACCAGCGCGTCCGCTGGGCCAGCAAGGCAGACCGGTACGACGACAAGCGGATCTTCTGGGTCCTGCTGCTGGTATATCTGGTCAACCTGCTGTTGGCAGGTCTTTTCGTCGCGGCCTTCTGGAATACCTGGTGGTTATGGATATTATTACTGCTGCTGATCGCAAAGACGGCCGTGGAATATCCTTTTGTACGGGCTGTAGCGGGCTTTTTCGGACAACAACGATTGATGGTGTATTTTGCGGTCTTACAACCCGTTCATATCCTCTATACTATCGTAGTCGGCTGGCTCGGAAAGTTCGGCAGCTACCAGTGGAAGGACAGAAAAATAAGCAAATGACAACCACCCGTATACATATCGGCAAACGCCTGCTGCGAAACAGAGGAACACTTTTCGGGCTCATCGTCATCGGCTTGTCGGTCCTGGTGTCGATCGTCGTCTATTTCATCGCCCCCGACCCTTCGCCAAATGCCAATCGCATCATCGTAGAGATCGGCGGCCGCCCGCCGGGTTTCCGCCAGACGTTCCTGCTTTTAGCCAAAGAGCGCGTGCAGCCACCCGTTTCCTTCTTCGGCCGGTTGTTCAATGGCAGAGAGGACGCCTTCGACTATATCCCCATCAACAGTTACTCGGTGCAGGGAGACAGCCTCATTGTACAAAAGTTCGTCGACGAAGGGATAGCCGAGAGAAGGGCCTGGTTTGTTGGCCCCGGAGGAAACAACGGCTCACGCTTCTTAAAAAGTTATCGGATAAAAACCCAAACATTCTGGGTGGGCACCGACAAATACGGCCGGGACATCCTCAGCCGGTTGCTCATCGGCGTTAGGGTAAGTCTGGCCGTGGGGCTGGTGACGGTGTTGCTTTCCCTCAGCGTGGGCGTACTGCTGGGTGCGCTCGCAGGCTATTTCAGGGGGCGGGTGGACGAGCTGATCCTCTGGCTGGTCAACGTCATCTGGAGTATCCCGACGCTATTGCTGGTCTTCGCCATTATGCTGGTACTCGGAAAAGGTTTCTGGCAGGTCTTTATCGCCATTGGCCTCACGCTGTGGGTCAACGTGGCGCGGATCGTCCGCGGTCAGGTGCTGGCGGTGCGGGAGAGAGAATACGTAGAAGCCGCGCGGGCCCTGGGCTATTCACACAGCCGAATCCTGTTCAGGCATATCCTTCCCAACGTGATGGGTCCCGTATGGGTCGTAGCCGCGTCCAATTTTGCGTCAGCCATCGTGATCGAAGCTGGCCTCAGCTTCCTCGGAGTCGGCGTCCAGCCGCCGCAGCCAAGCTGGGGGCTGATGATAAAGGAGAACTATAATTTTATTATTACGCACAATCCAATGCTTGCGCTCGCGCCCGGTCTGGCCATCATGCTGCTGGTGCTGGCCTTCAATCTGCTGGGAAATGGACTAAGGGATGTGCTGAATGTGAGAGTGTAGCGGCCGGCGCCCGCCGGGGGGGACCGCGTTTCGGCCTGCAGCGGGACCACTTTTCGGCCTGCCGGGGGACCGATTTACGGCCTGCCGGGGGGACTGCGTTACGGCCTGCCGGGGGACCGATTTACGGCCTGCCGGGGGACTACGTTTCCACCCGCCGGGAGCCTGGGAGAATTATTCTTTAAAAACCTGTACGTTGCGCGTAAAGCTTTCATCGAGAGAGATAAAGGTCTCCGTCCTTTCGATCCCCTTTATCTTTTGCAGCTCGTCATGCAGTACCGACCGCAGCTGATTGATGTCTTTGCACACTATCTCCGCGAACATGCTGTAATTACCCGTGGTATAATTGAGCCGGACGATCTCGGGTATCTTTTGCAGCTCTCTGGCGACACTATCATAAAGCGAGCTCTTTTCAAGAAAAATGCCGATAAATGCAATTACATCGTAACCAAGCTGTTTCAGATCAACGTGCAATTTTGTACCTTTGACGACGGATAGCTCCTGCAGCTTCTTGATACGTACATGGATCGTACCTCCCGAAACGAACAGTTTCTTACCCAATTCAGCATAGGATATCTCGGCATTCTCCATCATTTCATGGATTATCTGTAAATCCAATTTGTCGAGATTCAATTTTACAGCCATCTTGAATATAGTTTTTGAATTTTCTCTACAGTGTAATGCAAATATTTGAATAAAATTGAAAATACAAAAATTTTTATTGAAAAACTACAAACATTTCAAGCATTTCTTTAATTTTACTTCATCAAGCCGATAGCCGGCCGCCGGCTCCCGGTCACTTACTGTGGAGTGATGAAACTTGGCAGACATGCCCTCTTGTCTCGGGGGTGGGGAATCTGGGATAAACATAGTGTAATGCCGGATCCGACCAACATCGGGTTCGACTGGGGTTGACCACCGCACATTGCGCTACTGCTAACTACCCCGTGGAGGTTCGAATCCTTCCTCTACAGCATCTAAAAACCCCGCGTCATGCGGGGTTTTTGTTTTATATCTGCTCCTTTCCTTCTCA
>Ga0068853_100000592_pt1 | contig 24848 bp, 23 predicted proteins | sample KBSCornC32_FD_65655 | JGI IMG/M metagenome (GOLD analysis project Ga0068853, IMG submission 65655) | Corn rhizosphere microbial communities from Kellogg Biological Station, Michigan, USA - KBS Corn C3-2 | ecosystem: Host-associated > Plants > Roots > Rhizosphere > Soil ... | reverse complement strand
GAGGTGATGGCGCGCATCGTGGAACCGACCGTGGCCTGCCTGGCGGCGCGCGGCACGCCCTATAATGGCGTACTGTTCGCGGGGTTGATGCTGACCCCCGATGGGCCGCAACTGATCGAATATAATTGCCGGTTCGGCGACCCGGAGTGCCAGGTGCTGATGCTGCGGCTGGAGGATGATCTCGCCGCCTTGCTGCTGTCCGTGGCCGAGGGGCGGCTCCTCGCTGCGTCGCCGCGCCTGTCCGATGCGCCCGCCATCACCGTGGTCATGGCGGCGGCGGGCTATCCCGGCACGCCGGAAAAGGGCGCGATCATCACCCTGCCGGAAACGGCGGAGGGCGTGCAGATCTTCCACGCCGGCACCGCATGGGCCGATGGCGAACTGATCGCCAACGGCGGCCGGGTGCTGAATGTCACCACGACCCGCCGCACGCTGGCGGAAGCGCGCGCGGACACCTATCTGACGGTCGACCGCATCGCCTTTCCCGGCGGCTTCTGCCGCCGCGACATCGGCTGGCGCGAACTGGCGCGCGGCGCGCACTGAACAGGGGATTGAACATGACCGAGAGTGGCTGGATCGGTGTGATTTTGGTCGCGGTGATCGCGATCGTGCTGGTCGTCTTTCTGCTGCGGCGGAAGGCGGGCGATCCGCCCGCGTCGGAATCCGTGGATGCCGCGCCGCTGGTGCCCGAGATCATCCCGGCGGTCGCACCGCTGCCGCCGGTCGCTCCCGTCGCGGTGGCCGAACCGGACAGCCTCGCCGCGCCGCCACCGCTGGCAGAGGCCCCCGTCCCGGTCGCGCCGACGACGGATAGCGACGACCTGCGCCGGCTGAAGGGCGTCGGCCCCAAGATCGTGACGTTGCTCCAGAGCGAAGGCATCACGCGCTATGCCCAGATCGCCGCCTGGACCGAAGCCGACCTTGCGGCCATCAACGCAAAGCTGGGCAGCTTCGCCGGCCGGCCGCAGCGCGACAGTTGGGTGGAACAGGCACGGCTGCTCGCGGCGGGCGATGTCGCGGGGTACGAGGCGAAGTTCGGGAAGCTTTAGAGCGAGATGGCATCAGACGGAAGCATGCTCCCTCCGTTCGCTTCGAGCGAAGTCGAGAAGCCGTTGCGCGATGTGTCTCGACTTCGCTCGACACGAACGGATCAACCCGATGTCATCATCCTCTAGGCGACGCGCCGGAACGCGATGAAACCCGGTCAGCCGTCCGAAACGCGCTCGATATTCGCGCCCACCGCGCTCAATTTCTCTTCCAGCCGCTCGTAACCGCGATCGAGATGGTAGACGCGGTTGACCTGCGTCTGCCCCTCAGCCGCAAGACCGGCGAGGATCAGGCTCATCGAGGCGCGCAGGTCGGTGGCCATGACCGGCGCGCCCGACAGCCTGGGAACGCCGCGCACCACGGCCGTCCGGCCCGTGACCGCGATGTCCGCGCCCATGCGGGTCAGTTCGGGCACATGCATGTAGCGATTCTCGAAGATCGTCTCGGTCAGCAGGCTCGCCCCGTCAGCCAGGGTCAGCATCGCCATGAACTGCGCCTGCATGTCGGTCGGGAATGCCGGGAACGGGGCCGTGGAAAGCGTCAGTGGTTTGAGCGGGCCATCCGCCGCGACCTTTATGCCGTCCTTGGTCACCTCGACATGCACACCCGCATCGGTCAGGCCCGCGAGGATCGCGTGCATGTCGTCGGTGCGCGCGCCGACCAGTTCCAGTTCGCCGCCGGTGATCGCCGCCGCGCAGGCATAGCTGCCCGCCTCGATCCGATCCGGCATCACCTTATAGGTCGCGCCATAGAGGCGCGGCTTGCCCTGTATGGTGATGCGGTCAGTGCCGGCGCCCTTGATCTCGCTGCCCATTTCCACGAGCAGGCCGCACAGGTCGACGATCTCCGGCTCGCGCGCGGCATTTTCGATCACGGTTTCGCCATTGGCGAGCGCCGCCGCCATCAGCGAATTTTCGGTCGCGCCGACCGAGGGGAAGGGCAGCGTGATCAGTGCGCCCTTCAGCCCGCCGTCGGGCGCGATGGCGCGGATATAGCCCGCCGCCATCTCGATGGTCGCGCCCAGCGTCTCGAAGGCTTTCAGGTGGAAGTCGATGGGCCGGTTGCCGATCGCGCAGCCGCCGGGCAGCGACACGATCGCCTCGCCCGCGCGCGCCAGCAAGGGACCGAGAACGACAATCGACGCGCGCATCTTGCGCACGATGTCATAGGGGGCGGTGGTCGAGGTGATCCGCCCAGCCTTGAGCGTCATCACCCGCCCGAAATCCTCGGGCCGCGATCCCTCGATCGTGGTCGATGCGCCGAGCTGGTTGAGCAGATGCCCGAAGCTGTCCACATCGGCGAGACGCGGCAGGTTGCGCAGCGTCACCGGCTCGTCGGTGAGCAATGCGCAGGGGAGCAGCGTCAGCGCGCTGTTCTTGGCTCCGGAGATGGGAAGGCGACCGCTGAGCGTCTGCCCCCCTTCGATGATGATGCGATCCATGTGCTGCTCTTAGGCAGCGCATGAGTTTCCCGCAATGGCCGACATGGGCCTTATCCGGCCTTTTGGCATGGCGGTCGCGCCTCCTGGAATCCGACGCAGCACCGGCGTTGATACAAAAAAATTTCCCTAAAAAATGCGTCATAATAAACGCTTGAAACAAAAGCGGAAAACACCGCGCGTCCGATTGATCCAGGTTAGTGCGCGTTCGCCGTTTGCAGCCATAGGAACGGTCGAGCGTTCTGCTGTTGCAACGAAAAATCGCGCCGGCAAACAGGAAAGAGGGTAAACGTGACCGAAAGTTGCTTCGCTGCACGACTGAAGAAATATATGGCTTTGACGCCGGGCGAGGAACGGGCGTTGATACAGCTGGAAGAAAATCCCCGGCAAGTCCGCAAGGGCCAGATCATCCAGCGTGAAAAAGACCTCGTGACCGAATTGTTCGTGGTGTCGAGTGGTCGAATGATGAGCTACGTCATCCTGCCCGATGGCCAGCGCCAGATATTGCGCATCTATTTTCCCGGCGACTTCATCGGCTCCGCGAGTACCGCCTATTCCAAGGCGCCGGAGTCGCTCGCCGCGCTGACCGACGGCGTGCTCTGCCCGTTCGACAAGCATGCGCTGCGACGCCTGATCCAGGATCACCCCCGTGTCGCCGCGCTAATGTTCGTGGTTTCGCAGACGGAGCGCGTGGCGCTGACCGACCGGCTGACCTCGATGGGACGCGCGTCGGCGAAGGCGCGGCTGGCATCCTTTCTGCTCGACATCCTCGATCGGCTCCGCGTCACCGACGACGACATTACGGATACCTTCGAGTTGCGGCTGACGCAGGAGGAAATCGGCGATGCGGTCGGCCTCACCTCCGTCCATGTCAACCGCATGATCCGCCAGCTGGAACATGAAGGGCTGATCGCGCGCAGCAACGGTTCGATCACGCTGCTGGACGAGCGCAGATTGCAGGAGATCGGCCATTATACCAACCGATTTGAGGATCTGGACGTGGACTGGTTGCCGACGGGTTGAGATTGGCGCGGCGAGGAAGCGGAGCTTTTCTCCAAACGGGGGAAGCGCCCCTGGAGCATCGAGCTTTATATACGAACCGTTCACCCTGAGCGAAGTCGAAGGGCTCTGCTGAGCGGAGGCGAAGCTTTCTCGCTTCGCTCAGCCCGAACGGTAATTAGGTAAAGCTCGGTGCCCTAGGCCAGCAATTCCACATCCCAGTAAAGCCAGTCGTGCCAACTCTCGTGCAGATAGTTGGGCGGAAAGGCCCGGCCATGGTCCTGCAACTGCCATGTCGTCGGTCGGATCGGCGCGACGTGCAGCTTCATTCCCGCCTCGCGCGGGGTACGGCCGCCTTTCCTGAGGTTGCAGGGCGCGCAGGCGGTCGCGACATTCTCCCAGGTCGTGCGGCCACCGGCCCGGCGCGGCACGACATGGTCGAAGGTCAGGTCGCTGCCCGTGCCGCAATATTGGCAGGAGAATTTATCGCGCAGGAACAGGTTGAAGCGGGTGAAGGCGGGATATTCCGATGGCCGCACATATTGTTTCAGCGCGATCACGGAAGGAATGCGCATGTTCAGGCTGGGCGAATGGACTTCCCGGTCGTAGCTGGAGACGATGTCCACCCGGTCCAGAAACACCGCCTTGATCGCGGTCTGCCATGGCCATACGCTCAACGGAAAGTAGCTGAGCGGGGTATAATCCGCGTTCAGGACGAGCGATGGGCAATTGTCCGGGTGCCTGATTCGTTCGGGATGGTACATTGCTCGACGCAACCCCTGTTCTTAATCCTTGCCGTCCTTAAATCCTTGCCGCGATCCATTCCCCAAGATCGTGACACCGGCATGACAGCCCAACCGAGACACCGCGTCAAGTCCCCCCATGCATAGGCCCGAAACCCTCACCACCCGCTTCGCGCCCAGCCCCACGGGGGCGCTGCACATCGGCCATGGCTGGTCGGCGCTGATGGCGCACGACTGCGCGCGGGCGGGCGGCGGCGCGTTTCGCCTGCGCATCGAGGATATCGACGGGTCGCGGTCCCGGCCGGAGCATGTCGCGGGCATCCTCGCCGATCTTGGCTGGCTGGGGCTGCGCTGGGACGGCCCGGTGGTGATGCAGTCGGATCGCCTTGCGCTCTATCGCGCGGCGGTGGAGCGACTGGCGGGCGAGCGCCTCGCCTACCCCTGCTTCTGCACCCGCGCCGACATAGCGCGGGAGATCGCGGCGAGCGCCTCGGCTCCACATGGCCCGGATGGGGCCATTTATCCGGGCACCTGCGCACGCCTCTCACCCGGCGAGCGGGCCGCCCGCATCGCCGCCGGGGAACCCCATGCGTGGCGTCTCGCCATGGCGGACGCGATTGGCCGCGCGGGGCCGCTCGACTGGACCGACCTCGACCGGGGCACGGTGCCCGCCGATCCGCTGCCCTTCGGCGACATCGTCCTGTCGCGCAAGGATGCGCCCGGCAGCTACCATCTGTGCGCGACGATGGACGATGCGGCGATGGGAATCACCCATGTCCTGCGGGGGGTGGACCTGCGCGCCGCGACGCATGTCCACCGGCTGCTGCAGGCGCTGCTCGGCCTGCCGACGCCCGCCTATCGGTTCCATCCGTTGCTGGTCGACGCCGGGGGTCGCCGGCTGGCCAAGCGCAGCGGGGGCCTGTCGCTGGCGGAGTTGCGCGCCGCCGGCGCCGATCCCGCCCGGCTGGCAACAGACCTTCGCGCAGGTCGCTTTCCGGTTGGAATCCATGTGGGGCAAGCCTACATCTAGGTCCATGAACGCCTTCCTCATCATCCTCATCGTCCTCGCCGCCGGCGCGACCCTGTTCGCGCTGATCCGGGGCATCGTCGCCTTCCTCCAGACGACCGAGGCGGAACTGAACAGCCCGGATCGCGGACCGAGCCAGTCCAGCCTGAAACAGAACAAGGCGATGATGATGCGCATCACCTTCCAGGCGGTGGCGGTCCTCTTCATCGCGCTCCTGTTGCTGCTCAACGGCGGCAAGTAACGCCGGGTGGTCAAGCTCAACAAGATCTACACGCGCACCGGCGACAAGGGCACGACCGGGCTGGTCGATGGATCGCGCGTCAGCAAGGCGGACGCGCGCATGGCCGCGATCGGCGATGTCGACGAGGCGAACAGCGCCATCGGCATCGCGGTGGTGGCGCTGGGCGATCATGCCGAGGCTTCCCTGCTCACCAGCATCCAGAACGACCTGTTCGATCTGGGCGCCGACATCGCCACGCCCATTACAGATGCGCCCGATCCGGAATGGGCGCTGCGCATCACCGCCGCTCAGGTCGAACGGCTGGAGCAGGCCATCGACCGGCTCAACGACCGCCTCGCCCCGCTCGACAGTTTCGTCCTGCCGGGCGGCAGCGCGGGCGCGGCGCATGTCCATCTCGCCCGCGCCATCGCGCGCCGGGCGGAACGGTCGGCGGTCGCGGCGGGGGAGGCAGCGGCGCTCAACCCCCATGCGCTGACCTATCTCAACCGGTTGTCCGACCTTCTGTTCGTGCTGGCGCGTGTGTTGAACGACGACGGCAAGGCGGATGTGAAGTGGGTGCCGGGCGCCTCGCGCTGAACGCCTGCGGGGCGCCTGCAACAAAAGCGTCCCTTCAATCATTCATAGCTTCCGATACCGGACGACCGGACAAGAGGCGCGCAGATGGCAGAACCCGTTTACAAGGAGGCTGAAGCGCGCGACCTCGACGCGCGCTACGCCGCTACCCGCGCACTCAGCCTCTCGCTGGCCGCCAATCTCAGCGACGGCGACGCCACCGCCCAGTCGATGCCCGACGCCTCGCCCGCAAAATGGCATCTGGCGCATGTCAGCTGGTTCTTCGAGACTTTCGTCCTGCGCGATTCCGTGCCGGGCTATCGGCCGTTCGACGAGCGGTTCGCCTTTCTGTTCAACAGCTATTATGAGGCGGAGGGGCCGCGCCACGCCCGGCCGAAGCGCGGCCTGCTGACCCGCCCCTCGCTCGACGACGTGATCGCCTATCGTGCCCATGTCGACGCCGCGATGCTGGCCGCGCTGCCGTCCCTCCCCGCCTCCGCCCGCGATCTGGTGACGCTGGGCCTGCATCATGAGGAGCAGCATCAGGAGTTGCTGCTGACCGACATCCTCCACCTGTTCGCGCAAAACCCGCTCCAATTGGGCCTCTGGCCGCGCGGGCCGCGCACGCCCTCCCCGCCTCCCGAGCCGCTGCGCTGGATCAGTGGGCCGGCGGGCCTCGTCGAGATCGGTCATGACGGCACGGGTTTCGCGTTCGACTGCGAGGGGCCGCGCCACGTGGTCCACCTCACGCCTTACGCGCTCGCCGACCGGGCGGTCACCAACGGCGAGTGGACCGGCTTCATCGAGAGCGGCGGGTATCAAGACCCGGCGCACTGGCTGTCCGATGGCTGGGCCTGGGTAAAGGCGGAGGGTATCGAGGCCCCGCACTATTGGGAACGCGACCGGAACGGCGGATGGACCCGCTTCACCCTCTCGGGCCGCGAGCCGGTCGATCCGGCCGAGCCGGTGACGCACATCAGTCTCTATGAGGCCGATGCCTTCGCCAGTTGGGCGGGCGCGCGCCTCCCTACGGAGGCGGAATGGGAAGCGGTCGCGGCGAGTCTCGACTCAACGGATGGCCATTTCCTGGACCGCGCCGGCCCGTGCCACCCATCACCCGCGCGGCCGGGCAGTGGTTGCCGCCAGATGTTCGGCGACGTGTGGGAATGGACCGGCAGCGCCTACCGCCCCTATCCCGGCTTCCGCCCCGCGTCCGGCGCGGTCGGCGAGTATAATGGCAAGTTCATGTCCGGGCAGTTCGTGTTGCGCGGCGGAAGCTGCGCCACGCCGCGCGGCCATGCGCGGGCGAGCTATCGCAATTTCTTCTACCCCCACCAACGCTGGCAGTTCACCGGCCTGCGCCTTGCCAGGGACATGCCCGCATGACCGAGATCGACACGCTGCTGCGCCCGCCATTGGTCAATGACCCCTTTCGCAAGGATATGCTGGCGGGGCTGTCCGCCAGTCCCAAGGCGACGCCGCCGATCTGGTTCTACGACCGGCGCGGATCGGAACTGTTCGACGCGATCACGCGGCTGCCGGAATATTATCCGACGCGCAGCGAGACGGAGATACTGCGCGGCCGGGGCGCGGCGCTAAGGGAGGCGATCGGCGTGGGCCGATGCGTCGTGGAGTTCGGCGCGGGTTCGCTGACCAAGACGCCGCTGCTGCTCGGCGCGATCGAACCGAGCGCCTATGTCCCCGTCGATATTTCCGGCGATTTCCTGCGCGACAGCGCGGCCCAGCTCGCGCGCGATTTTCCGGCGCTGCCGGTCGTCCCGGTCGAGGCCGATTTCACGCACCCCTTCGCGCTGCCTTCGGCGGGATGCCCGAAATATCGCCTGGGCTTCTTCCCCGGTTCCACCATCGGCAATTTCGAGCCGGCGGCGGCGGTCGATCTGCTTCGTTCGATGCGGGCGTCGCTGGGCGACGAGGCGCTGCTGCTGATCGGCATGGACCGGATCAAAGGCGAGGACGTGCTCATACCGGCCTATGAGGATGCGGCGGGCGTGACGGCGGCGTTCAACCTCAACCTGCTCGAACGCGTGAATCGCGAACTGGACGGCGACCTGCCCGTCGGCGCCTTCGCGCATGAGGCGCGCTGGAACGACGACGCCGCCCGCATCGAGATGCATCTGGTCGCGACCCGCGACATGCGGTTCCGGGTTGCCGGCCAGCATTTTCACATGGCGGCGGGCGAAACCATCCATACCGAGAGCAGCCACAAATATGACGCGCGCACCTCGCGCCTGTTGCTGCGCGCGGGGGGCTGGGAGCCGGTCAGCGAGTGGCGGGATGGGGCCGGGATGTTCTCGCTGCATCTGGCACGCGCGGCTTAGAGCAAGATGGCATTTAGAGCATCGATCTTTAATAAGAACCGTTCGGGCTGAGCTTGTCGAAGCCTTGTCCTTTTCTTCAAGAAGAACAGCCCTTCGACAAGCTCAGGGCGAACGGAAGTACAGGTGATCCCGATTTAACGCAGATCGCCCTAGTCGCCCTCCGCCCCAGCCTGCGGGTCGGGCTTGCCGTCGCGCAAGGCGATATAGCGTTGGCGCATCGCATCCGCCCGGCCCGTTCCACCCTCGCCATGCGGGTCATTGGCGAGCGGGGTGATGACCGTGACGGCGTTCGCATAATCCTTCCGCGCGGCCAGCGCGTCCGCATAGGCCCAGCGATAGGCAGGCGACTGGGGCAATTGCAGGAACGCCTTCTCCAGCCCCTCGAACGCCACATCCGGCGCTGGACCCGTCCCCTGCATCCGCTTGACGCGGTAATAGAGGAGGAGCGGATAGGGATCCTGCAGGTCGGCGCGGTTTGCCGCGACGATCGCCTTCACGATGTCGCCGAACGGCGGTTCGCCCTTGTCCGTTTCCGACCTGGCGAGCAGGATGTCCGCCCGGTCGGCGAGCGCGCGCGAGGAGGCCGGGGCCAGGCGGATCGCCGCGTCCGCCGCCGCCATTGCCCCGGTCCAGTCATCGATCTGCTCCAGCGCCTCCGCGAAGAGTGTCTGCGCCAGCCCGCTCTGCGGATATTGCCTCGCCACCGCGCGGATGCGTTCGGCCAGTTCCTTGCGCCCCTCATCCTCCAGACGCCGCTTCAGGTGCAGATCGAGGAGCAGCACCGCCGCCTCGTCCGGTGCAAGCTGGCGAGCCTGCGGCTGCGCCAGACCCTCAATTGGCACGGGAATGCGGTAGGCGGGGAGCCGCGTCTTGACATAGGCCCTGAGTTCCCTGGTCAGCGCAGCCTCGCCGCCGTTGAAATAGCTTGCGACGTCGCGCGCCCCGCGCGGTGAGGCGAGGTCCGTCACATAGGCTTCGAATTCCTTGCCCCGCGCCTTGTTGGTCACGAGATAATGGGTGAGCAACCAGGCGGCGCCATAATAGCGGTCGCCATCCGCGCGGTTGAGACCCCGTGCCGACTGGTGCAGGAGCTTGTCGATCGGGTAGATCCCCGCCGTCACCAACTGGGGCACGCGGACCATCGGCGGATTGCCAAACTGCACCTTGTCGTCGTCCTGGAACTTCACGGTCGAGAAAAATTCGGCGAAACCCTCGATATACCAGGCGGGATAGGCCGCATTGCTGTTGGCCAGCATGAAATGATGCGCGAACTCGTGGAAGAGTATGACCTCCTGATCGAGGCTGAAGGGGCCGGCTCCCTCCCCGCGCGTGACGACGGCATAGCCGTTGCGCTTGTCGAAACTGTAGAAGCCGGCCTGCAGCGCGCTGCCCGACAGGCTCTTCACGTCGGACGCCGACAGGACGTAGATAAGCAGCGGCCGTTCCGCTTCGCTGTTGAGCGTTGCGCGGGCATGGGGGAGCAGCATGCCGAGCAGCCTGTTCATGCGTTCGAGCCGGCCGGCAAGCTGGACCAGATCCTTTTGCGATTGCTTGCCGTAGAGCGTGAAATGGGCGGTCCTGACCTCCATCCATTCCGCCGCGCGCAGCGGCGTCGTGACGGTCACGGCCAGGAGCGCCAGCAGGGCGGTGAACAAGACGCGCATGACCTACCTTTGATTGTTTCGCTTCCAGCCTAATGGTGCGAGCCTGTCGCAACAAGGGGCACTATTCTTGGACGGCACATTGGACTTGTGGCATGAAAGCGCGATGACCGGATGGACCACAGCCGATTTGACGCCCCAGACCGGCAAGCGGTTCGTCATCACCGGCGCGACGGGTGGCCTTGGGCTGGAAACCGCGCGGGCGCTCGCGGGCGCGGGCGGCGAGGTGCTGCTGACCGGGCGCAGCGCGGCGAAGGGCGCGGCGGCGCTCGATGCGATCAGGGCCGCGCATTCCGGCGCTGTCGTCGACTTTGCGCCATGCGACATGGCGAGCCTCGCCGCCGTCAATGATTTTGCCGACCGGATGGTCGCCGACGGACGGCCAATCGACGTCCTTGTCAACAACGCCGGCGTGATGGCGGCGCGGACTCGCGCGTTGACCGTCGATGGTTTCGAGATGCAGTTCGGCACGAATGTCGTCGGCCATTATCTGCTCACCGCGCGGCTGATGCCCCTGCTCCGCGCGGCCCCGGCACCGCGAACGGTGCAGCTTGCCAGCCTCGCGCATCTGCGGGGTCGCCTCTTCCTCGACGACATCCACGCCGACCGGAGCTATAATAGCTGGGCGCGCTACGAGCAGTCGAAGCTCGCCATGCTGATGTTCGCCATCGAACTGCACCGGCGCAGCACGGCGGGCGGCTGGGGCCTCACCAGCCTCGCCGCGCACCCCGGCCTCGCCTCCACCGACCTGTTCGGCACCGACCCCAACCCCGGCCTCTACAAGCGCCTGCGCACCCGCGCCATCCATATGCTCTGCCAGAGCCCGGCGGCGGGCGCCTGGCCCCAGATCATGGCGGCCGCCGCGCCGGACGTGACGCCCGGCGGCTATTATGGCCCGACCGGCTTCATGGAAATGCGGGGGCAGGCCGGGCCGGCCCGCATCGCCGCCCGTGCGCGGAATCCGGCGAGGGCGGAGCGGCTATGGCACAGCCTCGCGGAAATGACGGGAGCTGTCTGGCCGGAAGGCTGATAGCGATAATTTGCGGATACCGAAATCCTCCCCTTGCAGGGGAGGATTTGCAATGTTCACCCTTCACGCCCCCAATTTCCCCACAACCTCATTCATCGCCATCCCGGCGAACGTCAGCGCAAGGCCTCCCCTTCCCCTCCCGCTCCAGCAGCATCCTCTTGCGCGCCGGCCCATAGGCGTAGCCGCCCAGCGCCCCGTCGGCGCGGGTGACGCGGTGGCAGGGGACGACCAGCACCAGTCCATTGTCGCCGCACGCCGTCCCAGCCGCGCGCACCGCCTTCGGCCGGCCGGCCATCGCCGCGATCTCGGCATAGCTGCGCGTCTCGCCCGCCGGGATGGTCAGGAGCGCGCGCCAGATCGCCTGCTGGAACGCCGTGCCGCGCATGTCGAGCGGCAGGTCGTCCACCGGAGCTGGCGCGGGCGCTTCAACTCGTGCCGCGACCGCCTCCACCAGTCTCTCGAATCCCTCGTCGCCTGCGATGAACGTCGCGCCGGGGAAGCGCGTGCGCAGGTCCGCCTCCCCCTCGTCGAACGCGACGCGGCACAGGCCCTTGTCCGTCGCCGCGACCAGCAGCGGCCCCAGGCTCGTCTGTACGACGGCATGGCGTATCCGCTCCCCCGCCCCGCCGGCGCGCCAGGCGGAGGGCGTCATGCCCAGCACGGCGCGCGCATCGGCATAGGCGCGGCTCGGCGCTTCATAGCCGGCGGCGTAGATCGCCTCGGTCACGCTGTCCGTTTCGTCCAGCTGCCGCGCCAGCCGGTCGGCGCGCAGGCCGCGCGCGAAGGCGGCGGGGGTCAGCCCGGTGTCGCGCTTGAACAGGCGGTGGAAATGATGGGGCGCATAGCCGACCGCGCGGGCGAGATCCTCCAGCCCGACGCGCTCCTCGCTGGCTTCGATCAGCCGGATCGCTTCGCGCACCGCCCGTTCGTCGCGCGACGCCTCGTCCGGGCGGCAGCGCAGGCAGGGGCGATAGCCCGCCGCGCGCGCCGCCGCGCCATCGGCATAGAAGGCGATGTTCTCGGGACGCGGCCGGCGCGCGGGGCAACTTGGCCGGCAATAGATATGCGTGGTGCGGACGGCGACGACAAAGGCGCCGTCGCTCGCCCTGTCGCGGGCCTCGAACGCGGCCATCGCTGCGGCGGCGTCGATCAGGGGTCTGTCCATTGTCACGGCGTTCATGCCTCGATCCTTCCTCGACTGTGGGGTCAATATGGACCGTGGGCAAGTCCGGCGCTTCCCGCTTCTTGCGGTCAAAGCATCCCGCGTGACGCCGCCTCCACTTTTTGTTTCGCTTCGCCTGTTCAGTCGGCGGGCCAGCCGATATGGAAAGCGCCATGAACCGCCTGCTGACCGTGATGATGACGCTCTTCGCCCTTGTCGGAGCAGGCACGCCCGCATGGGCGGACACGCAGGACATCGCCGCCGCCTCCCGCTCCGTGGTGCGCGTGGCGCTGGTCGCGACCAAGGGCGACGGCGCCTATTTCGTCGGCCATGGCAGCGGCATCGTCGTCGCGCCCGACAAGATATTGACCAACGCCCATGTCGTCGAGCTGGTGCGCGACGAACCGAACATCGTCATCGGCGTCATCCCGGCGGAGGGCAAGCGCAGCTATGGCGCGCACATCATCGCCTTTTCGCCCGGCAACGACCTCGCCCTCCTGCAATTGCGGGAGGGCACGCTGCCGCCCGCCACCTTCTTCGCCACCGCGACGCAGGATGGGCAGGCCGTGGTCGCGATCGGCTATCCCGGCAATGTGGACCGGGCGCAGGGCATGACCCTGTCCGACATCATCCAGCCGATGACGCCGGTGAAGACCAGCGGGACGCTGTCCGCCGGGCGGTCATCCAGGCAATATGACACCGTCCTCCACACCGCGCCGATGGCGGCGGGCAACAGCGGCGGGCCGCTGGTCGACACCTGCGGGCGGGTGCTGGGCGTCAACAGTTTCGGCTCCGTTTCCGACGGCAATGACGCGGAATATGGCTTTGCGGTGTCGAACCGGGAGGTGGCCTCCTTCCTGCGGCAGGCCGGCGTGCAGCCGCTGCGCACGATCATCCCCTGCCGCTCGCTGGCCGACATCGACGCCGCCGAACGCAGCGCCGCCGAAAGGGCGCGGCAGGAAGCCAGCAGCAAGGCCGCCGACGCCGCGAGCCGGACGCGCGAGCGGACGATCCGGGCGCGGCAGGACGCGGAACAATCGATCATCGCCGCGCGCGAGAATCATATCGCCACCGCCGCCGTGCTGCTCGCGCTGGCGCTGGTTGCGGCAGGCGCCGCCGGTATCGCGTCGGTGCAGGGACACAGGCAGCGGACGCGCATTTCCGCCGTGCTGGGCGTCCTGCTCGTGGCGGGCGCGCTGGCGGCCTTCTTCCTGCGCCCCAGCTTCAACGAAGTGGACGACCGCGCCGCCGCGATCGCGCGCGAAATGGCGGCGAAGGACGGCAGCGCGGCCGAGGAGCAAGGCGCCACGCTGGTCAGCGGCGACAAGATGATCGGCCAGAATCTCTGCCGCATGGATCTCGACCGCAGCCGTATCACCGTATCCGACACCGCCGACGTGCCGGTGAAGTGGGAGGCGAGCGGGTGCATCAACGGCAAGACCCAGCTTGCGCACAGCGGAACGACATGGAGCCGCGTGTTCGTGCCGGACGGGGAGCCGTCCGCCTCCATCCGCACCGTCGATCCGGCCACCGGCACCTATCGTTCGGAGAAATATGCGCTCGACGCCGCTACCGCCGAACAGGCGCGCAAGGCCCGTTCCGGCCTCGGCTTTTCGGGCTGCACGACCGACGCTGACAAGCTGGACGCGCTGGCGCGCATGGAGGCGGACGTGCGCGCGCTGCTGCCGCCCGAACCCAATGAGCGGCTGGTCTACCGCTGCGCCCCCGCCCAGCCCTGAAAGGAGAGAATGCCGTGGCCACCGATACCGCGCAGGGATGGAAGGCGAGCCGGCTGCTGCTGATAGTGGCGGCGGCGATTGCCATCATTGCTATCCTCTATGCGGTGACGCGCGGCGGGTCGGTGACCGGGGCGCCCCCCGCCCCCGCAGCACCCGTGGCGGATACGACCGCCACCACCGACCCGCAGGCGGTGATCCGCGCCTTGCAGGAACAGGTCGGCGCCAGGCCGGACGATGCGGACGGGTGGCAGCGGCTGGGCCAGGCCTATTATCTCACCGAACGCTATGCCGATGCGGAGCGCGCCTATCGCCGTGCCACCACGCTGAAACCCGCTGACGGTTCGCTCTGGTCCGCGCTGGGCGAGGCGACGGTGATGGCCAGCGCGCATGACCCCATGCCCAAGCCCGCGCTGGACGCATTCCAGAAGGCCTATCAGCTCGACCGCAGGGACGCGCGCGCGCGCTATTTCCTGGCGGTGGCGCGCGATCTGCGCGGCGACCACAAGGGCGCGCTCGACGACTGGCTGGCGCTCTTGGCCGACACGCCCGCCGGCGCGCCATGGGAACGCGACCTCCGGCGCACGATCGAACAGGTGGGCAAGATCAACGCCATCGACGTGGCCGGCCGCCTCGCCGCGGTGAAGCCCGCGCCCGCCGCCGCTCCCGTTATGGCGGCGGACGATCCGGTGGCGACCGGCGCGATCCCCGGCCCGTCGCCGGAGCAGATGCACGCCGCCTCCGCCCTGCCCGCCGGCGCGCAGGACCAGATGGTGCAGGGCATGGTCGGTCGCCTCGAAGGCAAGCTGAAGGCCGACCCCGGCAATGTCGATGGCTGGATCATGCTGATGCGCAGCCGCATGACGCTGGGCGAGGCGGCGAAGGCGGGCGCGGCACGCGACGCGGCGGTGGCGGCGAACCCCGGCGCGGCGGCGAGGATCAGGGATGCGGCGGCGACATTGGGCGTGCCGGGATCTTGATCGTTCGGCGTCGCTCGCCGCGATCGGTCAGCGACTATTTAATCCCGCTTGTGCCGGAAGGAGACGTCGAACTGGAGGCCGATGAACAGGTCGTCGCGTTCGGCGGTTTCGAGCGGACCGATCGACAGATGATTCCAGAACGCCGACCCGTCGCGCCGATAGTTGAGGATGTCGCCGTCGAATCGCCGGCGCGCCTTCACTGCGTCGCGGATCATGGCGACGGTTCGCCGGTCACTCTCCGGTCCTTGCAGGAAGCGACAGTTGCGCCCAAGCGTCTCCGCCGCGCCATAGCCCGTCAATAGCGCAAAGCCCCGGCTGGCGAAGATGATCGGATTGTCCGGCTGCGCGCCGTCGGTGATCAGCAGGCCCTGCGTCCACGCCGGCATATTTTTCTTGTCCAGTCCCAACAGGCGGGCGGCATCTTCCTCGGACATCACGGGACAGGCGGCTCCGGCTGCGAACGGTCACTCTCACGGGAAACCAAGCCGAAAAAATATGGAATGTCAAAGATATAACATCAAAGATTACGCAACCGTCCCATGACAACACAGTTCCGCTGCGTCCCCTCTCATCCGCGAGCGGGACGCAGGCCCAGCCAGTGCGACACGCCCGGCAGTCGCGGCCACAGCAATCTCTCGGCAAGCCAAAGCAGCAGGAGGGAGGCGGCGAACAGGGGCAGCAGCACCGCCAGCACCAGCATGATCGCCGCCACTCCGCGCATCCGCGCCGGCACGCGCATCGGCATCGGCGCGCCCAGCCTGTCCGCCGGGCGCCGCCGCCACCACAGGATGGCGCCGCTCACCACCAGCGTCGCCAGCATCGCGGCGGTCAACAGCCCGACAAGCTGGTTGACCCATCCGAACAGCGCGCCTTCGTGCCAGGCGATGCCATAGCCCACGATACGGTCGATGGGATGTTTGACGGCGAAACCCTCCCGCGCGACTTCCCGCCCGGTCACCCTATCATAGCGAATGGTGAGGCGCTGCGGCCGGTTCTGCGTGTCGGAACTGACCGTCCACGCCATGTCGGCACCGGGTGGGGTCACGACGACCGGGAACGGCAGATGCGCGCGCTCCGCCTTGCCGACGATCGCCGCGAGCGATGGGAGCGCGGTGCCCGCAGCCTGCATCCGCAACATCGCCGCATGATCATGCTCGGCGTGGGGACCATCGCCGCCGCCTGCCTCATGCCCTTGATGTCCTTCAGGCCGTCCGCCGATGCTCCATGCCTGCCGCCCGTTGACGAGGCCCAGTTCCGCCCGGACGGCCCTGAACGCGCTGCCCCAGACGTCCGCCCAGGGCAATCCGGTGACGAGCAGCACGAGCGCGAGACCGGCCACCCAGAAGCCCGTCACCGCATGAATGTCCCGCCAGAATACGCGCTTGCCGAGGGTGAGGCGCGGCCACAGCACGCCCGCGAGTGCCCGTCCCCTCGGCCACCAGAGATAGAGGCCGGTGAGGATCATGACGATGGCCCAGCTCGCCGCCAGTTCGACGATCCAGCTTCCGCCGGGACCGAGCAGCAACTGGCCATGCACGCGCCGGTCGAATGCGATGATCCGCGCGTCCGGGTCGATGCTGCCCAGCACCCTCCCTTTGGGCGAGACGAAGATGTCGCGCATCGCCGCGCCGTCGGGCAGCGTGACATGGATCATCGCGGCATCGCCCGCCCTTTCCGGCAGGCGGTAGCTGTGAAAGCGCCCACCGGGAACAGCCGCCAGCGCCGCGTCGACCTGTACATTGGGGGAGACGGCGCCGGTCGTCGGCAACCCGTGATAGGCCCGCTCCTCCCACCGCTCGACCTGTGGCTTGAACAGGAAGATGGCCCCCGTCACCGACAGGATCAGGACCAGCGGCATCACCATTAGCCCGGCATAGAAATGCCAGCGCCAGAGCGTGCGGTAGAGCGCGCCGTCGCGGATGCCGCTCACAGCTTCCAGCCGAACTGCGCCGAAAAGGACCGCTGCGGGAAGGGATGGAAGAGGAAGTAGCGCGCGTTGTTGACATTATCGATGCCCAGCGAGACGTCGACCTTCTCCGTCACGGCGAAACGGGCGCGCAGGTCCATGACGAAATAGCTGCCGAAGCCCTGATAGGTGTCGGCAAAAGTATCACTATTGTCCAGCGCGGCGAAATTGCGGCTGGCGTAGCGCGCGGCGGCGGTGAAGGCGGCGAAATCCAGCGGCCGCCATGTCACCACCGCCGTCGCCTTCCACTTCGGCACGCTGGGCAGGCGCTTGCCCACGGCAGCGGGATATGCGGCATCGACCAAGGTTTTGGCGTCCGAAAAGGTCATGCTGCCCTGCACATCGATGCGCGGCAGGACGTCGCGCTGCTCCACCGCGACCTCGACCCCGCGCGCCCGCGTGCGATCGACATTCTGCACGAAGGAGGAACTGCGCAGCACCGTCTCGCCGGGCAGGGTGAAGAAGCCGGTCTGGGCGATCAGCGCATCCTTCACCACTTCGCTGAACAAGGACAGACGGACGCTGCCCCGCTCGTCCTTGCGCTCAATCGCCAGTTCCGCCGAGCGCGCGCGTTCCGGCCGCAGGTTGGGGTTGGGATTGGTCAGGATCGTGCCCACGGTCGCGGTCTGATAAAGTTCGCCCACGGTCGGGAAGCGGAACGCCTGACCGGCGGACAGGCGCACGCTCCATTTGTCCATCGGCCGCCACTCGACCGACGCCTTGGGCGAAAAGCCTTCGGCGGTGCGTTCCGGCGGAGCGACGCTTGACGCGGCGCCGCCGACGATGGCGAAATTATAGCCCTGATAGGCGCGCCACCATTCATAGCGCGCGCCGAGCGTCAGCGTGACCGAGGGCGCGATGCTATACGCATCCTGCGCCCAGACCGCGCTGGTCCGGGTCTTGCCTTGCGACACTGCGATCACATTGCCCTGCGCCTCGCCGGTCCAGTCGGTGGTGGTATAGCTGTTGGTCGCCAGCTTGTAGCGGTCATAGTGCGCGCCAAAGCTCAGGATATTGCCATCGGTCCGCCACGCCGCCTTGGCGTCGAGGGTGTACCAGCCGGTGCCGTCCTGTCGCTGCACCGTACCCGCGCCCCCGGTGAAGGCGGCGGGCGGACTGCCGGTCGGCGACCGCTGGATGTCGCGGGCATAATCATAGAGCGAGCCGATGACCTGCCAGTCGAACGCCGCGCCCGAACCCTGGAGCGAGAGGGCGTGCGACCAGTGCTGGATGTCGCGGCGGTAGATGCCCGACGAGAAGCCGCTGGTATAGGCCACCGCGCCGGTCGTGCCGCTGCGCAGATAGCTGTCGATGCCCCCGCGCGTATCGTCGCGAAACAGGCCTACCACATAGATGGCGCGCACCGAATCGGTGATGTCATAGGCGGCCTTCAGCTTGAAGCTGTCCTGCACATGATGCTCGATGCCCCCTGCCCCCAGCACGACGATCGGCTGGCGCGTGCGGTTCAGCGTGGGGACACCGCCGGTCGTGCCGGCGGGCAGGCTGGCCGCGGTCACATAGGAGATGGGCTGGCTGTTGCTGACCGTGCGATTGGCACTGGCGAACAGCGCGAGACGGCCGAAGCGGTCGCCGATGGAGGCCGCGAACTGGCCGCTCGGCGCGGTGACATGGGTGAGATATTGCGTATGCTCCTGAAGGTGCGTCAGGACGCTGAGGCGGGCTTCCAATTTATCCGGCAAGCGCGTGGTGATATTGATGACCGAGCCGATGCTGTTGCCCGAGTACGCGGCGGAAAAGGGGCCGTAGAGCACGTCCACCTGCGCCACTTCCTCCGGGGTCACCATGAACCAGCGCGGGCTGCCATTGCCGTTATTGTTGTTCACGAAGGCGGAGAGCAGCGCGCCATCGGCGTAGATCAGGCTGCGCGCGCTCGACCCGAGACCGGAAGTGCGCGTCGCCACGGGCGCGAAATTGTCGCCAATGTTGCGCTTGCGCACGACGAGGCTGGGCAGATATTTGATGCTGTCCTCGACCGTCACGGCGTTGACGGTCGTGGCGATCTGTTCCGCCGAAATGGCCGCGCGGGTGGATGGCGCATTCTCGATCGTCTGGGCGGTCTTCTGCGCGACGACGAGAATGTCGCCGGGCGGGGCGTCATCTGCGTCCGCCGGCGCGGTCTGGGCTTGGGCTGCGGTGGAAAAGGACAGGGCAGCGCCGCACAGCAGGGCGGCGCGCGAAAGACGCGAATGGAGCATGATGACGAAACCTCGAAACAGAAAGGCGAAGCGCCCGCAGGCGCAGCGGATCAGTCGAGGATGGCCGGCGGTCCCGAGGATGGCGGCGGCGGCGCGGCGATGCGCGCGATCCAGCCGGTCTTGAGCGCAAAGGCGATCGGCCCGGTCGGCAAGTGCCAGACGGCGAGCAGCGGCAGCGGGTCCATGGCGGGCAGCGATGGCGCGGCGGCGATGCCGGCAAAGGGACAATGTTCGCGAGGCGCGGCGTCATGGTCGCTCCGATGCTCGCCCGGCACGCCTTCGCGCGCGACGAGCATCTTGACCGCCCCCTGCCCCGTGCAGAGCGTGACCATCACGCCCTCGCTCGTCGCGACGGGCATGAAACCCGCCGGGCTGAACAGGCGCGCGGCCAGCACGAGCGCCACCCGCACGGCGAACAGCGCGCGCAAGGTGGAATGGTGACGAACGGCCCCTGACATAAGGCGCGCTCCTAGCGGATGGAAACCGGCCTGTCATCCGCGCAAAAGGTCACAGCGGCGCGGCAACCCCCTTGTTGCACGGCTGCCGCGCGGGCGCTAAGGCCCCCCGATGCACTATGTCAGCACACGCGGGAGCGCGCCGGCGCTCGATTTCGAGAATGTGACGCTCGCGGGCCTCGCCAAGGATGGCGGGCTTTACCTGCCGTCCGAATGGCCGACCTTCAGCCATGCGGAGATTTCCGCGTTGCGCGGCCTCTCCTATGTGGAGACTGCGGTGCGGGTGATGATGCCCTTCATCGGCAATGCGCTGAGCGAGGCGGAACTGCGCCACCTGTGCACGCAGGCCTATGGCCGCTTCTCGCATCAGGCGGTGACGCCGCTGGTGCAACTGGATAGCCAGCATTGGTTGCTGGAACTGTTCCACGGCCCGACGCTGGCGTTCAAGGATGTGGCGCTGCAACTGCTGGGCCTGTTGTTCGAGAAATTCCTGTCGCGGCGGGACACGCATCTGACCATCGTCGGCGCGACCTCGGGCGACACCGGATCGGCCGCGATCGACGCGGTGGCGGGGCGCGCGAAGATCGACGTGTTCATGCTTCATCCGGAGGGCCGCGTGTCCGACGTGCAGCGTCGCCAGATGACGACGGTGCTGTCGCCCAACATTCACAATATCGCCATCACCGGCAGCTTCGACGATGCGCAGGCGCTGGTGAAGCGCATGTTCAACGACCCGGATTTCTCCAGCCGCTTCAACCTGTCCGCCGTCAACAGCATCAACTGGGCGCGGCTGATGGCGCAGGTAGTCTATTATTTCTACACCGCCGTGCGGCTGGGCGCGCCCGACAGCCCGGTCGCCTTCGCCGTGCCGACGGGCAATTTCGGCGACGTGTTCGCCGGCTATGTCGCCGAGCGGATGGGCCTGCCGGTCGAGCGTCTGATCGTCGCCACCAATGTGAACGACATCCTGCACCGCGCGCTGGCCGACGGTGACTATAGCCAGGGCACGGTCACCGCGACCGCGACACCGAGCATGGACATTCAGGTCAGCAGCAATTTCGAACGGCTGCTGTTCGACCTGGGCGGCCGCGACGGCAATGCCATGGCCGCGCAGATGGCGGGCTTCGAGGCGAGCAGGGCCATGCGCCTCACCAATGCGCAGCGCGAGGGAGCGTCAAAGCTCTTTTCCTCGGCGCGCATCGACGGTGAAGCGATGAGCCAGGCGATCCGCTGGGCGCATGCCGGGTCGGGCCAGGTGGTCGATCCGCATGGCGCGATCGGCCTTGCCGCCGCGCTGGCGGCGGGCATCGATCCGTCGATCCCGGTGGTGACGCTGGCGACCGCGCATCCCGCCAAGTTCCGCGATGCCGTGGAGCGCGCCACGGGCGTGCGGCCCTCGCTGCCGTCGCGCCTCGGCAACCTGTTCGACCGGGAGGAACGCTATGCGAAGCTCAGCGCGGATTATGGCGAAGTGACCGGCTATATTTCCGAGCGCGCCGTCGCCCGCGTCGGTTGATCGGTCGCATGACCGATCCCGTCACCGTCACGACGCTGATCGGCGAGCCATGGGACGACTATGGCCTGATCGACAGCGGCCATGGCCTGAAGCTGGAACGCTATGGCGACTATCGCTTCGTGCGGCCCGACGCGCAGGCGCTGTGGGCGCCGGCGCTGAACGACTGGGACGCGCATGGCGCCTTCATCCCCGGATCGGACGAGGAAGGCGGCGGGCGCTGGCAGTTTGAAAAGCCGGTGCCGCGCGAGGGTTGGCCGCTCGGCTGGCGCGAGGTCAGCTTCCAGGCGAGTTGCACGCCCTTTCGCCATCTGGGCTTCTTTCCCGACATGGCGCCGGTGTGGGACTGGATGCGCGGACAGGTCGCGGATGTCGCGGCGCCGCAGATCATGAACCTGTTCGGCTATACCGGCGTCGGTACGCTCGCCCTCTCGGCGGGCAATGCCGCCGCGACCCTGTGCCATGTCGATGCCTCCAAGAAATCGGTGGCGCAGGCGCGCGCCAACGCGGCGCTTTCCGGCATGGAGGGCCGCCCCATTCGCTGGATCGTGGACGATGCGGTCAAATTCGTGGCGCGGGAGGCCCGGCGCGGGCGGCGCTACGACGCGATCCTGCTCGACCCGCCCAAGTTCGGGCGCGGACCGGAGGGCGAGGTGTGGCGGCTGGAAGAGCATCTGCCCGAACTGATCGCCGGCTGCCGCGCGTTGCTCGACGCGGACAGCCGCTGCCTGTTCCTGACCGTCTATGCGGTACGGATGTCGGCGCTGGCGATCGGCGCGCTGCTGGCCGAGCATCTGGGCGATCTGCCCGGCAGGATCGAATGCGGCGAACTGGCGGTGCGGGAGGAAACGCGCGGGCGGCTCCTCCCGACCGCGATCTGGGCACGGTGGTCGCGAGGCTGATCGATCAGATCGTCGGCACTGGCTCCGGTCCCGAATAATCATAAAAGCCGCGCCCGGTCTTGCGCCCGTACCAGCCCGCTTCGACATATTTCATCAGCAGCGGCGCGGGGCGATATTTGGGGTCGCCGGTCGCATCCAGATAGACTTTGCAAATCTCCAGACAGGTATCCAGCCCGACGAAATCGGCGAGCGTCAGCGGCCCCATCGGATGATTGGCGCCCAGCTTCAGACCATTGTCGATGTCCACCACATTGGCGATGCCCTCGCTCAGCACGAAGCAGGCTTCGTTGAGCATCGGCACCAGGATGCGGTTGACGATGAAGCCCGGCGAATCCTTCGCGACGATGACGGTCTTGCCGATCGTCCCGGCATAATCGACGACGAAATCGACCGTCTCCTGCGCGGTGCCGAGGCCGCGAATCACCTCCAGCAACGCCATCACCGGCACCGGGTTGAAGAAATGCGTGCCGATGAACTTCTTCGGATCGGGCGAGGCCTGGGCCAGCCGCGTGATCGAGATGGACGAGGTGTTGGACGCGAGGATGGCGTCGCTGTGCAGATGCTTGCCGACATTGGCGAAGATCGCGCGTTTGACATCTTCCCGTTCGGTCGCGGCCTCGATCACCAGCGCGCAGTCGGCATGGGCGGCGGCGTCCCCGGTGGGCGTGATGTTGGCGAGGGTCGCTTCGGCGGCGGATGCCTCCAGCTTGCCCTTCTCGACGGCCCTGCCCAGCAGCTTGGCGATGCCGGCCTTGCCCGCGTCCGCGCGCGCCTGATCCACGTCCGACAGGATGACCTTGTACCCGGCCTGAGCGGAAACCTGCGCGATGCCCGCGCCCATCTGGCCCGCGCCGATGATCCCGATGATGCTTCCGCTGTGGGCCATGACCATTCTGTCCTTTCCTCGCCGTTCACCGAGCAATTTCCTACCCGGTCAGCGGCAACTGCATTATGCAGGGTGGCATGACAAGGGGCATATTGACAGGATCGGCGCAGACGCTCGCTGCGGCCGTCGCATTGCTGGCGGGCGTCGTTCCCGGCCACGCGGCGGCGGGTCAGGCGCCGGCAAAAGGCGCCCCCCAGCCAGTTGGGCCACCGGTTGGGCAGCCAGTTGGACTTGGCCGCCCTATGCCCGCCACCCCCGCGCCGCAACCCGGCATCCTGCAATATGAAGGCGACTGGGCCGTGGGATGCGACAACCTGATTCGGTGCGAGGCGATCGCGCTCCAGCCGGATGCGGTCGGGGGCGCCTCCGGGGCCGCTGGCAGCGACGAATCGCTGTTGCTCCAGATCGTGCGCGACGGCGGACCGGCGGGCGAGGTGACGCTGCGGGTCAGCGGCCTGTCGCAGATCCCGCCCGACATCGCGCTGATGGTCGATGGCGCACCGGCGATTCGGCTCGGCGGCACCGCCGGGGACGAGGCAGTCGTGCGCGGCCCTTCCGCGCTGGCGGCGGTACAGGCGATGGCGGGCGCGAGCACCATCGAACTGCGCCCGGTCGACAGAAAGGGTCGGATGGAGCCGGTGCTGGCGAGCTTCTCCAGCGCGGGACTGGCGGAAAGCCTGCGCTTCGTCGATGCGCGGCAGGGGCGCGTGGGAACGCGGTCCGCGCTGATCTCACGCGGGCCGGAGCCGGATACGGTGGTTCCTGTGCCGCCGCCCCGGCCGATGGTACGGCAAATGCCCTCTCCGGACGCGGACGCCGCGCCGGGCCTCAGCGAGAGCGAACTGGCGAGCGCGCGCAAGCTGGCCGTCTGTGACGCGATGCTGATGGCGCGCGACGTGACCGAGTTGTTCCCGCTGGACGGCGACGCGGCACTGCTGCTGCTGCCGTGCGAGGCGGGCGCCTATAATGTCTCGGCGGTGCCCCTGATCGCGCGCGGAAAGGCCGGCGCTCGGACCCTGTCGATCGCCAGGTTCGACTTCGCGCCGGGCTTCACGGGCGAGCCGGGCAAACCGCCGCTGGTGGTCAACGCCCTGTGGGATGCGCGGCGCGGCGTGCTCTCCAGCCTGGCGAAAGGGCGCGGCATCGGCGATTGCGGCGCGTCGGAGGATTATGTCTGGGACGGCACGCTGTTCCGCCTGATCGAAAGCCGCGCCATGCATGTGTGCCGGGGCGCATGGGAGTGGATCAGGCTGTGGGAGGCGCAGCCCGAGCGCGCGGCGGACGCCCTGCCCCCGCCCGAGCAGACGGCGGCGGCACCGGCGCGGTAGCTTGGATGCGGTGGTGGCTGACGGCCGAAATCCTCCCCTGCAAGGGGAGGGGGACCGCTGGCCGCAGGTCAGTGGTGGAGGGGTGTCACTCCATCGGGAGAAAGGATACCCCTCCACCATTTGCTGCGCAAATGGTCCCCCTCCCCCTCCGGGGGAGGATTTAGAATGTCCGCTACCCACTCTGACAAACTCGCCAAGCTTCCAACGCCGCCATAAACGGCGCACGGCAAAACGCCCGGCCGCCGAAGCGGTCGGGCGTCATTGCGATCATCGTGCAAGTCGCGGCGGGACTAAAGCCCCGCCCGGCTGAAATCAGCCCTGGCGCGCCTTGAAACGACGATTGGTCTTGTTGATGACATAGGTGCGCCCACGGCGACGGATCACACGGTTATCCCGGTGACGGCCCTTGAGCGACTTCAGGGAGTTGCGGATCTTCATCGGCTTGGCTTCCAGAATCTGTCTGTGCGTCGGAAATTGCGAAGGCGTGCCTCTATGGTGGGGGTCACCCAAAGTCAACCCTGACTCTGCTGCTGCAAAGCGGGCTTTCCGCACGCCCCGCCCATCCGTTCATCGTACAGCCATGCGCGCGCGCGCAAGACATCGGCAACCATGATGATCCGCTCCGCA
>Ga0068853_100000587_pt1 | contig 24911 bp, 22 predicted proteins | sample KBSCornC32_FD_65655 | JGI IMG/M metagenome (GOLD analysis project Ga0068853, IMG submission 65655) | Corn rhizosphere microbial communities from Kellogg Biological Station, Michigan, USA - KBS Corn C3-2 | ecosystem: Host-associated > Plants > Roots > Rhizosphere > Soil ... | reverse complement strand
GGGTATGACTATCTGGTGATCGCGACGGGGAGCCGGTCGAACTTTTTCGGGAATGAGATGATCCGGAAATATTCGTTTGGGCTGAAGTCGATACCGGATGCGCTCAATTTTCGCAGTCAGCTGATGCAGGCTTTTGAAAGGGCCGATATGACACAGGACCCTGTGGAGCGGATGAGGCTGCTTCAGTTCGTGCTGGTCGGGGGTGGCCCGACGGGTGTGGAGACTTCGGGTGCGATAGCGGAGTTGCGGAAGCATGTCCTTTGTAAGGATTATCCGCATCTGGACCTGAGCCAGATGAAGATCTATTTGATAGAAAGTAATGAGCGGGTGCTTGCGGCGATGTCGCCGTCGGCGAGTGTGAAGGCGAAGGCCTACCTGGAGAAGCTGGGAGTAATTGTGATGACTTCGACCTATGTAGACAAGTACGACGGGACGACGGTGCATCTGAGGTCGGGAGAGACGATAGAGAGTTATACGGTAGTGTGGTCGGCGGGTGTGACGGGGAATATGCTGGAGGGGATGAAGCCGGAATGGACGGAAAGAGGACATTATATCGTGGATGGGTATTGCCGTGTGATCGGCGCCACCGGGATCTTTGCTATCGGGGATATTTCGGTGCAACGATCGGAGAAGTGGCCGCATGGGTTACCGGGTCAGGCGCAGCCGGCGATACAGATGGGGCATTTTGTGGGGAAGTATCTGAATCATGTTGTCCGGGGGAAGGAGCTGCGGCCTTTTGCCTTTTTTGACAAGGGGGCGCTGGCTACGGTGGGCAGGGGGAAGGCGCTGGCTGATCTACGGGGGAATATTCGTCTGGGAGGGAGGATCGCGTGGTATATCTGGTTGTTTGTGCATATCACGGGGTTGATGAGTTTTCGCAGCAAACTGTTGGTGTTTACCAATTGGATATGGAATTATTTTACGTTCGATAAGGGGAATAGGTTGATCATCCGGCCGTTTGTGAGGCCGGATGAACCGGAGTAGGGGTTTAGAGGTTGTGGAAGCAGGGTGGTGCCGCGGGTGTTGGTGTTGGGCGCTTCCGCCGGTGTTGGTGACGGGTGCTTCCGCGCGTATGGTGTGGTGTTGTGGTGGCCGCGGGTATGCGCGGCGATGGTCTATTTCGCCTTTCGTTTTTTGGATATTCGTCCGTCGCTCCACAGCATTGCAATCTCCTGGAAATTCCCGTTGGGGTCTTTTTTAAATTCTACGTGTACGTTCTCGTCGAGGACGAATTTGTCGGCCGATACGGGAAGTAATTTGAATATGGTATTTCCTCTTTCAGCGTTCCTGCAGTACAGGTCTCCGTGGTCGGTATAGAAGACCAGTCCGCCTTCGTAGGTGCCGTTGTAGGATGACAGGTTGGCGGCGGTTGTCTTCGGCTGTCTGGCCGCGAGGTCGTCCAGCCACCATTGCGCTTTCATTTTTTCCTGGTCGGTAGTTGCGTGCTGCGCCCAGTCGGTGTAGATGGCTTGTTGTGCCCTGTCGAGTGCCGTCGCTGAGCTTACGGGGATGTCCGGTACGACGCCGGTGCCTTCCCAGTCTGTGTTCGTGTATGGATTGAGGCTGCGAGCAAAAGGGATATCGGCCACGAATCCCATGACGACGGGAACTGGTCCCACGGGGTGGGCGCCGCCGCCGGTGGTGTCGCCGATGATGGTTGCCCGGTGGAGGGCTTTCATGCCGTAGCAGAAGTCTTCGCCGCCCGAGAAAGTGAGTCTGGCGGTCAGGATGTAAACGGGCATCGATAGTGTCAGGCCGTCGGCATCGGCCGGATCGACGTAGAATTCCCGTTTGCCCCGCGCATCGACGATATCGTTCCAGTGGTGGCGCTCCCGGAAGAAATAGCTCGCGACCTGGCAAACCATCGCCGGGCTTCCACCGCCGTTGTCCCGCATATCGATGATGAGTGCATTGGTATTGGAGACAAACCGGAATGCCCCGGTGAAGGTGGGACGGGCCTCTTTCAGAAAGCCGACAAAACCGTTGAACTTTACATACCCGATATTTCCCGGCAGGATCTCAGCCTTGCTGAACGCGAAGTTCCGTTGGCGTGCAAAGATCAGCCCGATGGAATCTCCGATCCTGTGCCGCTCTCTGGCATTGCTGGTATCGGCGATATCCTTTGCCATACCCGGTGAATAGTGGAGGTGAAAGTGGCCGTCGTGATGGGCTTTTTGCAGGTCCTGCTGGAGGCGGTCGGCGAGTTCGCGAGGGTCGCGGATCGAGGCGTAGGCGCCCCTTTTATATTCATTATCGATATAGGCAAACCATTTTGCCGCGGTATCGGGGAAGACATAGTGCTGTTTCAGTACCTGTCCGAGGCTGTCGATGACGGTACGGGTGATGGAGGGAGTGATTTGAAGCTGTGGTTCGTCGGGGTGTTGCGCCTGGACGACGGTGAAATGCATCAGGAATAGTAAAAAGAGGCCTGGCCACTTATTTTTCATAATATGGTTTTGGGGAGTGATGCTAAATCCGGTCGGATTCCATAAAGGGGCCGGAGATTTCTTCCGAAGAGGACAGTCGGTGTATCGAAAGCGTACAAGTCCTGGGTTTGGGCGAAGGGTTAGGTTATTGAATGTCATTGATTTGGGAATCCGGCATTTTATTCGGTCCTGATAAAATATGTTTAGAAATTATTTCCTCACCGCCTGGCGAAATCTTCTTCGCAACCGCAGTTATAGCGTCGTGAATATACTGGGGCTGGCCATCGGGATGGCCGTCGCTCTTGTCATCGGTCTGTGGGTAGTCTATCAGTACTCCTATGACCGGCAACTGCCCGGGTATCAGCGGGTGGCGCAGGTGCATACGCGGTCGGTGAGGAACGGGGAGGCGACGCAAAACAACGGGACGGTGCAGCCTCTGGCGGAGGCGTTGCGAAAGGAGGTGCCGGGTATCCGGTATGTGGCGCATACGGACTGGATGGGGACGCATGGGCTGACTGCGGGCGAGCACAAGGTGTATTTGGCGGGGGCGGAGGCGGAGGAAGATTTTTTTCGGATCTTTCCTTATCCGGTATTGCGGGGGGATGCGAACAAGGCGCTGCATGACCCTTATTCGATCGTGCTGACGGAGTCTACGGGGCGGGCGTTGTTCGGCGGGGAGGACCCGATGGGTAAGAAGGTGCGTGTCGACAACCAGCAGGATTTTGTGGTGGGGGCGGTTATCCGTGATCTTCCGCGGAATTCTTCGTTTGGCTTCAATTATGTGTTGCCGTTCGCTTTTGATATCGCTGTCAATGACTGGGTGAAAAGGGCGCAGACCAACTGGAGCAATTATTCCTTCCAGACGTACGTGGCGTTGGAGCCGGGGGCGAGTATACCCGATGTGGAGGCGAGGATGAGCGCTGTGGTGAAGAAATATAATCCGGAGGCCTGGAAGTCGTCGCGGGAGGAGTTGTTCCTGCACCGTATGAGCGACTGGCATCTCTATTCGGGTTTTAAGAATGGCCGGCCCGACGGCGGGTTTATCGACTATGTCCGGCTGTTCAGCATCATCGGAGTGCTGGTGCTGCTGATCGCGTGTGTCAATTTTATGAATCTGTCTACGGCGCGGTCGGAGAAGCGGGCGAGGGAAGTGGGGGTGCGGAAGGTAGTGGGTTCGCTGCGGCGGGACCTGATCGTGCAGTTCCTTGTGGAGTCGATGGTCATTACGTTGGTGGCGGCGGTGATCGCGGTGGGGCTGGTGGAGGCTGCGCTGCCGGCTTTTGATGCGCTGACGGGGTGCGATGTTGGGATACCATGGGGGGCAGGTGTGTTCTGGGCGGCGATGGCGGGTTATGTGGTGGGGACGGCCTTGCTGGCAGGAGCGAGGCCGGCGTTCTATTTGTCGTCGTTCAGGCCGGTGCGGGTGTTGAAGGGTGTAAATGTGGGGCGGGGAGCGAGCTGGCCGAGGAAGGTCCTGGTGATACTGCAGTTCACCTGCAGTGTGGCGCTGATCATCAGCACGCTGCTGATCTACCGTCAGATACAGTACGCGAAGGACCGGCCGACGGGGTATGACGCCAACCGGCTGGTATATACGGATGGAAGCGACGATCTGGGCCGGAACTATGAAGGCTTGCGTGACGAGCTGCTGCGAACAGGGCTAGTAGACAAAGTGACGAGGGCGTCGACGTTCGTGAGCAATATATGGAACTGGTCGTCCATCCAGGACTGGAGCGGTCGTTATCCCAACGAGCAGTTGGCGATGGCTACGGTCGATGTGGTGGAGAACTATTTCAGCACGGTGGGGATGCGGTTCGTGACGGGTAAGAATTTCAGCGGTAATCTGGCGGCGGATACATTGTGTGTGGTGCTGAACGAGGCGGCGGTGAAGCGGATGCGTTTCAAAGATCCGCTGGGGCAGGTGATCATGTTTCGCAAGGGGCACCGGATAAAGGTGATCGGGGTGGTGAAGGATGCGGTAATGCTCTCGCCTTTCTCGCCGGCGGAGCCGACCTTTTTTACGTATAGTCCGGGTGATGCCGGGAATATTCTTTACCGGCTGTCGCCTTTTGTGGAGGTACATACCGCAATGGCGAGGCTGGCGCCTATCTTCAACAAGTACAATCCTACCTATCCTTTTATCTATCATTTTGCGGATCAGACCTACGGGGAGAAGTTCCAGTTCGAAGAATTGATCGGGAAGCTGGCGGGGATATTCGCTGCGCTGGCGATCTTTATCTCCTGTCTTGGATTGTTCGGGCTGGCGGCGTATATGGCGGAGCAGCGTATGCGGGAGATCGGTATACGAAAGGTGCTGGGGGCTTCGATGGGGCAGTTGTGGTATTTGTTGTCGAAGGATTTTGTGATGCTGGTGTTGGTGAGTTGTGTGGTGGCTTCGCCGGTGGCGTGGTATTTTTTGCATGGGTGGCTGCAGCGGTATTCGTATCGTATTTCTATAGGGGCGGGCGTGTTTTTGGAGGCAGGGGCGATCGCTTTGCTGATCACGGTGGTGACGGTCGGGGGGCAGGCGATGAGGGGGGCGCTTACGAACCCGACGAAGAGTCTGAGGTCGGAATAGGTGGGCGCGATCGTTATGGTCGGGCCCATTGTGATGGACGCCGTGTTGTGGCTGGACTATCGAAGAGATCTGAATGCTGCCCGGACTTCCTGCGCGAAGAGTGCGGGTTGTTCCCAGGCGGCGAAGTGGCCTCCCTTGTCTACTTCCTGAAAGTATATAAGATTTGTAAAGGCGCGGCGGGCCCATGTCTGCGGGGGTTGGTATACGTCTTCCGGGAATACGGTGATGGCGACGGGAAGGTTTATCTCTGCTGTTCGCTGGGCGGTAGCGCTGGTGGCGCCGCGCCCGGCATTCTCCCAGTACAGGCGTGCGGCTGAAGCGGCGGTATTCGTCAACCAGTAGAGTGAGATGTTGTCGAGGACGTCGTCCCGCGAGGGCATCTTTTGCCGGTCTTCGCCATAGTCCCATTGCGAGAACCCCGGGTGGACGAGCAGCCAGGCGGCCAGTCCTGAAGGTGAATCATTGAGGCCATAGCCGAGCGCCTGCGGTCGTGCGGTCATCATTGAAAAATAAGCCGGGTTGCCTTTTTTGCGGTATTGTGCGAGGGCGTCGAATACGTCGCGCTCCTGTTGCGAGAGTTCGGCCGGCGCCGGTCTGCCGGCGGCCAGTGCGGCCTCCACTTCGGGCGGGACTGTGGCGGGGAGGTTGAGGTGAATTCCTAATAACCCGGCAGGGGCTTGTCTGGCCATCGCTTCGGTAATGACGGCGCCCCAGTCGCCGCCCTGGGCCACATATCTGGTGTAGCCGAGGCGTTTCATCAGCGTGTCCCATGCAAGGGCTATCCGATCGGGTCCCCATCCGGATTGTGTAGGGATGGATGAGAAACCGTATCCTGGCAGTGCGGGGATCACGACGTCAAAGGCGTCTTCGGGTCCGCCGCCGAATGCTGTGGGATCGGTGAGGGGGCCGATGGCCTGCAGGAACTCGAAAACGGAGCCGGGCCAACCGTGGGTAAGGATGACCGGTAGCGCGTTTGGTTCTTTTGAGCGGACGTGGATGAAGTAGATGTTCACGCCGCCGATAGTTGTCGTGAACTGGGGCAGGGCGTTGAGTTTTGTCTCTGCGCGGCGCCAGTCGTAGGAGGTTCCCCAGTAGTGGACGAGGGTTTTTAGTCTGGTTAGTTGGGCGCCCTGGGACCGGTCGGGTACGGTTTCCCGGTCGGGCCATCGGGTGGATTGTATGCGGTGGCGGAGGTCGTTGAGCTCGCTTTGGGGAATGTTTACGTGAAAAGGATGGATGGTTTGTGTGTGGCCGGTAGTTGCGAGGAGGAGAAGGGTTGTGGTGATCAGTGGTATGACGAGGTGTTTACTGGTAGGTTTCATCGCTGGTAATTTTTGTGGTGTGTGCCTGGCGATTGTGAACGTGTTCGGCCGGGGTGCGGTCGATGAGCAGGCTGAGAAATTCCGGCCGGCTATAATGTCCGCGGGAGTCCATGAGGTGTTTGCGTTTGTAGATCATGGTGAAGTCGAGGTCGGCGATGGACTCGCCTTCACCGCTGCGGAGTGGTTCGCCCAACAGGGTTCCATTGGGCGCTATTATGCCGGTAAAACAGCCTCCGGAGATCGGCGCGATGCTGGGGGCGCCGGTGTCTGCGGCGATCCGCGCCTGCTGGTCGCTGTCCAGCCAGGCGGTGGCGCAGACTACAAAGCAGGCGGACTCGAGGGCGTGCTGGCGGACGTTGATCTCCGTCTGTTCGCTGAAAATGGCGCCGAAGACCGAACCGGGATACATGGCCGAATGAATTTGTTCACCGTCGGCCATCATTGCGTATCTCGCCAGGGGATTGTAGTGTTCATAGCAGGCGAGTTGACCGATGCGGCCAACTCTGGTATCAACGGCGCGAAGGCCGGCGCCATCGCCCTGGCCCCAGATCATGCGTTCGTGGTATGTCGGGGATATCTTTCGGCGGTGCTGGACGAGGGATCCGTCTGCGTCAAAGAGCAGTTGGGTGTTGTAGATGGTTCCGCCGTCGCGTTCGTTGACGCCTATCGAGACGACCATGTCTGCCTCCCTGCAGGCTTCGCCGATGCCGTCTGTTGTGGCGGACGGTACTGTTACGGCCTGGTCCAGTAATTTCAGGTGCTCGACTCCGCCGAGGATCTGCCAGGCGGGTTGGATAAATGAAAAGTAGGGGTAGTTGGGCACTACGGTTTCAGGGAAAGTCGCAAATTGGACGCCTTGCTTTCCGAGTTGGCGGATCTTGCTGATGATCTTTTCGACGGTGCCTTCCCGGCTGTACAGAACTGGGCTGATCTGCACAGCCGCGGCCTTTACAGTCCGGAGAGGGCTGTTGTTGTTGCTTCTCTCCATTGTCTGGTGTTTTTCTGGTTAGGTAACTTGTGAAGTTAGTGTTGGAGAGAGGCGATAACCAATGATGGAACGGGGGAAGTGGACAAAGTCAGTTGTGAAACGGACGGGGGGAGGGGTGGGGACGATAAGGTTCGGGCCTGGTGAGGGAAGGCGGCACGTTTTGCCGTCCATTCTGCCTTCGCTGCTTCCATATCGGCTATGAAAAGGGGATTATGATACCAGTCGTCCAGCAAATGCCAGCCTATGACGCGGGAGGCTTCGTTGTCGCTGGGGTAGTGGATGCCCATTAGTTCCCGTGACCATCGGACTTCTTCGGCCCTTTGCAGGAAATCGGCACGGTGAGAAGGGATAATCTCGCTGAAGATATATGCCTCTGTAAAAGACCATAAGGAATGGCCGCTTGCAAAGGATGGGCTATGGATATGATCCAGTGGTTGAAGGCGCGGTTCGAGGTGATAGGGCCTGGCGCGTTTGAAGTAGCGTTTGAGGCGGAACTCCGTTATGCGAATGTCCTGGATGCAGTGCAGTAGTAGTTGGGTGGTAGCGGGAAAATTGTCGGGATTGTACCATTGGCCGATGACAGCGTTTGGAATATAGAATAGTTCCCGCAGGTTTTCGGCGGTATTTGTGTCTGAAGGGTTGATCAGGTCTGGCCAGGAGCCAAAGTTGGCGATGTATTCCGCCCGTTGGACCTCCTGGGGTGTGCGTTTGGCCTGGAGTTCGAGAAGATAGTCGAGTTCTGCGCGGGTTTGGGCTGAGCTATTGGCGGGAAAGCGGATCAGGCCGGGCAGGCTGGTTTCGTCTTCATGACTCAGGTACCAGGTTCGCCAGAGGGAAGCGGATATTGCGGCTTTGCTGTATTCGGACCATGGAAACAGGATGGTGTCCATTGCGGCGCGTTCTGCGGAGGGTTCGGGACTAAGGGCGGCGAGGGTCTTGTAGTGGCCCTTGATGGGCTCGGGGGGATGGATGTATTGTGCCTGGGAGTGGTGGATGATCGTAAAAGTCAATAGGGCCAGCGTCGGGATACGAAGGTTCATTTTTTGTAACATGTGTTGGAATTGAGTAGATAATAATTGTGTCATAGCAATGACGGGGCGACGCAAAAAAAGACGCAGCTTTTTTCGATATTTATTATCAGGCGGAGGCGTGGGCTATTTTGTCCGTTTTTCGCAGCAGCTAAGGATGTTACCGTACCGGTCGAACTGGTAATTGCAGCAGTTGAGGATGATCTCTTTGAGTTGTTCGCGGGCGCGCCGGACCCGGGAGCGGGCGCCAGTTTCGGAGATGCCGAGCTTGCGGGCGAGGTCCTTTTGGCTCATGCCTTCCAATTGGGTCCAGACGAGGGCGTCGCGGTAGATGGGGGGAAGGGAATCGATCATGGGACGGAGACAGCAGTCGGCGAGTTGTGCTGAAGGCCCGTCGGGGAACTCTCTGGCGGCCAGGGTTGCAGGAGTGGCGTTGGAGGTGCCGCAGCAATCCTGGTAAGGTTCTGACGGGACGGTGGGTTCGTTCTGCCTATGCCGGTAGTAGTCATTTACCGCATTGTTCGCCAGTCTGGTAAGATATGCGCCAATATTATCTGCTTTTTCTACTTTGTCGATGTTTCTGTTGATCTTAATGTAGACTTCCTGAAGTATATCCTGACAGTGGTCCAGGTGTCCGGTCTTGCGGCAGATGTATTCGGAGAGTTGTTTTCCGAACCGGAACCACAATTTTTCGACTGGGTGTGTCATAGCCCGATGGTTTCGCTTCTTTTTTCGAGTAGCACGGTGTCGCGCCAGCGGTCGCCCATTTTGCCGATGCGTTGCCGGATGCCGACCTGGCGGAAGCCGGCGGCTTCGTGGAGGCGTATGCTGGCGGTGTTCTCGGGAAAGATGCCGGCCTGGAGGGTCCAGATGTTGTTGTGCTCGCTTTCTGCAATTAATGTCAGCAGGAGCGCCTTGCCGATGCCTTTGCCGCGGTGGGAGGCCGCGATGTAGACGCTGACCTCTGCCACGCCGGCGTAGACGCAGCGGCCGGACACGGGGGTTAGGGCGGCCCAGCCGGCGATGGTGTTGTCGTCGAGGGCGATGAGGCGGCTGTGGGCAAGATGGGTCTTGTCCCATTCCTCCCAGCCGGGGGCGGTGGTTGCGAAGCTGGCGTTGCCGGTGGCCAGGCCGTCTTCATAGATGGCTTTGACGGCGGGCCAGTGTTCGGGGAGGAGAGGTTGGATCTTCATGTGTTTAAAGTTAGGGTTATTTGGCGATGCGCAGGGCTTCGGCGTAGGCGTTGGGCAGGGGGCTGTCTTCGACTGCGTGGGCGGCCTTTTCTACGTCGTAGGTGAATCGAATGAATTCGGCCTGGATGGATTCTTTTTGTGTGGTGTTGCTCGTCTCGCTGATGGTGAGGAGGACGTAGCAGCCGCGGGGGTCTCCGTCTTTGGGTTTGCCGACGGAGCCGATGTTGATGGCGTGGCGGAAGCCTGACGCGCGCCCAGGCGGGAGGGGCGCGGACGGTCCGGCGGATGGCTCGTCCGCAAGGATGCGGTGGTATGGTTTGTGGGTGTGGCCGAAGCACATGATGTCTGCGTCGGAGTCCTGCATGATGCGGAGAAGGCTTTTTTCCTCGCGGTCTTCGAAGAGGTATTCGTTGATGCGACGGGGGCTGCCGTGGACGAGCAGGAGGTTGAGCTTGTCGTTGTTCAGTTGGAACTCGACTTTGATGTGAGCGGGGAGGGTTCGGAGGTAAGCACGTTCATCGTCGCCGACGATCTGGTTGGTGTAGGATATGGAGACGGCGCCGTTGGCCTTTTCGTCGTCTGTCTTGTAGGCGCAGCCGCAATCGTCGCTGGTGCGGCCGATGCCGAAGTCGTAGTTGCCGGCGATGGTGGGGATGCCGCGGCGGCGGATCTCATTAATGACCTCGTTGGGCCAGATATTATATCCGACCAGGTCGCCGAGGCAGTAGATGGCGTCGGGTTTTTGGGTTTCGAGGCTGGCGAAGAAGGCTTCGAGGGCGGGGAGGTTGGCGTGTATGTCTGAGAAGAGAGCGATTTTCATTTTTTGTTGTTTAAGTATTTCCATGTTGGTATGGCAATGGCGGCGCCGGTGATTGGCGCGACGATGTACACCCAAAGATATTCGATGTGGCCGGATACGATGGCCGGGGCCAGCGATCGGGCGGGGTTCATGGAGGCGCCGCAGATGGGGCCGGCGAACATGGCTTCGAGGAGGACCGTCGATCCAATGGCGATGCCGGCGAATAGGCCCTGTTCTTTCGGCCCGGTGGATACTCCCATGATGACCAGCATTAGAAAAAAGGTGAGTATCAGTTCGAGGATAAAGGATTGCTGGACTGGTCCTGACGGGAGGGTTGCGCCCAGGAATTTGTCTGTGGGAAAGAGGAGCCGGAGGGTCCCGCTGGCCAGAAGCGCGCCGATCAGCTGGCTGATGATGTAGGGCGCGAGGGCGTTTGGCGGCAGTCTTTTAGCCAGGGTGAAGGCGATGCTAACGGCGGGGTTCAGGTGCGCTCCGGAGGTCTCGCCCAGGGTGTAGATCATGGCCATGACGACGAGCCCGAAGGTGATGGCGACGCCGGCGTGGGTGACTGCGCCTTTGGTTTGTGTGTCGATGACGACGGCTCCTGTGCCACAGAATACGAGGGCGAATGTTCCTATAATTTCCGAGACGGATCTTCTTAGCATTTTTTGTGGTTAGGAGCAGCAGTCGGGTCCGCAGCAGGATTTGGGTTCTTTTGGTTCTTTGGGTTTTTCGGTTTTTTCGGCGTAGACGGTGATGCTGTAGATGCCGGTGCCGGAGGATTTGAAGTTTTCTATTTGTTGTGTGGTTAGGTATTGAGACAGTATATCATCGGGGATGGTGATGATTTTTTCCTTTTGGATTTGCAGGTTGGTGAAGCCGGTGGAGTCGATGAGCCCGAGGTAGGCCTGTTTTTGGATCGCTCCGGAGACGCAGCCGGCGTACATTTCGGCGGCCTGCTGAAGGTTGGGGGGCAGGATGCCTTCGAGGACGATGTCGGAGATGCTAAAGTGTCCGCCAGGTTTGAGGACGCGGTATATCTCGTGGAAGACGCCAGCCTTGTTGGGTACGAGGTTGAGGACGCAGTTGGAGACGATGACGTCGGCGGTGTTAGCGGTGATGGGTATTTTTTCGATATCGCCCTGGCGGAATTCGACGTTGTTGAGACCGAGTTTTTCGGCGTTGGCGCGGGCCTTGTCGATCATGGCGGGGGTGAAGTCGATGCCGATGACCTTGCCTGTTGGGCCGGTCTCGTTGCGGGCGATGAAGCAGTCGTTGCCTGCGCCGGAGCCGAGGTCGACGACGGTGTCACCGGGTTTGATCTGTGCGAACCGGGTGGGGAGGCCGCAGCCCAGGCCGAGGTCGGCGTCGGGGTTGTAGCCTTCGAGGGTGCTGTAGTCGTCGGTCATGATATTGGCCGTTTCGATGGAGCAGCAGCCGGAGCCGCAGCAGGAGGATTCGTTGGTGGCTTTGTCCTGGAGGGCGATGGCGCTGTATTTTTCGCGCACGAGGGATTTTATTTCTTCTTCTGAGGGTTGCATGGTTGTGACTGAGGGTTGCATGGTTGTGACATTTTTATATTGCGATATTGCGATGGTTTGGGTCAAAAAAAATGCGACGGTTATCCGCAGCAGTTGTCGGCGTCTTTGTAGGCGGCGAAGAGGGCGCCTATTTCCTTTTGGTATTGCGCCCAGGTCCTGGGTTCGATGCAGTAGCAGACGCTGGTGCCTTCGATGGTGCCTTGTATGAGGCCGGCGTTCTTTAGCTCTTTCAGGTGTTGGGATATGGTGGGTTGGGCGAGGCCGAGGACTTCGACGAGGTCGCCGTTGATGCAGGCGTTGGTTTTTATGAGGTGCTGGATGATGGCGATCCGGGCGGGGTGGGCCAGGGCCTTCATCATTGAGGCGAGTTTGTTTTGTTTATCGGTGAAGATTTCGGATCTGGTCAGGCCCATGTGTTTATTGTTTCATTGCAATATTACGATAGATAATTGAATTTTCAAAATATTAATTATGGGGGGGAGGGTTTTTATACTTGCATTCCTACTTGCATGTAAGTGCGGGTTTATGGGACCAAAAAAATTATGTTTTTCATTAGGACCTGGGGATTTTTTTGCTGTCTTATTATAAATCTCCGAATATCCAAGGCCGTATGTGGCTGAGAATATCTCTGAATATATTAACTGAAAAACCGCCAAACCCTCACGCACAGTTTAAAACACAAGCCCCTATGCTATCCGTGTCGCGCTCAGACTGCGGAAATGCATAGGGGCCGTTTTTTTGGTGTTTAGATTCCCATTGATGTTTTTGTTGGCGATGACGCCGGGTTTTGTCTGGCCGATGTTGCCGTTAGTTGCCGATGACTTCGGGAATGGTCTGGCCGATATTGCCGTTAGTTGCCGATGACTTCGGGAATGGTCTGGCCGATGTTGCCGTTGGGTACCTGGATGTGTAACAGGGCGGCTACTGTCGGCGCGATATCGGTCATGTGTACCTGGCGCAGCAGTGCTCCGTGTCTGACGCCCCATCCCATGAATACAAGCGGGATATGTGTGTCCTGGGGATTCCAGGTGCCGTGTGTGGTGCCCTTGTCGTATCCGTCGTACCAGCCGGGTTCCGGGATCAGCAGGATGGAGCCGCAGCGTTTTCTGTTGTATCCGTTGGTGACCATTTCCTGTATCCGTTGTGGCAGGTTGGCTTCTGCGATATGGGCCATATCGACGACGTACTGGATGCCGTCCTGGTGTAGTAGGTAGGCGAGTGAGGCTTTTTTGAGGGAATCGACGGAGAGGCCGGCCTGTTTAATTTTTGTCTGGTTGAAGTTGACGTAGTAGTTGGTCCCTGAAATGACGAGGTCTTTTGTACCGGTGATTTTTAAGAGCGTGTCGTTGAGGCCCTGTATGATCTTTCGGATGCCGGAGAGTTGTCCCGGGAGTTGGTGGGCCTTCATGAAGTCTATCGAGTGGGAGGCTCCGTGGTCGGCGGTTAGGAATAACAGATAGTTGTTCTTTCCGATCTTGTTGTCGAGGTAGTTGAGAAAGGTTTCGAGGTCTTTGTCCAGTCGCAGGTATACGTCTTCGACCTCGATGGAGTTGGGGCCGTATTTATGACCCACGTAGTCTGTGGAGGCGCAGTTGATCGTGAGGAAGTCGGTCTGGTCGCGCTGGCCGAGCTGGTAGCCTTCGACGGCGGCCCGTGCGAAGTCGAGTGTGAGGGTATTGCCGAAGGGGGAGCTGCGGATGTTGTCGTGGTCCTCGCGGTATGCTTTCAGGATATCGTGGGGGAATACGGGGGCCTGTTCGCCTTTGAAGAGTCCTTCCCATGGAACGTTGTCTTCTGTGCTTTGCGTGTATGTTCCGATTGGGTAGAGGGTTTTCCAGCCTCCGGCTGCGAGTTTTTCGGGTTCGCCGAGGGCGTTGAACTTTTGTACCCATTCGGGTAGCTGCCGCATGTACCAGGTGGAGGTGCTGAAGCAGCCTTTTGCGTCGTCGAACCAGAATGCTGCCGTGGGGGTGTGGCCGGCGGGGAGGATGGATGCGCGGTCTTTGAGGGATACGCCTACGACCCGGGAATGGAAGTTGGTGGCGAGCATGAGTTCGTCAGTGATCGTTGTTGCGAGGAGGTTACGGGGTGACATATTTCCCGCCGGGGATGTTCCGCCTACCGGTTGGACGCTAGTATCTGAGACGCAGTATTGCGACTTGCCGGAGGCCTGGTCGATCCAGTCGTTGCCGGTGATGCCGTCGATGGAGGGGACGGAGCCGGTAAAGATCGTCGTGTGGCCCACGGCGGTGTAGGAAGGCAGATGGCTGATATAGGTCTGTTCGCAGGAGTAGCCCTGATCGAGGAGGCGGCGGAATCCGCCGGAGCCGTACCGGTCGTGATAACGGTAGAGATAGTCCCAGCGCATCTGGTCGACGACGATGCCGACGACGAGTTTGGGGCGGGATTGACCGATGGCTGGTAAAAGTGTCAGTGATAAGAGGGTTATGGTTAGAAGCCTCTTTGAAAGAAAGGTAAGATGTTGCATATGAAAAATAGGGTGAGAGAATTAGTTGTGTATTGACTTCGGGGGCTTAGGCGGCCGGGGGACCGCGGAATGAGTTGATGGGAAGGTCGAGGGTTGTATAGGGGGCCGGTTGCGGCCGGGTCGTATGAGTAATACCGATATAAGAAGGTGATTGCGGCAGAGCGGGCGGGCTGGTTTTTTGGAATGGCGAGGGGCAGGAGAAGCGTTTGTCGATGCTGAGGTGGGCCGGATCCTTTTTGTTGTTACAGTTGGCGCCATTCGACTTGTAGACGAAGCTATTGGAGATGTAATAGTATTCGTGGTTGAACTGGCTCGCGAATAAGAAGCAATAGCCGCAGAGCAGCAATAGCCGGAGGGCCAGGTTCTTGTTTGATCGCGGGAGCCTTGTCATGGAGGCGCTAAGGTAGGAAGTATTTTGGAGATTGCGGGCGAATTAGGCTTTCGTCGGGCAGGCCGTGGGGTATGGGTTTTGCGGCGGTTAGGGTTTGTTAACTTTAAATGCATTTTTTATGAATTACCATGATTATCAGAAGTGTATAGATGCGTGTCTGCGTTGTGCGGCGTTGTGTAATCACTGTGCGTCATCGTGTCTGCAGGAAAAGGATCTGAAAAAGATGTCGTGGTGTATCCAGCTGGACATGGAGTGTGCGGCGGTGTGTTATAACGCGGCGCAGCTGATGAGTCTGGGTAGCAGGAAGGCGGAGGAGTTTTGCCGGTTGTGTGCGGAGATGTGTCAGGAGTGTGCGGCGGAGTGTGGGAAGCACGACAATAAGCATTGTCAGGAGTGTGCGAAGGCCTGCCGGGAGTGTGCGGAGGAGTGTATGCATATGGCGGCGGTGTAGGCTAGCGATTTAATGCGGTCTTCTGCTGGAGGGTGTGGATCTTGGTCCCGATGATGCGGCGTTCGGAGGCTGTCTGGCAGGTGTTCAGCGCCATCTGGTAGCAGATGAAGGATTCTTCGGGGTTTGTTTCTTCGTGGAGTTGGCCTTTTAGGGTATAGTAGAAATGGTTTGTAGGGGGAAGGTCTGCCATTTCTTTTAGGGCGGCCGCGGCGCCTTCTGTCTTGTAGAGCGCGTAGATGCGGTTGAGGACCGTGGCGGGGGTGTAGTTGATCTGAAGGAGCAGGTCGTAGTGATGGAGGATCTGGAGCCATTTTTCCCCGGTGTCGCCGGGCTGGCTGTTGAAGAAGGCGATGCCGGCCTCGAGGTGGTAGGAACTGAGTTCGTCGCCGGTGGCGGCCGTTTCGAGGTATTGGATGCCTTTTGAGATGAGTTGTTTGTCCCACTGGCCGCTGTCCTGGTCGTCGTAGAGGATGAGTTCGTTGGTTGGGGAGATGCGGGTTTCTATTCTTGAAGAGTGGAAGCAGATCAGGGCGATGAGGGCGTTGGTTTTCGGCGTGTTTGTTTCCGGGTTGGCGGCCAGCATCCCGCAGAGGCTGAGGGCTTCGCTGCAGAGGTGTTTGCGGAGGATGGCGTCGTGGGAGGAGGAGTAGTAGCCTTCGTTGAACAGCAGGTAGATGATGTGAAGGACGTTGTCGAGCCGGCCGGCTATCTGGTCGGCCGGGGGCATTTCGAGCCGGAGCTGGAGGTCGCGTAGTTTTTCCTTTGCGCGGAAGAGCCGCTTGTTGATGGTGTCCTTACCGGTGAAGAAGGCGCGGGCTATCTCTTCGATGGTAAAGCCGCAGAGGACTCTCAGGGCCAGGGCGATCTGGGCTTCGCTGGCGATGGCCGGGTTGCAGACGGCGAAGAGCATTTTTAGCTGGCTGTCGAAGACGGCGGCGGGGGAGAAGTCGGGGTCGGGGAGGGTGTCTGTATTTTCACCGGGTGCCAGGTCGCTGAGTTTTCTTTTGTATATTTTGTTTCTTCTGAAATGTTGTCTGGCGTTGTTGAGGGCGACCTTATAGAGCCATGCAGAGGGATTGTCGGGTATACCGTCCCTTTCCCAGCGTTGGGAGGCTTCGAGGAAGGTGGCGCCGACGAGGTCTTCGGCGAGCTGGATGTCGCCCAGGCCTATTTTATTGCTGAAGACGGCGACCAGCCGCGCAAATTCCTTTCTGTACAGGTCCTTTATGATATCGGTTACCACCTTAATGTTCGATGAAAAGGGGTCTTATTTCGACGCTTCCGCCGTAGTCGAGGGCGGGGCACCCGTGGGCCAGGGTTGTCGCTTCGTCGACGTCGGCGGCTTTTACTATCAGGAGGCTGCCGAGTTTCTCCTTTATTTCCACGAAGGGGCCGTCGGTGATGAGGCCTGCGGCCCGGAGTACTTTTCCTGAGGGGTCGAGGCGGATGGGGCTGTCGACGAGTCTTCCCTGCATGGCGATGTTGCCGACCCAGTCTATCCATTTTTTTGTGATGTTTTTGAGGTCCCCGGGGTTGTCCCGGGTGGGTTCCGGCTGGCGGAATATGAGTGCGAATTCTTTCATGTATTTATGGTTGCTATTATTAAGATGATCGGGTAGGGGAATATTGGACAAATCTAGCGGAAATATTTTTTTTGGGGGGGTGTCCAATTCGGCTTTGGCTGTGCATCATTTAGGAAAGATCATATGAATGTAAGACTCAATGTAATGGAAAAGAAGACGAATGCTGTTAGTGGATTGCAGCAGATCGGGAAATTTTTGCATCAGTCTCCGCTGGATAACAGGATCCTTGACCTCGTGTATATGAGGGCGTCGCAGATCAATGGGTGTGCGATGTGTATGGAGATACATTCGAAGGACCTGCTGGCCGCGGGGGAGGACCCGCAGCGGATATTCTTGCTGGAGGCGTGGAGCGAGGCGCCTTTTTATTCGGAGAAGGAGCGGGCGGCGCTGGCCTATACGGAGGCGTTGACGAGGCTGGGGGATCATCCGGTGTCGGATGCGGTATTTGACGAGTTGAAACGACTGTTTTCAGATGAGGAGATCGTCGATCTGACGATGGGTATTGTGACGATCAATGGCTTTAACCGGATCAATATAGCGTTTGGAGCGCCTGTTGGTACCTATAAGGTTGGGCAGTTCAAGTAGATCTTTATTTGAATTTTGGTAAAGGGAGCCGTCCGGCGAGGGCGGCTCTTTTTTTTTGTCAGGTGAATTTTGGAGACATTCTGTTTTCGTTCATCGGGTGGCTGGTTGATTTCGGACGGGAATTGTATCGGAAGAGTACACCATATAGCTGTTTCGAATGTCTATCAGCGTGATTATGAGTGGGTTTGAGGTATGGCATTTTTATTGGACGACCGGTGTGGTGCGATTCCGCACCAGATAAATGGGGTTTGATCACATACATAAATAAATTCGCCGAATATTATTTAAACTTGCTCACTACAAATTTAAACCTGTTGCTTATGAAATTGGTGACCGGATTGTCTGCGTGTATACTGATCGTCTTGTTGTCCAGCGCAGCGCCTCCTAAAGTTATTCGTGGTTATATTTTTCATTATGAGAACGTATTGGGTACATCCCTTGAATTAAAGATAAGGGCGGGATCGCAGGCGGAATCCGGGAAAGCAGAGGCGGCCGTGATGCAGGAAATTTCGCGGCTTTCGGCTATTCTGAGCGGGTATGATCCCAAAAGCGAGTTCAGCCGATGGCTGCGTACAACGGATAGGCCTGTCCGGGTATCGCAGGAATTATATGAGGTGCTTTTGCTGTTCGACAAATGGAGGGAAAGGACGGGAGGGGCGCTGGATGCGTCTGCGGAGGTCGTGACCAGGCGGTGGAAAGCCGCGGCGTCACAAAACAGGCTGCCTACGGATGAAGAATTAGCTGTCGCGGTAGCTGAGGTCCGTGAGGTACACTGGAAACTTGATCATGTCGATCATACGGCAACGCATTTCGGTCAGGCGACCCTGATGTTGAATTCTTTTGCGAAGAGCTATATTATCAGGCGCGCTGCGGATGCCGGCATGGCTGCCGGAGATATAGAAGGCCTGGTGTTGAATATCGGCGGGGACATGGTTGTCGCGGGGAATCAGTCCGAGGACGTACTGGTGAGCAACCCGAAATCAGACGCGGAGAACGACCTGCCGATGGATCATGTCCGGGTGAGGGGGAGGGCTGTGGCTACGAGCGGCAATTATCGTCGTGGCGAGCTGATCCGGGGGAAGTGGTATTCTCATATCGTGGATCCGCGGACGGGACAGCCGGCGGATAATATCCTGAGTGCGACGGTTGTGGCGCCGAGCGCTACTGATGCCGGCGCCCTGGCTACTGCCTTCAATGTCCTGAGCACGGATGAAAGTGTAAAACTGGCGGAGGGAATGCCCGGGATCGATTATCTGATCATCACAAAGGACGGCCGGAGAGTGGAAAGCCGCGGATGGCGAGGGCTCGAGGTGCATGAAGCGGGCATTGAAAAGGGGAAGGCCGGTGACTATGAGCTGCTGGTCAGCCTCGAGCTGAACCTGCAAAAGGGGGGGGCTGTCAAAAGGCCTTATCTCGCGGTCTGGGTGGAAGACGAGAATCACGCTCCGGTCAGGACCGTCTCTGTGTGGCATGGTGCGGAAAGATACCTGCCCGAGTTGAAATCCTGGTTTTTGAAATACCGGGGAAAGTACGCTTCGGATCAGGCTTTTGCCAGTTCGATAACCAGTGCGACCCGTCCTGCCGGAAAATATACGTTGAAGTGGGACGGAAAGGACGACCAGGGAAATGTGGTGAAGGCGGGGAAGTACGTCGTCAAGATCGAAGTGTCAAGGGAGCACGGCACTTATCAACTTATGCGGCAGGAAATAGAATGGAACGGGACGCCCCAGCAATTCAGCCTGCCGGGCAATGTGGAGATATCCTCTGTTTCGCTGGACTATAGAAAGACTGGAAATGATCACTGACCGGCCTGGCGTGGAACGACCGAAAGGAATGGCGATGAAACGGAAAACGGCCATGCTCATTCGCTGGCTTCACATCTATGTCAGCATGGCCAGCTTTGCAGTCGTCTTTTTTTTCGCGGTGACGGGGTTGACGCTGAACCATGCGGAGCAATTCGGGGATGAAATGCGGACTGTCCAGCAAAAGGGGGCGTTGAGGTCTGAATGGGTAAGGGGGCCGGATAGTTCTCATGTGGCTAAGGTGGAGATAGTAGAATGGCTGCGATCGAGGCATCGGCTGCGCGGGAGTCTTTCCGATCTCAGGATCGACGATGGACAGATCAGCGTTTCTTTCAAGGGGCCGGGATATGCGGCGGATGTATTTATCGACAGGGCAACCGGGGCGTATGATCTTACCGAGACGACTGCGGGATTTGTAGGGGTGATCAATGATTTGCACAAGGGGCGGGATACCGGCAGGGGTTGGTCCAATTTTATAGATGTCTGTTCGGTTTTACTGGTTGTCGTTTCGCTGACGGGATTTGTGCTTATCCTGTTCATGAAAAGGAAGAGGGTCGGTGGGGTCGCGGTCGCTGTCTGCGGACTTTTTATTGCGTGGCTGATATACCGGATCTGGATCAAATGATCTTTTATTCACTAATAAATTATTTGAAATGAAAGTTATATTGTTTGCACTGGCGCTAGTCTGGAGCAGCTCGTTGTTGCCCCTTGGGGCAGATGCCCAGTTGAAAGGGGTAGACGGTTATTTCCGGTCGTCGCAAAATAAGGATATGGTCGTTGCATTCACGGCAAAAGATACGCTGGTGCTGGCGAAACTGCTGTGGAACGGAAATGAGGTGCATTTACTGCCGGTATCCGGCTTGTCGTTCATCAGTAAAGAAAGCGGGGACGAGGGGCCTATCAATGTATTGTTTCACAGGGACTCGGTGTCGGGGGTGATCGACCGGGCCGACGTAAAAGGGAATGGGACCTGGGTGCGCGCGAATGATTATAAGCCGGTGGAGAAAAAAGTGATGGAGCATACGGCTGAACAGTTGAAGCCATTTGAAGGACTGTATCAGCTGGATCGCGAAGAGGGGAGGTATCTGCAGTTGTTTGTAAAGGGGAATGATCTTATTCTGAAGCAGCACTGGGATGGAAAGGAGCTTCCTTTTGTGCCGGAGTCGGCGCTCGGGTTTTATTGCAGGGATATGCCGACGTTCACCCTCAGTTTCACGCGGGATCAGCAAGGTAGTGTCACGCAAGTGGTGGCTTTTGGGAGGGATCGCTGGGTGAAGACGTCGCCTCCGGCGGCCGGATCGGGGCAAATGAAGCGCTATGAGGGTAAATTCCAGTCGGCTGACGACCCCGATAATGAGATTCGTCTGGTGGCTACGGATCAGGGGTTAACGGTGGTGCAGCTCTGGGATAAGAAGGAAATACCCGTACGGGTGCTGGCGGAAGGTTATTTTAACAACGCGGACCTTTCTTTTGCCGTGCAGATCGTCAGAGATAATACAGGAAAGGTCAAACAGGTAGTCTTGCTGGGAATGCAGGTCTTCCGACCGGTTGCAAAATAAATACCTGCCGATGGAATTGGAGCTGCCCTTTGCGGGCAGCTCTTTTTTTATAGTGTCCTGGCTGCGCTGATGATGAATTCGGAGACTTTGTTTGGCTGGGATAGCATGGGGACGTGGCTGGATCTTAGTTCGAGGGTTGTTGCGCTGATCATTTTTGCCTCTGTCTTTGTCAGCGCAGGGGGGATCGTTTCGTCGTTGAGGCCGATGATGCACCACGAGGGTTTGTTCTTCCAGGCGGCTTTGGAGATCTTGGTGAGGGTGCCTTTCGCGGCCCAGGGAACTTGTGTGACATAGAGTGTGTTCCGGTCTTCTTCGCTGAGGTCCTGCGCGAAATAGGAATTGATCCCTTCCGATGACATGCTTAAGAATCCGGATGCGTCCTGCCGGAATGCTTTGTTGCCGGGGGATGGAGGATAGGGTTGTATCACGTCGGCTACGGACTGGCCGTCGTTGGGTATCAGTGCGTCGATGTAGACGAGACCGGCGACCTTCGGGTCGTTGCCGGCTTCGGTGATGACCATGCCGCCGTAGGAGTGGCCGACGAGGAGGACGGGGCCGTTCATCGATGCGATGGCGCGGTTGGTAGCCGCGACGTCGTCTTCGAGGGAGGTGAGCGGGTTTTGGACGGCGACGACGTTGTAGCCTTTTTTGTGGAGGAGGGGAATGATGCGGGCCCAGCTGGAGCCGTCGGCGAAGGCGCCGTGTACGAGGACGATGTTCTTTAGCCCGGTGGGGGAGTGTTGGGAGTTGAGGGATTCCTGGGAGGTGGGGGGCTGTTGGGACCGGGCCTGTTGTGAAGACGTGGTTAGCGCAAGGGATGCGGCCAGTGCGCTCATGAAGAATTGTTTTAGTGTGTACATAACCGGATGTTTTAGTGTTTTTTAATTGGTCTGCTGTCTGCCGGCTTGCCGTGTTGTTGACCGGTTTTCGTAAGGATCATACGCCGGCGTAGGGATATCCCGGTACACGAACTGGTGGAAAGTGTACTCCCGTTACAACCGCCTCGGCAAACTGCCACCCGTCGTCTTCGTTCCGACAGCCAGCAGACCATTTGACTTCGTCGCGTTGGGTCCGGCTGCAGCCGGACTGCAAAATCAGCAGCGCTTTTGTTTTTGCCCGGGGTGCTGCAACCAGGGTCGTGCCGTTATTTTAGACGGCTGGTTTGCAAGGGGTTGATTTTTGCGGGAGCCGTGGAAGTATCGATATTTCACCAATTAGTGAAAAGGCTGGTGAACAGTGAGTTGCGATTGTATCTTTTATGGTAGACCGAAATAACTGTTGTAATTTTATTTACGATTATATAAAGTAAAAACCCTTTTATTGAAAGCTAAGATCCTTATAGTAGAAGATCAGTTCATCGAAGCGAAGAGCCTCAAGGTCATCCTGACCAACGCTGGATATATGACCTGTTCCATCGCGCGATCGGTGGCCGGGGCGTTGTCGATCATTGAAGAAGAAAAGCCCGATCTGGTGTTGGTCGATATATTCTTACAGGGAGAGGGAACGGGTATCGATCTTGGAAAAATCCTGAATGAAAGGAATATGGCCTTTGTCTATTTATCGGCCAATTCGAACAGACAGATACTGGAGGAGGCGAAACCAACGAAGCCGTATGGTTTTATGGTGAAGCCATTCCGGGCGAAGGACGTGCTGATCATGCTGGATGTTGCGCTGTATCTGCACAAGAACAGGATCCCGGAGAGGAGCGCCACGGTCCCGGCGGAGAAATCGGCGCCGGTCGTGCTTCCGCATGAATTCGATCATCTGATCGGCAGGAGTCCGAGGTTTCTCGCGACGCTGGAGCAGGCCAAAATGGTCGGTCCCACGGATACTTCCGTGCTGATACTGGGTGAAAGCGGTACGGGTAAGGAGTTGATCGCGCATTCGATCCATAAGGTGTCGGCCAGGCGTTATAAGCCCTTTGTGGTTGTCAATTGCGGCACGTTGCCCGCCAATCTTATCGAGTCCGACCTGTTCGGTCATGAGAAGGGTTCCTTTACCGGCGCCATGAATAAGCGGGAGGGTAAGTTCGAGCTGGCGGATGGCGGGACGATCTTTCTGGATGAGATCGGGGAATTGCCGCTGGAATTGCAGGTCAAATTCCTGCGGGTGTTGCAGGAACGGGAGATCGAGCCGATCGGGGGCAAGCCCAGAAAGATCAATGTGCGCGTGCTCGCGGCCACGAATAAAGACCTGGAAGAAGAGGTGGCGGCGGGGCGTTTCCGGATCGACCTGTACTACCGGCTTAACGTTTTTCCGCTGTTGTTGCCGTCGCTGCGGGAAAGAAAGGAAGATATAGGGCCGCTGGCGAACTATTTTTTGAAGAAATTCTGCTCGGACGAAGGCCGGCAGGTGCCTGTGCTGTCGTCGCATGCGGTCGATACGCTGGTGCAGTACGACTGGCCGGGTAATATCCGGGAACTGGAGAATACGATCGAACGGAATGTCGTGCTGGCGAAGGGGCCTGTTATCGAGTCGCCGGAAATGCCGGTTTCGAGAAGGACGGCGGTTGCGAATAAGGATGGCGGCGGCGGGTTCAAGACCATCCTCGACAATGAACGGGATCATATTCTGGCGGTCCTTGAAAGCTGCAACTGGAAGGTCTCCGGAAAGGGCGGCGCCGCAGAGATCCTGGCCATCAATGTCAGTACCCTTAACTCAAGGATAAAAAAGCTCGGCATCGAAAGGAGATAAATGCCGATATTCATATCATGAGACCGAGGTATCTGTTGTCGTTGGCCGTTGTGTTTATTGCGGGTAGCCTTGCAAAGGGCGTGGCTTGCTATGGTCAGCCGGACCGGCCGCATTTTGGGTATTCGGTGGCCAAACAGCGTCTGCAGTACAAGCTGACGACCTCCTTTTTATATTTTGGGATGCAGGGGTTGCTGGATATGGACAGCGCCGCTATTTTGGTGAGCGAGGGCGAGCACCTGCCGCATTCGCTGTATTATGATGAGGATTATGCGGATGGCCCGGATAACGGTATAAAGAGGGCATTGGAAAGGGGGAGTGGTTATCTGTCCCGGTCCGGCGCCAATAAGAATGATCTGGACAGCGCGCTGCGGTGGTTGTCGTCGGCCAAACAGGAGGCGGAGGCGTCGGGTGATGTCTATTACCGTCAGGCGGCGCTGGCGGCGCTTGGCAGGTATTATCTGCAGAGTGGAGAGGCGGCGAAGAGTGCGGGGTGTTTTAGTGAGGCCGTGGAGCTTGTCAGGAGGGCCGACCGTCCGGACCTGTTGTTCAGGGCGCTGGCGAATCGTGCGTTTGGCGCCGGTTATAACGATCCGCAAAAGGGGAAGGACCTGAAGGAGGCCTTGGGGGTGTCGCAGCGGCTGCGGGATACGGTAGGGGAGATCGAGGTGCTGACGCGTATCTATGAGATAGACTTTGTGCACAGGAAATATGATACTGTCCGAAAGCAGCTGGAGCGTGTGACGGAACTCGAGCAGTCGATCGGATTCAGGCACATCCACTATAACTATTATGTTCTCTCTTATCTTTATTATACCGTTGGCGACTATGTGAATGTCTTTTTGAATGCAAAGACGGCGATCGCGGTGATGGAGGCCAATGGCGATCTGGCGTTTTCGAATTTTTTCTATGGGAACCTTGCGAATATCTATGGCAGATTCGACAATTATGAGAAGGCGCTTGAATGGCTGACCAGGAGCCTGCGTCAGGAGCCCGCCAACAAGGTGAAGCGGATGTGGTATCATCAATTTTGTGTCATAGCGCTGAATCTCTCGAAGTTCGGGCATCCGCAGGAGGCGCTCGATGCCGTGCTGGGCACTATCCGGGATTATCCGCCTCAGTCTGCGGATAATAAATTCCATCTTTATAATTTTATGGGATTTACCTACCGGCAGTTGGGTGAGACGGGGCTTGCGGGCAAGTACTATGATATGATGCTGCCGTATATGGATTCGATACGGAACGATGCGGAGGAAAACGATAAGTTGTTCTCGGCGTATCTGGATCTTGCCGATTTTTATATGGATCGCGGTCGTCCCGATCTTACGAAGAAGTATTTCAAAAAGGGAGTGGCGTATATCGATACAACCAAACTATTCAATATAAGTAAGGTCCACGATGTGCAGTACAGGATCGATTCGAGCGAGGGAAATTACCGGAAGGCGCTGAGTGAGTTCAAACTGAGGCGGATTGCCGACGATAGTAT
>Ga0068853_100000583_pt1 | contig 24976 bp, 18 predicted proteins | sample KBSCornC32_FD_65655 | JGI IMG/M metagenome (GOLD analysis project Ga0068853, IMG submission 65655) | Corn rhizosphere microbial communities from Kellogg Biological Station, Michigan, USA - KBS Corn C3-2 | ecosystem: Host-associated > Plants > Roots > Rhizosphere > Soil ... | reverse complement strand
GGAGGCGTCGACGCCACTGCGGCGCTGGAGCCCGGCGAGATCCCCGTGCGGGCCGACGTCACCGCGAGCGTCTGGCAGCTCGCCGTCGAACCCGGCGCCTCGGTTTCGGCGGGTGATCGCCTCCTCGTCCTCGAAAGCATGAAGATGGAGATCCCCGTGACCTCGCCCGCTGCCGGCCGCGTCGCGCGCCTCCTGGTCCGCCCCGGCTCGATGGTCACCGCCGGCCAGCTCCTGGCTACGCTTCGCGCGTAGGGGGATTCGCCGCGCTCAGCACAGCAGATTGACCTGGTTCATGACTCTCTCCAGGTCGAGCGGCTTCTGGAAAACGGGGATTCCCGCGGGCGCGCGGTGGGCGGCCGACGTGATGACGACGACCTGCGTGGTGGCCAAACGGCCCGTCGCTCGCAGCTCGTTGATGACCTGCCAGCCGTCCATCACCGGCATGAACAGATCGAGGAGGACGATGCAGATCTGGTCACCGACGGCGTTCAACGTGTCGAGGGCCTCGCGCCCGTTGACGGCCGTCCGTACCTTGTAACCCTCGAGCTCCAGGATCTCTCGCAGGGCTTCCCTCGAGTCGACCTCGTCCTCGACCACCAGTATGGTCGAGCGCTCGCCGCCCTGGGCAGTACCTCCGTGCGTCATGCCTCTAGGTTACCAGCTACTGCGGCAGAAGGCGCGTCTTGCGTCAGCGGCCGCGGCAGACGGACCGTGAACGTGGTCCCCTCCTCCAGGCTCGACGTGAGCCCGATAGTTCCCCCATGGGCCAGGACGATCTGCTGCGAGATGAACAGCCCCAGCCCCAACCCCCGCGCCAGATCGCCCCGCGCCGTGGTCCGCCGGAAGGGATCGAAGATGATGGGCTGCAGGTCGCGCGGGATCGGTTGTCCCGCGTTGTGGACCGTCAGCACCGAGACATCATCGCTTGCCGCCAGCGTCACCACGACCGGCCGGGCGGCGTCGCCGTGCTCGACCGCGTTGCCCACCAGGTTCGACACGACCTGCGCCAGGCGGTCCTGATCACCGAGCGCCGTGTCGTCGCCGCGCTGCTCGAACCGGATCTCGCGCTCGGGGTGCGTCCGGCGGAGCTCGTCCATCACCTCCAGGATCATCTGTCCCAGACGGATGGGCCGTCGCTCGATGGTGATCCCGCCGGCCAACCGGCTGCGCGTCAGGTCCAGGAGCTGGGCCACCATGTTCGACATCCGCTCCGTGCTGCTGAGGATCCGGCGAATCGCCCGCGGATCATGGGCCTCCTTCCGCTCCAGCAGGCGCGCCGTCATGGAGATCGCGTTCAACGGGTTGCGCAGGTCGTGGCCCAGGATTCCCACGAACGTCTCGGCGAACCGCGAGGTGTTCTCGGCCTCGTAGCGGCGCTTGGTCTCGTCGGCGAGCTGCGTGGCCAGAACCTCGCGCGACCGGGCGACCTCCTGGAACAGCCGGGCGTGCTCGATGGCCAGCGCCGCGCGATCGGCCAGCGTCTGGGCAAACTCCAGGTCCTCCGGATCGTAACGGCGGCCCGACTCGGCCATCGCGAGCGAGATGACACCGATGACCCGGCCGGCGCTCTTGAGAGGAATCCCCATGTACGAGGTGAGCGTCAGCCGCTCGATGAGCGCGAGGTGAGCGGGATCGCGCGCCGCATCGAGCAGCATCTGGCGCGGGATGATCGGGATCAGGGTCGGATCGCCCGACCGGATGACCTGAGGGACGCCCGTCCGAGCGTCCGGGTCGGGCGGATAGAGTCGCTCGATCTCGGCCACCAGAGAGAGCTTCTCGGGATCCACGTGAGCGATGGCCAGGCGCCGCGTGCGGTCCCCTTCCACGATGTCGATGGCGCACCAATCGGCCAGCGTGGGGACGGTCAGCCGCGCCACCGCCGACAAGGTCGACTGGTAGTCGAGCGACGAGCTCATCTCCTCGATGGCGCGCGCGAAGAATGCCCGTCGCTCTTCGGCCCGGTGGTCGTCGGTGATGTCCTGGAACACGTTGATGGCCTGCACCAGGCGGCCCGCCGCGTCGTACACGGGAAAGGCCCGCACGCGGGACCAGCGGTCTTGACCGTCTTGGTCGTCCTGGCCGTCTTGGTCGTGCTGGCCGTACTGCCCCGTGCGGTAGCGAATGATCAGACTCGCCTCGTGGGCGTGCCCGCCGAGGACGATGCGGGCCGGCAAGCGATCGGGGGCCAAAGGGGCGCCGTCCTCGTCGAACATCCGGAACCGGCGCACGATGTCCTCCGGAGCCGCCGCGAGCAGGGCCTCGGGCGACGAAAATCCGATGGACCGCGCCGCGCTCGAGTTCGCGAAGATCAAGCGCCCCGAGCGATCCTGCAAGGTGATGCCGTCCTCGATCCCGGCCAGGATGGCCTGCAAGAGGTGCCGCTGCCCATCGATGGCCCGGGCCACCGACTCGGCTTGCTGTCGCCGCGCCTCGGCCCCGCGCCGCTGCAACTGGAAGCTGCTCAGCAGCAGGAGCGAGGCAAAGGCACCGCCCACGAACAGGACCATGGTCAGCTGCCAGCGCCGGATCGCCATCCCCTGTCGGGCGATGTCGAGGTGGGTCTCCTCTCGCTCCATGTCATCGATGGTCGATCGGATCTCGTCCATCAGCGTCTGGCCGCGCAGCATGTAGGTGGTCAGATTTCCGTTCCGCGCGCCCGCTTCGAAGGCGGCGAAGGTGTCGCCCAGGATCTGGAACCGCTGATGAAGCAGCTCATCCAGCCGTCGCAGGCGCTGCTGTTGCACCATGTCGTCGGTCGTCAGAGCCCTGACGTGCTCGAAGTCACTGGCCCATGCCGTCCGCGCCGCGCGGAAGGGCGCCAGGAACGACGGCTCGCCAGCGATCAGATAGCCGCGCAGACCGGTCTCGCCGGTCAGAAGCGTCGAGCGCAGGCGCCCGATCGCGACCCGCACCTCGTCGCTGTGCTCGAGCCAGGCGGTCGCCTTCGAGAGATGCGACAGGGAGTAGATGGCTCCCCCGAGGAGCACAGCCAGGGGCACCAGCAGCATCGGCCCCGATAGCCACCGGGCCAGGACGCCTTTCGAGGTTGGCTGAGCGATGTCGTCACCGGACTGCAAGGATCACCTTGCAACATGAGCGGAAAGTGGCACGTGGGAAACGTGGCCCAACGTAAGTCACATCTTCTGGACTGGCAAGGTCCGCTGGCCCGGAGACGAGGCGCCGCAGTAACGTATTTTCCCAATCGGACGGCGCGCCGCCCCCTGGGATCTGATAGATCCGCGGCCGTGCATCCGTGGCATGACATTTACGTCGACGACCACCAGGTCGACGGAGAGTTTCCCGTCGTCATCGAGGTCCCGAAGGGCAGCAAGAACAAGTACGAGCTCGACAAGGAGACCGGCCTGCTCCGGTTGGACCGCGTCCTCTACAGCGCGGTTCATTACCCGGCGGACTACGGGTTCGTCCCGCGCAGTTACTGCGACGACGGGGATCCGCTGGACGCGCTCGTGCTGGGCCAGGATCCCGTCTATCCCCTGACCATCGTCGAGGCCCGCGCCATCGGGCTCATGCGGATGCGAGACGACAAAGGCATCGACGACAAGATCATCGCCGTCAGCGTCCGCGATCCTGCGTTCGCGGACTACACGGATCACGTTCAGCTGCCCCCGCATGTGGGCCGGGAGATCAAGCGGTTCTTCCAGGACTACAAGATCCTGGAGAACAAGACCGTCGAGGTCGAGGACATCCTCGGCCCGGCCCAGGCCTTGACCGTGCTCCGACACGCCCTCGACATGTACCGCAAGCTCCGCCGGGGAGAGATCTCGCACGCGCCAGGGGCAGGCCGGACGTCTACGCCCGTGCCCGTGCCGGCCGCCAGCACCGAGCAGCGCCGCCGCGTTCGCCGCTGAGCGTGAGCGGTGCCCGCCCGCGGGTCACCGGCCGCCGGCGGTGCCGAAGTGGCGCTTCGCGAAGTCCGAGACCGCGTCGACCCCGTGGCGGAAGCGGCCTGCCTTCTTTCGCTCAGGGGGCGGCGGCGCCTCTGGCCCTGACTGCGACACGGGCTGGTGCGCAGGCTCTGCCTGGGCCGGCGGTACGTAGGCGGCCGCAGCGCCCGAGGCCGTCCCGGGGTTCGCGGCGGGCGGCGAGGACGCCGGGGCGCTCGTGGAAGAGGCCGCGCGCGCGCTGGGCGTCCCAGGGCGGCGCTTCAAGGAGAGCACGAGCGCCATGTCCTTCGTCGAGTCGAGCTGCATCACGCGCGGTCGGAACCCGGGCGCGTCGAAGCGGAGCTCGTGGCGGCCGGAGTCCCGGAGCAGACGGACCGGCGGGGGGCCCACGACCTCACCATCGATCGCGACCGACAGGCTCGCGGGCGGATCCACCACGCTGATCGTCACCTGATCCTCCCCTTTCGACGCGCCGGTGGGTGGGACTCTGCTCGGCCCGGTGGCTTCAGGACCGGGAGCGGCGGCCCCGGGTTCGCCCGCGGGCGAAGGGGCATGAGGTGCCGGAGGCGCGGCCCCCGCCGGAGCCCGCGCTCCGCCGCGCGTGCCGGCGACCGCGATCAACACGATCAACCCGAGCGCCGCGGCCCCCCCGATGGCGACGAACGGCTTCAGCGTTCGCGATCGGGCCGGCGCGACCGTCGAGAGCTCGGCCGTGCTCGCGGGGCGGGGGTGGGCCGTCCCGACCGGAGCGCCGGGCCCCGCCGGTGTCGACGCGGTCAAGGGCCCCGTGGCCAACGCGGTCGGCGCCGAGGCCATGGCGGTGAGAGCGCCCGCGCCCCCCGCTCGGGCGGCCACACCGGCCTCGGCCACCGCCGCCGCGAAGGCCTGAGCGAACTCGATGACGCTCGGGAACCTCGCCTCCGGCTGCTTGGCGAGGCCCCGCCGGATGACGGCCTCCACGGCCGGATGCGCCGCCCGGCCGTTCACCGTGAGAGGGGCCGGCTCGACGTGGACCAGCTGATAAAGGATGGTCGGGATGGTGTCGCCCACGAAGGCACACCGCCCCGCCAGCATCTCGTACGCGATCGTCGCCAGCGCGAACTGATCCGAGCGCGCGTCGATCCGGTCCGATTCCCCGAGCGCCTGCTCCGGCGCCATGTACTGGGGCGTTCCCATCACCGTCGCCGTGCGCGTGAGCTGGGTGTCGGCGGCGCGCACCTTGGAGATGCCGAAGTCGACGATCTTCACCAGCTCGCGCCGGCTGCCAGGCAGCACCAGCAGGAAGAGGTTGGCCGGCTTCAGGTCCCGGTGGACGATGCCTTGCTCGTGCGCCGCGGCCAACCCCGTCGCGATCTGCTCGACCAGCTCGCGCACGCGCTCGAGAGGCAGCGGCCCCTTGGCCCGGATCTCGGCGGCCAGATCGACGCCGTCGAGGTACTCCATGACGATGTACGAGGTGCCCTCGGGCATCTTCCGGAAGTCGACGACCTGCACGATGTTGGGGTGACGCAGCGACGACGTCACCTGCGCCTCGCGCTGGAACCGCGCCATCAGGCCCGGGTCTCCGGCAACGTCCTTCTGGAGCAGCTTGATCGCGTACCGCCCCGCCAGGCGCGCATGGGCCGCCTCGTACACCTCGCCCATGCCGCCCTCGCCGATCCCGCGCACGATCCGATACGTGTCGTCCAGGACCTGCCCGGGCTGCAGAGACGCGCCTCTCATGGGGTCCGACGATGATACACCGCGGGCCGCCCAGGCCGTTCCGCCGGAGCGTCCCGGTACCGCTCCATCGAGCTCGGGTCGGTTGCGCCCATGCGCCGCGGCCGAACCGTCCTCTTCACTCCGCCGCGTCGGGCAGCCGGATCGTCGCCACCACCGGCAGGTGATCGGAGGCGCGGCGCGCATCGGGCGTGTCGACCACCGCCAGGCTCACCAGGGCCCGCCGCGGGTGAACCCACACGCGATCCAGCGCGAAGATCGGGAACCGCGTGGGGAACGTACGCGGCGCGGGGCTGACCCCGAAGCGCCGGTGCAGCCAGCGCAGCGGGCGCCCCCACAGGAACCATTCATTGAGATCGCCGAGCAGGATCGTCGCGTCCGCCGCCTCGTCACCCACGGCGCGCAGGAGGCGCTCGACCTGGTGGCGGCGTTCGCCGGCCTGCAGCCCGAGGTGCGTGACGACCACCCGCAGCTTGCGGCCGCGCCAATCGACCTCGACCTCGAGCGCGGCGCGGGGCTCGCGCCCCGGCACGGAGAGGTCGTGCACACGAGCGGTCCCCAGAGGATGAGCGCTGAGGAGCGCGTTGCCGTGCCGGACGACGGCGTGGCCGCGCGTGGGAACGGATCGCCAGGTGAACCCACTCGCCTGCGCCAGAGCAGCGGCGTCGCAGACGACGTCGCCGTCCGAGGTGCACGTGATCTCTTGCAACGCCACCAGAGGCGCGCCGATCTGGGCGATCACGCCCGCGATCCGCGACAGATCGCGACGGCCATCCGGCCCCGTGGCGTCGTGGATGTTCCAGGTCGCGATTCGCAGGAGATCGTGGCGATCGTCGCCCGCGACCGGCGGACCCGGTCGGAGGCCGAGCTGGCCGGACTCGCCGGCCTGGCCGCGGGGGTCGTCGGCGTGCGCGCTCACGAGGGGACCTTCGCCCCCGCCGGCTCCGCGCCCTGCTTCTCGCCCGCCCCCGTCCGACCCCACGCACCGGTGCGACGCCTCGCCAGCACCCCCAGCGACGCCAGAGCGGCCGCGACGACCAGCGCGAGCGCCACATTGAGGGCGCTCGGCTGCCGCAGCGCCGCGAGCGCTCGGTTCACGAGCACCCCGAGGCCCAGCAGCCCGGGCAAGAGCCCCACCGCATTTCCGAGCACGAACGAACGGCGTGGGATCTTGAACGCGCCGGCCAGCAGGTTGAGCGCGCCGAAGTTCCCCACCGGCAAGAGGCGCATCAGCACCACCGACCAGAAGGGGCGCCGCCCCAGGAACCTTCGCAGCGTCGCCGAGAGCCGCGCCGGGATCCAGCCAATGGCGCGCTGGCCCCAGCGGACGCCGACCGCGTGGGACAGCGTCGCGCCCAGCACGGCGCCGAGCCAGGCGACCGGAACGCCCGGCCACAGCCCGAACACCGTCAAGGTGGCGGTGGCCAGCAACGTGATCGGCACGAAGGCCGAGCTCGCCACGGCGAGCGCTCCGAAGGCCAGCAAGGGCCCCGTCGGCCGCGCGCCCAGCCAGTTCGCCACGTCCAGCACCGCGCCGCCGAGGTGCCAGCCCCGAAGCGGCCCTCGCCGCAGGAATATCCAGACCGCCAGCACGCCCAGCACCAGAGCCAGAGGTCGCAACCAGCGCCGCGCCAGCCGGCGCCGCATCGGCACCGGGACGGCCCTCGCCAGCAACCCGTCGACGCTCCACGGCTCGGGCGGATCGACCATGGCGCCGCCGAGGGCCGTGAAATCGAGGAGCGCCACCGAGGACTCGGGCACGGGCACCAGACCGCGCGCCGTCCCTCGGGGTTGGCGATCGATCAGATCGCGCAATGAAGCGCCGGCCGCCAACCGGCGGGCGATCTCGGCCGGCGCGTACCCCAGGTGCTCGCCGAGCAGGCGATCGCGCACCGAGGCGATCAACGCCGCGCTGGCCGCGTCCACCGCCTCGATGGCCAGATCGCACTCCGAATCGAGGCCGAGAGAGCGGTTGGTGAAGTTGGCGGACCCGACCTTCGCGATGCGCTCGTCCACCACCAGCACCTTGGCGTGAACGGCCACGGCCACCTCTCGTTCCCCGTCCAAGACGACGGGAGCGACCAGCCGGAGGCGCCCCTCGACGTCGTGCTGGCGGAGCGTCGCGATGGCCTCCTCGCGCAGAAGCCCCATCGAGCTCTGCTCCTTCCAGCCCGACTCGACGGCGGGCAGCACGATCACGATCTCCGGCCCGCCTCGAGCTGCCAGCGCCGTCGCGAGAGCGCGGACCACCGCCGCCGAGGTGAGGTACTGGTTCTCGGCGTAAATCCGGCGGCGGGCCGCCCCGATCATCTGCAGGACCAGCTCGGCGATCTCGTGGACGGGCGGCGGCTGCCCGCCGGCCAAAGTGCGGGCCAGGCCAACCTCCACATCCTTTCCATCGACGGAGAGAGCGCGAGGCCAGGCCGAGGCGACCGACGCGGGAGCCAGCGGCGGTGCGAGCGGCAGGCGCCGGCGCCGCGTCGCCGCCTCCCAGCGGGCTCGCGCGAGCTCGCCGAGCGCCGCGGCGGCAGGACCGGCCACGGCGGCATGAACGTCATGGAACGGCTCGTACTCGCGCCCTTCGGCATCCAGCCGGCGTCCATCACGCGGGAGGTGCTCGGGCGTGTCCCAGCGGTGCGTCGTGAGGTCGACGCCGCCCACGAACGCGACCTCGTCATCGACGACGACCACCTTCTGATGATGAGAGCCGCCGGTCCCGTGGTCGGCGGCCAGCGCGAAATGAAGCCGCGGATGGACCGCGCCGAATTGCTGCCGCGGCCAGGGCTCCCGCTCGAACGAATAGATGATGGAGAAGTCCCAGATGAGGACGAAGATCTCGAGCTCGGGCTGGCGCGCCAAGCAAGAGAGGAGGAACGGCAGAAGCGGCTTGTTGCCCGGCTCCACGAGATCCTGGCGCCCTGGCGTGGTGACGTCGGGTCGGCTCGGTGGCAAACCGGCGGTGGGCGCGAGGGGGGTTCGGCTGTCGATGTCCCAGCCGAGAATGAAGATGCTCCGGCGGGCCATCGCCATCGCCTCTGCCTGCGCGGCGAAGGTCGGGCCCGCGTCCTGGATGATCGCCAGCTTCGTCGCGCGCGTCTTCGTCCAGCAGGTCAGGCCGGGAACGAGCAAAGGCGGAGGCACATCGGAGGGCTGCACGAGTCTCGATCCGGCACGCGCGGGCGGCCGACCTAGGCAACTTGGTCATTCTCGCGAGACAGTCAATTCACGGGACCGCACAAAGTTGTTGCAACTCTCCAACTGAAGAAATTTCCACGAAATTTCGCGATTCAGCGATGTCGATCACCATTCTGCGCACTTTTTTTGAAGGTTCCTGTATGGTGCGGTCACTTTGTTAGACATGGACACGGACACAGACGGAGAATTCATGACCAAGCAAAGCTTCCTTCCCAAGCCAGGCTCCAGATCGCGGGCGCGCGAGCCGCGCGCCTGGTCCATTGCCATTGGATCAATTGCAATCAGTTGCATGGTCGGCATGACCGGGATGTTCGCGGGATGCGGCAGCAACTCGTCGAACGGCGACGGCGGGCCCGACTCGGGGATCGACGCGCCCGTCGCTGGACGGGGCGGCGGCACGGCTGGCTCGCCGGCGACGGCGGGACGCGGCGGGACCGCCGGCATGACCGGCCAGGCGGGTCGGGTCGGAACGGCCGGAGCTCCTGGCACGGCGGGGACACCGGGAACGGCTGGCACGCCGGGTACCGCGGGGACGCCGGGGACTGCAGGGACGCCCGGAACGGCGGGTACGCCCGGGACGGCAGGTACACCGGGAACGGCCGGCAGGGCCGGGACGGCCGGCGTCGGTGGTGCTGCCACGGGCGGCGCCGGTGGACACGCTGGTACGGCGGGCATGACGGCATCCGGAGGTACGGCCGCCGGAGGTCGCGGCGGTGGCGCCGGCGGACGGCCTGGCACCGCGGGCGCGGGTGGCGGCACGGCGGGCGCCGGCGGCGCGGCCTGTGGCGCGCTCAGCGAGCGCTGCTGCTCGGGCAACACCTGCAACACGGGCCTCGGTTGCGCGAACCCGCCCGGTAATGCGGCCCGGACCTGTCAGGCCTGCGGCGCGATCAACGGCACCTGCTGCGAGGGCGACGTCTGTCAGCCGGGTGGCGCGTGCGACAACAACATGTGCACCGCCTGCGGCGGCTCGGGTCAGCCTTGCTGCTCGGGGACGGCTGCCACGGCGTGCGGCGCGAACCTGATCTGCTCGGGCAGGACGACGACCTCACCGGGCGTCTGCGCGGCCTGCGGTGGATCCAACCAGGTCTGCTGCAACAACAACACCTGCAGCGCGGGTCTGGCGTGCGCGAACCCACCGGGCAGCGCCCCGCGCACGTGCATGGCGTGCGGAGCGGCGGGGGGCGCCTGCTGCGCGGGCGACATCTGCCAGGCCGGCAGCACCTGCGTCACGCACTCGGGTGCGGGCGGCGCCGGCGGCACGGCGGGCGGAGCGACCTGCGATCCGTGTGGCGGCTCCGGACAGGCATGCTGCCCGGCGAGCGGCGGCGGCGGCGAGACGTGCAACACGGGCTTCGTCTGTGGCGGCACGAACAACAACCGCACCTGCGGCGCCTGCGGTGGCATGGGGCAGGCCTGCTGCGGCACCGGCACCGTCGCAGAGCGCACCTGCAACACGGGCCTCATGTGCGCCACGCCGGCCGGCGGCGGCGGCGCGGTCTGCGGCCAGTTCTGACACGAGGCTGGCAGCCAGTATCACTCCTGGATCGCTGAGCGCCACGTAGCTTCGGCTTCGCGGCGCTCTCGCGAGACGGGACGCTTCAAGAGCAAGGGCGAGGACGACGCGCTGACGCGCGCAGGTCCTCGCCCTTTCTCGTTGGTCGTGGCTGGTTCCTCCGTGCTCGTGCGCTCGGTGCGCCTGACGGCGCGGAGAGCGAGCCCGTGTCCGAGGTCCCGACAACCCGTCGCTAATGAACGACGAGGCGCAGTGGCTCCTGATCCGGGGCCCTTTCGCCTCCCGTGGGCTGCGACGCGACGAGCGTGGCGGTCCCAGGCGCCGAAAGCGAGACCAGGGAGCTGGCCCGCGGCGACCAGGCGACCCCGCGCCAAGGGGCAGCGGATCGCTCCCGCTCCTGAAAGGGACGGTGCAGCCGGGGCAGCAACGAGATCGCGCGCGTGTCGACGCTTTCGAAGAGCGACGACGGCGCCGAGGGATCCGCGGACGCCTCCGGCTCCACTTGCCCCACGACAGACGGCGCCCGATCCGCCGGCGCCTCGGCGGCAGGGCTCGACTCCTCCGCCGGACACCACGAGGGAGCGCCGGGACGAGCGACGAGCGCCGGGATCTGCTCGTTGATCAACGTGGTCAGCGCCGGCGAGACCGACGCCCGGAGCTTGGCCGGCATTTTCCATCCGAGCACATGCCCTGCCGCGTAGCCGCCCGACAGGGCCACCGTCACCGCGGTGCCGAGGACGAGGATGGGACCGCGGCTGGCGCGGGCCGCGCGCGCGAAAAGATGCAACTCTGGCATCTCGTCGTCCGCTGCGTCGACCGGCATCGGAGAGGCGGGGGACGCCGCCCCCCGCGCGACCGGCAGCTCCGGCAAGGCCATGGGAGGCGGCCAGTTCAACGCGGTGTGCTCGCGCCCCTCGTCTCCATGAAGCTCGTCATCCACGAGAAGGCTACGTTCCATGAACATGCGAATCTCCTTCCTTGCGTCGCGCAGTCGCGCCCCAGCCACGACAAACGGCGTTCCCGGATGGAAACAGCCTTCGTCGCGTGTTACCGACGCCGCCCGATGACACCGAGCGGAAAGTCGCGCAAAGCTGCCCCCTCGTTCGATTTCGAACGCCGAAGGACCGGGGCGACCATTTCATCGAGCTGATTGCGTGCGCCTGCCGTGCCAGCGCGGGCGCCAGGCCTGGCTCGACGCACCGCCGCCACCGCTCGGGCCGCTTCGGCAGAGTGGCCCAGATCTCGCAACAGCGGTCTCCTCGAGGAGGCAGTCAAATGCACATCATCTGGTTTCTCATCGTTGGTCTGGTCGTCGGTGCCATCGCGAAGCTCCTGATGCCGGGTCGCGATCCGGGCGGATTCATCATCACGATGCTGCTCGGCATCGCGGGCTCGTTCGTCGCGGGCCTGCTGGGGCGGGCGCTCGGGATCTATCGCTCTGGCGATGTCGGCCCGGGCATCATCGCTTCCATCATCGGAGCGGTGCTGGTGCTGGCCGTTTACCGCGCGGTCGTTCGCCGGCGCGTCGTCTAACGCGCCCGGAGAGAGCGATCACGTGCCCGGTTCGTCGAACGTCACGACGACCGGCGCGTGATCGCTCGTTCCAATTTCGCGCAAGGAGACGGCGGTCGTCGCGCGTGCGGCCAGGGGTGCCGCGGCCAGAACGTAGTCGAGCCGCCAGCCGATGTTGCGTTGGCGCAAATTCCGCCACGGCGCCCACCACGTGAAGAGGCGATCGTTGGATGGATCGAGCTCGCGGCCGACATCGTGAAGGGCGCCGCCCTCGAGGATCTGCTCGAAGAGAGCTCGCTCCTGAGGGAGTTGCCCGACCCTGTGCTCGTCACGCTCGCTCGGGTGAACGTCGTCCGGGCGCCGAGCGATGTTGATGTCGCCGCAGATGACCAGGCGGCGCCCCACCGCGCGAGCGCCAGCGGCGTAGTCGACCATCGCGCGCAGGAAGGCCATCTTTCCCGGGAGATCCCTCCCCCCGTTCGGAACGTAGACGGACGCCAGGGAGACGAGGCCGAGCCCGGACAGCGTCACGTCGGCGACGACGATGCGGGCGTGGTGATCGAACTCGGGATGAGAGAATCGAGGCCTGTCGAAGGAGAGCTGCTTGCTGACATGCAAGCTGACCCCCGAGTAGCCCTTCATCCCGTGCCAGTAGGACCAGTAATCGGCGAGCAGCGTGAGCGGCTCCGGGATCTGATCCGGCAGCGCCTTCAGCTCCTGCAGGCACAGCACGTCGGGGCGCTCCCGCGCTGCGAAGGCGACGACATCGTCGCGGCGCGCACGGATGCCGTTGACGTTCCAGGTCGCGATCTTCATCGGCCCAACGAAGCAGGACGCCGTCACCGTACGCGGATCGCGCGTCCGGGATCGTCCGGCGCGCCGGCTCTGATGGCCAGGCCTCCGGCTCAGCCGGGCTTGGTCATCTCGCTCGGACCGTCACCGCTGTCCGGGCCCGGGCTGGCTGTCGACCCGCAGGCCACCGGGAGCACAGCCAGGGCCACGCCGAGGATGATCCAAACGGCGAAGCCGGAAAACTTCCGAGGCAATCTGCGAAACATCGACGACTCCTTTCGGCGCACGGGACAGACTTGCCGCAGTATAGCCAGGGTCGGGTCAGTGTCTAGGGCCGCCCTCGTGCCAGGCTCCGCCGGGGCGGCGACGCCAGCCGAGGTGGGCGCGGCCGGCCAGCCAGACCGGTAGCTCGGACAGCCCACCGAGCGCCCGCGCCAGCGCCGTCCGGCCACTCCCCACCGGGTCCCGGGCCATGAGCCGCATCGCACGCCACGCGCGGCGCGTGCGGAACTCGGCGTGGACCGTGCGCGACAGGACCCGGTAGAACTCGCGAGGAAAAACACCAGGGAACAAGGGATCGAGATCGGCGCTCTCGTCCCAGTTGCGCTTTTCTCCGAGGCGCGCCTTCACGCGCTCGTGGAAGCCGGTGCCCGGCAACGGGTAGCTGACCGAGATCCCGATGTCGTCGGGCGCGAGGTCGCGGAGCAGGCGGCGGGTCTCCTCGATCTCGGGCCACCCCTCGCCCGGATAGCCGAATTGCAAGAAGAAGCCGACGCGAATGCCGGCGGCGCGCAGGCGGGCCACGGCCCCCCGCACCTGCTCGAGCGAGATGCCTTTGTCCATGGCATCGAGGATCGCCTGCGAGCCCGACTCGACGCCCAGCCACGCCTCCGCGCATCCGGCGCGCCGCAGGGCCGTCACGTGCTCGTCGTTCATCAGGTCCGCGCGCGTCTGGCAAAGGAACGGCAGGGGCGCTGCCTCCGCCCCGCCCGCCGCCACCAGCTCGGCGAAGGGGATCAACCACCGCGTCTTCAGCCCGAAGATGTCGTCACAGAACCAGAGGTGGTCGGGCCGGTAGGTCCGCCGCAAGAACGCGATCTCGGCTGCCACGGCCTCGGGGGTCCGCGTATGGTACGTGTTGCCGTAGACGGGCTTCGCGCACCAGTTGCAGAGGTACGGGCAACCACGGGTCGTCGCCACGTTCAGCGAGAACATCCCATGCCGCTCGATCCAGAACGCCCGATACCGAGCCATGTCGACCAGATCCCAGGCGGCCATGGGCAACACGTCGAGGTCCTTCAGCAGGGCGCGGGGCCCCGTGCGGCGCTCGAGGCCGAGGTGCTTCCACACGAGGCCAGGAATGTCGTTTACGACGGGAGGAGAGGGCCGAACGGACGCGTCCGGACCGGGGAGGCGACCGCCGCCGGCGGGATCGAGCCGAGCCAGCAGCTCACCCAGGGTCAGCTCCGCCTCTCCCACCACCACGAACTCCGCGCCCGCCGCCAGGTAGACGGAGGGCGCGTCCGCCGCGTCATGTCCCGAGACGATCACGCGGGCACCCGCGGCGCGCGCCTGGCGGATCATGCCCAGCGCCGCCTGTCGCATCTTGCCCAGGCACATCTTCGTAAACCAGTTGAAAACGTCGTCGTAGAGAACGACGATGTCCGGCCGGGTGCTGGAGAGGGCATTCGCAAAGCGCGTGGTGTCCTCGTCGAGCGTCGGATCGAAGAGAGCGACCTGATGTCCAAGCGTCCGCAGATATGCCGCCGCGGTGATCGTCGCGAGGGGTGGATAAGGTTTGCCGATCGCGAGCTGCTTGCGATCGAACCGCAGCAGATGACCGTGCGCAAGAAGGACGCGACTCATGGTTGACCGGGCGGCGGGGCGGGCCCGGGCGGACAGTCTACAGGCTGAGCCCTCCGTGCACGCCGAACAGGGGCGGCTGACGGAAGATGGCGCCGCCGCGCCCTCCCCCACCCCCGCCGCGGCCCGCTCGCCAGACGTCCAGCCCGATGGCGCCGCGCGCCTGGCACGACGGGGGGCGCGCGCGCTGCGCGGCTGTGCGACCGCCGCGCTCATCGCGCTGGCGGCGATGCTGCCCTTCGAGCTCGAGGCCCCGCTCGGCCACGTCGGGCCGTTGCAGCTCTCCAGCGTGGAGGTCTTCCTCTACGTGGCCCTCGGGACGTGGGCCGCCGCCCGCGTGGTCGCATCGATCGGCGCGGCCCCGCCGCGGAGGCTGGCGTGGGTGTTGCCGTCGCGCGCGCACCTCGCGCTCGGGGCGCTGGCGCTCGTGTTCCTGGTGTCGGCGCTCGCGGCGCCCGTCGGGCGCGCCTCGGCGCTCAAGTTCGCGCTGCGGAGCCTGGGCGGCATGGCCCTCTTCTGGGCCGTCGCCGATCTCTTGCGCCCCCCGCCGTCGCGATCGGATGGCCTTCCACTCGCCCCCGGGATCGGCGGTGAGGCCCGCGGCGCCGGCCTCGGGCCCCTGCTCCACGTCGCCGTCGCGCTCATGATCGGCAGCGGCGCGGCGGGGCTGCTCATGATCGCCGAGCTCTATGTCCCGGGCGCCGCCGAACGCCTGCGCCCGTTTCACGCGCAGACGTTCCAGACCTTCGGTCTGTTGCGGGCGAGCGGACCGTTCCAGTATCCCAACATCGCGGCCATGTACCTCGAGGCGGTGCTGCCGGTCGTGCTGGCAGCGGGTGTGGCCGGCCTGACGGCGGCGCCCCGCGGTGAGGAGGGGGCCGCGACCAGACGGCGGCGCCGCGCGCGCGTGGCGCTGACGACGGCGGCGGGCGCCGCGATCTTCTACGCGCTCCTGCTCGCCTCGAGCCGGGCCGGGATCACCACGGCCTTCGCGCTGCTGCTCGGGCTGGCCGTCGCCGCCGGACGGCGCACCCCGTTGCGGCACGCCACCGCGGCGACGCTGGGCCTGGGTCTCTTCCTGCTGGGGATGACCTTCACGGCGACCGATCCGCTGGCGGGGCTGCGGTTGCAGGTCTGGCAATCTCGTCCCTGGTACCGATCGGTGATCGTGCCTGATCCGCGGCAGGCGGCGCCCCTTCCCGCGGTGCTCGCGCCAGGCAGCGTCGCGGTCGAGCCAATCGAGGTGCGCAACGACGGCGCCATCGTCTGGCCTCACCGCGGCGCGCACGCCGTCTACCTGGGCTATCACTGGAAGGAAGCGGCGACCGGTCAGACGGCGATCTTCGAAGGCGTGCGCACGCCGTTGCCGGAGGACGTGCCCCCCGGCGGCGCGGTCACGGTCGCCGCGACGATCGTCGCCCCGCCCGGCAGCGGGCGGTACGTCTTGCGCTGGGATCTGGTGCAGGAGGACGTCACCTGGTTCAGCCTCTACGGCGATCGGAGCGTGAGCCAGCAGGTCGAGGTCCGCCCGCTGTCGGATGCGGAGCACGCGACGCGGGCGGGCGCCGTCGTGGCGGCCGCTCCGACCATGGTTCGTGACCCGGCACAGGCGTCGGGCTCCGACGCCGGCGGCGTGCCGCGCCGGCAGCTCTGGACGGCCGCCTGGCGGGCCTGGTGCGAGCACCCGCTGCTCGGGCTCGGTCCCGACAACTTCCGCCACACCTATGGCCGCTATCTGGGCCTCACCGATCCGGACGATCGCCTGCACGCCAACAACTTCTATCTCGAGGTGCTCGCGACGCTGGGCCTGGCTGGCGTGGTCGCGTTCGCCGCGGTGGCCGTGGCGCTGGGCCGGCTGGCTCGCGGCGCGCTGGCGGCGGCGCCCGGGGCGGCCCGCGTGATGGCGCTCGGGGCGACGGCCGGGCTCGCCGCCTTCGCCGTGCACGGCACCCTGGACTACTTCCTCGAATTCACTCCGACCTACGCGTTGCTGTGGCTGCTGGCCGGGATGCTGGCCGCCGCCGCGCCCGGGGATCACTCGCGCGCGTCGGGCCCCGGGTCGGGCGCCAGGAAGGTCCGGGCATGACCCGGTCCCGCTCCCTGGAGCAAGCCATCCTCCTCGAGGATCTGCTGGTGATCATCGCGTCGCTGTTCCTCGCGCACCTGGCCCACGGCTATCTGGCCTCCGCGCTGCCGGGGTTGAAGCCCCCGGTGGCGACCGGAGAGTACGCGCACCTGCTGCTCGTCTTTCTTCCGACGTGGGTGTTCGCGTCCCAGCACCTCGGCGCGCATCACCTGCGCACGCTCACCGGTCCGCGCCTGGTGCTGGTCCGGCGGGTGATCATGACGCAAGCGTGGGGCCTCGGGGCGATCGCCGTCATCCTGCTGGCCGCCCAGACGGCGCTCAACCGCTCGCTCATCGCGACCTTCATGCTCGTCTCGACCGTGCTGTTGTTGCTCGGTAAGGCCGTGCAGCGCGGATGGGTGGTGCGCCACCGAGGCGCGTCGAGGGCCCTGTTGATCGGGGCCGTCGACGATGGCGTCGCCCACGAGATCGAGCGCCTCGACGGCCGGCGCGTCGAGCGCTCGGCCACCCTCGATCCGGTCGCGCTCGGCGCGCGCCTGCGGGAAGGTCCGGTCGACGAGGTGGTCGTCGGAGGACAGATGCCGGCGGAAGAGTTCCGCCGCCTGGTCGCCCAGTGCGCCGAGGCGGGCCTGCCCACCTTGGTCCGCATCGACCACGGCCTGACGACGACGGCCCCGACGACGACACCCCCGCAGACCGATCTTCCTCCGCCCGTCGTGGAGATCGTGGGCGCCACCCCGTACCTGGTCTATCAACCGCGCGAGCACCACGCGCCGGCCCTCTTCGTGAAGGCCCTCATCGATCGCGTGCTGGCGGCGGCGCTGCTGGTGGTGCTGGCGCCGCTGATGCTGGTCGTCGCGCTGCTGGTCTGGATCTTCGTCGGGCGTCCCGTCTTCTTCGTGCAGCGCCGGGGCGGCCTGTTCGGACGTCCCTTCTCGATGCTGAAGTTCCGGTCCATGCGCCTCGGCGCCGAGGACGAGCAGCGCGAGCTGCTACACCGCAACGAGATGGACGGCCCCGTGTTCAAGATGGCCCACGATCCGCGGGTGACGCGCTTCGGACGGATCCTGCGCCGCACCAGCATCGACGAGCTGCCGCAGCTGCTGAACGTCGTGGCGGGACAGATGAGCCTGGTCGGCCCTCGACCGCTGCCCCTCGACCAGACCCGCGCGCTGCACGGCGGTCACCGGCGGCGGCTGGCCATGCGGCCGGGGTTGACCTGCCTGTGGCAGGTCAGCGGGCGAAACGAGGTCGGCTTCGCCGAGTGGATGACGCTCGATCTGCGGTACGTCGACAGCTGGAGCCTGACCCTCGATCTGGCCATCCTCCTGCGGACCATCCCCGCCGTGCTGTCGGCGCGCGGCGCGCGCTGACGCTCAAGGGACGGGGGCCGCCGGCGCGGAGGGACCGCCCGCCGCGGCCACCGCGGCGAGGCGGTCGGCGCGCCTCACCTTGCGCATGGCCTGCACGCAACAGAGCGCCAGCGACGCCTCCGTCGCGAGCGTCGCCCACGCCGCGCCGGTCGATCCCCACCGTGGCGCCATCGCCAGGTTCGCGACCAGGCTGACGACGACCATCAGGCCCGAGAACAGCAGGTTGAGGATGCCGAGATCGCGCGCCACCAGAAAGTGGGTCAGGCCGAAGTTCAGGAACAGGAGCGGCAGCGCCAGCGACAGGATCCGGAGGGCGGGCACCGTCCGCGCGAACTCTGGCCCGAAGACCCCACGCACGACGGGCGCCGCCGAGAGCGCGAGGATCGCCGCCACGAGGACACCGGCGACCAGCAGCCCGGCCACGATCAGGTCCTCCACCCGCGCCAGACGCGCGCGGGAGCGGCGAAAGTCCCGCGCGAGCTGAGGGAACAGCGCCGTCAACACCAGCAGCGGCAGGTTCTTGGTCACCTCGAAGAGCTGACCCGCGGCGCGGTAGGCGCCGACCTCGGCCTCGCCCGCGAAGTGGCGCAGGATCACGACGTCGCCCCGCGAGTAGCCGAGCGCGAACAGGCCGGCCAGCCAGAACGGCAGCGCCTCGCGCAACATGCGGCCGGCCAGCGCGCGGTCGAACTTGCCGTGCCCCAGCCACCGCCCGTGTCGCCGCCGGAACAGGGCGATCCCGTACCCGCCACCGGCGACGGTGCCGCCCATCACCCCGAGCGCCAGGGCGGGCAGGCCCTGCTTCGTGAGCAACAGGGCGCCGAGCCCCAGGCCCGAGGCCAGGACGGCCGTGACGGCGTTGAGACGCCCCTCGAGGCCGATCTCCTCATGCGCGCGGAACATGGCGCGGGCGTGATCGAGGAGAGCCCGCGCCAGCGCCGCCACCCCCAGCGCCAGCATGGCGAGGCGGGCGTTCCCGGGCCCCAGCACCAGCGCGACGGCGGCCACGCACGCCAGATAGGGCAGCGTCGCCAGCAGGCGCAGCCGGAACGACGTGGCCAGGACGTCGGGCGCGTGGGCCGGGTCGCGCGCCAGCGCGCGCGTGGTCCACAGCGTCAGCCCGAGGTCGGTCCCGAACGCGAACAGCGTCGAGACGCTGGCCGCGTACGAGTAGCGCCCGAACTCGACGACGCCGAGCACCGGCGCGCCCACCAGCGGCAGCGCGAGCTGGGCGCCCTTCTCGACGACCAGCGACAGTCCCTTGGCGGCGATGTTCGCGACCACGCGCCGCGGGTCGGCCAGCGTGGCGCCCTCCGGCGCCGCCGGATTGGGCGGCGCCGCCGCGGGGATCGGGACCGGCGGTGGCGTCGCGCTCATCGCGCCGCCGCGCGCGATGACAGGAAGGACTGGAGGCGCGCCTCGACGAAGGTCCGGAACCGCCGCTCGAACTCGGCGCGGTCGAAGCGACGGGCGGCCTCGCGCAGCCGCGCCGGCTCGAACCGCGAGCGTTCGAAGCGGGCGAGCGCCTCGCCGAGCGAGGCCGGGGTCGGTTCGCGGAACAGCACGCCTGTCTCGCCGTCGCGGACCACGTCCGGGGCGCCTCCGCCCGCGAACGCGATGACCGGCCGCCCCGCCGCCAGCGCCTCGGCCGACACGATGCCGAAGTCGTCGATGGCGGGGTGAACGATGGCCCGCGCCGCGCCGAAGAGGCGCTCGAGCTCGGCGTCGCTCACGCGGCCGCGCAGCTCGACGTTGGGACCGCCCAGCGCCGCCAGGCGGGCCCGCTCGGCCCCCTCGCCCACCACGACGAGGCGCGACCGGCGGCCCGCGAACGCGCGCACCGCCAGCTCGACGCGCTTGTAGGGCACCAGCGCCGACACGCACAGATACGGCGCGTCCTCGCGGTCGGGCGGCGGCGGATCGGGCACGCGGGCGAACCTTCCGGCGTCGACGGGGGGCTCGATGACCGTCGAGTCGCGCCCGTAGCAGCGCCGCACGCGCTCCGCCGTGTAGCGGCTGTTGGCGACCAGCGCGTCGATTCGCGCGGTCGAGGCCGTGTCCCACATCCGCATGTAGTGGGCGATCAGCCCGAACGCCGCGCGTCCGAGCGGCCCGCCGGGAACGCGCGCGCCATACTCGGTCTCGGCCTCCCAGATGTAGCGCATCGGCGAGTGAACGTAGGAGACGTGGAGCGCCCCCGGGGGAGCCAGCGCGCCCTTGGCGACGGCGTGGCTGCTCGAGATGACGAGATCGTACCCGGCCAGGTTGAACGACTCGATGGCGAGCGGGAAGAGCGGCCACAGCATCCGGAACTCCGCCGCGCCGAGGGGCAGGCGCCGAGCCAGGACGTCGACGAACGAGGGGTGGATCCGGCGCCCCGCCAGGTCCGGTGACGTGGCCACCCCGGCCGCGTCGTGACGAAGCGTGTAGACGTGCGCCTTCGGGTAGATCCGGCACAGGGACTCGAGCACTCGCTCGCCCCCGCGCATCGAAACCACCCAGTCGTGAACGATCGCGACCCGGGGCTCTGCCGTCGAGGAGAGTGACATCAGGTGGCGGAGGAGAGCTGGAGGCGGAGGCCGTGGCGCGGGCGGAGGGTGGCGCTCGGGAAGAGCGTGAGCTGCGTGTCGGGGGCCAGCTCGAAACGGAATCGTCGCAGGGCGCCCGCCAGGACGAGCTTGGCTTCCATCATGGCGAAGCGGTTGCCGATGCAGACCCGTGGCCCGCCGCCGAACGGGAAGTAGGTGAACCGCGGCAGCCGTCGAGCCAGATCGCCCTCCCATCGCTCCGGCTTGAAAGCCTCGGGATCGGGGAAGTTTTGCGGGTCGCGGTGGACCACCCAGGGCGACATCACGAACTCGGCGCCCTTCGGAAATGCGAAGCCGCCAATCTCGACCGGCTCGAGCGCCATGCGCCCGAGGCCCCAGGCCGGCGGGTACAGGCGCATCGACTCCAGCACCACGGCCTCGGTGTAGCGAAGGCCCTCCAGATCGCCGAGCGTCGCGCTGCGCCCGCCGAGGACGCGGGTCAGCTCCTCGCGCAGGCGCGCCTGGCGGTCGGGGTGCTTCGCCAGCAGGTACAGCGAATACGTGAGGGCGAGGGCCGTGGTCTCGTGGCCCGCCAGGAACAAGGTGAGCGCCTCGTCGCGCACCTGCGCGTCGCTCATCCCGCCCCCCTCCTCGTCGCGGGCACGGATGAGGAGCGACAGGAGATCCTCGCGGGCCGGCGCGTCGCCGGGCGCGCGCGTCTGCCGGCGGCGCGCCTCGATGATCTCGAGGATCAGGCGCTCGACCCGGCGGGCCGACCTGCGGAACTTCAGGTTGGTCGGCGTGGGCACCCAGGCGGGCGGTTGAAGGCGCGCGGCCAGGCCCATGATCTCGCCGAACTGCTCCATCAACCCGGAGATGTTCGCACCCATCTCGCCGATGCTGCCACCGGAGACGTCGGTGCCGAACAACGTGTCGGCCACGATCCGCATCGTCACCGCCATCATGTCTTCGTGGACGTTGCGCACCTCGCCCGGTTGCCAGGCGGCGGCGGCCTGCTCGACGGCCCGGGTCATCAGGCCGGCGTAGGACTGGAGGTGCTGCTGGTGAAACGCGGGCTGGATCAGGCGGCGCTGGCGGCGCCAGGCCTCGCCCTCGTTCACGAGCAGCCCGTTTCCGATCACGCGGCGGAGCAGGCGGCTGGTCCGATCCTTCCCGAACCGCTCGGCCTTCTTGACCAGGATCTCGTCGATGCACGCCGGATCCGCGACGAAGTAGAGCTGCAGAGGCAGGCGCGTGCGCACGAACGCGCCATAGCGCTGATGAACCGTGATCAGGCCCGCCAGCAGATCGCGCGACAGCAACCGGTGAAGCTCGAGGAAGTCCGCCCAAGGGGGGCGCACCGGGTGCCCGCGCCGCGAGGGCGCCCCGAGGCTGCCGCCCCCGTCCGCGCCAGCGGTCGTCCGGGACGCAGACGCGGTGGTCACGAGCGGACCGCTCGATTCGCCGACGGTCATGGACGAGATTATGCCTCGCCCGGGGGGAGTTGGGGCTGTAGCGAAGGAGAAATCACCAGGGTCCGTGGACTCTTTCCACCGGCCGCCAGAGCTCAGGGCCGCGGCAGGCGATCGGGCGCCTCAAGCGTCTCGAGCAGCCGGGCGGCCTCCTTCGCGAGCGATGAGCCGTCGCTGGCCGCCAGAGCGCGCAGGCGCTCGCGGGTGGCCTGCCAGGTGGCGACGTCGCCTTTCCTCGCCTCCGCGCGCGCGCGGAGGTCGAGCGCCGCCGGGTAGTCGTGCAGCAGCGCCAGCGCGCGGTCCGCCCCGGCGACGGCGCCCTCGAGATCGCCGGACGCGAGGGCGCCGGACGCGAGGGCGACCCACGCGTGCGGCGCGAACGGCTCGACCGCGAGGGCCCGTTCCGCCGCCGCCACCGCGCGCGGCCCCTGACCCGCGCGCGCGGCCGCCAGGGCGGCCAGGAAAGGCGCCCGGAAGGGGGCGTCCCCGGTCCGCTCCGCCCGCGCGAACGCGGCGTCGCCGGCCGCGCCCGCGTGCGCCGCGCGCTGCCCGCGCGCGAGCCAGTAAGAGGTGACGACGCCTCGCGCGCCCGCGATCACCGCGGCCGCGATCGCTCCCAGCGCGAAGGCCCACGCCCCCCCTCGCCGCCAGGTTCCAGCCGGCGAGCGTGCGTCCAGGGAGGCCGGATGCGGCGGCGCCATCACTCGTGCCGGACCTCGCGCCAGGCCCGCCCCTCGCGCGCCCCCCACGATCGCACCGAGCGCGATCCCGAGCGCGAGGGCCGTGGCCGGCATCGCCAGAGGGAAAGCGGTCATCCCGCAGACGATCGATGCCGTCAGGCTGGCCGCGCCCGCGTAGGCGGTCACGCGCGCGCCGTCGCCCGCCTCGACGGGTACGACGGGCCCCGATTCGGGGCCGCCGTTCGAGCGCGACCGCTCCGGGCGCGGCATTCGCGCGACGATCGAGGCCGCCGCGCCGTAGACCAGCAACAGCGCCGCAAGCCCCACGACCCCCGTGTCACTCAGCCGCTCCAGCAGATCGTTGTGCGCCCGGCGCGGCACCTCCGACGGGGACAGCACGCCGTCGGCGCGCGCGCCGGGCTCCGCCACCGAAGGAAAGAAGACCGCGAAGTTGCCCGGACCGAGGCCCAACCAGGGATGCCCCTTCGCCAGCTGGAGCGTGCGGCGCCACAGCCCCAGCCGCGTGCGCGCCGGTGCCGCCGTCGGATCGATGGCGTCCAGCACGAGGCGCTCGGCCGGCTGATAGCGCTTCACGTCCAGCGCGTCCCGCTGGGTGGAGCGGCCCGGCACCAGCGCCGCGCCGGTCGCGAGCGCGGCCACCACCACCCCCGCCGCCACCACGAGCCGCGACCGTCGCGGCCGGAGCAACGCCACGAACGCGAGGATCCCGAGGGCCGCGCCGATCCAGGCCCCACGCGTCCGTGTGACCGCCAGGTACGTCAGCTCGAGGGTCACGACCACGGCATGGCGAACGGAAAGCGCGGCGCCGCGCCCCTGGGCCGGGGGCCTTTCGATCGCGAGGAGCGCGAGGCTGAAAGGCACCACGACGGCGACGGCCTCGGCCGCCATGTTGCGGTTGCCGAAGGTCGATCCGGGAACGCTGATCACGGGCAGCGGGACCGGCAACCATCGAAGGTGCTGCAGCAGCCCCAGCGCAGAGACCACGCCGGCCGCCGCGTGGATCGATCGCAGGAGCGCGAGCCGCCAGACGGGCGCCTCGGCGGCGCGCGCCGCGCCGAGGGCGATGCCCACCACCGCCGCCCCGCGCGCCAGCTCGTTCGGCGCGTAGGGCGCGCCCGGCGCTCCCCGCGCGACCGCCGCCACCGTCGAGGCGATCGTGGTGACCAGGAAGGCCGCCAAGGCGAGCGCCAGCCCGATCGGCCAGCGTCGAGGAGAGTCGCCGTCGCCGCGGGGCTCCCCGGCGGCCAGCGCCTCTCCCGCGACGGCGAGGCCGGCGGCCACCAGCAGCAGGGCCAGCTTGGGCGCCGTGAAGGGAGCGTCCAGGTTCGGGGCGTACACCACCGGTACGGCCAGCGCCGCCCCGCAGACCGCCGCGGGTCCGAGCCGCGCGCCCCATCCCTCGGCGCCGGTGCTCCGGCTCGCCCCGCTCACCCGGGTCAGCCTCCGGTCGCGTTCACGGCCGTGGGGTCCGACGACCCGTCGGCCGCGCCGGCGTCCGCCCGGGCCTGCCGCGCCCGATCCCCCTCGACGCGGGGGCGAAGCAGCTCGAGTCGGCCCGCGAACCGATCGAGCACGCGGCGGCGGTGATCCGACAGGTGCAGCTTCAAGATCCCCCCTGCCAGCACCACGTCGGATCCCGTCGCCCGCGCCACCCGACGGGCCAGGTGCTGGCGCCAGAACGCCCGCAGGCCGCGCTCCAGGGTCGCGGAGACCGGCGCGAGCGCCCGCTCCATCAGCCTTTGCACCGGCGCGCTGCCGTGTGCGGCGGCGGGCGGCTGCGGTTCGTAGCCGGGATAGAAGCTGCGCACCCAGCCGTCGTTCGCCCCCACGAAACGCAGGAACGTCTCGTGCCCCGCGATCGGCACCAGCGAGATCGCCTGGTGGGCCGTGAAGAGATCGTGGTGGTACGCGATGGCCAGATGCTCCTCGTCGACGAGGTAATTCGGGCACACCACGCCGCGCGTCCGCGTGAGCCGGCTGGCCAGGAACAACATGGTGTACGCGGTGTAGACGCGGCCCGGCGCCGCCACCACGAAGAGGTCGATGTCGTCGCCGCCGCGCGCGTTCCGGTGAGCGGTCCCGCCGGACAGCGCCAGCATGCGGATGAAGGGCAGCGTGGCCAGCGCGGCGATCACGCGCCGGTGCTGCTCGAGCAGCTCGCGGGTGAGGCGGATCCCCTCGAGCCGGCGCGCCACCAGCGGCTCGCGGCCACGCAGCGTGAGGTGCCCGCGCGGCTCCAGCGTGATCAGCGACGCGAGCGGCTCGGCCAGCACGCGCTGCCGAACGTCCTCGGCCGTCACGCGCGCCTGCAGGC
>Ga0068853_100000580_pt1 | contig 24987 bp, 28 predicted proteins | sample KBSCornC32_FD_65655 | JGI IMG/M metagenome (GOLD analysis project Ga0068853, IMG submission 65655) | Corn rhizosphere microbial communities from Kellogg Biological Station, Michigan, USA - KBS Corn C3-2 | ecosystem: Host-associated > Plants > Roots > Rhizosphere > Soil ... | reverse complement strand
CCCGCTATTGGCCCACTCCACCGTGGGCGTGTAGCTCAGTGGTAGAGCACTGTGTTGACATCGCAGGGGTCGCAAGTTCAATCCTTGCCACGCCCACCATCGAAAACCCCGTCAAATCAATGGTTTGGCGGGGTTTTTGTTTGTCCAGAACAGACCGTGAAGTCGGCCCATGCCCACCGTTTTTTGGGCAAATTCTGGGCATACAAATGCCGGGCGAGAGACGCAAAATCCCGAGTCGAGCACGCCGCTGAAACCATCTCGGACGGCAGGCGATGTGCCTCCGTCAGTCGCGAGCAGGGCCGATCCCGCAGCCGCGCAGGAGGCGTACAAGCGCTGCTCACCCATTACGGCCGTCGCCTGCCGACGCATCCATGCACTGCCACGCAGCCGGGCGCCTCCATGGAATGGATGATAACCTTGCTGTCGCTCGGCATGCTGTTCCAGTTCAGCATGCGCGTGCACCAATCAGGACGACAGCATGCCCCCGGCCTTCATAAAAGCTAACGCGCCTCATGCTGAAGCATTCGGAGCGAAACTCCCGGCGCAAGCGCGCGATCAGATGGAACAGGAAGATAAGATGCTCTCAATTCGAACCCGTGGGAAGAACGGCATTTATTACATCCGAGGTACCGTCACGCTTGGCGACAAGCACATCGACGTCAAGGAATTCAGTTCAGGAACGAGTGACCGCGATGCTGCGTCGCACCTGATGGCGGAACATGAAACGAAGCTGCGGCATCGGCTGATGTTCGGTCCGGCCGCGATCGTGGCGCAAGGCAAAATAGCCGACGCATTTGAAAGCTACCTGACAAAGGCGAAGCCCCCCTGCCCGTCCGACATCCTGCGCATCGGCAAGCTCAATGGCCTGATCGGAGACTTCAGCCTGCGCGAACCCAAGCAGGCGTGGAAGCATTTTCGCCGCGCCTATCTGACCGGCCATGACCCGGCGGGCCAGGATCGCTATCGCGCCGACGAGCATGATGCTCATGGACCACCAGGCAATCGAGCCTGTCCAGATCGCGATCCTGTCGAGCTCTTCATCCTCCTCTCCGAAAAACGCTCTTCCGCTTGCCATCGTTCAGCTTCCCTCTTTTCCGCGAACAACAAGAAGCATTTACGCATGTTCAAGCAACCCGGAAGCTAGCCCGTGGGACCAGCAGGAATGCGATGAGATAGAGTAGCCCAGTGATGATCAACAGATTGGAATAACCTGTGAAAAGCGCAGAATACTCCAGACAGCCGCCGACGATCGTTCCAAGCAGATTGATAGCAAAAGCCGACTGCGAGTCGGAGGATTCTTGGAACCTCTTTGCGAATGCGATATTAGCCAGGAAAATCGGCAGAAATGCCAGAACAGTCGCGGTAATCAGCCGCAGATAGAATGGCAGCGGCAGAAGCCACTCTGGCCGTACATACCAGGCAATCGCCAATGACGCAGCAATCCCGGCAAACACCACCGGAAGCGGTGGAGTGCGCAGCTTGCGCGTCGTCTCGACCGCAGCGAGCACAACAACCAGAACGCCGGCGAAGACTAAGGCATTGACGAACCAGGTCGTTCCGAACAGCAGGGCGAAAGTCGCAACATTTTTCGTTTCTAGGAGCAGGAACGCCGCACCCATGAAAAATAGGTCGGCATAAGGTCGCATCTGACGGATGGGTCCGCCCAGACCCCGCACTGCCAAGAGAGATGCCCCTAGGATAGCGAACAAAGTGACGGAGTAGAGCGGCGGGAATGAGCCGCCCTTGAAATAGAGGAACGGAGAATTGTCAGTGGCCGGAGCGACGCGCTGGTCGGCACTCACACCCCATGCCTGCTTGCAACGCTGGTCCGTTTGCTTCACCGCGATGGCGATCACTGCCTGCGCGTCGTCAAAGGTGTCGACACATGGAGCGTGACCGAACGTCGACGCCGCTGTACCGGCCAACCGATCAATCAGCCATTTCTCGCGATAATAATTGTACATCGCGAAAGCACCGTTCGGCTTGAGATGACGACGTACTGAGTCCATCGCCTCTTGCGTGAACAGAAAGGATTCCAGCCGGATTTGGGAAGCTCCGCTAACCAGCGTCAGGGAATCCGGCAAGGCAAACAGTATCAGATCGTATTTCCTGTCCGTGCTTTCCAAGAAGGCGCGGCCGTCATTGACGTGCCGGGTCACTCCTGAACTTGCGTAGGGACGGTCGATGTTTTTCTCAGCACCGATCTGTAGAATGCGCGGGTCGATATCCACCGCATCAACATGCTTCGCGCCTTCCTTGAGAGCGATCGCAACATCGGAACCTGAACCAGCACCGATAATCAAGACACTCTCCAGGCTGTTGCCGGGAAGACGAAGATAAGGCGTTTCGTAAATCCGTTCGCCCTGCCCAATTTTCCATTGGGCCGGAGCCATCAGTTGATGTGGAACGCCATTAGCCTTAATCAACAGGAAGCCTTTCTCAGCGGCACCAATGTCAGGAACTTCCTGTGTGGTAATCTTGTAATAGGGCGACCAACTCACCCCGGGAGACAACGTCTCTGCTCCAAGCATCAGGACCAGCGCGATCGACCAGGCGCAGGCGACTAGCCGTCGTGGCCGATCAGTCAGCCACAGATAAACGGAGACGACAATAATCCCCCAGCATATTGGCGGCGCCTGCATGAAGCTCAGCGCGGAAAAGGCAATAATTCCGATCAGCGATCCGATGAGATCATAGCGATAGGCCCATAGAGGCGGTATCTTGCCGAAGCATCGGCCGACTGCCTCGGCCGGCCCAGCAAGGATCACCGCAACCAGCGCGAAGACAACAGGTAGCGCAAGCCATGCCGGGGGACCACTGATGGTCAGCGACGTGAAATAAATCACATCAGATCCACTACGCTCAATGCTGACCGGGAATTTCAAGACGCCAATCACCAGAATGGTGAGGAGAGGCAGCGAAACAGGGATGATCGACCAGCTTTTGCGGCTGACAAGAAAACCGGCGCCGATCCCCAAGAATGATCCGAGCAGCACGAAATTGGAGAAGTAAGACAGGTGAACCACGTTGGCCCCGAGCCAACGGATCAACGCCAATTCCAGGAACAGCATAAGAGAGCTAGCCGCGACCAGCCGGGCTGCAACTCCCTGATCCTCTCGCATTCGAGCATTAATCGGAGCCTGAACCGCCATATCGTCTATCGAAACAGGCCAGTCAGCAGAAACAGTCTCAGCTTGATCCATCGTGCCCCCCCGAATGCCGCCCAAACCGGCGAAATTTATACGCCTCTTACTTCATCGACGGGCGCAAAAGTCTTCTACGCGCGCAGTCAGCTGGACTTTCGCCAGGTGAACAGACTACCCATCACATAATTCCATACCGATCCAACTGCCGCTCCGGCCAACCCCGCAAACCACCAATCATAATGGGAACCGAATAACATTTCGCCTACCCCGACATTGGCAATCGCCCCCAGGCCGCAGATCGCATAGAAGCTGAGGAGGCCTGTCAGCATTCGTACCCCCTTCAATCGCTGATCCCGATAAGTGAAGCTGTTATTTAACAGAAAATTGAATGTCATCGCAGTCAATACGGCCACCGCCTGGGCCGTACCAAAGGCGGCATGAGCCGAGATGAGAGTCAGCAAGACCATCATGTGAACGCCCAGGCCCAAGGCACCGACGCAACTGAACTTGAGGAACTTGATCGGTACCAAATGACCGATCCGCTTTTCAGCCAGCATTTCCAGATATTGAAGCGCAACTATGTTGTCGAGCTTGCTTTCTCCATGCTGGCGCGTGCGGAAAGTGTAGGGAAATTCCGCCACCTCCAATGGCCGTGGCGCCGATGCCATGATGTCCAGAAGAATTTTATAACCGATGCCGGAAAGGCGTGGCGCCAGTTCCGCAATTGTCTCGTGACGGACCGCAAAAAATCCGCTCATTGGGTCGCTGAGCGGCGTCCGTGCGATGGCTTCGGCAAGACGTGTCGCAAATGCACTGATCCACGCGCGTTTGCGGTCCCACTCTCCGATCGAGCCTTCAGCTGTGTAGCGGGTGCCAACGGCAACATCGTTGCGATCTTCGGCAATGGATTGATAGAGCTTCGGCAGCAGTGTCTCATCATGCTGCAAGTCGCCGTCGATCACGGCAACGACGGGTGCGGTGGACGCCATCATGCCTTCGATCACCGCGGAGGAAAGCCCGCGCCGATTGAAGCGCCGGATGAGCCGGATACGGCGATCTGTGGCAGCGAGCCGGCTGATCAGTTCGGGGGTGCCATCACGAGAGCCGTCGTCGACGAAGATGATTTCCCATTCAATCTCGCTCAGGACATTGCCGACGCGGTCGATTAGTTCGGCGATATTGGCCCGTTCATTGAGTACAGGCACAACCACGCATAGCTCCAACGGGCATAGGGCAGAGCCGATTTCGGGCCGATGTAAAGCTTGCTGCATGGAATCCCCCCAGAGGTCGCTTCACCGCCATTATATCGAACTGATTAACGAAAGAAAAAGTATAGATTGCCGAGGTTACTGGTCGTGTCTGAGCAGGACATTCTGGACTGTCCAATGTTCCGCCGCGCGCTGATTGCAACCTCCCGGTCGGACATATAGGCACAGGCGAGCATTGGCCGCGTTTGCGTCGGCTCCGAATCCGGCGCATTCCACGCTACGATAACCGTAACTGGCGCTTATCGAGCCTTGGGGTGCTATAATTCCATTGAACCCCGCAGCCGCGTTCAGGAAATCCCGACGGTTCATTTGATCAGCGTCGCTCCATCCGGTGAGATAGGTCGGAATGTCCCGATGGAGGTAACTGTATCCGCCAGTTTGCCAGAACCGCAGATGATGCAGTGCGAGTCCGCAGCTTCCCGGAGCGGCGCCATATTTCCTGACTAGTTGCATGCCGGGGCCAAAGGCAGTCCAGCGCGATTGCATCGGTTCAGCCACCGCCAGGTTCGTTGAACTGCCGAGCCAAAGGAGTAGCAGCGCGGGTATCACGTAAGATGCCCTAATGTTGAATCGAGCAGAAAGTCGTACTGCCAACTCGGCCGATCCTATGGCAGCCAGGATAATAAGGATCGTGACAGTCAAGAATATGAAGCGATATTCCTTGTGTCCTATGGCCATGTGAATCGCAAGATTGAGAATGGCGACCCAAAATATCGCTCTATTTTTCTCTATTGCTGGAAGGATAAGCAGGAATAGCGGGGCTGCTGCCCAACCCCAATATTGCCAAATCAAAGCGAGGTACGCGACCGGGCTGTCAACGCCATAATTGGCTGAGCGGTTCAAGATCAGATTTTGCCTGAAGTTTTCGATGATCCAACTGAAAGGGACTTGGCCCATCGCCAAATCCACCACCGTTGAAAGGATCAGCGCAGCGAGACCACCGGCAAGAATGGGAAGCCAACAACGACGGATGTTGGAAGCGCCGCTTATGAGAAGCAAAAGCATGATTGCGGGCGCATATTGGAAGCGGAGTATGAACGCCAACCCGAGCAGGAAGCCAGCCCACAGCCATTGCCGGTACGACACATCCCTGCCTGTCAAAAGGGTGGCAGCCGGCAACAGGCAGCCGGTCGCCAATGTTTCGGTCAGTAGATGAAGGGAGAAAAATATCTGTTCAGACCAGGTCGCTGTCACAAATCCGGCGATCAGACCGTGGACAGGACCCATGCGCCGACCGATGGACCAGGCTGACCAAGTGATAGAAAGGCCGGATGTAATTGATAGGAGGATTGGTAATTTGGCGTACAGGATCGTCGACGGTGCGATGAAATGACCCAATGCCATGAGTGGCGTGGCAAGCAAGGGAATAAGCCAGCTACGCATCCCGTATCGATATTCCCAAGGTATCGTGCCGTAGCCGAATGTCAGACGGTGAGCCGGTTCCAAATATTGAAATATTTCATCAGGATGATGTATTGAAAAAGGCCAAATGGCAAAAATTCTCACAAGAAATGCAACGAGCAACAGCAGGATGATTTGCGTTTTGTTGCTCACTGAAAATCGTTCCTTGCGTATATGATTTGCTGGCGCCCCCCGAACACATCGGGCAGACGGGCAACCTCGTGATAATGTGCAACGATTGCGGAATCGATCATGGCGGCCGTATCCCGGTTGCGCGGGTGATCCAAAATTTTATCCGCTACCATAATAGCCGAAGGGAGCGTTCGCAGCAGGCGCTTCATTTCGCGGGGCGCGTCGACAGCCTTGCTTTCACCGGCATTATTCAAATGCTCTGGGAAAATATAAGGCGTAGGAAGACAGGATGACGTTAACAAATAAAGGATGGGCGGGCCATCGTTCACATAAATGCATCCGTGTGCTGCGTAGGGGCGCAGGGCGGTGACCATGGAATTGATATGGTGCTTGCGGATGGTCGGTACGCCCCAAGCCGGCATTGCAAACGATATTATGTACCATACGCCACCAGCGACCAAGCCGATGCCCAAACGGGGGAATAGAGTCGCGCTCAGAATGCTCAGTGGCGCGATGACCGGGAGTGCATAGTGCGCGTAATTATTCCCTAGAGCGAAAAATCCTCCGATTGCAGCCACTGCCCAGGACACAAGGAAAAGGTTTTTGGCCTGGAACGGACGTCGCAAGAGCAGCAGGGTTGCTGCCATGGCCATGAGCAGCAAGGGCAGGATGGAATAAACCGTGCCTGCCAAGAATTCCAATCTCCTTGCGGGCTGCGGCGGGACAACTCTCATGATCGACAGGAAGTTGGCGTCAAAGAATTCGTAGAAATGCCCGCCTAGCACATATGCGACTGCGACTGCGACAGTTGGGGTCAGGGCAATCGTAATAAGAACCGAACCGAACCGGATCAGGTCAAAGATCGAAACGCCGTCACGCCACTTGATCTGCAACAGCCATAATCCGAAGATCATTCCTTCGAAAACTACCGAATATTTGATCTGTATGGCAAGGCCGCAAAGCGCCATTGCTATGTATGAGTAACGATGCACTGATCGACTGGTGGCGGACGCTTGTGCTCGCAGGATCAGCAAAGCGGCTACCGCCATCGGCAGATTGTAGAACACCGGAGCCTGCCCGCCCATGCCTCCAAGCAACGGCAAAAAAAGAAGATATAGCAGCCCGCCGAGGATGGCACAGCCATTGTTGCAGAAGCGCAAGCAAATTTGCCGAATGACGATTGCCGTCATGAAGACGCTGAAAAATGCTCCGATCTGATAGGCAACTATCCCAGTTGGGCTTAAGGGACGCAACAACGCATAGATTAGGAAGAGCCCGATGGGCTTGCGATCCCATATGTCAACATAGGGCAGGGCTCCATGCCAGATGCGATCGGCAACGACCAGGTAGAACTCCTCGTCCATATGAACAGCCGGATCGCCTATGAATGTTACTCTCGTAAGTACAGTTCCAAGCAGAAGGAGGGCCACAGCTAAAAGATGTGATTTGTCAAATGAACGAACGGTTAGCCACACCTTATGGGTATGCCCTGCCCGATAATGCAGCCTTTGGAACCAATGCCGGCTAGCAATGGATTGATTATCGCTTGATTCCAGTTTGGTCATGGCTCGACGCAACAGCATCCTTCAACTAAAGAACTGAACCTTATTCGTTTTGACGGCATAAAAAAATGCAGGCCGGAAAGCCAGCCTGTTCCAGATCGACGAACATGTGCCTGATGGTTTCCTTGCGGCTCTTGTATAGATTCGTTCCCGATGGCGATGGCGCAGCGTCGATTGCCAAGGTCTTCCCGCCGGGATTGCGTGTGCCGTCGCGCTCCAGCGTCTAGACGTTGCAGCCATCAGCGCCGCCTGGTCCGCAATCCGGGTGACGACCACGAGGAACGGCTGGGTTGCGCTGAGCGCCTTTTCGCGCTCGATCATCAGCACCATTCCGTTTTCAGCCGTCGTGCCCTACGCGATGTGGACGTTGATCGCATAGGCGAGACCAAGCTGGACGGCTCGAAAACCTGGTATTTGAAGCGCTGAGCTGATTCATTATCATCGTGACCTGGAAAGGGATGGCGATGGCAGGACAGCCTGGTTTCTTTGATCTTTCGGACCGATATGAGGCGCTGAGTGCAGCGTGTGATCCGCTAGAACGTTTGGCGGCGGTGGTGGACTTCGAGCTATTCCGGGGTTCGCTGGTGGCGGCATTGCGACGTGGCCCCCGTAACAAGGGCGGACGACCGCCGTTCGATCCGGTGCTCATGTTCAAGATCCTGGTTCTGCAGGCGCTGTATTCGCTGTCTGACGAGGCAACCGAATTGCAGATCAAGGACCGGCTTTCGTTCCAGCGCTTCCTGGGCGTCGAGCTGGAAGGCACCGTTCCCGATGCCACCACGGTCTGGCTGTTCCGCGAACGGTTGGTGAAGGCCAAGGCAATCGACCGTCTGTTCGCGCGCTTCGATGCCGTGCTCAAGGATCGAGGCTATCTGGCTATGGGCGGGCAGATCATCGACGCCACCGTCGTTCCCGCACCTAAGCAGCGCAACACTCAGGAGGAGAAGATTGCCATCAAGGAGGGCCGTATTCCCGAGGAATGGAAGCCCGCCAAGATCCGGCAGAAAGACCGTGATGCGCGCTGGTCGATCAAATATACCAAGGCCAAGGTCAGGGAAGGTGCCGATCCCAAGGCGGCAAAACCGGTCGATCTGGCCATTCCGATGTTTGGCTATAAAAACCATATCGGCATCGATCGGGTCCACGGACTGATCCGCACCTGGGATGCGAGCGCCGCCAATGCCCATGATGGGGCGCGACTGCCCGACCTCATCAGCAAGGAGAACACCGCCTCGGGCGTTTGGGCCGATACCGCCTATCGATCGAAGAAGAACGAGGCGTTCCTCGCCAGGGGCATGTTCACCAGCAACATCCACCAGAAGCGATTGCCCCGGCGGCCGCTGCCTGAACGCATAGCCAGGGCCAATGCAAAGCGGTCAAAAGTCCGGGCTGCCGTTGAACATGTTTTTGCCGGGCAAAAGCACCGAATGGGCCTTGTCGTCCGCACCGTCGGGATCGCCAGCGCCAGGATCAAGATCGGCATGGCCAACCTGGTCTATAATTTCCAGCGCCTCGCATGACTCGAAGGCCGAACTGCGCCTGCTTGATATGGAAACGGTCCACCAAGGAACAGAGCGGCCCGCAAAAACAGGAAAAACAAGCCCGTACGGCGACCCATCAGGCCGTCCCGCACAAGTGCCTCCATGTCAGCCCAAAATCGTCACGTCTTTCGAGCCGTCCAGCTGCTCCAGCATTCGGTCATCGCGGCCGAATTCATGGCGATGACCGTCCATCGTCACGACCGTAACGGCGTGGCGATCGATGCTCGGCACGCGCGCAATATCGCCGTTGAGCAATCCGCGCTCGCGATCATTGTTGGTCCAGCGGATGCGGTCGCCCTCGAAGAGGCCGATGGCCTTTTGCTGAAAGATGGAGACAACAACGTGCGCCAGATCGGGCGGCAGTTGTGCGTTCAGCAGGACTTAAACCCGTTCCTGCGCTTAGCAAACACTCGATCGCCTTCAAGAAAGGCCTCCAGCATCGCCGGTACCAATTCCGTGATGGGCTCCTCCCTGCCGTAAGTCTGGCTGTATAACGCCGCATATTCGACAATTGCCTGATGTAGGTCAGGCGGAATCGAAATTGTGAACTTCACGGGCTTCCGATCAGGAAGGCGCGGCAGTTTCAGATCAGCCATATGCTGCTCCTATTCTTTCCATGGAGGAAGGACGAGATCGCGGTGAACCAGCAATCGTACCGGCGTTCCCGGACGGATGATGATCGTCGGCGGCACCTGAAGATTGCGCGAGGTGATCTGATCACCAGCACGCGAAACATTCTGCTGGGCCGCCTCGCGGATAGCCCGCACAAGATCGCTCTCACCAGAAATGGTGAGATTGGCGCCAACACCCAGCAAGGCCGATATCGCCACCCCCTGCAGTAGTCGCAGGCCATGATAGTCGACCTTGTCCGCCAGCCCCGCATAGCCGGATGCGTCGGTCGCCGGCGCATTCTCCAGCCGCATAGAACTTCCATCAGGCATGATGATGCGCTGCCAGATGACCAAGGCACGGTTCTGCCCATAGCTGATGGCGCTGTCGTACCGGCCGATCAGCCGTGCTCCCTGCGGAATGAGCAAGGTCCGGCCGCTTGGACTATCGTACACACGTTCCGAGACCTGAGCGGTCACAAGGCCGGGCAGGTCGGATCGCAGGCCAGTGATCAGGCTTGCGGCAATCACACTACCGGCTGACACTATGTTCGGCGACATGGGCGGCTGTTGATAAGGGCGAAACCGACCGTGCTCGATCCATCGCTCAAACCGGTGATGCCGATGCGATCTGGATCGGCGATCCCCATGTCGATGACGCGCTGCACCCCGGTCATGACCGAGGAGTGCATGCTGCGCCTCTCCCCCCAGTCTCGGTCATTCTCGGCCAGCAGTTTCTGCCAGTCCTTGTTGAGCGGGTTGATCGCCCCAACATGGGGCGGGCGGTCCAGGCTGAGAACCGCAAAGCCTTTCGCGGCGAACAGATGGATAGGATATTCATTGCCGGTCGCGCCCCGGAGAAATCCATTGCTACGATAAGTTGTCACGATCATGGGCAGCCTCTCTTGACCATCATAATCGGGCGGCAGGACGAGGTCGCCGGCAACTTCCAGGCCCCGGTCGTTCCGCCATTCCAGCCGCTCGACCCTGCCGAACCGGATGGATCGATATTCGGGATTGGGATCGTAGAGCATATCCATATGCCCATCGCCCGGATCGATCCGCACGATCCGCGGCGGCACGCTCGCGCCCTGACGCAAGCAGACAAGATCCCCACCCGCAAGATCACAGCCGCTGATGACATCGCTGGTGACGAATATTCTCCGTGGCGGGCCGGAGCCAGGCCGCCAGCGATAGAGCGCCGTCGACCGGTCATTCCAGCCCTCGCGGCGCAGGAAGAGCAAGGGACCACCATGGGGCATCCACCAAAGCCCGGCAAACTTGCCGCTACAGGCCCCACCCGGACAGGGGATTTTCACGCCAGCTGCAGAGGACATGGCCAGCGCCCATGGGCTGGCCGGATTGGCGGTGACATGCTCGGCCCGAACCATGCGCCCATCATCAGCCCTCGCCGAAAGCGGAAGAACTTCATAGCCGATCGGATCGGGGCCCAGCAGCGCCCGGTCACCTTCTTCGCCGGGCCGGGCCTCTCCTCCACCCGGATCGACGCGAAACAGGGAAAGGGGTGTCGTGGCGAGCGGCATGGGCTTGTCTTGTCGCCCATCATCGGCACATAGCGATCATCATAACGAAAGCCGGTCACGGCCTCGCGCGCCAATGCGGTCCGCTCTGCCAGCTGTCCGGTCCGGCTTGCATAGATGAGCGACCTGCCATCAGGCCCCCGGGCAAATTGCTCCACATCGACGGGAGAATGGGTGACGGCCCGGGCGGGACCGCCATCGGCACGCACCGTCCAGAGCTGGGTGACACCCTTGTCCCGCCGCAGGAAGGCCATCCACCGGCCATCGGGCGACCAGGACGGCGCGAGAAGGATCGGAAATCCCATCGGCAGGATCACCCCGCGATAATCGCCGGTCCCACCGATGAATTCGCCACCCTGATCGAGGAGCCGCGGCTTCACCGATCCCTTCACATCCATCACGGCAAGACCGATACAATAGCTATTGGTCGAAGCATGCGCACGGATCAGGATGAAGGCGAGCTGTCTGCCGTCCGGTGAAAGCCCGAGCGGGCTCTTGTTGCCAAGAAGGGCCTCATCGCGCCGCCCGATGTCGCGCACGCCGAGCAGATCCAGCGCCGTGATGGGGCGCTGCTTGGTCATGGGCGGGTGGACCGGCAGCAGATCACTGCAATCCGCCGTCGCCGTGGAAAGCAAGGCGGGAAGTCCAACGCCCGCGGCCAGCAACGCGATCGATGTCCTGTCCATGACGCTCACCATTTCTTGATCAGTTCGAGCGCGATGAAGCGGCCGACCGCTGAATAGTTGGTCGAGTCATAGGGCGTGTCATAATAGAGGCTGGTCCCGACGACCGAAGGCAAGGCATTGAGAATATTCTGGACCGAGAGGCCAAGCTCGACGCCGCGCAACACCCCCTTCCTCCCCAAAGCGATAACGGGCGCTGATATCGATCGTCGTCATGCCGTCAATGTGCAGAGCCGGGGTGGAGCGCACATCCTTGACGCCTCCGATCCTGTTGAGCGTCGCCGCAGCGGTGAAGGCGCCATTGCTCCAGCTGATCATGCCTCTGCCGCGCCAGTGCGGCGGGTTGAACAACCGTCCCGCCAGTTGCTCGACCGGACCGTCCGCCAGAAGCTGCTGCTCGCTGTCGAGATAGGTGAGATTGGCCGACATCTCGATGTTCCCATCAACGCCCGGTTTCATCCGACGCAACCTCGTCTTGTGCGAGGGAGCGGCGGATGGGATCGCAAGCCAGAATAAATGCCAGGAGCAGGCCGTAATGCGGTCCGCTCCGGAAATGGTACGCCCGCCACTGAAAGAGAGCGATTCCCTGCCGCCCGAGCATGATCGTGCGGCCTGCTCAGCGGACCCGCTGGCAAGCATGTATCGGGACGAGCGCTCCTCGCTCCTGAGTTTCCTTTCGCGATGGACCGGGCATGACATGGCGGAAGATGTCATCCAGCAGGTTTTCAGCCGCATGGCCGGAAGGTCGGACCATGAAGGGCGAGTGATCCAGGCACCGGGAGCTTATCTCCGCCAGGCCGCGCGCAATGTATTGCGCGATGAGGCCAGGGCAGCGGAGCGCCATTGTGCGCATCAGCATGTTCCGATCGAGGATCTGCCGCTTTCGGGCGGCGATCCGGTGGCTACGCTGGAGGCGCGCGCGACCGGCTCGTCCGGATCGTGCAGGCCGTGCTGCGATTGAAGCCTTTGACCCGCGAGATATTTCTGGCTTGCCGTCTCGATGGTTATAGCTATGCCGAGATTGCCGAACGGACCGGATTGAGCGTGCGAGGGGTCGAGAAGCAGATGAGTAGGGCGATCAAGCAGCTTGGACGGCATTTGCGGGCTTATGACTTAGCCCGGCGGGACAGAGATTCCCCAATCCATCCATCAAGCTGCCGAAGAATGGCTGGCGCGGCGTGCCGGGCAATCCGATCCGGCATTGGAGCGCGATTTTGCGCTCTGGATCGATGCGGATCCCCGCCACCGCATCGCCTATGACCTGATTAAGCGCAATTGGCAGCTCGACACACTGCTCCAGGAACGGCATGTCGGCCGGAACCGCTCGCTCCCGCGCGCGCCATTCTGGATGCGGCAGAAGACGCATATCGCGGCTGCCGGACTTGGCGCTGCGGTGCTGTTGGGGGTGGCGTCGGTCAGCCTCCTGAGGCCCGACGGCCCCTTGGGCATTTCCACGGCGGCTCAGGCCGCTGTCTATGAAACGGCAGTGGGCGAGATCCGGACGATCAGCCTTGCGGACGGATCGATCGTCATCCTCGACACGGCCTCGCGCCTTCGCGTGCAATTGTCCGGCAGCGAACGGCGGCTCGACCTCGATCGGGGGCGGGCGCGTTTCGAGGTCGCTGGGGATGAGAGGCGCATCTTTCGCGTTCGTGTCGCGGGCGGTGAGATTGTCGCCCATGGCACGATGTTCGACGTCAGCCTGATCCGTGCGCATCCCTTGGTTACCGTTATCGATGGGTCAGTGGAATTGCACCGGCCCGATGCCAGCGGAGAGGCAAGGGCGTTTGGACCGGGACAGAGTGTGGCGCTTGATGGACATAGGACCGGGCAGGCCGCATCGGCGGTGGAGGCGCGATGGGTGTCGGGCATGCTGGCGCTCGATGCGACGCCACTTGCAGAGGCGGTGGCAGCGATCAACCGCTACAACAGGATACAGATCCGGCTGGCCGAGCCCTTTGCCACGCCGCTGCGCGTGACGGGCGCATTCAGCGTTGGCGATCCGGAAGGGTTCGCGCGCGCCGCCGCAGCCAGTTTCCATCTCAAGATCGAGCGGCCCGACAGCGCCACGATCCTGCTGGTGGCGCCGCCGAAGCAGGCGGGATCGGACATGTAAAAAATCTGTCGGGTGTTTTTGCAAGCCGGCGTCTCCCTACTGTCCCGCCCATTGGCGGCAAGGGGGAGAAGGCCAAATGTCTCGATTTTCATTATCTGCTCTGTATCTGTCCGGCAGTATCGTCACCGCCGTGCTCGCGGCCAGCGCCCCTGTGGCGCTGGCCCAGCATTCGTCCAGCATCGCGGTGGCGCTGCCTGCCCAGCCGCTTGGTGCGTCGGTTCGGGAACTGGCCCTACGCTCCGGGCAGACAATCCTTGTCGATGCGGACCTTGTCGAGGGAGTGAATGGCCCAGCCCTGCAGGGCGCGTTCACTGTAGAGGCGGCGCTGGATCGGCTGCTCGCCGGAACCGGTCTTGTCTGGACCCGGGTCGAGGGCAGTATCATAATCCGGAACGGGCGCAGGTCCGGACAGGATGAGGATGCCGACGCCGATGAGGGCTTGCGTCTCCTGGTCACGGGCAGCCGCATCCGCGGTGCGCCGATTCCTTCGCCCGTGATGGTTCTCGACAACCGGGCCATCAGGGACAGCGGCCTTGCCGATCTTGGCAACGTCACGCACAGCCTGCCACAGAGCTTTGGGGGCGGGCACAATCCGGGTGTCGGCTTCAACTTGCCGTCGAGCACGGGCGGTAATGTCGGCGGCGGGTCGTCGGTCAATCTGCGCGGCCTGGCGCTCACCGTGCTGAACGGGCGCCGTGTGCCCTATGACTCGGCCCGGCAGGGCGTCGACATTTCCGCGATTCCGCTTGCAGCGGTCGATCGGATCGAGGTGGTGGCGGACGGCGCCTCGGCCATTTACGGATCGAATGCGGTCGGCGGCGTCGTCAACGTGATCCTCAGGCGCGATTATGACGGCGTCGAAACCCGGGCTCGTATCGGCGGATCGCCCGATGGCGGGAATTTCCAGCAGCAATATGGCGTGCTGGCGGGCAGTCGCTGGAACGGCGGCGGCTTCCTGACATATGAATATGGCCGGAACACCACCCTCATGACGAACCAGCGCAAATATGGCTGGATCAGGCCGGACCTGACCTTGCTGCCGGCCAGTCGCCGCCACGCGGTCGCGGGAAGCATCCATCAGGACATCAGTGACAATCTGACCATCGAACTGGACGGCCTCTACAACCAGCGGACCGGTGAATTTTCCTATCCCACGAGCGCAGCCGCCAATCTGTCGGTCAGCCGAATCACCCAGAGCTATGACAGCTATACGCTGGCCTTTTCGGGAGCGGCGCGGCTCTCGCTGGGCCCATGGGAGCTCAGGACAGCATCTATGCCTTTGGCGAGGCCAGCTTCCCGCTCATTGGGCCCGCTCAGGCCTTGCCGCTGATACGCAGCCTCAGTCTCAGTGCCGCGCTTCGCTATGAGCGCTATCGCGGCCTTGCCGATGTCGTGACACCCAAATTCGGCATGATCTACGCGCCGGCTGATTTCCTCGACATCAAGGCGAGCTGGGGCCGATCCTTCCGGGCGCCAAGCTTCATCCAGCTTTATTCGATCGAACAGGCCATACTCTATCCGATCACGACCTTCGGGGGGAAGAGCTATCCCGCCGGGACCACGGCCTTGCTGATCGCCGGGGGCAATAGCGACCTCAAGCCGAAAAGGCACGCAGCTGGTCGACCACCATGGCCTTGCATCCACCCGCCATTCCGGGGGCGTCCTTCGAGCTCAGCTATTTCTACACCCGCTATGTCGATCGCATCGTGAACCCGATCCCGACGTCAGCGCTGGCCCTCGTCAATCCCATCTACGCCAGGCAGATCACTTAGGCGCCGACAGCTATGCAGCTTGCGGCGGCGATCGCCCATGCGAGCCAGTTTTTGAACGGGGCGCGCGCGCCCTATGATCCGGCAAATGTCGCCGCGATCATCAATCGCGCCAATATCAATGCCGGGCGCCAGACTATCAGGGGCATCGATGCCCAGCTTGCCTACAGGACCGGCCTTGCCGAACTACCACAAGTTTTCAACAGGGTTGAGTTCGGGGCAGCGGGGCGGCAGCGGCATCAGGGTAATATTGGGAGGCACGACCAACTCGGCTGATCCGTGCCATCCTGCCTGATCCAGCAGCAGGACGGCATGCGCGCCCGGTGCAATGTGGAAGGCGATCTCATGGAGATGCATGCTCATCGCCTCGCTGTTGCATCTGGGCATGACGACGCCGGCGGCCTTGCCTTCAGCGGGGCAGATGGCACCAAACAGCCATGCCGAGGACCGCCGCTGATCCTTGGGTGCCGAGGTGCGAGTACCGCGCCTTGCCCAACGCCGGGTGAGTTTGGTCTGCTGACCGGCGCGGGCTTCGTCGTGCCACCACAGCTCTACAGGCGTTCCTCTCGGGAGCCTCCGCCTGATCTGCGCCAGACGGGCTGAAGCTTTTTTAAAATCGGCAATGTCATCAGGCTTCTGGCCACGATGGCGGGGGCGCGCCGAGAGCTTGCGGTAGCCCATCGCGCGCAGCTCGCGCCCGAGTGTGTGGCGCGTGACGGAGAGCGCGAACTCATCCCGGATCCACTGCGCCAGATCGGCAAGTCGCCAGCGCACCACGCCGTGTGCCGCAGGGATGGGTCCCGCCTCGACAATCGCTGCTAGCCGACTGCGCTGCTCATCGTTCAGGATTGAGGCCCGTCCCGGCGCCTTTCGCGTCACCAGGCCATCGGGGCCACCCTCGTTGAACCGCATGATCCAGTCGCGCACAATTTGAAGCGTCACGCCAGCAACCTTCGCCGCTTCGCTGCGGCTTCCGCCATCCAGGATCAGCGCAACAGCGAGCAGACGACGCACTTGATCGGCGTCTCCACTTCGTCGCGCAAACCGACGCAATTCCGCCGATGGGTAGTCAGATCGAACGCCAATCGCTGCCGCCATCACAAGCCTCCACGTGCTTGCAACATCGAATCAGAATTTCAGCAGCTTGGGAATCCCGAACGTGAGTCAACCTCAGCGCGCCTTGGTATAAGATTACCGCTCGGCTAAGGCTGAATCGACCATCAACCGCCAAGTGTTTGCCGCATCGTTAAAAAAGGCATCATTTGATTCGTCCGGTCCGATGTGGCGGATAATTTCTGCACCCGCTTCGATCATAAGTTCGCTTGGCTCGCGCAAGGCGGCAATAACAGCGCGTGCGTTCTCGCGATACTTCCGCCGCAGCGGTTCAGCGCCTGGATCGTTCCAGTCCCATTCGGGCTGAACAGCATCATACAGAATCCTAGCGGCACGTTCGATCGGGGTCATGAGCTGACCATATCATGCATACTCGGCAACGCCACGAATGAGTTGTATCACTCGCGGTGGTACCACAACGCTGCACGGATGAAAGTAGGCAGGTTCTATCTGCTGCTTATTCTAAACTTCCGACAAAATTCCAGACAAATATCGCCCATAATCCGACTTACCGAGCCTGCCGATCGCTTGCTCCAATTCGTCGGTATCGATGAAGCCCTGACGAAAAGCGATTTCTTCTGGGCTAGCGATTTTGAAACCTTGCCGCTTTTCAAGAACGCGCACGAATTCTGCCGCGTCAAGCAAACTGTCGGGCGTACCGGTATCCAGCCAAGCAAAACCGCGCCCCATGATTTCCACGTTGAGCAGACCTCGTTCCAGATAGACGCGGTTAACGTCCGTAATCTCGAGTTCACCCCGCGGGGATGGCTCAAGATTGGCGGCGATATCCACCACCTGTGCGTCATAAAAATAGAGGCCGGTCACGGCGCAATTCGACTTGGGCTGTGCCGGCTTCTCTTCGATACTGATTGCCCTTTTGGACTCATCAAAACTCACCACGCCGTATCGCTCGGGATCATTCACATGATAAGCGAATACGCTCGCCCCTTCCTTTCGCGACGAAGCACTCTCGAGCAGTCCCGGCAAGCCATGGCCGTAATAGATATTGTCACCCAGAATCAGGGCCGACTGCTGATTCGCGACGAAGTCGGCGCCGATGATATAGGCCTGCGCCAGACCATCGGGGCTGGGCTGCTCCGCATATTCAAAGCTCATACCCCATTGCAACCCATCCCCCAGCAGCACCTGGAACGCTGGCAGATCACGCGGGGTAGAGATAATCAGCACCTCGCGAATCCCGGCCAGCATCAGGGTGCTCAGAGGATAGTAGATCATCGGCTTGTCATAGACTGACATCAATTGCTTGGAGGTCGCCAATGTCATCGGGTACAGGCGTGTGCCGCTGCCACCGGCGAGAATGATACCCTTCATGCGTCGTCGTCCCTTGAGGTGGGTTGGTCAGCTTGCTGCCTGCTGCAGGCGAGCGATCACAGTGTCCAGCGATGACCGCCAATCCGGCAAAGCCACGCCATGGGCTTCCTTGATCCGGCTGCAATCCAAACGGGAATTGACTGGGCGGGTGGCCGGGGTTGGATAATCGGCGGTAGTGATTCGCTTCACCCGCGCATACGGGCCGCCTTGAGCAGCGGATGCGGCAAAAATCGCCTCGGCGAAGTCCGCCCACGAAGCCTCACCGCTTGCCGTCATGTGAAAGACGCCGCGCAAGGCTGGGCCACTTCCAGCTACAAGGTTGTTGGCCACTTTGAGGACACCATCGGCTATCTCCAGGGCACTCGTCGGGTTGCCGAACTGATCCGCGACCACGGCCACTTCATCCCGACCACCGGCCAAGCGCAGCATGGTCTTAACGAAATTCGCGCCGAACGGGCTATAAACCCACGCCACACGCAGCACTGCACTGTTATCGCTATGCGCAGCCAGCACCGCCTGCTCGCCGGCCAGCTTGGACGCGCCATAAACGCCCGTCGGTTCTGTAGAATCGCTCTCGACATACGGACGATCTAGCGAACCATCGAAAACATAATCGGTCGAGATTTGGATCAACGGTACGCTAAGGGCCTTGGCCGCCTTCGCCACGACGCCGGCGCCCGCAGCATTCACCCTATGCGCCAGCAAACTTTCGGTCTCAGCCCTGTCGACGGCCGTATAGGCCGCCGCCGAAACGATAGCATCGGGTGCCGCCGCCTCCAGCACGCGAGCGACCGAAGCAGGATCGGCCAAATCGAGTTCCGGTCGACCTAGCGCGATCACCTCATGCCCAGCACCGCTGCCTCGTTCGACCAAGCTGGTTACGACCTGCCCCGTCTTGCCGGTCACTGCAATCCTCATGCGGCCACTCCGGCCGAGACGTTCAGTCCCAACCTCTGCCCATCATAGCGATCGCGGAGCGGGCGCCACCACCACTCATTGTCGAGATACCAGCGCACTGTCTTCTCAATCCCGCTTTCGAAATTCTCATGCGCACGCCAGCCCAGTTCGGTCTCCAGTCTCGTCGCGTCAATGGCGTAACGGGCATCATGCCCCGGCCGATCCGTGACGAACTCGACCAACGCCTCGCGTGGGCTGCCGACAGGCGCCAGTTTGTCCAGCACCGCACAAATCCGCCGCACCACGTCTATATTGCGCCGTTCGTTGCGTCCGCCGACATTATAGGTTTCACCTGGTGTGCCCCGCTCGATGATGAGATCGAGCGCGCGGGCGTGGTCGTCGACATAGAGCCAATCGCGCACATTCTCGCCCTTGCCATAGACCGGTAGGGCACGGCCTTCGAGTGCGTTGAGAATGGTGAGTGGGATCAGCTTTTCGGGGAAATGATAGGGGCCATAATTGTTCGAACAGTTCGATACCACCACCGGCAGGCCATAAGTGCGGGCCCAAGCTTTGGCAAGATGATCGGATGCCGCCTTGGACGCCGAATAGGGCGAACTGGGGTCGTAGGGCGTGCTTTCCTTAAATAGCCCCTCCTCACCCAGCGAGCCATACACTTCGTCGGTAGAAACATGGAGAAAACGGAAAGCTTCCTTCGTGGTGCCTTGCAGCCCGTTCCAATAACCGCGTGCTGCCTCCAGCAAGGTGAAGCTGCCGACGATATTGGTCTGGATAAAGTCGGCAGCGCCGGTGATCGAGCGATCGACATGACTCTCGGCGGCCAGGTGCATGATGCGGTCGGGACGGAAAGCGGCTATTGCCTCGTCCATCGCTGCCCGATCGCATATGTTTGCGTTGAGGAAAAGATGGTTGCCCTTGTCTTGCACCGCCCTCAGCGAAGCCTCGCAACCGGCATAAGTCAGCGCGTCGATGGTGAGGACTTCGTAGCCTTTCTCCAGCACTAGGTATCGGACAAGGGCGGATCCGATGAAGCCGGCTCCTCCCGTGACGATCACGCGCATATATTCGCTCCTCTCTAGGCGAAGTAGTTCGGCAGATCGGCCAGCAAAGGCTGCTGACGATCCTTGAGCGACAAGGTATCAGAATCGGCGGCATCAGGCCAGTCGATGCCGACCGCCGGATCATCCCATCGTACACCTTTGTCACATTCAGCGCTGTAATAGTCAGTCACCTTGTAACAGATGACCGTGTTTGGTTCGATTGTGCAAAATCCGTGGGCAAACCCCGGAGGTATCCAGAGCTGCTTGCCATTTTCAGGCGTCAGCGTTTCACCAATCCACCGCCCGAAGGTAGGCGAGCCGTAGCGGATATCGACAGCAACATCGAACAGCGCGCCGGCGGTGCAGCGGACGAGCTTGCCCTGAGCATGAGGATCGCTCTGGAAATGTAGGCCACGAATGGTGCCCTGCCTCACGCTAAGCGACTCATTATCCTGAACGAACGAACAACTTCCGCAATGCTCGGCGAAGAAATCAGAACGGAAGGTTTCCGAGAAATAGCCCCGTTCATCGCCGATATGCCGCGGAATGAGCAACTTGACGCCGGCGACCTCGAAGTATTTTATTTCCATCTTCTCACATCATATTAAAAATTGTCGCACCTGGCCACACTAGAGTGTCAGTTGCTATTTTTCACTGTCTGCACAGCAGCAGTAACTGTCAAGATCGGAGAAAAGAGTTGACTGATCAACTGAATTAGTTTGCTGGGCTGGTTAGCCGCCGCGTTACCGAAATACAGTACATCCTTGTCCTGCATGGTAAAACGTTGAGCAAGAAAATATGAGCCGGTCTTCATCATGTTTAGATGATAAACTTTGGGCACGTCATTGCCTTGCTCATCGCGAACGTAGCGGAACACAAAGATCGCTGCGGGATTGCCGATGCCGGGGTTCACACCTCCGGCGGTTGCAATCGCTTCCGCAAGGGAAACCGAAGATTGGCTAAATTGAACCTGGTCGATTCTCCCGGAAGCGCCCAGAACAGAGAAGGTGCGAGGGTTATTGATCAGTATAAACCGATCGCCGGGGTAGGCGCGGACATCCAGCTGCGGGTTATCGACAAGGTCGTTAACCCGCACGTCGACACTTTGGCCACCGCGGACAATTCTCAGCAAAAGATCCTTTCCGTTACCGCGATAGCCGCCGGCAAGCGCAATAACATCGGAGAGGGTTTCCCGATTGGTCTGCAGTACGAGCCGCCCCGGCTTCGCTACCTCGCCCCCAACAATGATCGAATTGGTGATAGCCTGGTTCATTGTTACAATCACCTGTGGATTCTGCGACAGTCGCGCCAGCGAATTGCGGATCATCGCCTCCACCTCACCGGTGGTGATACCCGCCACATGAAGCGTACCGGCATAGGGGATCGTGATATCGCCCAGATCATCAACCCGCGTGGGCGGCAACTTCTGCACCTGCACACCGGGATTGGCAGCAATCTGGCTCATACCACCGCCGCCACCACCAACAGCCGAGAACAGGGTAACCCCTGCTTCATAGATGTTGATGTCCAGCACGTCGCCGGGCCCGACCATGTCGGTCGGAGGTGGAGCCAAATCGGGCAGCAAGCCTGTCTTTATCGCAGCTGCGACGGGTACATCCGCGATTGTCCCGATCGAGACAATCTGGATCGGCTCCGCTCCGTCCCTCGCAGTAGCAGATTTTTCAATCTGCCCTCCAGTGGGACCATTGGAGGGGAGCGTGGCACACCCCGAAAGTCCGGCAAGCAGGGCTAGATAAACGATATTCTTGACTTGCATCGCTCAATGAACTCGGAGGCTTAGATAGCCGACGCCTTAGCACCGGGATTCCACATTGGACAATAGCACCTCTCACGATTGTGTCAGCAAAACGTTCTTGGTCTTGCGCCTCGACCGATGTTGGCCTAGCGCAAGGTAGCTTAGGTTCGCTTGAGGCACTGCACAAATTATGAACGTCAATCCCTCGTTCCTGGTCGAGGCTGAAGCACCCATCCAGCAGTCCGCTGTAGCCCATTGGCTGAAAAAGCGTCGCTGGTTCTTCCTGATGGTTGCGCTGCCTACCGTATTGGCGGCGCTTTATTACGGCTTGATCGCATCGGACGTCTATGTCTCGGAATCCCGTTTCGTCATTAAAAGCCCGGACCAGAAGCGTTCGCAGATGTCGACGCTGGCCAATTTGGTTCAGGCGACCGGAATGTCTGGCGGGCAGGAACAAACGAGCGAGGTGCTGACATATGTGCGCTCCCGCGACGCGCTCGAAGCACTGGAAAAGAACATAAAAATTCGCGATCGATTCTCGACGCCAAAAGCGGACTTCCTGAGCCGATTCCCCCTGCCTTTCGCCAGCAACAGCTTCGAAAGTCTGTTCAAATATTATGGCAAACAAGTCGATGCCCGCCTCGACACCGAAACAGGCACAGCAGTAATCAAAGTTGAAGCCTTCACGCCACAGGACGCTTACATCATCAATCGCCAGTTGCTCGATTTGAGCGAGGCGCTCGTCAATCGGCTTAACAGCCGTGCGCAAAGCAAAGGCATTGTGGAGGCACAAAAGCAAGTCGAATTGGCGACCCTACGGGCCAAGAAAGCACGGATCGCACTTGCGCGTTATCGAAATGCGCAAGCGCTAATCGACCCCGGGAAACAAGCAGGTGGCGTGCTGGAGATCGCCAATACGATGATCGGAGAACGCGCTGCGCTTCAGGCACAACTCGATTTGATGCAACGCCTGACGCCCAGCAACCCCTCCATTCCCGCCCTTCAAAGTCGTATAAACGCAATTTCCGTGCAGATCGCCTCGCAAGACAGCCGGGTTGTAGGCAACGGAAACGGCATTGCATCGAAGATGGGAGGCTACGAGAATCTTCTGGTGGAGCAGGAGTTCTCCACCCAAAGCCTGACTGCAGCCAATGCCGCTCTTGTCCAAGCTCGCGCCGAAGCGCAGCGTCAGCAATTCTATCTGGAACGGGTTGTAGACCCCAACACACCGGATACGCCGCTTTTACCGAAGCGCTTCTTGAACGTCCTGGTGGTATTTGCCTCCACCCTCTGCCTCTATTTCATCGCATGGATGTTCATGATTGGCGTTCTTGAACACGCACCGGAAGATTAAACGTGAAAGGCAGCAGCTTTCAACGATTACGAACCAGTTGGGCGGTTCAGGTTCGCGTCCTTCACGCCTTGATGATCCGGGAACTGATTACCCGGTTCGGGCGTGAGAACATCGGCTTCTTGTGGATTATGGCTGAGCCTTTACTCTTTGCGGGGCTAGTTGGCGCTCTATGGCATTTCACCCACGGGGAGACCGAGCATGGAGTCGGCGTAATTGCATTTGTTGCAACAGGGTACATCCCTATCACCTTGTTCCGTCACGGCGTCGCTCGCAGCGTAGCCGTTTTCACAGCCAACCAAAGCCTATTATATCATCGTCAAATTAAAATTGTAGATTTCATCCTATCGCGTTTCGTCATCGAGATTCTCGGCGGCATGATGGCCTATCTCTTCATGGCAGTGGTCCTGATTGGTTTTGGCGAGTTCCCCATCCCCTCTGACATCGGCCTGCTTATCGCGGGATGGTTCCTTTATGCTTTTTTTTGTTTTTCCGTATGCCTGGTTATCGCCCCTCTCTCCGAAATTTCCGAGGCGATGGAGAAGTTCATTCCGGTCACAACCTATATCATGATCCCCTTCTCTGGTTTATTTTACATGCTTTCTTGGCTAACGCCACAAGCCAGAGAATTTTTGCTCTTTTCGCCCTTTGTAAATGGTATGGAAATGATGCGAAAGGGCGTATGGGGCGACGATGTCACAGCATATTATAACATCTGGAATCCTATTATTTGCTCAACGATTGCGACCATGATTGGCCTTATTCTCTGCCGTCGCGTACGCCGCAAGTTGACAGTCGAATGATTATTTGCAGCGACATTGCCAAATCCTATTCGCACGGCGGCAGGCACAAGCGCGTTCTTCAGAACGTGAACTTAGCCATCGATCGGGGCGATCGGGTCGGCCTGTTAGGCCGCAACGGAGCTGGCAAAAGCACACTAATTAAGCTGATCGGCGGAGTCGAAATGCCGACCTCCGGTAAGATCCTCCGCAATATGTCCGTATCTTGGCCGCTCGGCTTTGCTGGGGGATTCCAAGGCAGCCTCAACGGCCTCGACAACGCTCGCTTTATAGCTCGCATATATCAGCGAGACTATGCCGACATCAGGTGTTTCGTGGAAGATTTTACCGAACTGGGTAACCAGCTAAAGATGCCAGTGAAGACGTATTCGTCCGGCATGCGTGCACGACTGGCATTCGCGCTCTCCCTAGCTATTGAGTTCGACTGCTACCTGATCGATGAAATAATTCTAGTGGGCGATCAAAATTTCCAGCGGAAATGTCATGCTGAAATGTTCGAAAAGCGGGCGGACAGGTCGGTAATTATGGCATCGCATAGTCCAGATTTTATAAGAAGTTTTTGCAATAAAGCCGTTGTCATTCATCAAACGCATGCAACGATGTACGACAGCGTCGATAAAGCCGTTGAACTGTATGATGCATTATGACCAATCTTAGAGCCCGTTTGAGGATGGTTTACTCGACGTTTTCGATGCGACTGTAGATGGTCGTGCGGTTGGTCGCGAAAGGCGGAAGGATTACCTCATCGCGCCACATTTGGTTGAACGCTGGCAGGGCTTCGAGACGCCAGCCAAGTCGAAACCCGGTGACCTGCCCCCCGAAAGTTCCCTCATTTTGATGTAGAGTCTGTCACTGTAAGGAGCAGACGCATGAGGAAGAGCCGTTTCACCGAGGCGCAGATTATCGGGAT
>Ga0068853_100000579_pt1 | contig 24990 bp, 15 predicted proteins | sample KBSCornC32_FD_65655 | JGI IMG/M metagenome (GOLD analysis project Ga0068853, IMG submission 65655) | Corn rhizosphere microbial communities from Kellogg Biological Station, Michigan, USA - KBS Corn C3-2 | ecosystem: Host-associated > Plants > Roots > Rhizosphere > Soil ... | reverse complement strand
ATGGCCAACGAAGCCACCACCATCAGCTCGGAAACCGACGCCGCCAAAATGTCCTACGAGAACGTCACCAACAACTACAACCCCAACTGGACCCGCTACGTCCAGCCCAATAACATCTATCCCTTTAACCCCACGGCCACCAATCCGCCGCCAAAAATGGTCGACAACTTCCAGGCCTTCCTCCGCAGCTACAACGACCCGCGAATGACCGTCTTCTTCGACTCCGTCCCGCTGGCCAACCGCTATATCATAACCGATACCCTCACCAGTACCGCCGACGACTCGCTCCGCATAGTCACATACCCGATCCCCTACCTGGGCCAACCGGTATCTCCGCAGGGCATCCTCGGCAGCTGGGTCACACTCAACGGTATCGCCAACCCCATCGGTGGCCTCAACAACAAGGCCTACTCGAACCTTATGCCCATCTTCCTCTCCAACCCTGCCCGCCCGATCACGATGCTGGGCTACGCAGAGACGCTGTTCATGAAGGCAGAAGCGGCCATCCTCGGCTACGGCGGCAGCAAATCACCGGAACAATACTATACCGCAGGCATAGACGCCAACTTCGCCTACTGGAGCATCCCTTCCGCCGCAGGCACAGCCTACAAGGCTACCAACGGCATCAAGTTCGGCACCGCAGCCACCGGCTTCAACAACTTCACCGGCCTCGTCAACTACTCCATCCCGCTGGCGGATATCAACAAGATCTGGGTCCAGACCTGGATGGCCTACTTCCTCGACGAAGGCTTCGACGCCTGGTGCCTCGAACGCCGGACCCGCTTCTTTACCTTCTCACCGAATACCAACCCCGGCGGCTACAGCAGCTACACCAGCCACCCCACCTATATGGATATCCCGGGCAGAGGCTCCTATCCCAACTCGGCCACACAGTCGATCCAAACCCTCAACCCCAGCGGCTACCAAAGCGCCCTGAAATTCCTTGGGGTTACACGCGCCGACGACTACGACCCCGACCAGTCCCTGCACTTCGCTGCCCCCTATACCATGCCCAACTGGACCAACCCCAACGCCTTCTATGATCTCTCCTACCTCCGCAAATGGTACGGCACGACCATACAGTCACTCCAGGCGGCATCCGCGACCGGCGGATTCAAATACACTTTAACTCTCACCTATCATCCATAACAACATGAAACGCATTATATATATCGGCCTTCTGTCCACGATTCTCTTCGCCTGTAAAAAATACAGCACCGGCCCCTCCCCCTCGGACAATTTCCTGAACTATAAGATCAACGAGATCCCCGTCACCCAGGACTATACCGTAGGCGCTTTTTACTATAATTTCGGCGCCTTCAACGCCAACATCACCGAGGTCCCCGTCCTGGGCAAATACGCCATGCCCAACGGCGTACTCACGCCCAACCTCATGAGCCAGCACATCACCCAGGCAGCCACGGCGGGAATCGATTATTTTATCTTTTCCTACCGCAGCGCCAACAAGGACGCCAACAACTGGAAGTCGGACTCCGCACTCGTCCGCGGCTTCCTCAACGCCAACAGCGGCGGGATGAAATTCGCCCTGCAGTATAATTTTTCCAATACGTCCTACGGGATATCCAACACGGCGCCCCTCGAGAAGAACGCCACCACGCTGAACCAGTTCTTCAACGACATCACACGCACCGCCCCCTACATGAACGACGCCAACTACATGAAGGTCGGCGGCAAGACCCTCCTGCTCATCCAGAACGCACAGCTGCTCTTCTCCAACAACAACAAGAGCATCTACGACACCCTCCGCAGCCGTCTCTCCGCCCTCGGCTTCACGATGTATATCGTGGGCATGCAGGACCGCTGGACGCCGCCCGCCCGCTATCCGTTCCGCTACACCGGCTGCGTCGACGCCATCTATCACCAGTGCTTCAGTACACAGCTCTCTTCATGGGACCGCTGGTACGTCCTTCCCCAGGCCATCGACCAGAACTGGGAATACTCGAAAAAATATTTCGCCGACAGCATGCACGTCTCCTATATCCCAAATATCAGCCCGGCCTACAACTGGCTGATCACAAACCCGACCTCCCTGAACCCCAGCTACCCCCGTACCGACAGCGGCGCGATGTACAAACAACTCTGTAACGTCGCCAAAATGAACGCCGACAACAGCACCCGGCTCGTCTTCATCGACTCCTGGAACAGCTGGGCCGACGACTCCCAGCTCGAACCCGCAACTGACTATCAGAATCGTTACCTCGACATAACAAAAAAGGAATTTAAAAAATGATGAAAAACCACTGGCTCATCCTTCTGGCCCTATGCATCACCCAGGCATCGATCGCCGCACCGCCAAACCCAAACCCATCGAAACACAGCTCCTCCTCCGCCTTCCCGTCCTATAAAGGACTGGTCATGGCCGGCTACCAGGGCTGGTTCAACGCCCCCGACGACGGCGCCGGCCGCGGCTGGAACCACTATGTCGCACACGGCGACTTCGCACCCGGCAACTGTAAGATCGACCTCTGGCCCGACGTCAGCGAGTACAGCCGCACATACCAAACTCCATTCAAAAAGGCCAACGACACCCCAGCTTACCTCTTCAGTAGCTACGACGCCTCTACCACCGACCTGCACTTCAGGTGGATGAAACAGTACGGCATCGACGGAGTATTCGTCCAGCGTTTCATCGGCAGCACACGCGGCGGTAAGGCGCTCCGGCACAACGACAAAGTCCTCGCCCAGTGCCTCGACGCCTCCCGCAAGTACGGCCGGGCCATCGCAGTCATGTATGACCTGTCGGGAATGAAAGACGACGACACCGATCCCGAAACCGTCATCCGCGACTGGCGCCACCTCGTCGACAGCCTCAGGCTCACGACCCGCGGCAACCACCAGACCTATCTCTATCACAACGGGAAGCCCCTCGTCGCCGTATGGGGCGTGGGTTTCCCTGGCAGGTCCTACGGTTTGAAGGGCGCAGAAAAGATCATCGACTTCCTGAAGAACGACCCCGTCTACGGCGGCTGCTCCGTCCTCCTCGGCGTACCCACCTACTGGCGTACCCTCGACAACGACGCGATGAAAGACCCGCACCTTCACGACGTCCTCCGCAAGGCCGACATCGTCCAGCCCTGGTTCGTCGGCAGGTACAACGAAGACAGCTACCCGAAGTTTAAGGCCCGCGTCGCAGATGACGTCCGCTGGTGTAAAGACAACCGGCTCGACTATGTCCCCGTCGTCTTCCCCGGCTTCAGCTGGCACAACATGTACCCCAAAAGCCCGCAGAACCAGATACCCCGCAACCACGGCCGCTTCTTCTGGGAACAACTGAAAGGCGATATCGATGCCGGAGCCCAAATGCTCTACATCGCCATGTTCGACGAAATAGACGAGGGCACCGCCATATTCAAGCTATCAAAGGATCCTCCGGCCGGCGCCAGCAATTTCGTTACACCCGACCCTGACATCCCCGGCGACTACTACCTCACCCTCGCCGGCGACGCAGCACACCTCCTGCGCCACGAACCCTTCGACAATTCAAAACTCCCCCTTCCGGAGCCCGTCTCCTACGTCGACCCCCTCATCGGCAGCGGCGGCCACGGCCACGTCTTCGTCGGAGCCAGCACCCCCTTCGGCGCAGTCCAGCTCGGCCCCGAAAACTTCTACAAAGGCTGGGACTGGTGCTCCGGCTACAACTACGGCGACTCCGTCTGCATCGGCTTCGCCCACACCCATCTCAGCGGTACCGGCATCGGCGACCTCGGCGACATTCTTATCATGCCCTACACCGGCCCGGAAAAAACCACCAAGGGCACCGAAACGATCGTCAACAGCGGCTACGCCTCCCGCTATTCTCACACCACCGAGATCGCCAGGCCCGGCTACTACGCCGTCACACTTAGCGACTATAACATCCGCGCCGAACTCACCGCTACCGACCGCGTAGGTTTCCACAAATACCAATTCCCGGAAAACCAGCCCGCGCGCCTCATCATCGACCTCCAGGAGGGCATCAACGACCGGACAACCCAATCCTGGATCCGCCAGATCGACTCCACCACCTTCGAAGGCTTCCGCCGCTCGAAAGGCTGGGCCAAAGACCAGCAACTCTACTTCGCGATCAGATCCTCCGTCCCCGTCACCAGCTTCCACACATTCCAGGACACACTCAAAGGCCTCATCGAACTTCCGGCAAATACAACTACCCTACAGCTAAAAGTCGGCATCTCCCCCACCAGCGCAGAGAACGCCCTAAAAAACATCGACGCCGAACTCCCGGGCTGGGACTTCAATGCCACCGCCAACACCGCAAGAGAAAAATGGAACCGCGAGCTTTCGAAGGTCGGGATCACGACCGGCGACGAAAAGTCCCGCCGCATCTTCTACACGGCCCTGTATCATACTATGATCGATCCCGCCCTGTTCAATGACGCGGGCAGCACCTCCAACACCTACTCTGTGTTTTCCCTCTGGGACACCTACCGCGCCGAAAACCCGCTCCTCGCCATCCTCCAACCCGGACGCGCCGGCGAAATGGTGCGAACCATGCTCGATATCAGCCACCGCCAACAACTCCTCCCCATCTGGCACCTGGAAGGCAACGAGACCGGCACCATGGTCGGCGTCAGCAGTCTGCAGATCATCGCCGAAGCAACCCTCAAAGGCCTCAACGGTTTCAACAAAGACTCCGCCTGGTCGGCCATAAAACGTACAACCCTCTCCGATACCCTCGGCTGGCAGTACGTCCGCGAAGGCAAACCCATCCCCGACAACATCGAGCGAAGATCCGTCGCCCGCGCCATGGAATACGCCATCGGAGAAGGCAGCGTGGCCCTCCTGGCAAAACACCTCGGCCACCAAAAAGACTACGAATACTACCGCCGGCGCGCCAAAGACTATCAGCTATACTACGACAAGTCCACCGGTTTCTTCCGAGGCATCCCCGCCGACTCCGGTCACTTCAGCACGCCCTTCGATCCCTTCAAAACTACCCCGCCCTGGAGCCGCGACTACGCCGAAGGCAACGCCTGGCAATACCTCTGGCTCACACCCCAGGACCCCTACGGCCTCATGAAACTCCTCGGCGGCGAACAAACCTTTCTCAAACGACTCGACTCCCTGTTCTCCGCACAGCCACCCATACCCGACACCCACGCCCTCGCCGACATCACCGGCACCATCGGGCAGTATGCGCACGGCAACGAACCAAGCCACCACATCGCTTACCTCTACGCCTACGCCGGCCATCAGTGGCAGACTGCCGAAAAGACCAGATATATCCTGAAAGAAATGTACCACGACAACCCCGACGGGGTCATCGGCAACGAAGACTGCGGCCAGATGTCGGCCTGGTATGTCTTCTCGGCCCTCGGCTTCTATCCCGTTTTCCCCGCTTCGGGCGTATACGTCATGGGAAGCCCCCTCTTCGACAAGGCAACCCTCCGCCTCGACAACGGAAAAACATTCACCGTCGAAACTGCCGGCAACGGCCCCGACAGCAAGTACATCCAGAGCATGGAGCTCAACGGGAAACAATATCCCAGATCCTATATCCTGCACAACGATATCATGCAGGGAGGAACGCTGAAGATCACCATGGGCCCCCATCCGAACCCATCCTTCGGTCAGTCCCAAAACCAGCGCCCCCCCGACAGCCTCAACCAATAAGATCATGAAAAGAATCATCCTGTTCTCCCTTTTTCCAATCCTCGCCAGTGCCCAGAACACACCTGACGCCCGGACACAGACCAGCTTCCAACCCCTGCATATCACCGGTCGCGGCGAATGCTCCGCCGCCAACGGCATCCTTACAACAAAAGAAGCCTACGCCTCTTTCGGCGACGGCGCCATGACCGACTACGAATTCAGCTTCAGCGCCCGCACCCCCATCAACCAGCCCCAGGTACAGATCTGGGCCGGCTTCCGCGCCCGCGATAGACAAGACTACTATTCATTCGGTTTCCGCGGCGGCGAACAAAACTCCCTCTACCTGGCAAGACGAGGCTATATGGGCCGAGACGAATTCCTCGCCCTCCGTCCCCTGGGCTTCCATCCCGTTCCCGGCGCCTGGTACGACTTCCATATCCTCCTTACCGGCGACCGCATCCGCGTCTTTCTCGGCGACGAAAAAGTCCCCCGCATCGACATAACTGACAAGAACAGCCGCCTCCTCCCATCAGGGCAGGTCTTTCTCGGCGGAGGCTGGCTTACCACCGAATATACCCGACTGAAGATCACCCCGGCCTCCAACATAACAACTGCGGCTACCATCACTGCCCTCCCAGCCGAAAAAAACAAAGAACAACAACGCCGCACCGAACGCGCCGCCTACACTCCCCTCAAACTCACCACCCTCACCGGCCCCCGCACCGAACTCTCCCTCGACGGCCGCTGGCTCTTCTTCCCCACCTACGAGGGTATCTCCGACGACAAAGCCGCCGCCACCAGGACCAGCGACGACAACTGGTACACCATGCCCGTCCCCTCCTTCTGGAACCCCATCCGCATCTGGCTGCACGGCGAAACTTTCGGCCCCCACGCCAAGGGCGCATCCGACAACTATTTCCAGCAGGAGACCGACCGCTGCGAAGCCTACTCCTTCGACTATAAAAGGACTAGTCAGGCCTGGTACCGCCAGTGGCTCGAACTACCGGCAAACATCAAGGGCAAATCCTGCGAGCTCGTATTCGACGCCATCTCCAAAGTCGCAGAAGTCTATATCAATGGTAAACTGGCAGGCAGCCACGTCGGCATGTTCGGCGACTTCCGCGTCGACGGCACCGGTCTCTTCGTCCCCGGCAAAAATCTCATCGCCGTAAAAGTCTCCCGCGACTACGGCAGATCCATCGCCGACGCCGACAAGATCGTCGACGTGGCCGTCAGCGTTCCCGTCACCAACAAAATGGTCCATGACCTGCCCCACGGCTTCTACGGCGGAGACCCCGCCGGCATCTGGCAACCCGTCAAACTCATCGTCACCAACCCGATAAAGATCACCGACGTTTTCATCCATCCCGCCCTCACCGGCGCGACCATCGACGTCACCATAAAAAACACCACCGACCACCCCGCCGATCTCCACCTGTCCACCGCCATTCCCACCCTCTGCGAAAACGCCCGGCGCATCACTATCCCCGCCGCCACCGAAAAAACATACACCGTCAACATATCCAACATCCACCCCAAACTCTGGAGCCCGCAGGAACCCAACCTCTATAACTTCACCTTCCAACTCCTCGCCAACTCCTCACCCATCGACCAAACAACCGTTGTTTCAGGCTTCCGCACCTTCGAATCCCACGACGGCTACTTCTGGCTAAACAACCGCAAATACTGGCTCCGCGGCGCCAATCAGACCCCATTCGCCCTCGAACCTGACAGCCCCGCCATCGCGGACCACTTCTTTCAGTTGATGAAGGCAGCCAATATGGAGATCACCCGAACCCACACATCCCCATACAACGAGACCTGGATGGACGCCGCCGACCGCAACGGCATCGGCATCAGCTACGAAGGCACCTGGCCCTGGCTCATGCTCGCCGGCTCCATGCCCGATAGCTCCTTGATCACCCTCTGGGCCGACGAATTCATCGGGCTCCTGAAAAAATACCGCAACCACCCGTCCCTGCTCCTCTGGACCGTCAACAACGAAATGAAATTCTACGACAACGACCCCGATCCCGCACGCGCGCGCGTAAAAATGCGGATCATCTCCGAAGTCGTAAAAAGAATGCGTCAGACCGACCCGACCCGGCCCATCTGCTTCGACTCCAACTACCGCCGCAACACAAAGAAATTCGGCGAAGACTTCTTCACCAGCATCGACGACGGCGACATCGACGACGTCCACGCCTACTACAACTGGTACGACTACTCGATCTTCCGACAGTTCAAAGGCGAATTCCAGACCCAGTACCGCAACCAGGGCCGCCCCCTCATCAGCCAGGAGATGTCCACCGGCTATCCAAACGCCGAAACCGGTCACGCCACCCGTTTCTATACCATCGTCCACCAGACGCCCCAGTCCCTCATCGGCGACCTCGCCTACGAGAACGCCAACCCCGAATGGTTCCTCAAAACGCACGCGTTCATCACCGGCGAACTGGCCGAAGCCTTCCGCCGCTCCGACGACAAAGCCTCCGGTTTTCTACACTTCGCACTCCTCACCTGGTTCCGCAATGTCTACAACCAAAAAACCATAGAACCCTACCCCGTCTACTATGCGATGAAACGAGCCCTCCAGCCCGTCCTCGTCAGCGCCGAACTCTGGGGCCGGCACTTCTACGCCGGCCGCCAGCTGCCCGTCAAATTCTGTATCGTCAACGACGCGGTCGACGGAAAGCCAATCCCCGCTTCCACCCTCGACTGGCAGCTAACAGATACCGAAGGCCACACACTGACCACCGGACGCCTCGGCATACCCGAAACACCCTACTACGGCCGGCAGTGGCTGACTCCGGAGATCACCATCCCGTCAAACCTGCCCCATCCCCGCACCGAAGCACAACTCAGGGTCCGCCTCAGCTCCGCCGGAACAACCCTATCCACCAATCAGTACGATATTACCCTGGCGACCCGGCAGTGGAGCGCTCCGCCTGCCAATACCACACCCATCCTCGTCGACTTCTCCGGCATGCGCAACACCTTCGACAGCCTCCGCATTCCCTATATCCCCGCAACCATCGACGAAGCGCTAACCAAACAGGCGCCCGCATACGTCTTCGCCGGCCTTAAACCCGATACCAACTGTACCCCCCAGCAACTCATAAAACTAAAAACGCTCATAACGTCAGGAGCCCACGTCCTCCTCCTCGACGCACCCGCCGCAGCAAAAGCGCTATACCCCGCCTCCATCCGCGGCTGGATCGTCCCCACCGAAGGCGAGGTTGCAAATCTGGAAATACCCGAATCACCCGTATTCGACGGCATAGAGCCCCTCGACCTGCGCTACTTCAACGACAACCGCCGGGAAATGCCATCCGTCTGCCACGCCGCCCTCCAGATACAACCCGGCCCAACCACCCAGACCTCATCCACTCAAACCTCATCCACCCAGACCTCATCCACCCAGATCCCAACCACCCAGGCCCTGGCCGCACAAATGCGGATTCACGGCTACGTCGAAGGCGACATGGACAAACGCGCCGCCTACATGGAAAAGATCAAGGGCTTCCCCATCGTAAAGATCGACGACGGCGGCACCCTCCTGGTCTCTACCATGTCCCTCGAAAAAGCCGCCACCGATCCCATCGCCGGCCGCCTCCTCACCAACATGATCCTTTCCCTTAACTCTGACAAGCCACATCCATCCCACACCGGAACCTCCTCAACCCCGCACCTTCGGCTCCCTTCCGACACGATAGCAATAGAACTCAGCAAACGCCAACTCCACCCCGGCGATACCCTCAGCTTCTCCTGCGACGTCCCCTCCTTCGCCAGAGACAGCACCGTCGGCTCCCTGCACCTCGTCCTCGAAAACATCCATACACATAGACGCTGGCAGTACCGCTACCCCATCATCAACGGCTCAGCATCCGGCGACCTCGTAGTCGGCGGCGGCATCGACGACGGCAACTATGCCGTCAACTTCGTCGTCCAGTCCCGGTTCTTCCGCGTCGAAGGAAAAGTAAAAGACTATAGGGCAAAGATGAGCCCCCTCACCTATGTAGTGATGATCCGCAATAAACCCGGCTTCATAGAAAGGATCGTCCCCGACCCCGATGGAACCTTCCGCCTCAAGCCGGCCTATATCGAAGACACGGCCTACTACGTCTTCTCGCCGGCAAAAAAAGAACAGTCCTCTGCACTATATATAAATATAAACACCCCCCTCGATTCAACATTCAAACCCTTCGCCTCCGCGACAAAATTCATCACAGTCGCTTCACAGGGCGACAGCATCCCCCTTTTAGCTCCCTCTAATTATCATTTCGATATAAACAAGCTCTCGGGACCAGGCGTCCTCCAGACCGTCACCGTGACAGGCACAAAGAAGTCAGCAGTCGACCGCTTCAACGAAGAATACTCCACCGGCCTCTTCCGCAATAACGCCTATATGACATTCGACGGCCTCGGCAGCGACGCCATCGCCAAAAGCTTTACCATCTATGATTTCCTGAGATTCCAGATACCCGGCTTCACCGCCACACCCAACAACGAAGGAGGCTATACGCTCCGCTGGCGCAACACGGGCGTCAGCATTTTCCTCGACGAATTCCCGCTGCTGCACCCCGAGGACGTCTACATCGACCCCAACGAAGTAGCCATGATCAAAGTCTACCAGCCACCCAATTCGATCAGCAACCGTACCGGCGTCATCGCCGTCTACACCAAACGCGGCGACTACGACAAGGACCCCCGCCGCAAAAACAAATTCAAGGTAGCCGGCTATACCGCTCCCGTCGCCGACTGGCAATAGGCAAAAAACACCGCCAATGGTCCCAACAAAATTCAAAAAATGAAACAACCCATCTTATATCTCGTACTCTTCCTTACCCTGACCGCCCACGCCCAGCGCGTCCAATATACCGCACCCTTCGCCCCATCCACCAGCCTCCTTCACCCGTCGGAGTCACCCTACCGTCAGTCCATCTGTCTCAACGGCAACTGGCAGTTTCAGCCCATCACCATCCCATCAGGATATAAGGAAGGCATCGACTCCACCCCCGTCCTCCCCCCACCAGGCAACGACTGGGACAAAACCCCGATCCGTATCCCCTCACCATGGAACGTCAACAGCTTCGCCGATAGACAGGGCCAGGGCGGCGACTTCCGCGCCTACCCCAGTTACCCTAAAAGCTGGGAAACTATAAAAATGGGCTGGCTGCAAAAAGACTTCACCATCCCCGCCGACTGGAAAGGCAAACGCATCCAACTCCACTTCGAAGCCCTCGCCGGCGACGCAGAGATCATCGTCAACGGCAGATCCGCCGGACACAAATTCGATATCTTCCTCCCCTTCTCTATCGATATCACCGATCTGGTCAGCTACGGCAAATCCAACCAACTCCGCGTCGGGATCCGCAAACCCTCCCTCTTCGACCGCAGGGGCTCCTTCGGCCGCCGTCCCTACCAGGCCGGCTCCTTCTGGGGACAACATATTGCCGGCATCTGGCAGGACGTCTACGTCGAAGCCATTCCACCCGTCCACATCTCAAACACATACATACAACCGCTCCCCGACTCCAACCGGCTCGAAGCCGAACTCACCATAACGAACGAGACCTCCACCACCCAAACCCTAACCCTCGGAGGCGACATCTACCGCTGGATCCCGGGAACCCTCCCCCTACCCTCCACCCAACTCGCAGCAACCCCAACACTCACCTTCACTACCCAAAACATCACCATCCCTCCTCACTCTACAATAATTAAAACTCTATCCATTACCGTTAGCGACCGTCTACAAAAATGGGCTCCCGATAACCCGGCCCTCTACGGCATGATCGCACATCTATCTTCATCTAAAAAGATACTCGACGCCCACTACACCCGCTTCGGCTACCGCCAAACCGCCCTCAAAAACAACCAATTCCTCCTCAACAACCAACCCATTATCCTCAAAGGCGACTCCTGGCATTTCCTCGGCATCCCCCAGATGACCCGCCGCTACGCCTGGGCGTGGTTCTCGGCCCTCCGTGATGCCCACCTCAACGCCGTCCGCCTCCACGCCCAGCCCTATCCGTCATTCTATCTCGATATCGCCGACGAAATGGGCGTCCTCGTCCTCGACGAAACAGCAGTATGGGCCAGCGACGGCGGACCCAAACTCGACGACCCCGCCTTCTGGCAGGACACAAGAGAACAACTCCAACAACAGATACTCCGCGACCGCAACCACCCCTCCGTCTTCGGCTGGAGCGTGTCCAACGAAGTAAAGCCCGTCATCCGTAACGTCATGCACGGCCCCCAGTCCATGATGGACACCCTGTTAAATAATTTCACACTCTGGGCCTCCATCTGCAGACGACTCGACCCATCCCGTCAATGGATCTCCGCCGACGGCGAAGACGACGGTGACGGCCGCCTCCCCCTGTACATCGTCCACTACGGCGGCACCGACGCGATGGACCGTGCCCACCACACCGGCAAACCATGGGGTGTTGGTGAAGCTGGCAACGCCTACTACGCCACCCCCCAGCAGGTCGCCGAGACCAACGGCTCCCGGGCCTACCAGTCCTTCACCGGGCGCATGGAAGGAGTAGCCATCTCGTCCTGGTCCTCCCTCATGGCCCAGCGCAGCCGCGACGCCGTCTACCGCAGCGTCTTCAACCTCGTATGGTACGGACTCCAACCCCTGGCCCTCGGCATGAAAGACACCACAAAACCGCCAACCCCCGACGACGGAGTCTTCTTCACCAGCTATAAAGAAGGCCAACCCGGCGTCCAGCCCGAACGCCTCGGCCCATACTGTACCACCCTCAACCCTGGCTACGACCCCTCATTACCGTTATACCGTACCTGGCCGCTCTTCGACGCCATCAAAGACGCCTCCGGCCCCAATCCATCCGATAAGGCGCCAATAATATCAATTACCAAAACACCCCCAACTACAAGTAGCCCCAATACCCCCGTCCCCCTCGTCATCGACGCGACCCAACCCATCCCAACCGAAAAAATTCAACAAACCCTGGCCAAAAACGGCACCGTCCTGATCCTCGGCATCGACCCCGCCAACCTGGCCACCATCAACCACCTCCTTCCGAAACCCCTAATCCTAACCCAACGAACCGCCTCGTCCCTGGACCTCGTCACCCCCGACCCGATCACAAAAGATATCACCGCACAAGACCTATACTTCTCCGAACTCCGCCCACCCGAGGTCATCACCGCCTGTCTCGACGGCCCACTGGTCCAACACAACACAACCCTCCTCGAAGCCTGCAACACCGACTGGCTGAAATGGAACAAACAACCCGAATACGCCAAAACAACAATGGTCATCCGCTCCGAACGCGAAACAAAACCGTCCGGCGCAGCCCTCATCCGCATAAACAACTTCCTCCTATCCACCCTCCCCGCCACGCCTCACCTCCAAAAAGCCCAGATACTTATCGATAAGATCCTGACCAACCTCGGCGCCCACACCGACACCACCATATCTGCCCTCCTCCAACCCAACGGCGACCTCTCCCCGGACCTCCGCCTCCTCCAACCCGCCAACACCCCCAACCAGGCCTGGCTCGACTTCTGGATATCCAGCCCCCGTTCCCTCGAAGACCTCCTCTCCGAACCCGACATCCCCGTCGTAGGCCTCCAGGTTTCAACCGAAACCCTCGAAATCCAGCTCAACGACCACCCCCTCCTCCCCATTGACCAAAAATCAACCCCGCAACCCCCAAAACCAGTCAACCCAGAGCAAACACCCCCAAATTCCAACCAAAAAAAATTTCGATATACCATCCCGGCCCTCCGCCTCCAACAAGGCTGGAACCACTTCCGTATCCTCCTGAAACAAACCCCCGACGGCTGGACCTTCACCGGCCGCCTCACCTCCAACCAACCCAAATTCATAAAAACCCTCGCCGCAACGATGAACAAACCATAATGAACCAGCATCATAAGAAAATCAAAACCATCCATATGAGACAGCTCACCATCCTCCTTTTCACCGCAGCATCCATTCTTCTCACCAACTGCAAAAAGAACTACAACCCAATCACCCCCTCCACCCCAACCTCCCCCCGCGCCGTCTCCCCCACAGGCGACGTCGTCGGCAAGATCATCGCCGGCTATCAGGGCTGGTTTCAGGCGGCAGGCGACGGCGGCCCCTTCAACAGCTGGCAGCACACCAACCTCGAATGCTGGCCCGATATGCGCCAGTACACAAAGACCTACGGCAGCGTCCGCTTCTACCAGGACTCCATCTTCGAGCCTCCTTTCACCGGCACCCTCGGCAACGGACAACCGGTTACCATGTTCTCCGACTGGGATCAGTCATCCGTCAACCTGCACTTTCTCTGGATGCAGCAGTACGGCGTCGACTGCGCCGCCCTCCAGCGCTTCGGCGCTCACTTCAGCGATCCCCGCGTCCTGACCAGCAGCAACACCATCATCGCCCACGCCCGCTCCGCCGCCGAAACCTATGCAAGAAAATTCTACATCATGTATGATATCAGCGGCTGGACCAATTTCCAGACCGAGCTCAAATCCGACTGGACCAACACCATGAGCGCCCATACGGCCTCCACCGCCTACGCCAAACAGAACGGCAAACCCGTCGTCTGCATCTGGGGCATCGGCGTCTCCGGCAGACCCGGCAACCCCACCACCTGGATCGACGTTATCACCTGGTTCCAGTCCCAGGGCTGCTACGTCATCGTCGGCGGACCCGGCAACTTCGCCACAGACGCAACCAACCGCTCCGCCTATCTGCAAGCCAACATGCTCATGGGCTGGCGCGTCGGCGCAAGCCCTACAACCGACTTCGTAAAGAACGATTCCACAGACCGCAACTTCTGCAACTCCAACGGCATCGACTACCAGGTCGACGTCTACCCCGGCACCAGTTTCTTCAACACCAACAAAACAAAAAAGAACATCATCCCCCGCCAGCACGGCGACTTCATGTGGACACAGTATGCGGCCGCAAGGACAACATCCATCCCCAGCGTATATATATCTATGTTTGACGAAATGAACGAGGCCACCGGCATCCTCCCCTGCGCGGAAGACAGCAGCATGATCCCCTCAGGCCAGTACTTCCTCACCCTCGACTACGACGGCACCCACGTCTCAGCCGACTTCTACCTTCGCCTGACCACCGACGGCGGCAAGATGATAAAAGGCCAGATCGCCTATACGCCGACACACCCTACCCCCCACGTCCTTACCCCACCCACCAGCCTGACACCCCACGTGCTGTCTTCCAGCTCGATCCAGGTCAACGTATCGGCCGTTACCGACGCCCCATGCTACAACTTTAAACGCTCCACCACCCACGGTGGCCCATATACTACCGTAGCTTCCGGCCTCGCCAACCCCACTTTCACCGATACCGGCCTCACACCAGGCACCACTTACTATTATGTCTGCACCACCGGCCGCATCAACGCCGGCGAAAGCATCATCAGCCGCGAAGTCAGCGGTACTACTAACCCATAAAAAACAAAAGAGGCGGGAATAATCCCGCCTCTTCGCTATTCAACGAAATATCGCCACCGCAAAAAACACACAACTCACTCTACACCAACTATTTAATTCAATGGCATAATCCTTGGCTATCCGCATCGTATAAACGCCATCCATTGAACACGCACAATACAATTCAACGCCCGCCCACGCAAAAGAAAACCCCCAAATCAAAAACGCCGATAAATCCTGCAACCCCACCATCACAAGATACAATCAACACTCTTAACCAACTCGCCCGCTCCCACCCCTTCTGCCGCCCCCACAAAGCAAAAAAACACGACTTCCTCTAGCCACACATACCCCAAAAAAACCTATAATAACCTCTTCCTTATCCTGCTCAACGACTCCGGCGTCATCCCCATCATCGACGCCAGATACTTCAACGGCACCTGGTTGAACAATTCCGGGTTCTGCCCCTGCAAATAACGATACCGCTCCTCCCCCGTCATTGACAACAACGAAAAAACCCTCAACTCCATAAAGTCAAAACACCTCACCATCAAAACCCGCTCCAGTCTCGGCCACGCCGGCACCACCGAAGGCAATAACAAATAATCCTTCTTTTCAATGGTATAAAATTCACAATGCGTCAGCGCCTGCGCATTGAACCGTGCCGGCGCATCACAGATCAACCCGTTCAGATCAGCCATCAAATTCCCCTTCGACGATATCCACTGCGTCACCTCCTTATCACCATGCTCCGCAAACACCCTCAGCAATCCACTGCGATGAAAACTCAACTTATCACATACCCTTCCCTGCTTTAAAAAATACTCTCCCTTCTTCAGCGAACCAGGATGAAAATACGCGACAAGCGTCTCCATGTCGGCATCAGCCACATTCATATACGTCCGAAGATAATTTTCGAGTTCAGTCATGACACCAAGATACCAGCAACAAAACCAAAATTCTTACCATTTATCAAGAAATAGCCCCAAAACCCGCTCTACTTTTGCCTCGAAAAAAATCTCAATCGCATGGTCTTAGGTCATTTCGGCGTCGGCCTCGGCGCAAAAAAATTCGCACCCTCCCTTTCCCTCGGTCTTCTCTTCATGGCAGCCCAATGGGTCGACCTTCTCTGGCCCGTCCTCCTGCTCCTCGACGTCGAACACGTCGACATCAACAAAGGCGACCCCCACTTCCCCCTCGAGTTTACGTCCTATCCCATCACCCACAGCCTCCTCATGGGTATCGTATGGGGCGCCTGCTTCGGACTGATATACTACCTTATAAAAAAGGACCGCAAAAGCGCGATAATTCTTGGCCTCTGCGTCCCCAGCCACTGGCTCCTCGACCTCATCGTCCACAAACCCGACCTTCCCCTCTTCCCAGGCAACAGCCCCCACCTCGGTCTCGGCCTCTGGAACTCTCCCCTCCTCACAGCCCTGACCGAATGCCTCCTCTTCGCCATCGGCCTGATCCTCTACCTCCGATCCACACACGCAAAAGACCGCCAGGGCAAGTGGGCCCTCTGGCTCCTCGTATCCCTCCTCGTCATTAACCAGTTCGCCGGCGCCTTTTCCCCCCTTCCCCCATCCGCCCACGCCATCGGCTGGGCCGCCCAATACCAGTGGATCTTCATCCTCCTCGGCTTCTGGGTCGACCGGCACCGCCGTCCAGATCAACCATCCACAAAGTCCACATCCACCCCGTAAACCCAACCCGATCCACATTAAATTTGTCGCACAAAACTGAACACCGTGAAAGCCATTCAACTGGATCAATTCGGCATCCAATACCTCAAGCTCAGAGACATCCCCACCCCCTATATCGGCGAGAACGAAGTCCTCGTCAAGACCACCGCCACCGCGCTGGAATTCCATGACCTCCTCGTAGTCGAGAACAGGATCCCCTTCGGCATCCCCCTCCCCTACACACCCGTAACCGAAGGCGTCGGCATAATAGAAAATGTCGGAAACAAGATCACCCGCTGGAAAAAAGGCGACCGCGTCATGATCCCCTTCATCCCGCGCTGGGCCGCGGGAAAAAACACCCCCTGGAACGACCAGCTGAGAACCGGCTTCACAGCCCCGGGCCTCCTCGCCGAATACACGGTACAATCCGGAGACACCCTCGTCAAAACACCCGACAATCTTACAGATGAAGAAGCAGCCCAGCTCCCGATCACAGGACTCACGGCCTGGGCTTACCTCGTCGATCAGGCAAATATGAGACCCGGCCAAACCCTCCTGACCCAGGGCACCGGCGGCGTCTCCCTCTTCGCCATACAACTGGCAAAAAAGGCGGGACTAAAAGTGATCGCCACCACCGGAAAAAAAGAGAAGGAACAACGGCTAAGAACCCTCGGCGCCGACGAAGTCATCAACTACAACGACTTCCCCCGGTGGAGCAACGAAGCAAAACGCCTCAACGGCGGCGCCGGCGTCGACATCACCCTCGACGTCGCCGGAACTGACTCCATCGAACAATCCATCCTATCGGTAAAACAACACGGCTTCGTCGGTCTGGTCGGCCTGCTCACAGGAACACGACTAACGATCGACATGATTCCCCTCATCACCAACTACATCCGCCTCCAGGCCTACTCGGTCGGCAACGCAGAACAACTCACCGACCTCGCCCACACCATCGGGATCAACAACCTCAAACCCGCTATCGACAGCGTCTTCCCCGTCGAACGCACCCAGGACGCCTTCAACCATTTCAAATCCGGCAACGCCTTCGGAAAAGTCATCATCACGTTTCAACACTAACCCGGTTCGCACCCCGGTACTTATTCGGCGCCGTCTTTACCACCGACCGGAACAGCCGGTTGAATAAAGAAATATTATTGAAGCCCACCAGCGACGCAACCGTCCCCACCGGCTTATCCGAGTTAACCAGCAACTCGCAGGCCTTCTGTATCCGCGCCTCCGTCAGCGCCTCCTTGAACGTCTTCCCGGTAGTCGCCTTGAAGAATCTACAAAACGAACTATCCGTCATCGCCAGCTCATCCGCCACCCTGCGGGTGGTCAGCTCATTCTGATAATCTTTCTGAATGATCCTGTATACCTGCTCGATCCTCCGCAGATGGAGAGGGTCCACCGACAACAAAGTCCGCGCCCCCAGTTCCTCCACCTCTTTTGACAACGACATCTCCCGCAACACCTCGAACAACCGCAGCAGCCGCTGAAAAGAATTCATCCCCATCATCTCCCGGATCATACCCCCGATACGGTGCTTCGACACGCCTTCAAAACCCAGGCCGGTCCTGGCACGGTCCAAAATGGAACCAACCCTGCCGAACTCCGGAAAAGGATCGGCCAGCCCACGTATCTCCCCGCCGCGAAACTGTATCACATACTCCTCATAGCCCTCCGACTCAAATCCAAAATTGAAAGCATAATGCTGCACATTCGACCCCAATAGCACCAGCAGTCCATCGGTAAACATCCCCGCCTGGTGACCCACAAAACGACGACCCTTGCCATGCGGCACATAGACGATCTCAAATTCAGGATGGAAATGCCACCAGTCCAGGTGACACAAACAATGATCTTTGTGATGATGCAGGGAAAAGAAAGATCCCTCCGACGGTTTGATTTTCTCGAAACTTGGCTTTTTCATCAGCAATTTCCCAAAACACGGGAATTACGGACAATTTAGTGCAATTTTTGGAAAAACGGATACAACTCATACCGCCGCATAACCCGGAGCTTTGTGAAATGAAGGACACCAACACATCCAACTACCGCCTCGCAGTCGTCATATTTTTCTTTATCAACGGCTTTCTCTACGCCAACTGCACCGGCCGCCTACCCGAACTAAAGGGCTTCTTCGGCGTCTCCAACAGCACCCTCGGGACCATGCTCTTCATGACCGCCATCGGCGCACTCGTGGCCATGCCCCTCACCGGCTGGCTGACCACACGCTACAGCAGCGGCAAACTCACCGTCTGGACCGGACTCCTGTTCTGCTGCGCCGTCCCACTGATCCCGCTGTCCAGCGACGTAGTACCGGGAAGGATATTCTTCTTTCTGACAGGGTTCTTCTCCGGCGCCATGGACATCACCATGAACGGCCAGGCCGTCATGGTCGAACGGGCTTATAAAAAGACGATCATGTCTTCCTTCCACGCCGCCTACAGCATCGGTATGGCGCTCGGCGCCGGTTCGGGCGCACTCTTCGCCACCTACCACTGCCCCCTGCGCCCCCACCTGCTTTCCGTAGCCCTGCTAAGCCTCATCACACTGGCCGTGTTCTCTCCAACCATCGTCAAAAACCAAACGCCCCGCCAAAAGACGCAGGGCGCAAAACACACACAAAGACGGATCCCAGCGCTGATATGGCTTATCGCGATCATCGGCTTCTGCGGCATGACCGGCGAAGGCTCCATCGTCGACTGGTCCGCCATATATGTCAATACAGTAGTCGGCACAACAAAGGCCTTCAGCGCTCTCGCCATCGGCGCCTTTGCCACCGCCATGACCATCGGCCGTCTCTTCGGCGATCGCCTCATCGACCGCCTCGGCAAACGCACCATCCTTTTTGCCAGCTGCGCCGCCGCCATCACCGGCCTCGGGTTCGCACTCCTCATCGTATCTCCCCTGACATCGCTCGCAGGCTTCTTCCTCGTTGGGGCAGGACTTTCCAACGTCGTACCCGTCATCTATTCCACCGCCGGCAACATCCAGGGCATCGAACCCGCCGCAGGCATCGCCATCGCAAGCACCGTCGGCTATACCGGCTTCTTCGTCGGCCCTCCGTCGATCGGATACCTCTCGGACAGCTTCGGACTCCGCATCGGCCTCTGCTTCACCCTGCTGCTCTTCACGCTCATGCTGACCTTTATATCCATCATCATGCGGCCCAGGGCGCGGCATACCGCATCAGTCTAGCCGCTTCACGTCCACACCCCCAAAATGAAGCCCCTTGACGATCTCGGGATTACCCATATACCGCAACTTCGCCTCTCCAAAAGACGTTATCGCGATCCTGTCCGAAACATTCATCTTAAACTCAGCCTCCCCATACGCCGTGATCTTACTCTCTTTACCTTTCGTCGCCGTAGTATTGACCTTCCCCTCCCCATAACAGACATACCTCTGACGCTCGATAGCTCCCGACCTCACCTCGAGCTGACTCTCGCCATAGATATGCGCATCCATCTCCCGTACACGCATCTCCGTAAACAAAACCCTCGACTCGCCATAGATGCTCAAAACAAATTTATCCGTAACGATCGGGCCCTCACACAGCTGCGTCTCATCCCCCCGCAGCGACAACTCCTCCAGCGACCGGAAGGTCACCGTCGCGACTACCGCATGTTTGGGGTAGAGGGGGACACTTTGAGTGCCGTCCTTCTGATTCTTCGGTATCTCCTTCGCTCCTTCGAGGTACAGTCGCAATGTCCCGTGCCTGACCTCTACATGAAGCTTACTGCTATCCACCAGAAGACTGTTGATCGCGACACTCTCCGTGGCCCCCTTTACAAACTCTACCTGTATAAAAGGGCTTACGATCACTTTGGTAAATGGAGCGACAGCTCCTCCCTGAGCACTGCAGGATAGGCTCAGAGCTACTAAACAACAGACGGAAAGGACGTTCAATATGCGCATAACAAAGGCTTTAAGCATAATACGCGACTTCCCGCCCTTATGTTACACCCTTCCTATTGTTTCTTCAGAAACCCGAACACCCCGTGTCCCTCATCCCCCGGTCCCGCCGTAAAATAGAGCTTCCCGGGGTCGAAGGTAGGGTCCTCATTAAAGAGGAAATCGATCGCCCAAAGCCCAGGTATCACCACCGGCTGCCCGTTCTTCTCCAATGCCCCCTTATACGCCCCCGAAGCGTCGTATACATTGATCCACCCATCCCCGAAATTACCGACCAGTATCGATTTCTCCGGCAATCCCGACCCCGCCGGCGCCTGCGTAATCCCCCATGGCGAGTTCAGCGCCCCCTGCGAAGCAAAATTCTTTACCAGCTTGCCGTCGGGAGTATAGATATCGATATAGCCATTCCCCTGCCCCGCCTGGTCATCCTCATTATCCGGCGCCTTCAGCCTGGCATAGCTGACATACAGCATCCCGCCGATATTGACGATGTTGAAAGGCCCAAAACCCGCCGGTATATTCGGATCCTTAAAATCCCTCCCCGAAGTCAGCTGAAAGGTCTTGTCGAACACGTCGACCTTTCCCTGTTTGAAATTCGCCGCGTACAGAAAATTCGTCCCCCCATCCGACGCGATCGTACAACCCTTGTACACCGCACCCTGCGTCGAGAGATCCGCCACCGTAGTAGTGGTCTTGTCATTCAGCCCCCAGGCCGAGATGGTCCCATCCTCATTCACAAAAATGAACTTGGCCACCCCGCCCGTCGCCTGAATTGCAAAATCAGTCGTGGGACTAAAAACGACACCCGTCGGCGACCCACCCATCGGATTCCCCATGGAAGGAATAGGTATCGGCCCCAGAAGGGTCTTCCCCGTAGGATCATACACATCGGTAACCCCGCCATGATTGGATGACAACCAGATGATATGCGCCGAAGGATTGATGGCAAGCCCCCATGGGTTCAAAAGACTGCCGTCGGTCCTCGCCCCGCCGCCATCGGCATTGTCCGACACGAGATTGGTCTGCTGAAAACTTCCATCCACCGCCGGCGGAGGAGGATTGTTCCCATAACCATTGTTGTTGTTGTAACTGTTCTTCTTACAGGCGACCGCGCCCCCAAGGATAAGTGCCAGAACGAAAACATTCTTTTTCATAGCTGTGCGTTGTAGTTTTAAATGTGATACGGATAAGAAACGCCCGCTCGAACACTCCGGTTGCTCATCGCCCCGGCCCCCGAACCGACATTTACACCATCCTCACATCTCCCTACACCAACTATGCCTCCTTACTCCACAAACTTGTCCCTCTTTTTCCCAAACACCTTCCTCCCCACCACCGGCCACACCCAGTACGCCGTCTTCGCCGCCAGCCACCCGATCCCCGCCCCCGCCACCACCTCGCTGAACCAGTGTTTGTCATTATACACCCGAAAAAAACTCGTTCCTACCGCCGCCGTATAACCGGCAATCCCATACCACACACTCCGCCCCTGATACTCCTGCCTCAAAAACTCCGCTGCCGCAAACGCCGTCGCCGAATGCCCCGACGGAAACCCGTCATCACCCGATCCGTCCGGCCGCTCCGCACTGATCACGTGCTTCAACCCCAGCACCGCCGCTCCCAACACCGCATTCGCCATTATATAAATGACGGTCCGATCCCTCAGATCATGCTTCCCCTTCACCCCCGCCGCATTCAATACATATACAGTCAGCGCAGGAGCATACTGCAGATAGTCGTCCACCCTCACCCGGGCATGCGGTCTGTCGAACCGCAAGTCATGATCAAAAGATACCAGCGGCTGCCATTTCAACGCCGCAAACCCATACCCCACCATCACCCCACCCACCACCAGCGAACCCACCGTTGGCTTGTAGCGGTCCATCACCGTATCGGGCGATTGCGCGAACCCACGAAAAACAACGAGGACAAAAACCAGAGGAAAAATAGCTCTCATAAGCATAACACCAACCAAACCAAAACTATACCAACACAACAAATACAGGATTAATCCAGAATTTCCCCCGAAATTACACAGACAACGCACCAACAGTAAGGACATGAACTATACAAAGACCATAACAACCACCGAAGCCTACATCAAAGACCTCTTCTCAAAACACCCCGAAAAACAATTCCCCTACCACAACCAGGAACACACCATCCTCACCGTCCTCCACGCCTGCGAGATAGCCCGCTACTACGCCCTCGACGACGAGAACAACTTCATCGTCACCACCGCCGCCTGGTTCCACGACATCGGCCACCTCTTCGCCCCCCTCGAAAAACACGAGGAAAAAGGCGCGGAAGTCATGAGCGAATACTTCGCCAGCACCGGCCTCCCCAAACAGCTCGTCCCCGCCATCACCGGCTGCATCCTCGCCACCAAATTCCCATCCCACCCCCGCACCCTCAACGAACAGATCCTCTGCGACGCCGATACCTACCACTTCGGCACCTCCTACTTCCGCCAGACCGACAACGCCGTCCGTCAGGAATTCGAACTCCGGACCGGCAAAACCTTTCCCGACTGGCATAAAAAGACGATCGCGCTCCTCCGCCTCCATCACTTTTTTACCGACTACTGCCAGCACCTCCTCAACCCGGGCAAACAACAAAACATCCTCTGGCTTCAGTCCCTCCCCGACTAAGCTCCCCAAAATGACAAAACCCGACGGCGCCCCCCAAAAGGCCTACCTCTACAGAATTCCTCCAGATTAGGGTAGTTATTTTACCCAAAAACCCACAATGAAGATACTCATCGTCGAAGACGAGCACGAGCTGATGAAAAGCATGGTGACCTATCTTAAAAGCGAGAACTTCATCGTCGAAGAAGCCCCCGACTACCAAACCGCCCGCCAAAAGGTCGAAATGTTCAGCTACGACTGCATACTCCTCGACGTAACCCTCCCCGACGGCGACGGCCTCTCCCTCCTCCAGGAACTAAAAGCTAATAAAAAGACCGACGGCGTCATCGTCATATCCGCCAGGAATTCCATCGGCGACCGCATCCAGGGCCTCAACCTCGGCGCCGACGACTACCTCACAAAACCCTTCCACCTCTCCGAACTCAACGCCCGCATCCTCGCCGTCATCCGGCGCCGCCATTTCCAGGGCCAGCAGGTGCTCGTATTCAACGAACTCACCATCGACCTCATCGCCAAGACCGTCTACGTCAACGAAAAGACCCTCGAACTCACCCGGAAAGAATACGACCTCCTGCTCTACCTCGCCTACAACAAGAACCGCGTCATCTCAAAGAACGCCATCGCCGAACACCTCTCCGGCGACGAAGCCGAGATATTCACCAACTACGACTTCATCTACTCCCATATGAAAAATCTGAAGAAGAAACTGCAGCTCGCAGGCTGTAAAGAATACATCCGCTCGGTCTACGGAATGGGCTACAAATTCGACGTCTGACCATGCGGCTCAACAACAAGACCATACGAAACTATCTCTTCTTTTCGTCTGTCATCTTCCTGCTGACCATCCCCGTATTCTATTTCGTCGTCAAAAAAGTGCTCCTCCACTCCGTCGACAGCTCGCTCAAATCCCAGCTCCACGAGATACGCGAACACCTCGACGAGATACGAACCAGCGACGAGCTCACAGCCTGGACCAAAATGGACAAAGACATCCTCCTCACTCCGGGCACCCAGCCAACAAAGGATAGGATATACTCCACCACCCGATTCAGCCACAAACACAAAGAAGAAGAACCCTTCCGCGAAATAGCCGGCGACATCACCGTCGGCGGCCAGCTCTATCAACTGATCATCAGCAGCAGCCTCATCGAGAACGAAGACCTCCTCGGAAGTATCCTGTTCGTCCAGATCAGCGTCCTCCTCGTTCTCATCGGCGGCATGCTCTGGATCAACCAAAAAGTATCCCGCAGACTCTGGCAGCCCTTCTATATAGCCCTGAAGAACATGCAGTCCTTCGAGCTCAACAAAAAGACCGACCTGGCATTTAAAAACAGCACCACCGACGAATTCAACGAACTCAACAAAGCCATAAACAACCTCTTCAGCAGAAGCACCCGCCTCTACCGGAACCAGAAAGAATTTACCGAGAACGCCTCCCACGAAATGCAAACGCCGCTCGCCATCTTCCAGAGCAAACTCGAGCTGCTCATGCAAACCACCCCGCTCTCCGAAGAACAGGCTGAACTCATCAACGCCCTCGACGAGACCAACAGCCGCCTCATCAAACTCAACAAATCCCTCCTCCTGCTCACAAAGATCGAGAACAACCAGTACCAGACAACCGAAACAGCCTCCGTCACCAATACCTGCCAAAAACTCACCCGGCAGCTCCACGCCTACGCAGAAACCAA
>Ga0068853_100000578_pt1 | contig 25023 bp, 20 predicted proteins | sample KBSCornC32_FD_65655 | JGI IMG/M metagenome (GOLD analysis project Ga0068853, IMG submission 65655) | Corn rhizosphere microbial communities from Kellogg Biological Station, Michigan, USA - KBS Corn C3-2 | ecosystem: Host-associated > Plants > Roots > Rhizosphere > Soil ... | reverse complement strand
CGGCGCATCGCGACGTTCGGGTTCCATCTCGCGCGGCTCGACGCACGCCAGGATTCGCGCGTGCACGCGATCGCACTCACCGAAGCGCTCGGCACGCTGCCCGACGACGCGGTCGCGCGCGCGGCCGCAATCGCGCCATACGCGCACGGCGCACGCGTGCTCACCGTGCGCGACGACGACGTGACGCTCGCGCGCACCGTCGCGGTATTCGCGACGTTCGCCGACGCGCGCCGACGCCACGGCGACGCCGCGCTCGGCGCCTATGTGATCAGCATGGCCGGCAGCGTCGCCGACGTCCTCGCCGTGCTCGCGCTCGCGCGTGCGGGCGGCCTCGTCGACGCCGGCGGTGCGGTGCCGCTCGACGTCGCGCCGTTGTTCGAGACGATCGGCGACCTGCGTGCCGCACCCGCGACGTTCGCCGCGTTGCTCGCCGACCCGGTCTATCGCGCGCACCTCGCCGCGCGCGGCGATCGCCAGACGATCATGCTCGGCTACTCCGACAGCGCGAAGGACGGCGGCATCCTCGCCGCGCGCTGGGCGTTGCAGCGTGCGCAAGTCGAACTGCTCTCGGTCGCGCGCATGCACGGCGTCGCGCTCACGTTCTTCCACGGCCGCGGCGGCTCGATCAGCCGCGGGGGCGGCAAGGTCACGCGCGGCGTGATGGCGGCGCCGCGCGGCGCCGTCGACGGGCGCCTGCGGGTGACCGAGCAGGGCGAGGTGATCCACCAGAAGTACGGCATCCGCGCGCTCGCGCTGCGCAGCCTCGAGCAGGGCGTCGGCGCGGTGCTGCTCGCGACCTTGCGACCACGCGCGCCCGAGCCGCGCGAGTCGCGCTGGCGCGAAGCGATGCACGCGCTCGCCGACGACGGCGCGTCGGCCTATCGCGAACTCGTCGCAGGCACGCCCGGTTTCGTCGACTACTTCCGCCTCGCCACGCCGATCGACGTGATCGAGCGCATGACGCTCGGCTCGCGCCCGGCGCGCCGCGGCGTCGGCGCGGGTGGCGTCGAATCGCTGCGCGCGATCCCGTGGGTGTTCGCGTGGACGCAGTGCCGCGCCGGGCTCACCGGCTGGTACGGCGTCGGCAGCGCGCTCGAACGGGCGGCCGCGCGCGGCGACGAGGCGCTGCTCGGCGAAATGGCGCGCGACTGGGCGTTCTTCCGCACGCTCGTCGAGGACCTCGAGATGCTGCTCGCCAAATGCGACCTCGGCATCGCCGAACGCTTCTCGCAGTTGGCAGGGCCGTTGCACGATGCGTTCTTCCCGCGCATCGTCGCCGAGTTCGAACGCACGGTCGCCTGGCTGCTGCGCCTGCGCGGGCGCGAGCGCCTGCTCGACGACGACGCGCGCCTCGCGCAGTCGATCCGCCTGCGCAATCCGTACACCGATCCGATCAGCCTGATCCAGGTCGATCTGCTGCAACGCTGGCGCGCGGCGGGCAGCGCCGACGACGCGATGTTCGCCACGCTCGTGTCGAGCGTGCACGGCGTCGCGCAGGCGCTGCAGAACACGGGTTGACGGGCCACCGCCCGACGCGATGCGTCCGGTGCAGGTTCGGCACGCAGCGCGACACGCGCGCGCTGCGCGCGGCGCCGCCTCAGACTTCTTCGGTCGCGGTGCGCTTCGAGCGCTTGATGAGCCAGGCGACGCCGCGCAGGTCGGCGATGCCGACGAGCGCGCGGTTGAGGTTGTTGTACTTCGAGATGCCGCTGCCGCGCGGACGGTGGTTGACCGGCACCGACTTCACCTGCCAACCCGCGCGCTGCATCAGCGCCGGCAGGAAACGGTGCATGTGGTCGAAGTAGGGCAGGTCGAGGAAACTCGCGCGCTCGAACAGCTTGATGCCGCAGCCGGTATCGGGCGTGTCGTCGCGCAGCAGGCGCGAGCGGATCGCGTTGGCCCACTTCGACGCCCAGCGCTTGCTGCCCGAGTCGCGGCGGTTCACGCGCCAGCCCGCGTAGAGCTTGATCGTCGCAGGGGACTCGTCGCGCATCGCGAGCAGCTTCGGGATGTCGGCGGGATCGTTCTGGCCGTCGCCGTCGAGCGTGGCGATCCACGCGCCGCGCGCGGCTTTCACGCCGTTGCGGATCGCCGTGCTCTGCCCGCTCTGCGCGAGGTGGCGCACGACGCGCAGCTCCGGATAAGCCACCTTCGCCGCCGCGAGCACCGCGAGGCTGTCGTCCTTGCTCGCGTCGTCGACGTAGACGATCTCGAAATCGACGCGACCACGCAGCGCGGCGGCGATCTCGGCGAGCAGCGGCGGGATATTGTCGCGCTCGTTGAAGACGGGCACGACCACGGACAATGCGGGCATGGCGGCGGGTCGGTTCGCGAAAGGCGCGCATTATCGCCGGTTTTGCCGGCGGCGGCGGCGACCGGCGCGAAGCCCTGCGCGCAATTGCCGCAGGGCATCGCCGCGCGCGGTCCTCGCCGAACGCCGCCTCAGTTGCTGCCCGAAGCGACCCGCGGCAGGCCTTCGATCGCGTTGCGCCAGGCGTGTTCGAGCGCGTCGAAGCGCGCATCGGAAGCGGCGAGCATGAACAGCGTGCCGTCGGCCATCGGCACTTCGCGCGCGACGAGGCCGGCGCGATGGAAGCCCGACGCCTTCTCGGCGCGGTCGCGCACGATGTAGACGACGCTGACCGGGCCACCGGTGCCGGCGCTGACCATGTGCACGCTGCGCCAGCGGCCGATCGGGCACTCGCTGACGTAGGCGACCTCGGGTGGCACGTCGGCGAGCTTGACGCCGCGGTCGGCGAACGCGTGCTCGACCTCCGCCTGCGGCACGGGCGCGACCATCGCGAGCGCATCGTGCTCGTCCGGCGCGGTCACGTGGGCGGCGACCATCGCGCGCAGGCTCGTCGCCTGGCGGTAGCGCACGACGCCGAACGCGAGCAGCACGCTCGCGGCCGCGGCGAGCGCGATCCAGCCGAGCCGGCGACGCGGCTGGAACGGTTCGACCACATCGCTGCGTCGTGCGGCGAGGATGCGCTCGGCGAGGCCGTCGGGCACGGGCACCGCGAGCGCCGCCGACAGGCGCGCCTCGAACGCCTGCGCATCGGCGGCGAGCGCGGCGCAGGCACTGCAGGTCGCCATGTGTGCGCGCGCGTCGGCGTCGCCCACCTGCGGGTCGCTGCCGAGGAGCCGGCGGAACTCAAGGCAGTCCATGCAGCTCCGCCTCCGGTTCCTTGCCGTCGAGCAACGCGCGCAGCTTCTGGCGCGCGCGGAATACCTGGGTCATCACCGCCGATTCGCTGATGCCGAGCTGCGCCGCGACCTCGGCGCAGGAGAAGCCGCCGAGCACCTGCAGCACGAGCGGCTCGCGGTACTTCGGCTCGAGCCTGGCGATCGCCGCGCGCAGCACCGCGTCCTCGCCGCGGTGTTCGGGGCCGGGCGTGTCGTCGCTGAGTTCGAGGTCGGTGATATCGGTGGTCGGCATCGGCTTGCGTTCGTAGAGGCGCGCGTGTTCGCGCCGCAGGATCGTCGCCAGCCATGCTTTCGCCGCGATATCGTCTCGCAGCGCATCGAGCGAGCGCCATGCGCGCAGGAAGGTCTCCTGGACCAGATCCTGCGCGAGCGCGTCCTGGCCGCAAAGCCAGTACGCGTAGCGGTAGAGCTCGCCCGAATGCGCGCGCACGAGCGCCTCGAACTGCTGCTGGCGGTTACCCGCCACGCCAACAGACCGGGGTTTGCCGTCCTGGCTTGCAACTTCCGTCATGCGCGGGAATCACCCATCGAAGCCGTTTTCGAAGATCAGGTCGGGCGTATTGACGGTGAAACTGACCGGCAGCGTCAACGGGTCGTGAGCCACGTCGTTGCTGTGCACGCATATGTTCGCACTGTACGCGCCCGGTGTCAGGCTGGTCGCGTCGAGGGTGACGCCGATGCTCGCGGCGACCCCGCCCGCGGCGATCGAGCCCGAAGTCGGGGCGAGCGCGATCCACGGCACGTCGACGGGCGCGACGCAGCCGGTCGAGGAGGTGTCGACCGTCCAGTCGAGGGTCGCGCCACCGGTGTTGGCGAGTTCGAACCCGGTGGTCGCGCTGCCGCCGGCCTCCGCCGATCCGCTCACGCTGCCCGGCGTGACTTCGACGTTCGGCGTCGCCGCGGAGCCGACCGTGATCGAGCCGGCCATGCCGATGCCACCGGAGCCGCCATGGATTTCGCAGTAGTAGCCGATCGTCCCGGCGGTCGGGAACGCGACCGTGGCTTGCCACGCATTCGCCGACGCGTCGCCGTTGCCGCTGCCGACGCCATCGCAGCCGTCGGCGCAGCGGAATTCGGTGATCGCACCGTCGTCCGACTTCACGTTGTGGAAGCCGAGGCCGGCCGGGTCGTTCATGAACGTGACGGTGTCGCCGACCGCGATGGTCAGCGGCGAAGGCTCGAAATGACGTCCGCCGGGCCCGTTCTTGGCGAGCACGACGTGGTCCGCGGCAAGCGCGGGGGTGGCGCAGAAAGCGAGGCTGGCGACGGCGAGAGCGGTACGACGCATGGCGGTGACTCCCCAGGGGTGGCGGTTCCCGTGGGTACCGGAACGGAGCGCGCGGGTTGCCTGTCGTCGAAAATCACACCTCTAGGCGGAGTACGGCTCCGCCCGCAGCATTAGCGGATGCGCTCGAGGATGCCGTCGAGTTCGTCGAGGCTGTGGTAGTGGATCACGAGCTTGCCGCGACCGTTGCGCGCGTGGGCGAGGCGCACGCGCGTGGCGAGCTTCTCGGCGAGGTCGCGCTCGAGCGCGGCGATGTTCGGGTCCGGTTTCGCCGCGGCCTTGGCCGGCTTCGCGCCATCGCCGCCGGCGCGGCGCACCGCGTCCTCGAGTTCGCGCACGGACCAGCGCTTCTCGACCGCAATGTGGGCGAGCGCGACCGCGCGCGCCTCCGGCAGGGTCGCCAGCGCGCGCGCGTGGCCCATTTCGAGCTCGCGATCGTCGAGCAGGCGCTTGATCTCGGCGGGCAGCTCGAGCAGGCGCAGCAGGTTCGACACCGCCGCGCGAGAACGGCCGACCGCTTCGGCGGCCAGCTGATGGGTGAGGCCGAATTCGTCGATGAGGCGCGACAGCGCCTGCGCTTCCTCGAGCGGCGAGAGGTCCTCGCGCTGGATGTTCTCGATCAGCGCCATCGCGACGACGGCCTGGTCGGGCACCACCTTCACGAGCGCGGGAATCTCGCCGAGGCCGGCCTGCTGCGCGGCGCGCCAGCGGCGCTCGCCGGCGATGAGCTCGTAGCGGTCCGGTCCGATCGCGCGCACGACCACGGGCTGGATCAGGCCCTGCGCGCGGATCGACGCGGCGAGTTCCTCGAGCGGCTCGGCGTCGAAATGGTGGCGCGGCTGGTACTTGCCGGGCTGGATCGCGTGGATCTCGAGCGTGCGCAGCTCGCCTTCGGTGTCGACCACGGCGGCCGGCGCGTCACCGCCGCCGCCGAGCAGCGCGTCGAGGCCACGGCCGAGGCTGGAAGGACGTTTCTTGGCTGCCATGCGTGCGGTTCCTCGTGCGCTCGTCGCGTCAGTGCGTCGCCGCGCTCGCCGGATGGCGTCGCAGCATCTCGCCGGCGAGACTCAGATAGGCGACGGCGCCGCGCGATTCGCGGTCATAAAGGTTGATCGGCTTGCCGTGGCTCGGTGCCTCGGCGAGGCGGATGTTGCGCGGGATGATCGAGCGCAGCACCTTGTCGCCGAAGTGCTTGGTCAGCTGCAGCGACACCTCGTTGCCGAGGTTGTTGCGCGCGTCGTACATCGTGCGCAGCAGGCCTTCGACTTCGAGCTGCGGGTTGAGGCGCAGGCGCACCGCCTTGATCGTGTCGAGCAGGCTGGTCAGGCCCTCGAGCGCGAAATACTCGCACTGCACGGGAATGAGCACGCCGTGCGCGGCGGTGAGCGCGTTGATCGTGAGCAGGTGCAGGGTCGGCGGGCAGTCGATGAGCACCGTCTCGTAGCGGTCGCCGAGCTTGGCGACCTGCTCCTTGAGGCGCGATTCGCGCGCGAGCGCGTCCATGAGCTTGAGTTCGGCCGCGGTGAGGTCGCCGTTGCCGGGCAGCAGGTCGAAGCCGCCCTCGGTCGTCACGATCGCGCGTTCGATCGGCGCCTCGTCGAGCAGCACTTCGCAGCCGTTCGGCTTGGCCGTGCGCTTGTCGATGCCGGACGCCATCGTCGCGTTGCCCTGCGGATCGAAATCGATCAGCAGCACGCGGTGCTTTTCCTCGGCGAGTGCCGCGGCCAGATTGACCGCGGTCGTGGTCTTGCCGACCCCGCCCTTCTGGTTCGCGATCGCGATGATGCGCGTCATGCCCGTGCCACCCGTTCCTGTGGGTCCGGGCCGTCGGCGCCGGAACCGCTGATTATGACCACGTGGCGCTCCGCCTCCAAACCGGGCACGACGAGCGGCTCGACCGCCTCGACCCTGAAGCCGGGCGGCAGCGCGTCGATTTCGTCCTGCGGATGGCGCCCCTTGAGCGCGAGCCAGCGTCCGCCCGGCGCGAGCAGGTGGCCGCCCCAGGCGAGCATGTCGGCGAGCGTCGCGAACGCGCGCGCGGTGATGCAGTCGAACCGGCCCCGCACCGCCTCGACGCGCGCCTCGGCGACGCTCACGTTGGCCAGACGCAGTTCGCGCACGGCCGCGCGCAGGAAGCGCGTCTTCTTGCCGTTCGAATCGACCAAGGTCACCGCGCGTTCCGGCGCGACGATGGCGAGCGGGACGCCGGGCAGGCCGGCGCCCGTGCCGAGATCGGCGAGCGTCGCGCCGCGCACGTGCGGCATGATCGCCAGCGAGTCGAGCAGGTGGCGGGTCACCATCTCGACCGGGTCGCGCACCGCGCTGAGGTTGTAGGTCGCGTTCCAGCGGTGCAGCAGCGCGAGGTAGTCGAGCAGGCGCGCGACGACGTCGTCGGGCAGGTCGATTCGCAGGGCTGCGAGACCCGCGCCGAGGCGCTGCCGCAGCGGATCGCGGTCAGACATGGCGGTCGCAACGATACGGGGGGCGCGCAGTATCCGCGCGCCCGCGCGCAAAATCCACCGCGCGGGCGATATTCAGGCCGCGGCGAGGTCGACGCGGGCGACGAGCAGGCCGCGCTCGCGCAGCTCGCTGTTGAGCGACTGCTTGAGCCAGCGCCGGCGCGCCTCGGCCTCGTCGGGCAGCACGGCGTAGTCGAACAGGCGCCGCGTGGTGACCCGCAACAGTCCCTCGACGTCGTCGATGACGACGTCGGCGCGCTGCGGATCGAGCACCTGGAAGTAGACGAGCGCGTGGTAGTCCTGCGCGCCGCGGTGCAGCTGGTCGACCGCGACGGTCGCCCCGGCGAGGTCGATCTTGTGGGCGACGCGCTCGAGCAGCGGCAGGACGACGTGCAATCCCGCGCCGACCGTACGGATGCGGCCGCCACGGCTGCGCAATGTATAGACCTGGCCCTGGGGGATGCGGCGGACGCACGCGGCGACGAGCAGGGCCATCCCGCACAACGCAGCGATCAGGATCGGGGAACTCACGTTTTCTTCTCTGCGACGTTCTTGTTATCGGGACAGCAACTACGGAGCACTTGACCACGATACGCCCCGAAGGACTAACGATTGCTTAACAGTTTTTCATGCTGCGCCGCGAAACCGGCGTGACATCTTGCCCAGTGAGGCGCACGGGCGGCCGCGTAGAATGCGCTCCAGTCCGCAATCGAAGACTTCCCGAGCCGATGGCCTACCCGCATACCCGCCTGCGCCGCATGCGTCGCGACGCGTTTTCGCGCGCGCTCATGCGCGAAACCGACCTCGCCCCGTCCGACCTCATCCTGCCCGTGTTCGTGCGCGAGGGCCGCGACGTGGTCGAAGCGATCCCGTCGATGCCCGGTGTCGAGCGCGTCTCGATCGATCGCCTGCTGCGCGTCGCCGAACAGGCGCATGCGCTCGGCATTCCCGCGCTCGCGCTGTTCCCGGTGACGCCGCCCGAAGCGAAATCGCTCGATGCGAGCGAGGCGTGGAACCCCGACGGCCTCGCCCAGCGCGCGGTGCGCGCGCTGAAGCAGGCACTGCCCGAGCTCGGCGTGATCACCGACGTCGCGCTCGACCCGTTCACGACGCACGGCCAGGACGGCCTCGTCGACGAGCGCGGCTACGTCGTCAACGACGCGACCGTCGAAGCGCTCGTCAAGCAGGCGATCTCGCATGCGGAGGCGGGCGCCGACGTCGTCGCGCCGTCGGACATGATGGACGGACGCGTCGGTGCGATCCGCGCCGCGCTCGAGGTCGACGGCCACGTCAACACGCGCATCCTCGCCTACGCGGCAAAGTACGCGTCGGCGTTCTACGGCCCGTTCCGCGACGCGGTCGGCTCGGCCGGCAACCTCGGCAAGGGCAACAAGTACACCTACCAGATGGACCCGGCCAACGCCGACGAGGCGCTGCGCGAAGTCGCGCTCGACCTCGACGAAGGCGCCGACATGGTCATGGTCAAGCCGGCGATGCCCTACCTCGACATCGTGCGGCGCGTGAAGGAGCGCTTCGGCGTGCCGACGCTCGCCTACCAGGTCAGCGGCGAATACGCGATGCTCAAGGCCGCTTTCGCCAACGGCTGGCTCGACGAGCGCGCCTGCGTGCTCGAAGCGCTCACCGGCATCCGTCGCGCCGGTGCCGACGCGATCCTCACCTACTTCGCGCTCGACGCCGCACGCTGGCTGCGGGGCTAGCGACGGCAACCTCTTCGGGCGACCGCATGAACCGCTACGCCGTATTCGGGCAGCCGATCGCGCATTCGCTGTCGCCGCGCATCCACGCTGCGTTCGCCGCGCAGTTCGACATCGCGCTCGACTACCGAGCGATCGAAGCAGGGCGCGACACGTTCGCACCCGCGCTCGCCGCGTTCACGCGCGACGGCGGCCGCGGCGCGAACGTGACCCTGCCGCTGAAGGAAGATGCCGGCGTCCTGTGCGCCGCGCTCTCCGATCGCGCGCGTCGGTGCGGCAGCGTCAATACGCTGGTTCGCGTGGGCGACGCCTGGCACGGCGACAGTACGGACGGGGCCGGCCTGCTGCGCGATCTCGCCCGCCACGGGATCGAGGCGCGTGACGCGCGCGTGCTGCTGCTCGGCGCCGGCGGTGCCGCGCGCGCCGTCGCGTTCGCGCTCGCCGACGCCGGCGCACGAGAACTCTTCGTCGCGAACCGCACGCAGGCACGCGCGCAGGTGCTCGCCGATGCGCTCGGCGCACCGGCGCGCGCGCGCGCCTGGGATGCGTTGCAGCGCGAGCCGGCATTCGACCTCGTCGTCAACGCGACCTCCGCCGGCCATTCCGGCGACGCGTTCGTGTTGCCGCGCGCGGCGATCGGCGCGTCGACCGCGTGCTACGACCTTTCCTACGGCAACGCCGCGCGAGCGTTCCTCGCCGCCGCACGGGCCGCGGGCGCGCGCGGCGCGTGCGACGGTCTCGGCATGCTGGTCGAACAGGCGGCCGAATCGTTCGCGCTCTGGCACGGCCGGCACCCGCACACGACGCCGATCCTGGCAGCGCTGCGTGGCTGAGCGGTCGCGGTGCTGATCGCCGGCTCGCCCGGCGGGTATCGCCGTTCGCAACCCACGGCACAAACATCCGTCGCCTCGCGTTCCTCGCTGTGGCCTACGCCCTCGAGGATTCGACGATGCATCCCTTCCCTGCGCACCGCACGACCACGACACGCGCTCGACGCGACATCCCGAGCTGGCTCGCCGCCGTCATCGCCCTCCTCGCCTCGGCGTCGCAGCCGGCGCTCGCGTTCAACGTGTACAAGGTCGGCGGCGACGCCGCGTGCCCCTACGGCACGATCCAGGACGCGGTCGCCGCCGCCGCCGCGAACCCGGGCGTGGACTACGTCTGGATCGCCAACAACAAGACCTACACCAACCAGCGCGTCGTGGTCGCCAACCAGGACGTCATCATCGAGGGCGGGTTCGCGAGTTGCGAGAGCGTCGACGTCGACTCGACGCCGACCGCGATCGATGGGCCGAACAACGACTCCGCCTTCATCGTCGCCGGCAACAGCAACGTCCAGCTCGGTTATCTCGAGATCAGCGGCGGCAGCGGCGACTTCGGCTACGGCGGCGGCGTCTTCTTCGAAGGCAATGGCAGCCTCGTGATCGACCACGCCTGGCTGCACGGCAATGTCGCCGACTACGGTGGCGGGCTCGCGATAGTGCCGACCGGGAGCGCGGTGGTGCAGGTGCACAATTCCACGCTGTCGCTCAATCACGCGACGAACCGCGGTGGCGCGATCTACGTCGGACCGAACACGACGTTCTTCTCCGACAGCCACACCTACATCACCCACAACGACACGGGCACCGGCGCGGCCGGCAGCGGCGGGGGCATCTACGTCGCCGGCGGCGCGACCGCCAGCGTCAGCTCTAACCTCAACAACAACGTGTCCGACTACGGTGGCGGCATCGCAGCCTCGCTCAACGACGCACCGACGCGCATCAACCTCTACACGACCGACGCGGGTGCGGCGGCGACCCTCTACGCGAACGTCGCGACGCAGAACGGCGGCGGCCTCTACCTCGACGCGAGTTCCCAGCCGGTGACGCTCTGCGCGCAGGATTTCGCGATCGATGCGAACTCCGCGCAGAACGGCGCCGCGTTCATGGCGACCGGGCCGCTGGCGGACGTGCACCTCAACGATGCGTCGTTCGGCGACTGCGCCCCGGGCGACGCGCCGGTGCCCCCGGTGGCCTGCACGACGGGCCCGTTCTGCAACGAGATCGCCGACAACGTGTCCCAGCAGAGCGACGCCACGCCGACCGGCGGCTCCACGCTCGTGCTCGGCGCGTTCGGCAGCCAGAGCGCCGGCAACCTGCACGCCGCGCGCTTCGCCGCGCGCCGCAACCATGCCGGCGCGCTCCTCTACGTCAACGACGAGAACGCGCCGGCGAGCGGGGACCACATCGCATCGATGTCCGATTGCCTGATCGCCGACAACGTCAACGCCTACTACGACATCTGGGCGCACGGCGGCGCGACCGGCACGCTGCTCACGCTGCAGAACTGCACGCTCGCCCACGACGGCGGCACGCTCGCCGCCGCGATCCGCGCCGAAGTGGACCTCGTCACGATCGCGGGCTCGATCGTCGACGAATCCGTGCCCGTCCTCGACGCGACCGGCCTCGGTTCGCTCGTCGCGCAATACGACCTGCTCGGCGACGGCGCCGGTTTTTCTTCCGGCACCGGCATCACCGTGGGCCGGCCGACGTTCGTCGATGCGGCGAATGCGGACTACCACCTGCAGCGCACGTCGCCCGGGGTCGACTACGCGCCGGCGGGCAGCGGCATCGACCTCGACGGCCATCCGCGCGTGGTCGACCTCGCCGATGTCGCCAACGTGCACGGCCCCATGGATCTCGGTGCGTACGAGATCCCGGGAGCCGCGTGCGGGCGTGACGACACGGTGTACTGCAATGGCTTCGATCCGCCCTGAGCGGATGCGGATGCGCGCGCCGGGGCGTCGCCGCATCGCGCGACGCCGGCGCGCATCGGTGGAACGAGCGACAATCCGCGCATGGACCCGCGCCGGTACATCCCATGAGCCCCGATCCCGACCCGGCCGTGGTCGCTTGCCGGGAAGGCTGCGGCGCGTGCTGCATCGCGCCGTCGATCAGTTCGCCGATCCCGGGCATGCCGCACGGCAAGCCGGCTGGAATTCCGTGCGTGCAACTGACCGACGACCTGCGCTGCCGGCTGTTCGGGCGACCCGAACGTCCCGTGGTCTGCGCGCGCCTGCGGCCCGATCGGTCGATGTGCGGCGACGATCGTGGCGACGCGCTCGCGATCCTGTCGCGGCTGGAACGCGACACCGCCTGAGCACGACTCGCCCTCTGGCGGCGCACGGCGCGGACGCGCACACTCCCGCCCGGAGGCCGCATGAATCCGAATCCGTCGGTTCCTGCGCAGAGCGCGCAGGAAATATTCGCCGAAGTCTACGCGCGCCTGAAGGCGATGGCCGCTCACCATCTCGCCGCCGTCGGGCCGGCCGCGCGCGTCGATCCGACCGTCCTCGTTCACGAGCTGTTCCTGCGCATGGACGCGCAGGATGGGCTCGCGTTCGAGCACCCGGCGCAGTTCTTCAGCTACGCTGCCCAAGCGATGCGACACCTGCTGCTCGACCTCGCGCGCAGCCACCGCAGCCAGCGTGCCGGCGGCCTCTGGCAGCACGTGACCTTGACCGCGAACAACGAGACGCTCGTGCTGGAGAGCGCCGACCAGGTGATCGCGCTGGACCGCGCGCTCGAAAGCCTGGCCGAGGTCGACGCGCGAGCCGCGCGCGTCATCGAGTTGCGCTATTTCGCGGGCCTGACTTCGGAGCGCGCGGCCGAAGCGCTCGGTATCAGCAAGCGCACGGCCGACCGGGACTGGACGTTCGCTCTCGCGTTCCTCAAGTCCGAACTCGACGGATGACACGAAGCGTGCCGGACCGGCGTTACCCGGTCTGATCGACGACGGACGCACCGATGGCCGAGCCGGCACCGACGCTGCGGGAACTGTTCGAGGCCGCGCTCGCGATCGAGTCGCCGGCCGAGCGTTCGCGCTTCCTCGACGCGCACTGCGACGCGGGTACGCGCGCGCGCGTCGAACGCATGGTCGAGTTCGCGCGCGACGAGGCGGTGCCGGCGCCGTCGGTCGCTGCCGTCGCAGCGGTCCTCGCCGAGAACGCGCCGGGCTGGGCGCTGCCGCCGGGAACCGGCGTCGGACCGTTCACGCTCGGCGCGGCGATCGGCGAGGGCGGCTCGTCGATCGTGTTCCGCGCGACGCGCCTCGTCGACGGCGTGCGCCAGGAGGTCGCATTGAAGCTCCTGCGGCGCGGCCTGCATTCGGCCGACTCGCAGCGACAGTACCGGCGCGAACTGCAGGCGCTGTCGCAACTGCGTCATCCGGGCATCGCGCGGCTCATCGACGGCGGCGTGACCGAATCAGGCGCGGCGTATCTCGCGCTCGAACTCGTCGAGGGCCTGCCGATCATCGAGTTCGCGCGCGCGCGCCGCCTCGATCTGCGGCCACGGCTCGCGTTGTTCCTCGAGGTCTGCCGTGTCGTCGAGGCGGCGCATCGCGCACTGATCGTGCACCGCGACCTGAAGCCGTCGAACGTGCTCGTCGACGTCGAAGGCCGACCGCGCCTGCTCGACTTCGGCGTCGCCAAGCTGCTCATGTCCGACGACGAGACGCACACGCGGCACGCCGCGTTCACGCCCGCGTACGCGTCGCCGGAGCAGCGCAGCGGGGAGCCGATCACGACCGCGACCGACGTCTACGCGCTCGGTGTCGTGCTCGGCGAGTTGATGACCGGCGAGCGTCTCGGCGACGGCGACCCGCGCACGCCTTCGGGCAGCGTCGTCGAGGGGGCCGACGCCGGCGTGCTGCCCGCATCCGCTCCTGCGACGCGGCGCATGCTCAAGGGCGACCTCGACAACATCGTGCTGAAGGCACTGCAGCACGATCCGGCCGACCGATACGCCTCGGCGGGCCGCCTCGCCGACGACGTCGAGCGGCTGCTCGAGGGCCGACCGGTCTGCGCGCATCCGCCGTCGCGCTGGTATCGCGCGCGCAAGTTCGTCGTGCGCCACAAGGGCGGTGTGGCGACGACCGTCGCATTCCTGCTGGCGGTCCTCGCCGCGCTCGGCATCGCCGTGTGGCAAGCCGACGTCGCGCGCCGGCAGGCGCGCGCGGCACGCGAGCAGGCCGAGCGCGCCGACACGATCCGCGCGTTCCTCGTGGGCGTGTTCGACCAGGCGGAGCCGGACGCGAACCGCGGCCAGCCGATCGCCGCGCAGCAGCTGCTCGCGCTCGGCGAGCAGCAGTTGTCCGCCGGTGCGGAACTGCAGCCTGCCACGCGCCTCGACCTGACCGCGCTGATCGCGCGCCTGTACTGGGACCTCGGCGACTACGAACGCGCCGAAGCGTTGCTGAAGAAGGCCATCGCCGCGGCGGCGGACCCCGCCATCCCCGGCGAAGTGCGCGCCCGCACGCTCACCACGGTCGCGAAGACCGAATCGGAAAAGCGCGCGTTCGCCGACGCGCTCACGCACGCGCGGGCGGCGATCGCGATCGCGCGAGAGGTGGGCGCGGCCGCGTACGACAGCGAATCGGAAGCACGGCGGGTCGTCGGCGAAGCGCTGCACGGCCAGGACGATTCCAAGGATGCCGAGCCCGTGCTGCGCGAAGCGCTCGCGACCGACCTCGCCGTCTACGGTGATCGCCATCCGTCGGTCGTCGACGACTGGACCTACCTCGGTTCGGCGCTGATCGAACTGTCCCGCTTCGAGGAGGCACGCACGGCGCTTCGCAATGCGCTCGATCTCGCCCATGCGCTGCACGGGCCCGTGCACAGCCGCGTCGCGGCGATCCTCCAGCTCATGTCAGCGGTCTCGGGCTACACCGGCGATTACGCGGCGTCGGAACGCGAGCAACGCGAGTCGCTCAAGATCTACCAGAAGGTGTATGGCCCCGACCATCGCGAGACGCTCACCGCGCGCGGCAACCTGCTGTGGACGATCGAGCACCAGGGCCGCTACGAGGAAGCGCTGCCCGACCGCCTGCGGATGCTGGCCGCGCTCGAACGCATGTCGCGCACGCAGCCGGACCCGTTCGCGTACACCTACGCCGCGATCGGCAACGACTACTTCAAGCTCGGCCGGCTCACCGAGGCGGAGCAGGCGCTGCGGCAGGCGCTCGCGAGCTGGGCCCGCTTCGAAGGCTCGAACGACGAGTGGGACAGCGCCGATCCGCTCGGCATCCTCGCCGACGTGCTGCGCTGGGAGGGTCGCTACGCGGAGGCGGAGTCGACGATGCGCAAGGCGGTCGAGATCGAGCGCAAACACGAACCAGCGGACTCGGGCTGGCTCAACCGCGATGTCGCGGCGCTCGGCGACATCATCCGGCAGCAGCATCGCCACGACGAAGCGTTGCGGCTCGTCGAGTCCGCCGCGGCAGCGCGGCATGACGCCAAGCCCGATCCGATCCAGTGCCACATCCTGTCCCGGCTCGCGATGGCGCAGCTCGATGCCGGCGACGCGGAGGCGGCCTATCGGATCGCGAGCGAAAGCGTCGCGATGGCGCGCGCCGTGTTTCCGCCGCACCACTTCAATCTCGGATCGCCGTTGTTCGCGCTCGCGAGCGCCGCGCTGGCGACGAACCGTGCGGCCGATGCGGAGCCGCTGCTGCGCGAGGCGCTCGCGATACGCAGTCCGCCGATCCCGCGTGACGACCTGCGCGTGCTCGAAATCGAGGCCGCGCTCGTGCGCGCAGGCGACGCGCTCGGCCGCGACGAGGAGGCTGGCCGCCTTCGCGCCGAGATCGAACCGCCGCTGAAGGCGAATCCGTCGCCGTACGCGGCGGAACTGCTCGCGTCGATGGCCAGGGCGCGCGGCGCCGGCCACTAGCCGCGTGGCACACACGCGCGCGCGCGCGCGTTCCTCGACGGTGCCTGCGTCAATTCCGGGGTACCGCCATGAACCGTCATGTTCCGCTCGCGCCCACCGCGCTCATCCTCGCGCTCGCCGGCAAGGCGTTCGCCGCATGCACGATCAATCCCATCGTGCTGCCGCTGCACTACCGCGTCGGCGCCGACCCCCAGGCTTGCCAGTACGGTGACATCCAGTCCGCGATCGACGCGGTCGGCGAATGCCCGACGATCATCGACATCACGCGCGAGCACCTGTACACGCACCAGCACCTGGGCATCGCCGACAAGGCGAACCTCACGCTGCAGGGCTGGGGCGACGGCGTCACCTGCGCCGACGTCCCGGGGCCTTTCACGTTCCCGCCGTACGCACCGCCCGAGGCTACCGCGCCGTTGGTCACGATCACCGGCAGCAGCGACGGTGGCGGCAGCGTGCTCTACGTGACCGGCACGACCCATCTGAGCGTGCGCAACCTCACCATCTCCGGCGGTCTGACCTGCTCCGGCTGCAGTGGCGGCGGCATCTACTTCTCGGGCCAGGGTTCGCTGGCATTGACCCGCAGCACGATCAGCTTCAACGAGTCCGGTTACGGCGCCGGCATCGAGGTCGACGGCAGCAGCGGGCCGGCGACGCTGGCGCTCGGCAGCGACACGCTCGTGCTCAGCAATACCGCGGACACGTCGGGCGGCGGCCTTCGCATCGAAGGCGACGCGCGCCTCTACGCGCTGGAGCGGAACACGCTGGTCGCCTACAACCACGCGCCGAACGGCTACGGCGGCGGCCTCGAGGTGCTCGGCCCCGCGCGCGCGGACATCGGTTCGTCCGGCTACAACGGCCTCGGCGTGATCTACGGCAACGATGCCGCCTACGGCGGTGGCGTCGACATCCTCAACTTCGGCGACTCGGCGGAGGCGATCGTGCGCGTGTTCACGACCGACCCCGCGCAGCCGGTCCAGATCGCGCAGAACTTCGCATCGCACACCGGTGGCGCGTTCTATCTGCGTCCGTACGAAGCGCTCGGCAGCGCGGGCGGCGGTGCGGTCCTGTGCGCCTACGATTTTCGCATCGAAGGCAACGCCGCACAGGAAGGCGCGGCGATCTACGCCGATGCCGACTACGACGGCTTCGGCAATCCGCTCGGCGGCGCGGTCGCATTCAATGCCAATCCCGCGCCCTACAACGATCCGGCCGGCCGCCCGTGCGTGAAGACCGAGCCGCCGACCGCGCTCGGCGCGGTCGCCTGCGCAGCCGACTCCCCCTGCAATACGCTGGCTGCGAACAAGACGGAGGACGCGGGCGGAAACCCGACCGGTGGCTCCATCATTCTCATGCAGAACGCGGCCCAGCTGGTCGGCGATCGCGTGAACATCCGGCACAACACCGGCGCGCACCTGCTGCGCCAGATCGGCGACATCGACATCGGCCCGCCGGGGGCCACGCTGACCAATTGCCTGCTCGCCGACAACACCTTGAGCGGCGAGGTGATCGCCCAGACCGACGGCGAAGACTCGGTCGTTACGCTCGCATCCTGCACCATCGCCGGCAACAGCATCGGCGCACCGTATGCGTTCCTCGCCCCCGGCGCGCTCGGCTTGTACGACAGCATCATCGACCAGCCCGGGCGCGCGACCGCCGATCCGGCGATCAGCAGCTCCGGCAGCGCCCAGAACGTGCTCAGCAACGACCGCAGCACGTTGCCCGACCGGCCCGACATCCGCGAGGGTGAGCCGAGCTTCGTCGACGCCGTGCACGGCGACTACCACCTGACGCACGCATCGCTCGGGGTCGACTTCGCGCAACCGAATACCTATACGCCGCATGCCGATCTCGACCGCAAGCCGCGGGTCGTCGATCTGGTGAACGTACCCGACCAGTACGGCCCGATGGATCTCGGCGCCTACGAAATCCAGCCGGCGTGTTCGAGCGCGGACATGGTTTTCTGCGACGGCTTCGATCTCGACTGACGCGCGGACACGAATACATTCCTCCGGAGACCCGCCATGGCCGCCAACCCGTATCGCCGCTTCATCTCCGCTTTCGTCGCGACGGTGTTGTCCACGGGCGCGCCGCTCGGGGCTGCCGCAACGCCCGCGCCGCGCGGCGGCACGGTCGTCGCGGTCACCACCTGCGACGACGCCGGCAACGGCAGCCTGCGCGATGCATTGCAGGACGCGCCGGACGGGGCCGTGATCGACCTCGGCGCGCTGCCGTGTTCCGACCGCACGATCCATCTCACGAGCGGAGAGATCGCGTTCACGAATGCGGGCACGCTCTCGATTCGCGGCGTGCCGATCGTGTTCGCGTCGACGCCGGGCGCGTCACCCGCAGCGGTCACGATCGACGCCGGCGGGACGAGCCGCGTCTTCTCGCAGAGTGGAACCGGCTTGCTCGCGATCGTCGGCGTCGCGCTGCGCAACGGCCGTTCCGACGAGCCCGGCGGTTGCCTCGCGTCCGAAGGCGACGTCCGGCTCGAGGACTCCGTCGTCGGCGATTGCGTGGTCGCCGCGACCGCGTTCGGCAACGGCGTCGGCGGCGGCCTCTACGTCGCGCATGCGCTGACGCTGGTGAACAGCATCGTCGTCGGCAATGCCGCGCGCGGGGACTCGGCCGTCTCCGGCGGTGGCTTCGCCGTCGGTGGTGCCCTCGACGTGGCCTACAGCACGATCGCCGGCAACTCGGCGATCGCGACGAGCGTGTTCGGCGACGGCGGCGGCCTGTCCGCGAACGGCGACGTGCTGATCGAGCACTCGACGATTTCCGGCAATACGGCGACCGACATCGGTGGCGCCTACCTCCTCGGCGCCGACGGCGTCGCGACCTTGCGCATCGTCGACAGCACGATCTCCGGCAACAGCGGCGCGCAGGTCGGCGGCATGATGGCACTGCAGTCGCCGGTCGCGATCGCATCCTCGACGATCGCGTTCAACTCGGCCAGCGGAACCGGCGGCGTCGGCGGACTCGCGGTCGCGAACTCGCCGACGCTCGAAAGTACGATCGTCTCCGGCAACCTCGCGGCCAACGTGGCCGCGGACGTCTCCGCGAGCTGCTTCGGCGGCGGCGATTGCGGCTTGCACGTGGACGGCCATGCGAACCTCATCGGTGCCGCGAACCTGCCGGTTCCGGTGGACACGCTGTCCGTCGACCCCCGGCTGCTCGCGCTCGCGGACAACGGCGGCCCGACGCGGACGCATGCGCTGCAGCCGGGGAGTCCGGCAATCGATGCCGGCAACGCGACGGGCGCAGGTTCCGGAACGCTCGACTCGGACCAGCGCGGCGCGGACTATGCGCGCATCGTCGGGACCGCCGCCGACATCGGCGCCTACGAGAGCGGTGCGGGGCCGCAACGGATCTTCGAAGACGGTTTCGACTGCATCGTCACGCCGGCATTTCCGGTGGCGAAGGTCGAATGCTGAGACCGGGTCAGGCCTGGGCGGCCGCGAGGTAGCGGTCCTTCAGGCGCATGTAGTGCTGCGCCGAGTAGTACAGGCGCTCGATCTCCTGCGCGGACAACTTGCGCACGCAGCGCGCGGGATTGCCGACCCAGAGCTCGCCTTCGCCGACGACCTTGCCCGGCGCGACGAGCGCACCGGCGCCGATCATGCTGTGGCGATGGACGACCGCGCCGTCGAGCACGGTTGCATGCATGCCGATGAGGCAGGCGTCGTGGATCGTGCATGCGTGCACGACCGCGGCATGGCCGATCGTGACGTCGCTGCCGATGACCAGCGGGAAGCCCTCGTCGGTGTATTCGCCCGCGTGCGTGACGTGCAGGATCGACCCGTCCTGCACGTTCGTACGCGCGCCGACGCGGATGTAGTGCACGTCGCCGCGCGCGACCACGCCCGGCCACAGCGACGCGTCGTCGCCGAGTTCGACGTCGCCGATCAGGTGCGCGCCCGGATCGACATAGACGTTCGCGCCGAGGCGCGGAAGGATGCCCTGGTACGGCCGGATGTTCATGGCGGAGCCTCGCTGAGACGCGCAAGCCTAGCATCGGCGCGCCGCACGCGGACGCTTGATTTCGGTCGCGCGACGCGCCACGTTGTCGGACCTCCCCGCACGATTTCCGCTCCGATGACCAACCCCAATCCCCTGCTCGCCGCGTCCGGCCTGCCGTCGTTCTCGGCGATCCGGCCCGAACACGTCGAGCCCGCGATCGACGCGATCCTCGCCGACTACCGCGCGCGCATCGACGCGCTGCTCGCCTCCGACGCGCCGCGCGACTTCGCCGGCGTGCTGCTGCTGGGCGAGGAACTCGAGGACCGCCTCAACCGCGCCTGGGCGCCGGTGTCGCACCTGCACGGCGTCGCCGACTCGGAGGAGCTGCGCAAGGCCTACGCGGCCGCGCAGGAGAGGATCGTCGAACACGCGAGCGAGCTCGGCCAGAACCGCGCGCTGTACGCGGCGGTCGATGCGGTCGCGCGACGCGGCGACAGCGCGAACCTGCCGCGCGCCGCGCGCACGCTGATCCAACACGAGCTGCGCGACTTCCGCCTGTCCGGAGTCGCGCTGGAAGAGCCGGCGCGCTCTCGCTTCCGAGAGATCGCGAGCGAACTCGCCAAGCTCGCGACCGAGTTCGAGGAAGCGGTGCTCGACGCGACCGACGCATGGAGCGAGGCGATCACCGACGACCGCGCGCTCGCCGGCATTCCCGAATCGGGGCGAGCGGTGTTGCGCGCGTACGCCGAGGAGGCATCGCAGGACGGCTGGCTCGTCACGCTGAAGCAGCCGAGCGTGCAGGCCGTGCTCACCTACGCCGACGACCGCGCGCTGCGCGAACGCGTCTATCGCGCGTACCAGACGCGCGCGTCGGACCAGGGTCCGAACGCGGGCGAGTACGACAATTCCGCGCGCATCGACCGCATCCTCGCGCTGCGCCACGAGGCGGCGCAGCTGCTCGGCTTCCGCGACGCCGCGGAGGAATCGCTCGCGACCAAGATGGCACCGGCGCCGGACGCGGTGTTCGCGTTCCTGCACGACCTCGCCGCGCGCGCGAAACCGGTCGCGCAGCGCGAGCTCGCCGAATTGCGCGCGTTCGCCGCCGCCGAATTCGGCCTCGCCACGCTCGAACCATGGGACGTCGGCTACGCCGCGGAGAAGTTGCGCGAGCGCAAGTACGCGCTCAACGAAGAGGAACTCAAGCCGTACTTCGCGCTCGATCCGGTCATCGACGGCCTGTTCGCGATCACCGCGCGCGTGTTCGGCGTGTCGCTGCGCCGTCGCGACGGTGTCGATACCTGGCATCCGGACGTGCGCTACTACGATCTCGTCGACGCCGACGGGCGCGTGTTCGCGGGCGCGTACGTCGACCTCTACGCGCGCAGCGGCAAGCGCGGCGGCGCCTGGATGGACGTCTGCGTGAATCGCTTCGTACGCGGCGACGCCGTGCAGCTGCCGGTCGCGTTCCTCACCTGCAACTTCGCACCGCCGACGGCGACGACGCCGTCGCTGCTCACGCACGACGACGTGCTCACGCTGTTCCACGAGTTCGGCCACGGCCTCCACCACATGCTCACCGAGGTCGGCCTGCCGGGCGTCGGCGGCATCAATGGCGTCGAGTGGGACGCGGTCGAGCTGCCGAGCCAGTTCATGGAGAACTTCGGCTGGCAGCGCGAGGCGCTCGACCTGTTCGCGCGCCACTGGCGCACCGGCGAGCGCCTGCCCGACGCGCTGTTCGAGCGCATGCAGGCGGCACGCCATTTCCATGCGGGACTGTTCCTCGTGCGCCAGCTCGAGTTCGGCCTGTTCGATTTCCGCATCCATCGCGAGTTCGATCCCGCGCGCGGCGCGCGCGCGCTCGAGATCCTCGACGAGGTGCGCGACGACGTCGCGGTGATCCGCCCGCCCGCGTGGCAGCGCTTCCCGCACGCGTTCACGCACATCTTCGCGGGCGGCTACGCGGCCGGTTACTACAGCTACCTGTGGGCCGAAGTGCTGTCCGCGGACGCGTTCTCGCGCTTCGAGGACGCGGGTGTATTCGACCGCGCGACCGGCGAGGCGTACCGCCGCTCGATCCTCGCCGTCGGCGGCTCGCGTCCCGCGCTCGAGTCGTTCATCGAGTTCCGCGGCCGCGAGCCGCGACCGGACGCGCTGCTGCGCAGCTACGGCCTCGCCGCGTGAAGGCGACGGGCGCGCCGGAGGCTTGCGCTAAGATGGCCGGATGAAGATCGCGAGCTGGAACGTCAATTCGCTCAACGTGCGCCTGCCGCACGTCGAGCGCTGGTGCGCGGAGGCGATGCCGGACATCCTCGCGTTGCAGGAAACCAAGCTCGAGGACGCGAAGTTCCCGGTCGCGGCACTCGAGGCGGCCGGTTACCACAGCGTGTATTCGGGACAGAAGACCTACAACGGCGTCGCGATCCTCGCGCGCACGCCGATCAGCGAGGTCGAGCACGGCATCGCCGGCTTCGACGATCCGCAGCGGCGCATCCTCGCCGCGACGGTCGGCGACCTGCGCATCGTCAACCTGTACGTCGTCAACGGCCAGGCGGTCGGCAGCGAGAAGTACGCCTACAAGCTCGACTGGCTCGCCAAGGTCGGCGCATTCCTCGCCGAGGAGATCCGCCGCCATCCGCGCCTCGTCGTGATGGGTGACTTCAACATCGCGCCCGACGATCGCGACGTGCACGACCCGGCCGCGTGGCACGAGCAGATCCTCTGTTCCACGCCCGAGCGCGACGCGCTCAGGCGCGTGCTCGACATCGGCCTCGTCGACAGTTTCCGCCTGTTCAATCAGGATGGCGGACACTACAGCTGGTGGGACTACCGGCAAGGCGCGTTCCGGCGCAACCTTGGCCTGCGCATCGACCTCGTGCTCGCATCGGAGGCGCTGCGCGCGCATTGCCGCGCTGCCTCGATCGAGCGCGAGCCGCGCACGTGGGAGCGCGCGTCCGACCACACTCCCGTCGTCCTGGAACTCGAAGATGGCCGCTGACTGGATGGTGTCGCCGAGCGACAGCGAACTGGAGGAGCTCGACAAGTTCCTGCGCGCGCACGCGGGCGACGAGGACATGCTGCTCGACGGCGTGCACGGCTTCCTCACCGCGCTCGCGATCGGCCCGGTGCCGGCGAAACCCGAGGAATGGTTGCCCGAGATCCTGCACGAGCCGTTCGTCGACGCGAACGAAGGCGAACGCGTGCTGACCTTGCTCGCGCGCCTCAACGACGCGATCACCCCCGAGCTCGAAACCGGCAGCTACGAACCGATCCTCGGCGAACTCGACGTCGAGGAAGGGCCGCCCGCGTTCACGGCGCGCGGCTGGTGCGAGGGCTTCTCGCGTGGCATCGACCTGCGCGCGCCGTCGTGGGAAGGTCGCCTCGGGCAGGATTCGGAGCTCATGGAGCTGCTCTCGCCGATCATCGCGCTGGCGATCGACGACGGCGTGTTCGAGAGCGACGCCGAGTTCGCGCCGCTCGGCGACGAGGACTACGACGAGTGCCTCGCGCAGATCCCGAACGCGGTCGGCGCGGTCGCCGAGTACTGGCGCTCGAATCCGCTGGGTGCCGACGAGACGCCGCGCGAGGGCGGCGGATTGCCGCCGCGCCGACGCGGCGGCCGCTGGGTGCACTGAACCCGCGCGGCGCGGTGCACGACCGCGCCGCGCGCATCGCTCACGGCGCGTCGAAGCCGTCGTCGAAGATCGCATCGACCGGTGTCGCCGTGCAGTCGCGATACCACGGCGTGATGCCGGTGATCGCATCCCACGCAGGCGAGTCGACGTGGTCGAATGCATTCGGGCACAGCGAGGCGCCGTATTCGCCGAGGCTCGCCGGCGGCATGGGCAACGCGCCGCTCAACGCGTTCGCGTCGACGTAGAAGCCGGTCAGCGCGGTGAGCCCGTCGAGCGGTGGCAGCGATCCCGAGAGCTGGTTGCCCGACGCGGAGAACCAAGTCAGCGCGGGCAGCGCGCCGAACGGCGGGATCGCACCTTCGAAGCGGTCGGCGAGAAACACGACGCTCTGCAGGTTCGACAGGCCGGCGAGCGAGGGCAGGTTGCCGCCGATCGAGGTGTTGCGCACGTCGATCGACTGCAACCGCGCGAGGCCGGTGAGCGCGGGGAACGTACCTGCGAGCTGCGGCTGGTCGCTGATCTGCAGGCTCGTGAGCGCGGTGAGCTGGTTCAGCGTCGCCGGCAGCGCGCCGACCATGTTGGTGAATGCGAAGGTGAGGCCGGTCACGTGCGAGCCGCTCTCGTCGCACATCACGCCGGACCAGCTGCATTCGGTGCCGGGCGCGCCGAGCCAGCCGGTCTGGTCCCACCAGCCTGAACCGTTGGTGCCGTCGTAGATGTCGACGAGCACGGCGCGCTCGGACGCGGGAATGCCGTCCGACACGAAATGGTAGAAGTACGCCTCGCCCTGCTGGTAGTGATCCCAGTCGGGTGAGTAGCCGAAGACGCCCGCGAGCACGCTGTCGCCGTCGAGCGCGACGGCCGAGCCGAACGCCGGCGGCACGACGCCCTCGTTCGCGGTGAATGTGTGCGACCCGGCGAAGCTTCCGCCCGCGCGCGTGAACAGGTACGCCGCGCCCTGGCCGTCGTTGCCTTCGATCGTCACGTTGCTCGCGCCGACGAGCGCACGGTCGCCCTGCAAGGCGACCGCGATGCCGAAGTTGTCGCTTGGGGGCAGGCCGATGCCGTCGGTGCCGCTCGCGCCGGCGCCGTCCGCGCGTTCGGCGCCGTCGGTGGCGGCAAGGCGTTGCGTCTGGGTCCAGCCGCTGCCGGTGTCGTCGTACACGTAGACGACACCTTGCCCGCCCGTGCGCCACATCGTGCCGATCAGCGCGGTGCCGCCGTCGAGCGCGAGCGACGTGCCGAGCTGGTCGCTCTCGACGCCTTCGGCGACGACGATCTTCTGCGCCTGCGTCCAACTGCCGGCCGTGCGCGTGTAGCGATACACCGCGCCCTGCGCGTAGTTGGCGCCGACCGTCGCGCCCGGAGCACTCGCGATGAGCGTGTCGCCCGACAGCGCGATCGCCTGGCCGAACGCATCGCCGCCGTCGCCGTCGTCGGCGACGAGCTGCTGTGCCTGCGTCCACGTGCCCCCGGCCGCGGTGTAGACGTACAGCGAGCCGCGCATCGCCTGGTCGGCGTAGTGCGCGCCGTACGCGCCGACGACGATCGTGTCGCCGGCGATCGCGACCGCGTTGCCGAACCAGTCGACCGGCCTGCCGTCGGCGGCGACGAGCTTCTGCGTCTCGCTCCAGTGGCCGTCGCTGCCGCGCGTGAAGACGTACGCCGCGCCCTGCGAGTTGTTGCCGCCGATGTTCGCGTTGATCGCGCCGATCACCGCGACGTCGCCGTCGAGCGCGACCGACCAGCCGAACTCGTTGTAGGCGCCGCCGTCGCTCGCGACGAGCGTCTGCACGAGATTCCAGCCGCCATCGGCCGCGCGTTCGTAGGCAAGCACCTTGCCTTGCGGCTCGTTGGCGCCGATCGGTGCTTCGGATGCGCAGACGAGCGCGACATCGCCGTCTAGCGCGACAGCGCGACCGAACTTGTCGAAGCCGAGCCCTTGCGGGTCGAGCACGCGCTGGGCGGTCCAGCTCGTTACGTGCGGCACGGCCGCGTGCGCGCGGCCGGCGGCGGCGAGCGCGAGCAGCAGCGCGACCGCGGCGGCGCCGA
>Ga0068853_100000576_pt1 | contig 25079 bp, 10 predicted proteins | sample KBSCornC32_FD_65655 | JGI IMG/M metagenome (GOLD analysis project Ga0068853, IMG submission 65655) | Corn rhizosphere microbial communities from Kellogg Biological Station, Michigan, USA - KBS Corn C3-2 | ecosystem: Host-associated > Plants > Roots > Rhizosphere > Soil ... | reverse complement strand
ACGATCACCAATGTTCGCCGGAGCATGTGACGACGGATCATGGTACCCTCCCGCGCGGGATTCCGGCGCACGTGCCCCGAGGAGCCCATCGTCCGGGCGCACGGTGACGCTGTCAAACCATGACTGTCAAGGTCGAGCGGCGCTGCTTCATGCAGGGCGTGACCCCGCGCCGGTGAGGCGGCTCGGGTTCCTCGCCGGGCTCGTCGCGCTGGTGGTAGTGGTGTGTGCGTCCGAAGCGGCCGCCGAACGGGAATGGGCGGTCACCCTGCTGGGTGGTCAGTACGCCGGGAACAAGTTGCTCGATTTCCCCGACGCGTTCGACCTCAAGGACTCCTACGCCACGGGGCTCTCCGTGTCCTACCAGTTCGTGGACTGGGGTCCGCACATGCGGTGGGAGCTGGAGGGGCAGGTGCTCAAGCACTTCGGCGAGCAGGAGCACGTCGAGCTGGTCGCGTCGATCAACGTGCGCTGGATCACCTTCCCGTGGAACCGCTACCTGGACACCTCGTTCGCCTTCGGCGGTGGTCTCTCGCAGGCCACCGAGGTCCCGGTGCTCGAGCGACGGGATCCGGACAGCAGCGCGGCGTCCGCGCTCCTACACTACCTCATGGTGGAGGCTGCGTTCGGACTGCCCGGCTCGCCCTGGAGCATGGTGGCCCGCCTGCATCACCGCTCGGGGGTCTTCGGCCTGTTCTCTCACAGCGGTTCCAATCTGGTCGAGTTCGGGGTGCGCTACCGCTTCTAGGCCGAGGGCCGCCCGGTCTTCGCGTCCTGGATGGCTCGCCAGACCCGGTCGCTGCTGGCCGGCATGTCCAGCTGGCGCACCCCGAGGGGCCCGAGCGCGTCCATCACCGCGTTGATGACCGCGGGCAGCGCGCCTACCGTGCCCGCCTCGCCGGCGCCCTTGGCCCCCAGCGGGTTGAGCGCGGTGGGAACGGGGTGGCTCTCGATGGCCAGGTCGCAGAAGGTGTCGGCCCGCGGCATCGCGTATTCCATGAACGAGGCGGTCAGGAGCTGGCCCGAGCCCGGCTCGTAGACCACGTTCTCCATCAGGGCCTGGCCGACCCCCTGGGCGACGCCGCCGTGGATCTGGCCCTTGAGGGTGATCGGGTTGATCACGGTGCCGACGTCGTCGGCGATCGCGTAGCGGTCGAGGGTCACTTCGCCGGTGTCCGGATCGATCTCCACCTCGCAGACGTGGCAGCCGTTCGGCCAGGTCGCCTGCTTCGGAGCGAAGGTTCCGGTCTCGTAGAGGCCGGGCTCGAGGCCGGGCGGAAGCTGGCCCGGCTGGAAGGCGGCCCGGGCCACCTCCTCGAGCGTCACCGCGCGGTCGGTGCCGACCACCGAGAACTTGCCGTCGCCGAAGCCCACGTCGGCCTCGGCGGCCTCGAGGAGCCGCGCGGCGATCTTCTTGCCCTTGGCGATCACCTTGTCGGCGGCCGTCCAGAGCGCGGTGCCGCCGATGACGGTCGAGCGGGAGCCCATGGTGCCCATCCCGAACGCGACCCGATCGGTGTCGCCGTCGATGTAGCGCACGTCGGCGGGGTCGAGGCCGAGCCGCTCGTGGAGGATCTGCTTGAACGTGGTCTCGTGACCCTGGCCCTGATTCTTGCTGCCCATCAGCACGGTGACGCTGCCGCTCGGCGCGAACCGGATCTCCGCGAACTCGGGCTGCGGGCCCGCGGCCTGCTCGATGGCGTTGACCACCGCCAGGCCGCGCAGGCGTCCGCGAGCTCGCGAGGTCTCGCGCCGGGCCGCGAAGCCGGCGACGTCGCCCAGGCGCAGGGCGCCGTCCATGCAGCGCTCAAACTCGCCGCAGTCGTAGGTCACCCCGAGCGCGGTGCGGTAGGGCATCGCCGAGGCCGGGATCAGGTTCTGGCGGCGGAGGGCGAGCCGGTCCATGCCGAGCTCGCGGGCCGCGTCGTCGATGAGCCGCTCGATGACGTAGGTGGCCTCGGGCCGTCCCGCGCCCCGATACGGCGCGGTCGGGTTGGTGTTGGTGAGCACGGAGTGGACCGCCACGTGCGCGGTCGGGAACGCGTAGACGCCGACCAGCGTCGCGATGTTGCTGAAGGTGGCGAGCAGATTGCGGTCGGACGAGACGTAGGCCCCCACGTTGGCGTAGGTGTGCACCCGCAGGGCGAGGAAGCGACCCTGGGCGTCGAGGGCCAGCTCGGCCTCGCTCACGTTGTCGCGCGCGTGCTCGTCGGCCGGGATGGCCTCGCGCCGCTCGCACTGCCACTTCACCGGCCGCTTCACCTTGCGTGCGGCCCACAGCACCAGGCGGTGCTCGGCGTACTGCCAGCCCTTGGTGCCGAAGGCGCCGCCCACGTCGCCCGCGATGACCCGGATCTGGTGCTCCGGGATCTTGAAGATGTTGGTGGCCAGGGCGGCGCGGACCCGGTGCGGGTACTGCACGTCGGCGTGAAGCGTGTAGCGGTCCTCGCCCGGGTCGTAGACTCCGAGGGCGCCGCGCGGCTCGATGTACTGGGCGTGCACGCGCGTGATGACGTAGCGCCGACGGACCCGGTGGGCGGCCTGCGCGAACGCCGCCTCGGTCGCGGCCCGGTCGCCCACCTGGTGCAGGTTGGAGACGTTGTCGGGGCACTCGTCCCACACCGCGGGACTGCCGGCCTGGGCCGCCAGGCCGGTGTCGGTGATGGCGGGCAGGGGCTCGTAGTCCACTCGCACCAGGTCGGCGGCGTCCTCCGCTTGAGCCTGGGTCTCGGCGATGACGATCGCCACCGGGTCGCCCACGTGGCGCGCGCGGTCCACCGCCAGGCCCCGGTGCGCGGGGGCAAACATGGGCGAGCCGTCCGGTCGCGTGCGCTTGAGCGTCATCTTCATGGTGCCGAGACCGTCGCGCGCCACGTCGGCCCCGGTGAAGACGGCCACGACTCCGGGCGCGCGCCGGGCCGCGTCGGCCTCGATGGCGCGGAGGTGGGCGTGGGCGTGGGGCGAGCGCACGATCACCATGTGCGTCTGGTTGGGCAGGTTGACGTCGGCGTGGAAGCGGCCCTCGCCGCGCAGCAATCGGACGTCCTCGAAGCGCTTGATCGATTGTCCGATGCCGAACTGACCCATGCGCGGCGCAGCCTACCACAAATTCCCCCTTCGCAGCCCCGTCGCTCCGTTGCTAGAATGACCAATGCTGCCGGCGCAGCGGATCATGACGCGACGATCGACGACGGCTGTCCTGCTGGGCGCGTGGCTGACGCTACTCGTCGGCGTGGCGTGGGGCGCGCGGTCGGAGTCGGTGGAGGTGAAGGACCGGACCGGACGCCTCGGGCTCCTGTCCATCAGCGTGATGGACGACGGCAGCGCCTTCATCGCGCCTGACCACCTGGCCGCCCTGCTCAAGGGTGCGTGGTCCGTCAAGGGCGAGCGCGGCGTCCTCACCGTCAATCAGCGCGCGGTGGAGTTCGTCCGCGGGCAGCCCCGCGCCACCGTGGAGGGCCAGGCGGTAACGCTCGACGCGGCCACGCGCGTGGAGAGCGGCCGCTGGATGGTCTCGCGCGACTTCCTCGGCAAGGGCTTGCCTCGGCTGGCTCCCGGTGTCTCGATCGCGCTGGCGAGCGCACCGGTCCGGGAGGCGGCCCGCAAGCCGGCCCCGGCCCCCACCCAGGGCACGGTGCCGCTCGAGGAGCTGCGCTACCGGTCGTACCCCACGTTCACCCGAGTGGTCATCGAGACCGGGGGCAAGCTCGCCTACGCGGTGGTGGCGGGCGACGAGGAGGTGCGGGTGCGATTGCCCGGCCTCTCCCTGAGCCGCTCGCGGGTGGAGGAGATCGGCGACGGGCTCGTGCAGGAGGTGCGGCTGGAGACGGTCGGGGACGCGGCAGTGCTGCGCGTGGTGCTGGATGGCCCCGCGGGCGAGATCAAGCACACCGTGCTCCAGGATCCCTACCGCCTGGTGCTGGACGTCTACCGCCCCAAGGACGTGCCGGGCACGACCGACGCGGGCCGGGGCGGGATGCAGCCGCTCCACCTCATCGTGCTGGACGCCGGCCACGGCGGCCACGACTCCGGCGCCACCGGGCCCAGCGGGGTGATGGAGAAGGACGTGGTGCTCGACGTGACCCGGCGAGTGGCGCGGCTCGTGGAGAACGGCCTCGGGGTGAAGGTGGCGCTCAGCCGGGACAGCGACGTGTTCGTCCCCCTGCGTGACCGCACCAACTTCGCCAACAAGCAGGGCGCCGACCTGTTCGTGTCCATCCACGCCAACGCCCACCCGCAGGCGGTGTCGGAGGGCGTCGAGACCTACTTCCTCTCCTCCGAGGCCTCGGACAACGCGGCCCGCCAGGTGGCGGCCACCGAGAACAACGTGGTCCAGCTCGAGAGCGCCGCGTCACGTCGGCAGGGCGACGTGCTCAAGAGCATCCTCTGGGACCTCGCGCAGTCCGAGTTCCAGGAGGAGTCGAGCTTCATGGCCGAGACCGTCCAGGACTCGATGAGCAAGTCGCTCAACCTCGTGAGCCGTGGGGTGAAGCAGGCGGGTTTCTACGTGTTGGGCGGGGCGGCCATGCCGGCCATCCTGATCGAGATCGGGTTCCTCACGAACCGCAAGGAGGAGAAGAAGCTGGCGACCCCCGAGCACCGCGAGGCCCTCGCGCGCGCCATCTACACCGGCCTCGCCGAGTACAAGCGTCGCTACGATCAGCGCTTGCGCACCGCCCAGACCCAGAACCCGGCCACGCCCAAAGGATTGCCCAAGCGATGAGCGCGACGATGCACCTCCGGCACGACGGGCGCCGCCCGGACCAGCTGCGCCCCGTCACCATCACCCGCGACTACCTCCGCCATCCGGAAGGCTCGGTGCTGGTCGAGTTCGGCGACACCAAAGTGATCTGTACCGCCTCGCTCGAGGACAAGGTGCCGCCGTTCCTGAAGGGACAGGGGAAGGGGTGGGTCACCGCGGAGTACGCGATGCTGCCCCGCTCCACCAACACCCGCTCCAGCCGGGAGCGGAACGGGCCCGGGGGGCGCTCGCAGGAGATCCAGCGGCTGGTGGGGCGCTCGCTCCGCTCGGTGGTGGAGATGGCCAAGCTCGGCGAGCGGACGGTGTGGCTCGACTGCGACGTGATCCAGGCCGACGGCGGTACCCGCACCGCGGCCATCACCGGGGCGTTCGTGGCCATGGCCGACGCCATCGGCCGGCTCACGAAGACCGGCGCGCTGCCCGGCTCGCCCATCCGCGACTGCGTGGCCGCGATCAGCGTGGGCATGGTGGGCAACCGCCCGGTACTCGACCTCAACTACGTGGAGGACTCCACCGCCGAGGTCGACATGAACGTGGTGATGACCGGCGCGGGGGCCTTCGTGGAGGTGCAGGGGACCGCGGAACAGACGCCTTTTCCCAAGGCGCGCCTCGACGAGCTGCTGGCGCTGGCCGGAGACGGCATCGCCGGACTGGTCGGCCTGCAGCGCCGCGCGATCGCGGCGCGTGACGAGAAGCACTTCACCCTCTGACCCGCTGCTGATCCTGGCCACGGGCAACCGGGCCAAGGGTCGGGAGCTGGCTGCCCTCCTCGCTGGCCTCCCCTACCGAGTCGAGGATCTCTCGGCGTACCCGGACATCGTCCTGCCGCCGGAGGGCGAGACGTCCTACACCGAGAACGCCCTCGGCAAGGCGCGCGCAGTCACCCGGGCCACCGGCCGGATGGCGCTCGGCGACGACTCGGGTATCGAGGTCGACGCCTTCGACGGGCGACCCGGAGTGCTGTCGGCGCGGTACGGCGGCGAGGGTCTGACCGACACCGGCCGCAACGCCTTGATGCTGCGGGAGCTGGTCGGCGTGCCGGCCGCTCGGCGGACCGCTCGCTACCGGGCGGTGATCGCGATCACCGCGCCCGACGGCCGCGAGGTCGCCATCGAGGGCACGGTGGAGGGCCTGATCCTGGAATCGCCGCGGGGCGACGGCGGCTTCGGCTACGACCCCATCTTCTATTACCCCGCCTTCGGGATGAGCTTCGGCGAGGTCAGCGCGACGGCCAAGCACGCGGTGAGCCACCGAGGCCGGGCCTTGGCCCAGGCGCGGGCGCTCCTACGACGCTGGGCGAGTTGAAGGGGGCGCGAGCCGAAGCGTATACTGCTCGCGCCAGTGGGATCGGGGTGTGGCGCAGCCCGGTAGCGCACCTGCTTTGGGAGCAGGGAGTCGGAGGTTCAAATCCTCTCACCCCGACCATTTTCCCCGGCTTCCGCCGGCCCATGTGGGACCCGCCGCGACAGCCGTCGCGGCCTGATCTCAGACCCGGACGATCGATACCCCGTGCGCGGTCAGCCAGCCGCTGACCTTCGTCCAGGTCTCCGGCTCCCGCTGCTGCCACGCCTCCACGCTCCGCTGAGGTATGACCAGGCGGGTGTGCCGGTCGCGCGCCGCTTCCACGAGGCGCGCGAGGTCGGTCCGTGAGGACCGGAGCTCGCTGAGCAAGTCTTCCGCCGTCATGTTGCGCTCCCGAGGCAGAGGACGATCGTCGTCGATCCCGCTGCTGATGGTCGATGGTGCCGAGCCGGTGTGAATGATGAGCGCAGCCTATCGTGGGGGCCCGGGCCTGTCAACCCACATCTTGTGCTTACCTAAAACAGCCTGCCGGACGGCCCGCCTGGGCGACTCTGCGGTGCGGATTCCGGCGCACGACGGGCGCGGGCGACAGGATCTCCAACACGATGACGCGAGTGGGCAGCGGCCGAACCTCGCCCGGACATACACCGCGTGCGACGTGGTGCCCGAGCTGATGTTCGTTCGTGACAATCTCACGTTCAGGGCAATCGATGCGGTCACCGACCCACTCCCGCCCGGCGATCTCGTCATCGTGAGGCAGGTGTTTCAACATCTTCGCAACGATCAAATCCAGGCCATTCTGAGGAAGTTCGCGCGCTACCGCACCTGGATCATCAGTGAACACGTCTCCAGCAGCAGCTTCTGCCCAATCTGGACATACTGTCGGGCCCGGACACTAGGCTATCTGTCGGTTCCGGGGTGGTCATCACCCAGTAGCCGTTCTCGGTGAGGCCGCGACATTCTCAAGTGCTTAGCGAAGTGCACGTGAAGGGTGGCGTCATCCGAGCGCAGGCGTATTCATTCTAGGGTCGGAGGAACTCACCCGGAGCGGGCCCGCCGGCACGAACGTCTTGCGGTGGAGCGTTTGGCCGGCGTGCGCCTGAGCGGGACCAGCTCGTGAAGCCCGGTGAATGCGAGCAATGGTCTGGTGTATCGTAGCTACCTTCCGCGCCTGTAGCTCAGTTGGATAGAGCATCGGCCTTCTAAGCCGAGGGTCGGGGGTTCGAATCCCTCCAGGCGCGCCATTCCATTACAGGCACTTACGAGCCACGATCAGCCAGCCGGGGTCCTCTGCGAAGGTGCAGTGCCGGAATCAGTGCCGGATTCTATGGAATCCGACTTCTCCGGTAGGCGAGCAGGGCCACGGCGATTGACAATTCCTGGGGGTATAGCTCAGACTCTTCGCGGTCGCAATCCAGCCGTTCCGTCGCTCGGGCCCGCTCCAAGGGGCTCCCTCCGCCTCGGGTGAAGACCGGGTGCTACCTGTCGTGTCGACGGCGGGGTTCGCGCCCGGTAGTAGTTAACGTTCCACTGGCGGTACGCGGAGTACACGACGATGCTTTTCCTCACGAAGTGGACGGTGCTTCCTGGCAAGCGAGACGAGGCGGTCAAGCGGTTCATGGAGACGGGGGCGCCTCCTCCGACGGGCGTCAAGATGCTCGGTCGGTGGCACACGCTGGGCGAACTCGGTGGCATCACGATGGCGAGCGCCGACGACGCCACGTCGCTGTACGGCTGGATGTACCAGTGGTCGGATCTGCTGGAGTTCACGGTCGTGCCTGTGATTGAGGACGCCGACGCAGCCAAAATTCTGTCCCAGAAGAAGTAGCAGCAGGTTAGAAGCGCGCGGTGGGCCGTTGAAAGCCCACCGCGCTGCTTCCGGTAGTGGTCCAGCCGAACGCTCAATGGTGCCACCCAGTCTGCCATCAGTCCTACTCCACCCAACCGTCGCGGTGAAAGGACTGGTGTTCCTCGCTCGACTGCGTGGGGTCGATTTTCGGAAGGGCGGTCACTCTTCCAGTTTACGAGGCGGGAGAACCCTCGGGGCTCCACGGGATGGACCGTACTGGCCCCGCAGTCGGAAGATAACCCAAACGCACCCGGCTTCGCAGTCGGTGACAGCGCATGACTTCTTTGTTGGCCCACTTCTAAGCCGAGGGTCGGGGGTTCGAATCCCTCTAGGCACGCCACCTCTTGGCGGACCGCTCGTGGCGAGAGCCCCGCACTCAGCCGGTGGTTACGCGTGCTGATCACGCCGCGGCCGTTCGAAGAAGGCCCGACGTCGTGATCGCTCCAGGACGGCTCGGACGCGCCCAGTCGCCTCCAGCACCGGGGGGTGGCAAGACACCCCTCGCGAGTGGCGAGTGCCCGTCCGTGTCACTCGCGACGAGTGCCCAGCGGGGATCTCCCGTCCAGTGCCAAGAGGCCGGCCCTTAGGGCACCATTCTTCCGCACGACCCTACGCCTGCCCTAAGCCTGATCACCGCAGCTAAACCCGCGAAAATGAGTGTATTACCTGGAGTACCCATGTGCACGATTTGCACGAAAATCTACGCAGCTGAACCCTAGATTGCAGTGGTATGCCATTTGGTAACACACCTAAGAGTCGGCCCCCACAAGCCTTTCTTGCAGTCCACAGTGGCTCTGGACTTGCAAACCTTTCCCTATGGCGATTCGTTTGCCCTGAGCCTTCAGCTCGCTCAGTCGGTCGCGACCTAAAAACCATCGAGCCCATGAGCGTCCGTCCGAGCGACGAAGGCGAACCAATCGCCATCATTGGCCTAGGCTGCCGGTTTCCGGGAGCCACAGGCCCGGCCGCCTTCTGGTCGCTGCTCGCGCGTGGTGGTGACTCCGTGGGCGTGCTACCGCCCGACCGCCAGCTCGCCACCGCTCGGGCGGTGCGCGGCGGATTCCTCGAGCACATCGATCGCTTCGATGCCCGGTTCTTCGGAATCTCGCCGCGCGAGGCCGATCGTCTCGATCCCCAGCAGCGGCTGCTCCTCGAGGTGACATCGGAGGCGCTCGACGACGCGGGCCTCCCCTCGCGAGCGCTGGATGGCAGCAACACCGGCGTGTTCGTCGGCATGTGGATCAACGACTACGAGGCGAGGATGTTCGCGGAGACGGGTCGGGTCGATTTCCACATGACCACCGGCAGCGGTCGCTACACCGCCTCGGGACGCCTGTCCCACCTCCTAGGGCTACGCGGGCCGAGCATGACCGTGGATACCGCGTGCTCCTCGTCGCTCGTGGCGGTGCATCTCGCGTGTCAGAGCCTCTGGACCGGCGAGAGCGATATCGCGATCGCGGCCGGGGTGAACGTGATCCTGCAGCCGCACATCACCGTGGCGTACTCGCAGGCCCGGATGCTGTCCGCGGACGGACGCTGCAAGTTCGGCGACGCGTCCGCGGACGGATACGTGCGCAGCGAAGGGGTCGGAGTCGTGGTGCTCAAACGACTCTCACGCGCCCGCGCCGACCGCGACACGATCCATGCGGTGATCCTGGGCAGCGCGGTCAACAACGACGGCCACACCGGCGGCTCGCTCGGCACGCCGGGCCGCTCGGGTCAAGAAGATCTTCTGCGCGCCGCCTACCGCCGCGCCGGGATCGCGCCGACCGCGGTGCAGTACGTCGAGGCGCACGGCACGGGAACCCGAGCGGGCGACCCGGTCGAGCTCGCCGCCCTGGGTTCGGTCCTGGGGCGAGGGCGCGGGGGGGCGCAGCCGTGCTTCGTGGGCTCGGTGAAGACGAACATCGGCCACACCGAGGGCGCTGCCGGCATCGCCGGGCTCATCAAGGTGGCGCTGGGCCTCGAGCACCGAGTGATCCCGGCGAGCCTTCATTGTGACGTCCCGACGCCCGAGGTGCCGTGGAGCGATCTGGGAGTCGCCATCGTCCGCGACGCGATGACATGGCCGGAGGAGGGACGTCCGCTCGCGGGCGTCAGCTCGTTCGGCATCGGGGGTACCAACGCCCACGTCGTGCTCGCGGCGGCACCGAGCGACGGGGACGCGGCTCGCGTGGCCCTGCCCCCGGCGGACGCTTCGAGGGAATACGTGCTCCCGCTGTCCGCCCGGAGCCCCGAGGCGCTGCGCGAGCTCACGACCAGTTACCTCGCCCACCTGACAGATCTCGATCGGGAGGACATCCGCGACGTCTGCTTCACGGCGGCCGTTCGGCGCAGCCACCACGACCATCGGCTCGCGGTCGTCGGCTCGGATCGAGAGCAGCTCGTGACGCGGCTCGACGCGCTCCTCCGCGCGGGGTCGGCGTTGAGTATCGTCGCGCCTCGCGGGGCCGCACGCGCCTCTCGGGTCGCCTTCGTGTTCCCGGGCCAGGGCTCGCAGTGGATCGGCATGGGGCTCGGTCTCGCGGCGACGGAGCCGGCATTCGCGCGGGCGCTCGAGGGCTGCGATCGCGCCATCGCCGCCCACGCGGGCTGGTCTCTCCTCGAGGAGCTGCGGGCGGCCGACGGGTCGCGCCTGGATCGGATCGACATCGTCCAGCCAGCCCTCTTCGCGATCCAGGTCGCGCTCGCCGAGCAGTGGCGAGCCTGGGGGATCGAGCCGGTGGCGGTGGTCGGGCACAGCATGGGTGAGGTGGCGGCGGCCCACGTGGCGGGGGCTCTCGACCTGGATGCGGCGGCGCGCGTGATCTGCACGCGCAGCGCGCTGCTCCGCCGCATCAGCGGCCGCGGCGCGATGGCGTTGGTCGAGCTCTCGTCGGACGATCTTCATGAGCGGCTGCGCGGCCGGGAAGACCGACTGTCGATCGCGGTGTGCAACAGCGATCGGTCGACGGTGGTGGCCGGCGAGGTGGGGGCCATGGAGGAGCTGCTCTCTCGGCTCGACCGGGACGGGGTGTTCTGCCGTCCGGTGAAGGTGGACGTGGCCTCGCACAGCCCGCAGGTGGACCCACTGCGCGAGGATCTCCTGCGCGGCCTCGCCGGTCTCACCGCGGCCGAGACGCGGATCCCGATGTGCTCCACCGTCACCGGCGGTCTCATCGAGGGCGCGGAGCTCGGTGCCGGGTACTGGATGCGGAACCTCCGCGAGACGGTCCAGTTCGCGGCGGCGGTCCGGCGGCTTCGGGAGGACGGCTGCGACACGTTCATCGAGATCAGCCCTCATCCCGTCTTGCTGCCCGCGATCGAGCAGGGGCTCGCGACCGGCCGACCCGGCCTGTGCTTGCCTTCGCTCCGACGCGAGGAGCCGGAGCGGGCGACGATGCTCGAGTCGCTCGGCACGCTCTACTCCTCCGGCTACCCGGTGGACTGGGGCCGGCTCTACCCGACGGCCGGCCGCTGCGTCACCTTGCCGGCCTATCCGTGGCAACGCGAGCGTTTCTGGTATCCCATCGCCCCGGCGGGCGGCGCGAACCGCCGCGTGGGTGCGGGCGCTCATCCGATACTCGAGGAGCACATCGTGTCCTCGGCCGACCCGGGGACTCACTTCTGGCAGGGCCGCCTCGACCCCATCCAGACGCCGTGGTTGCTCGAGCACCGCGTGCACGGGGTGGCGGTGCTCCCGGCCAGCGCGATCGTGGAGATGGCCCTCAGCGCGGGGGCCGCTGCCTTCGGTTCCGGGTCGGCAGGCGTGACGGATGTCCGACTGGACACGCCTCTGGCGATTGCCGCCGACGAGACACGGACATTGCAGCTCGTGGTCACCTCCTCCGGATCGGGTGCCGCGACCTTCCGGCTCGCAAGCCGTGAGGCTGGGGCCGGGCCCTCGAGTCGGTGGATCGTACATGCGAGCGGTGGCCTTCGAGACGGCGGAGCGCTCAACTTCACGACCACCACGATGACCCCCGGCGATGGCGCCACGAGCGAGGCGACCGGTCAGGCGCACTACGAGTCGATGAGCCGGCGCGGTCTCGAATATGGAGCCGCCTTCCAGGGTGTCGCCTCGCTCTCGCGGCACGGCGCGGTCGTCGTCACGCGCCTGCGCTCGACCGATGCGGTTGTCGAAGACGCCGGCCGCTACGCGGTGCATCCCTGCCTCCTCGATGCGGCGCTGCAGGGCGTGATCGCGGCGCTCGAGGTTACTCCCGCCACCGCGACGGCCACCTATGTACCGGCTTCGATCGACCGTGTGGTCGTTCACGGCGGCCCGGCCTTCGAGAAAGAGCTTCGCTGCCGGGTGACGGTGCGGAGCATGGGTCCCGACGACGCGCTCGTGGCGGACGTCGTGGTCGACGATTCCGCGGGGCACGTGGTCCTCGAAGCGGACGGGGTGCGCGTCGTGCCGCTGGCCCGACCCGATACCGATCTCGACCGGTGCACGTTCGAGATCCGGTGGCATCGGCAGTCGACCGCGGTGAGCGAGCAAGCCGAGGCGCCGGGACACTGGATCGTCCTGGCCGATCGTGCGGGCGTGGGCGAGCGGCTCGCGCGCCGGCTCACCGAACGTGGCGCGCGTTGCTCGGTGGTGACCCCCGGATCGGGCGATCTCGAAGCACGTCTAGCCGCTACGGGGCCCGTACAGGGAATCGCGTACCTCCAGGGGCTCGACGCCGAGCCTCTGGCCCCCGATGCGCACGAGGCGATCACCGAATCGACGGCGGTACAGGGAATGGCGGCGCTCGTCAAGGCTCTGGCGGTGGACGAGTCGGCGGTGCGGCCACGCATCGTGCTGGTGACGGCCGGACTGCAGGAGATCGCGTCCGCGGCCGGGCGTATCGCCCTCGAACAGGCCCCACTGTGGGGCGCCGGGGCGGTCCTGGCGAGGGAGCATCCCGACCTGCGGCCGCAGCGGATAGACCTGAGCGGTGAGCCGAGCGGCGAAGAGCTCGATGGCCTCGCCCTCGAGTGCGTCCGACCAGACGGCGAGGGGCAGATCGCGCTGCGGGGCCGCGACCGCTACGTGGCGAGGCTCGAGCGCGTCGCCCCCGCATCCGAAGCGGCCGAGGAAGCGCCGTCGGTTCCGGCAGGGTCGACACCGTTCCAGGCCCGGGCCTCCGCGATCGGCACTCTCGACGGCCTGCGGCTCCGGCCGCTCGTGCGACGCCCGCCCGGAGCGGGCGAGATCGAGATCGAGGTGTGCGCCGCCGGCCTCAACTTCCGGGACGTGCTTTCGACGCTCGGCAGTCTGCCTGGATACCCTGACGGAATCGGGCCCATCGGGATGGAATGCGCGGGCCGCGTGGTGGCCGTGGGCCCGGGCGTCGAGAGCCCGAGGGTCGGCGACGAGGTGATCGCGATCGCCTTCGACTGTCTGGGCACCCACGCCATCGCCGACGCGCGGCTGGCGGTGTCGAAGCCGGCTCACCTCGAGGACGCGGTGGCGGCCACCCTGCCGATCGCGTTCCTGACCGCGTCGTACGCGCTCGAGCACCTGGCCCGGATGCAGGCGGGCGACCGCGTGCTGATCCACGCCGCGGCCGGCGGGGTGGGCCTGGCCGCGGTGCAGCTCGCCCGACGGGCCGGCGCCATCGTGTTCGCCACCGCGGGGAGCCCGCGGAAGCACGAGCACCTCCGCGCGCTCGGAGTCGAGCACGTTCTCGACTCGAGGTCGCTGTCCTTCGCGAGAGAGGTCATGGCGCTCACGGGTGGGGCCGGCGTGGACATCGTCCTGAACTCGCTGGCCGGCGAGGCGGTCGCCGCTGGCCTCTCGGCGCTCGCTCCGTACGGACGATTCGTGGAGATCGGCAAGCAGGACATCTACCAGAACGCGCCAATCGGGCTGGGCCCATTCCGGAACAATCTGTCCTTTGCCGCGCTCGATCTCGAGCGCCTGTGCCGGGAGCGACCGAGCGTCGTCGGAGCCTTGCTGGCGCGTCTGATGGAGCGCGTCGCCGTCGGAGAAATCCAGCCTCTTCCGGTGCGCGTGTTCCCGATCGGCGAGGTATCCGATGCCTTCCGCTACATGGCGGAGGCGCGCCATATCGGGAAGATCGCCCTCTCGCTCTCGCAGTCGGCTGCGGCCGTGGCCCCGCTGACTGCGGCCGCGTCGGCGATCCGATCCGACGGGACGTACCTGATTACCGGGGGCCTGGGCGCGCTGGGGCTTGCGATGGCGCGCGCACTGGTTGACGCCGGCGCGCGGCACGTCGCGCTGCTCGGTCGTCGCGCACCCGGCGCCGAGGCGCACCGAATCATCACCGCGCTCGAGCAGGCCGGGACCGACGTGGTGACGATCCAGGCCGACGTCGCGGCGCCCGGACCGATGGCGACCGCCCTCGAGGCCCTGCGTCGTCGGATGCCGCCTCTGCGAGGAGTGATTCACGCTGCGGGCGTGCTCGACGACGCGACGCTCCTCCGGATGGAGCTCGGCCAGATCCGGGCGGTCATGGCACCCAAGGCCGCCGGAGCGTGGGTCCTCCACACGCTGACCGAGTCGGACCCGCTCGACTTCTTCGTCCTGTGCTCGTCGGTTTCCCCCCTCCTGGGCCTGGCCGGCCAGGCGAGCTACGCGGGGGCCAACGCGTTCCTGGATGCGCTGGCGCGGTATCGGCGGAGCCTCGGCCGCCCCGCGATCAGCATCGGCTGGGGCCCGTGGAGTGACATCGGGCTCGCCGCCGCGCGTCGCGATCGCGGGGCGCGCCTCGAAAGGGTAGGACTCGGAAGCCTATCCCCCGAGCAGGGTGTGCAGGCTTTCACCGCGATGCTCGGAAGCGACCGCACCCATCAGGCGATCATGATCTTCGACGCCGAGGCCTGGAGCGTGGCACGTGGCGGAGCGCCCGATCCCTTCCTCGGCGCGCTCGTGCGCCCATCGGCGGCGCGCCCCGACGCGGGCGGCGCCGCACTGCCGGACGTGTTGAGAGCCGCCCCGGGCTCCGCCCGGCTCGGGATGCTCCGGGCGCACCTGACGGCGCGGGTCGCGCGGATTCTGCGCCTGGAGCCGGCACGAGTCGACGCGGAGGCCCCTCTCAAGAGTCTCGGCCTCGATTCACTGATGACGCTCGAGCTACGAAACCGGCTCGAGGCGGACTTCGGGTTGCGCCTGTCGGCCACGCTCGTGTGGAACTACCCGACGGTTGCCGCGCTGGTTGGCCACATCGCCGAGGCGCTCGACCTCGTCGTCGATGCGCCGCGGGTGGAGGCGGCGCCGACGACCGAACGGGTCGACCCGGAGACCGAGGGCCTGTCTCGGGACCAGGTGGGCGCGCTGCTGGACGAGGAGCTGGCGCGGGTGAATCGACTGCTCGGAGGCGGACCGGAGCCGGGTCATGAGTGAGCCGAGCGGCGACCAGCTGCGGCAGGCGCTCGACGCCCTGGCGAAGATGCGCGCCCGTCTCGAAGCGGCGGAGCGCGCGAAAACGGAACCCATCGCCATCGTGGGTATCGGCTGCCGACTCCCGGGCGGCGTCCGCGACGCCGCGTCGTTCTGGGCTCTGCTCGCCAAGGGCGTCGACGCGGTCACCGAGGTGCCGGCCGATCGCTGGGACGCGGCGGCGCTCTACGATCCCGATCCTCGAGCCCGCGGCAAGATGAGCACGCGCTGGGGAGCGTTCCTGGGCGAGATCGATGGCTTCGATGCCGCGTTCTTCGACATCTCGCCGCGCGAGGCCGCCCGCATGGATCCCCAGCAGCGCCTGCTCCTCGAGGTGGCGTGGGATGCGCTCGAGGATGCGGGCCAGAATCCCTCTCGACTGGCCGGAAGCGCGGCGGGGGTCTTCGTCGGGGTCCACAGCCACAGCAACGACTACTGGACGCTCCAGGCCGAGAACCCCGCGGGCCTCGATGCCTACGCGGGCACCGGGACGTCGCATAGCGTGCTCGCCGGACGGCTCGCGTACCTGCTCGATCTCCGCGGGCCGAGCCTTGCTATCGACACCGCCTGCTCGTCGTCCCTCGTGGCGGTCCACCTGGCCGTTCAGGCGCTCCGGACCGGCGAATGTGACGTGGCCCTCGCGGCCGGCGTGAACGTGATCCTGTCACCCGAGTTCACGGTCGCCGCTTCCCGCATGCAGATGCTGGCCGCCGACGGTCGCTGCAAGGCCTTCGACGAGCGCGCCGATGGTTTCGTGCGCGGCGAGGGCTGCGGTGTGGTGGTGCTCAAGCGCCTCGCCGACGCCGTCGCGGCCGGAGATCCGATCCGGGCGGTCGTCCGCGGATCGGCGGTGAACCAGGACGGCCGCACGAACGGGCTGACCGCGCCCAGCGGGCGCTCGCAGGAAGCGCTGATCCGCCGCGCGCTCCATCAGGCCGGTGTCACGCCCGAGGAGCTCGGGTACGTGGAGGCGCATGGGACCGGGACGCCGCTCGGCGATCCCATCGAGATGGAGGCGCTCGGCGCGGTGCTCGGATCGGGCCGCGCCGCGCCGTGCCTCGTCGGGTCGGTCAAGACGAACCTGGGACACCTCGAGGGTGCGGCCGGCATCGCGGGGCTCATCAAGACGGTGCTGGCGCTCCAGCACGGATCGGTGCCGGCGCACCTGCACTTCCGCCGCCTGAACCCCCACATCAGCATGCCGCCGACCCTCGCCATTCCGACGTCACTCGGCCCGTGGCCGGCCGGGCGTGGCCGGCGCTGTGCGGGCGTGAGCTCGTTCGGCTGGTCGGGCACGAACGCGCACGTGGTGCTGGAGGCAGCGCCGCCCGTGGTCGATGCACCGCCTGCCGCAGCCCGGGACGCGGTCCTGCTGCCGCTCTCTGCACGGAGCGCGCCGGCGCTCGCCGCGCTCGCGCGGTCGTATTCCGGGGCGCTGGCGGGTGCGGATCGGCTCGAAGACCTCGTCTACACCGCGGCCGTGCGGCGGGCGCATCACGAGCACCGGCTGGCAGTCGTCGGCCGCTCGGCGGACGGGCTGCGGGAAGCGCTGACCGAGTACCTCGCGCGGGGATCACATCCGGCGGTGATCGCCGGGCGGAACCGGAAGGCGTCGGCGCCGCTCGCCTTCGTCTTCCCGGGCCAGGGCTCCCAGTGGCCGGGGATGGGGCGCCGCCTGCTCGTCCAGGAGATGGTCTTCCGCGAGAGTCTCGAGCGGTGTGACGAGGCGATCCGGCGAGAGGCCGGCTGGAGCGTGGTCGAGCGGCTGACCGTGGTCGATCGCGAGCTCGACGGTATCGACGAGGTGCAGCCGGCGCTCTTCGCGGTGAGCGTCGCGCTGGCCGCCCTCTGGCAGTCGTGGGGGATTCAGCCGGGTGCGGTCGTCGGGCACAGCCTGGGGGAGATCGCCGCCGCGCACGTCGCGGGCGCGCTCGATCTCCCGGACGCGGCCCGGGTGATCTGCCGTCGGAGCCACTTGCTCCGCCGGCTGAGCAGTCGCGGGGCGATGGCCGCGGTCGACCTCCCGCTCGAGGAAGCACGCGCCGCCCTTCAAGGCTTCGAGGACCGCCTCGCAGTCGCGGTCAGCAACGGGCCGCGCTCGACCGTGATCTCGGGCGACCCGGTTGCGCTCGAGACGGTGCTCGTCCGGCTCCGGGAGCGCAACGTCTTCGCCCGGCTGGTCAAGGTGGACGTCGCTTCCCACAGCCCGCAGGTCGACGAGATCACCCCCGATCTGCTACGGGACCTCGCCGGGATCCGGCCGCGGACTGGAACCGTGCCGATCTACTCGACCGTCACCGGCCGCTTGATCGATGGCGCGACCCTCGACGCCGCCTACTGGACGCGCAACGTCCGGCAGCCGGTGCTCTTCGGCCCCACGATGGAGCAGGCGATGGAGGCCGGCTTCACCACTGTCCTCGAAGTCAGCCCGCACCCGATCCTGGTCACCGCGGTGGAAGGCACCGCCCAGCACGTCGGCCGGCCAGCGGTGGTGCTGTCGTCCCTGCGTCGCGATCACGACGAGATGACCGAGCTGCTCACCTCGCTCGGACGGCTCCACTGTCAGGGCTCGCCGGTGAATTGGTCCGCGCTCCAGACCTCCGGAGCACGCGCGGTGTCCCTGCCGAACTATCCGTGGCAGCATCGACGGTTCTGGATCGAGGCCGCGGCCGACCGGCCCGCTCTCGAGCGGACGGCGCGGGGTAGCCGCCGGCCGAGCCCGGACTGGCTCTGGCGTCTCGCGTGGCGACCCGAACCGCGCCCGGCGGATTCGGTGCCGCAGGTCGGGCGCTGGCTGCTGCTCGCGGACCGGAGTCCGGTCTCCCGCGCGCTGCGAGTCGAGCTCGAGAAGCGCGGGAACCGGGTCGTCGCAGTTCACGCGGGCCCCCGTTACACGATGTCGCCGGATGGCGAGTTCACGGTCGATCCGGAGCGGCCCGACGATTTCCGACGTCTGCTCGAGGAGACGGGCGAGCCGGGTGAAGCGTGGGCGGGCACCGTGCACCTCTGGGGGCTCGATGCGGGAGCATCCGGGGGCCACGATGGTGGGCCCGCGACCAATGCGAATCGCGCCTGCATCGGCGGGCTCCATTTGGTCCAGGCACTCGGCGCGTCGAGCCAGTCGACCGGCGGCCGGCTGTGGATCGTCACGCAAGGGGCCCAGGCGCTTGGCGCCCCGCGCGCATTGACTCTTGCGCAGGCACCGCTCTGGGGCCTGGGCCCCGTCGTGGGGGTCGAGCATCCAGCCCTGTGGGGTGGCCTCGTCGACATGGATTCGGCGGTCGGTCCGGACGCCATTGGCTCGCTCGCCGACGAGATCTCCAGCCGTGCCCTCGGCGAACGTGTCGCCTTCCGTGACGGATGCCGGTACGTCGCCCGGCTCGAGCATGCCGAGGTGGCCGAAGCCGCGGATCCGCTGCGCCTCCGGCCAGATCGGGCCTACGTGGTCACGGGCGGCCTGGGAGGGATCGGGAGGCGGCTCGCGCAATGGCTGGTCGCTCGAGGCGCGCGACATCTCGTCCTGCTCGGCCGCCATGCCTCCGCTGACACGGCCGCCGACCTCGTCCAGGTACTCGAGGCAGCGGGGGCGCGGGTCATGGTGGATCGGGCCGACGTCGCCAACGGTGACGACCTCGCGGCCCTGCTCGATCGGATCCCGCGAACCCTGGCGCCGGTCGGCGGCATCCTTCACGCAGCCGGTGTCCTCGATGACGGGATCATCGGTCGACAGGACGCCGCACGCTTCGCCGCGGTGATGGCCCCGAAAGTGGCGGGCGCGTGGAACCTGCACGAGCTGACGCGCGAGCTCGGGCTCGAGTGCTTCGTCATGTTCTCCTCGGCGGCGGCCATTCTCGGTACGCCGGGACAGGCCGCGTACGCGAGCGGGAACGCCTTCCTCGACGGGCTCGCCCACCATCGGCGCGCCGCCGGGCTACCCGCTCTCGTCGTCGACTGGGGCCGCTGGGGCGAGGTGGGCCTGGCGGCGGAAGGCGAGCGGGCACGCAACATGACCGCGCTCGGCTTCGGGGCGATGACGCCGAGTACGGCGCTGGACGCGCTGGGGCACGCCATGGCCGGGACGGCCTCCCAGCTAGCGATCATGGCCTTCGATCCCGAGGCGTACCGACGGAGCTTGCCGGGCCGCGCGCTGCCGGTCCTTCCGGCCCGGACCGTCGCGCCGGATGCGGGCGATGTCGAATCCGGGGGGTCCGTCCTACTCGACACCCTGCGCCGCGTGCCGGCGGCGACGCGGGGCGCGCTCCTGCTCGAGCACGTGCAAGCGCAGGTCGCCGCGGTGCTCCGGCTCGACGACCCGGAGGCTCTCGACGAGGCGCGGGGCTTTTTCACCCTCGGCATGGATTCGTTGATGGCGGTCGAGCTGAAGAACCGGCTGCAAGGCACGCTGGGGCTTCCGCTGCCGTCCACGGTGGTGTTCGATCGGCCGTCGATCGCCCTGCTCGTGCAGTTCCTGGAGCGTGAGGTCCTGGGCTCGCCTCCCGGCGGCCCGGTCGACGCCATCCGGGTGCCGCGCGAGGTCATCGTTGACGGCGAGGAGATTCGCCGCCTGCCTCGTCACGAGATCGAGGCTCTGCTGGCGGACGAGCTCAAGCAGCTCAAGGGACTCGGAGACGCGCGATGAGCCAGGGCGACGCGGATCAGCTCGCCGAGGCCCTGCTGGCCCTGCGTACGATGCGTGCGCGCATCGACGCGCTCGAGCGAGCCAAGCCCGAGCCGATCGCCATCGTAGGCATCGGCTGTCGCTTCCCCGGCGGGGCCTCCGATCCGGAGCGGTTCTGGCAGCTGTTGCGGAGCGGAACCGACGCGATCACGCCCGTTCCGGCCGATCGCTGGAGCGCCGAGCGGTTTTCCGGCTCCGATCCCGAGGCGGGCGGGATGATCCCGGCTCCCTGCGGAGGCTTTCTCGGAGACGTTCGCTCCTTCGACCCCCACTTCTTCGGGATCACCCCGCGCGAGGCGCTCGCGATGGACCCTCAGCAGCGGCTCGTGCTGGAGGTCGCCTGGGAGGCGCTCGAGGACGCGGGCGCGGTACCCGGTCAGTTGGCGGGGACGCCGACCGGGGTGTTCGTCGGAATCGGGCTCAACGACTACGGCCGCCTGCAGGTAACGGAGCAAGAGCAGGATCCACGTCGCATCGACACCTACTCGATTTCGGGCAACGCGCTCTGCATCACCGCGAACCGCCTCTCGTATCTCCTGGACCTGCGCGGCCCCAGCATGGCCATCGACACCGCGTGCTCTTCGTCACTGGTCGCGATTCACATGGCCTGCCAGAGCCTGCGGACGGGGGAGAGCACGCTGGCCATCGCGGGCGGGGTGAACGTGATGCTGTCGCCGGCGAACAGTATCGGAGTCGCCCGCTTCCTCTCGCCGGATGGACGCTGCAAGGCCTTCGACGCGCGAGCGAATGGGTACGTCCGGGGCGAGGGCGCCGGGCTCGTGGTTCTCAAGCCTCTGTCGCGAGCCCAGGCCGACGGGGACCGGATCTACGCCGTGATCCGTGGGAGCGCGATCAACCAGGACGGGTTCAGCAGCGGCCTCACGGTGCCGAACGGCACCGCCCAGGAGGCGCTCGTCCGCCGCGCGCTCGAGAGCGCGGGAGTGGCCCCCGCGGACATCCAGTACGTGGAAGCCCACGGGACCGGCACCGCGCTAGGTGACCCCATCGAGGTCAACGCGCTGAGCGCGGTACTGTCCGCCGGGCGTCCCGCAGACCGGATCTGCGCGATCGGCTCGGTCAAGACCAACGTCGGGCACCTCGAGGCCGCGGCCGGGGTGGCCGGGCTGATCAAGGTCGCGCTCAGCCTGGAGCACCGGGAGATCCCGCCGAGCCTGCACTTCGAGAGCCCGAATCCGCACATTCCCTTCGATCGGATCCCGCTCCGCGTGGCCCGTGCCCTCTCGCCATGGCCCGAGGTCGGGGGGCGGCCGCTCGCCGGAGTCAGCTCGTTCGGATTCGGCGGGACCAACGCGCACGTGGTCCTCGAAGCGGCGCCGGTCGCGGCGGAGCCGACTGACCCCGCCTTGCCGGATCGGGCCCAGGTGCTCCTGCTTTCTGCGAAGAGTCGATCGTCCCTCGAGTCCCTCGCGCGCGAATGGGATGCCTTCCTGGCGAGCGGCGTGCGTGATCTGGCGGCGGCGTGCTCCACCGCGAGCGTTCGCCGGACCCACCACCCGCACCGGATCGCGCTGGTGGGACGCTCCGCGGCCGAGCTCCGCGAGCGGCTCCAGCGTGTCCTTGCCGGCGAGACCGTCACCGGGGCCGCTACGGGTGAGCTCGTGCGCAAGCGGCCCCGGCTCGCGTTCGTGTTCTCCGGCCAGGGTCCCCAGTGGTGGGGAATGGGCCGCCAGCTGCTCGCTACCGAGCCCGTGTTCCGCCAGGTCGTCACGGAATGCGACCGACGGCTGAGCGAGCTCGGAGGCTTCTCCCTGCTGGCGGAGCTGGGCGCGGGCGAGGCGGTCTCGCGTCTCGACCGTACCGACATCGCGCAGCCGGCGATCCTCGCGCTCCAGGCCGGTCTCGTGGCGCTGTGGCGTGCGTGGGGCGTGACTCCGCACGCGGTGGTCGGGCACAGCGTGGGCGAGATCGCGGCGGCGCACGCGGCGGGCGCGCTCACGCTCGATCAGGCGGTCGAGATCGCGTTCCACCGCGGCCGCCTGATGCACGAGGCGGCGGGCCGCGGGCGCATGGCCGCGGTCGAGGTGAGTCCGGAGCGTGCCGCCGAAGCATTGCGCGCGTACGAGCAGCGCCTGGCCGTCGCGGCGGTCAACGGTCCCGAGTCGGTGGTCCTCTCCGGCGAGCCGGAGGCCCTGGCCAGCGTGGTGGCCGCATTCGAGGCGCAAGGGGTGACGTGCCGGATGCTCCCGGTGGACTACGCGTTTCACAGCCCGCAGATGGCCGGAGCAGCGCGAGGTCTCGCGGAGCGTCTGCGCGATCTGGCTCCCGCGGCGGTGAACGTGCCCCTGGCCTCGACGGTGACCGGGCGTGGCATCGATCCCTCGACCATGGATGCGCGGTACTGGGCTCGCAACGTGGAGTCGGCGGTGCAGTTCCGGGCGGCGGTGGATACCCTCATCGAGCAGGAGATCACGCTCTTCGTCGAGATCGGCCCGCATCCGGTGCTGGGAGCCGCCATCGCGCAGTGCCTGGAGCGGCACGGCCGCGAAGGTCTGACCATCGCGTCGCTCCGGCGTGGCCAGGACGAGCGCGCGGTGATGCTCGCCGCCCTCGGGGTGCTCCACACCAAGGGCTTGCCGGTGGACTGGACGGCGGTTCAGGGGCCTCGGCTTCGGCCCGTCCGCGTGCCGGGCTATCAGTGGGACCGCAGGCCGTACTGGATCCTGGACGAGGCTGCCCGTCATTCGACACCGGCGGTCCACCCGATGCCGGCGGCGCATCGGCATCCACTCCTCGGAGACCCACTGCGCTCTCCGGTCGGCACGGTCTTCCCCTCGATGCTCGACACCGTGACGATCGCCCTCCTCGGTGATCACCGCGTTCTCGACACCGCGATCCTCCCCGCGGCCGCGTGTCTCGAGATGGCGCTTTCGGCCGCCCGACGCGTCACCGGGCAGTCTCGGCCCCATCTCGTGGACGTCTCGATCCTCCATCCGCTGGTCGTGCCGGATGCTGGTGCGCGTGCGGTGCAGCTGGTGCTCGAGCCGGCAGGGGCCGACGCGCTCGCGTTCCGTCTGTTCAGTGGCTCGGCAGAGGCGGCCCAGGCGACGAACGATTGGACCCTGCACGCGACGGGCACGGTGGCTGCGGCTCGGTCGGTCGACGCGTCGAGGACCGAGCCGCTCGCGGCGATCCTGGCGCGCTGTGGCGAGGTCCAGACCGGGGACCGCCAGTACGAGCGCCTCCACGCGGTGGGGATTCACTTCGGGCCTCGCTTCCGCCGCATCGCGGAGATCCGGCGTGGCCACGACGAGGCGGTGGGCCTGGTCCGCGCGGTCGACAATCCCGGCGAGGTGGGGGCGGAGTGGACGGTGGACCCGACGGTGCTCGACGGTTGTCTCCAGGTGCTCGGCGCGGCGCTCCCCACCGGGGTGGACGCGGCGTTCTTGCCGGTGCGGTTCGAGCGGCTCGTGCTTCACCGCGGGCTTGGTGGTTCGACCCTCTGGAGTCACGCCCGGTTGCGTCCCTCTGTCGGCGCGACCGTGGAGACCCGGGTGGGAGACGTGGCGGTCTTCGACGAGTCGGGAACGCTGGTCCTCGAGGTCTCTGGCGTGACCGTGAAGCGCGCCTCCGTCGAGGCCCTGGCCGCCATCGGGGTAGCAGCCGGTGGGGACTGGCTCCACACGGTGCAGTGGCGGGTCCAGCCGCTGGTGTCCTCGCAGGGCGTGGCAGGCGGCCACTGGCTCCTGATCGGCGCCGCGCCGGGGATCGGCGAGCGACTGGCCGCCGAGCTGCGCGCGCGCGGCGACACCGTGACGCTCGCCGGAACGTATCGCCCGGCCCCCGCGGGCGACCGATGGCGGGGAGTCGTCCATCTGGACGGAGTCGCGGAGCCTCGAAGCGGAGTCGACCGCATCGCGCCGTACCTGACGGCGACAGAATATTGCGCGAGCCTGCTCGAGGTGGCGCAGGCGATCGGTCGGGACGCCTCCGCATCCGAGCGCCTGGTCGTGGTCACCCGTGGCGCGCAGCCGGTGGACGGCGGGGTGAGCGCCGTGGCCGCGGCCTCTCTCTGGGGCCTGGCCGCGGTGATCGCCTCCGAGCAGGATGGGCTGCGTTGCGCGAGCCTCGACCTCGACCCGCTCCGGGATCCCCGGGAGATCGAGTGCCTGTGCGACGAGATCCTCGCGGTATCGAGCGAGCAGCGGGTAGGCTGGCGCGGCGGCGAGCGTTACGTGGCGCGGCTCCTCCCGGCCCCGGTGCCGTCGGGCCGGTCCGGGGCGGGCGACGGTCTGGTGCGGCTCGAGATCACCGAGCGCGGCGTGCTCGACAACCTGGTCTGCCGTCCATCGAGCCGGCGCGTGCCCGGCCCAGGAGAGGTCGAGATCCGGGTGGAGTGCAGCGGGCTCAACTTCCGCGACGTGTTGAATGCGCTGGGCACTCTGCCGGGGCTGACCGCGGATCTCGGAAGCGAGTGCGCGGGCACCGTCGCCGCGGTAGGCCCGGACGTCGATGGGCTCGCGGTGGGCGATCCGGTCCTGGCGATCACGCTGGACGGCGCGTTCCGGAGCTACGTGACGGTGCCGGCCGCATTCGTGGTCCGGCGGCCGGAAGGCCTGGGGCCCGAGGACGCCGCCACGCTGCCGATCGCCTTCTTGACCGCCCAGTACGCGCTCGTCCACCTGGCGGGGCTGCGGGCGGGCGAGCGGGTGCTCATCCACGCGGCGGCGGGCGGAGTCGGTCTGGCCGCGGTGCAGATCGCGCAGCGCGTCGGCGCCCAGGTCTTCGCCACCGCGGGAAGTCCCGCGAAGCGCAAGCTTCTCTCCGACCTGGGTGTGTCGCACGTCATGGACTCGCGCTCGCTCGATTTCAGCGATGAGGTGCTGGCCCGAACCGACGGCCGCGGAGCGGACGTGGTGCTGAATTCTCTCGCGGGCGACTTCATCCCGGCGAGCGTGCGCACGCTGGCGCCCGACGGTCGCTTCATCGAGATCGGCAAGACCGGAACCTGGAGCGGGGAGGAGATCGCGGAGGTCCGGAAGGACGTGCGGTACGCCCGGCTGGACCTCGGCACGGTGTGCGCGGAAGCGCCGGCCACCATCCGAGCGATGCTCCAGGGGCTGGTCGACGATGTCGCGATGGGGGTGTTCCGCCCGCTTCCGCG
>Ga0068853_100000574_pt1 | contig 25106 bp, 26 predicted proteins | sample KBSCornC32_FD_65655 | JGI IMG/M metagenome (GOLD analysis project Ga0068853, IMG submission 65655) | Corn rhizosphere microbial communities from Kellogg Biological Station, Michigan, USA - KBS Corn C3-2 | ecosystem: Host-associated > Plants > Roots > Rhizosphere > Soil ... | reverse complement strand
GACCCGACCGGCCACCGCAGCGCGCGCTCGGCCGGTGGCAGCGGAAGGAGCTGCGAGAACACCAGGGCCGCGCCGGCGACGAAGGTGGCCGCCACGGCCAGCGCGGCGATCACCGCCGACAGCCGCCCCGGCGCGGTCGACGTCGAAGAGCCTGAGGTGCGCCCGGCCGCTCGCAGGGCCAGCGCGCCGCAGATGAGCGCGCCCACCAGCGGAAGCACGAGCAGCAGCCACAGCGGCGCTTCGGTCCCTCGCGGGGTCAGGTGGGTGCTGAAGTACGTGAAGCCGCGCAAGTCAGTCTCTCAGCGTCTCGAGGCGGGTGACGTCGATGGCGCGGAAGCTGCGATAGACCGACAAGACGATGGCGAGCGCGACGGCCGCCTCGGCGGCCGCCAGCACCACCACGAAGACCGCGAACACCTGGCCGGTGATCGCGCCGTGACCGTAGTGAGCGAACGCCACGAAGTTGAGGGCCGCCGCGTTCAGGATCAGCTCGATTCCCATCAGGACGGCAACGGCGTTGCGACGGGTCGCGACCGTCGTCAGCCCAAGCGTGAACAGGACCGCGGAGAGCACCACGAAGTGACGGAGCCCGATCGCCGCCAAGCTCACGACGTGGCGCTCCTCGACGGCGCGAGCTCGGCGGCTGGCTCGGACGCCGCGCCGGAAACGCCGGCTGCGGTCGCCGCTGCCACGCCGGCGTCCCGGACCGCGCGCCGCGCGACCACCATGGCGCCGACCAGCGCCATGAGCAGGACGATCGATACCAGCTCGAAAGGCAGCAGGTATTCGCGCAAGAAGGCGTCGCCGATGCGCGCCGTCGTCGGCGCCGCGACGGCCTCCGTCTGCCGCCACGCCGCCCGCGTCGCCGCGACCACCAGAAACGTGCCGACCAGGCCGACGATGGGCAGCGCCGTGCCGTATCCGAGCGCCCGATTCGAGACCCGCACGTCCCCGATCCGGCTGGTCAGCAGCACCGCGAACAGCAGCAGGACCGCGATCCCCCCCACATAGATGAGGATCTGCGTGACCCCCACGAAGTCGGCGCCCATGAAGAAGTACAACCCCGCGGTACCCGTCAGGGCCCCCAGCAACAGGAAGGCGGCGCGCAGGATGTTGCGCGAGAACGCGACGCCCGCCGCGCCGCCTACGGTCAGCGCCGCCAGGCCATAAAAAACCAGCGTCTCGAGCCCCGGCATCGGCGACGCGTTTTACACTCAAAGCGCTCCGATTCCCACCAGGGGCGTCCCGAAGGGCGGCGATCCGGCGCGGGCGCGGGTTCCCATGCTAAAAGGACCCGCCGGTCGGCTCAGGCCGGCGACAAACGCACCGCGAGAGAGGCCGAAATTGGCGACGAAATTGCCGACGACGTTGGCGACCCCCGCATACACCTTGCGCGAAGTCCGGACGATCCACGATCTGCCGCTGCCCGAGCTGATGTACCGGGCCCAGACCGTCCATCGTCAGCACCACGAGCCGGGCGAGGTCCAGCTGTGCACGCTGCTGTCGGTGAAGACGGGCGGCTGTCCCGAGGACTGCGCCTACTGTCCGCAGTCCTCGAAGCACGACACGGGCCTGGACAGCGAGCGGATGTTGAAGGCCCCCGACGTCCTGGCCGCCGCCGGCCGGGCCAAGGCCGCCGGCGCCACGCGGTTCTGCATGGGCGCGGCCTGGCGCGAGGTCAAGGATGGCCCCGCCTTCGACGAGGTGCTGGAGATGGTGCGCGGCGTGCGGGCGCTGGACCTGGAGGCGTGCTGCACGCTGGGCATGCTGACCGAGTCCCAGGCGGCGCGCCTGGCGGAAGCGGGGCTGACGGCCTACAACCACAACCTCGACACGTCGAAGACGTTCTACGGACAGATCATCAGCACGCGCACCTACGAGGACCGGCTCCAGACCCTGTCGCGCGTGCGCAAGGCGGGCATCACGGTGTGCTCGGGCGGAATCATCGGAATGGGCGAGTCGCTCGACGACCGCGCCGGCATGTTGATGACGCTGGCGAACCTGGATCCCCAGCCGGAGAGCGTGCCGATCAACGCGCTGGTGGCCACGGAGGGGACGCCGCTCGGTGATCGCCCGCCGGTGGAGCCGATCGAGATGGTGCGCATGATCGCCACGGCGCGCATCCTGATGCCGAAGACCAAGGTGCGCCTGTCGGCCGGGCGGCTGCAGCTCTCGCGCGAGGCCCAGATGCTGTGCTTCCTGGCAGGCGCGAACTCGATCTTCTACGGCGAGAAGCTGCTCACGACCGGCAACCCGGACGTCGAGACCGATCGCGCGCTGCTCCGCGACGCGGGCTTCAAGCCCACGCTCGGCACCGTCGAGCTCGGCGGCGAATAGCGCGCGGCCGGCCGACGGGCTTGCGGGCGCACGGAGAAGGTCGCCCGAGGACTCCGCTCCGGTCACGCAGCTCCGCGAGGGGCGGGTGGAGGAGGTATGTGTCCCCCCTCCTTCCGCCCCCGCGGAGCTGAGCGACCGGAGCGAAGCCTTCGGGCGACCTACGTCCGGGTGGATGGACTCGGGGCGGCGTCCCACTGCCGGCGGACTTCGTAGGCGGCCAGGGCGACGGAGGTGGAGAGGTTCAGGGAGCGGAGCTCCGGGTCGCGCATGGGGATCGACACGGTGGTGTCGGCGTGGCGGTCGAGGAGCTCCTGGGGCAGGCCGACGCTCTCGCGGCCGAAGACCAGAACCACCGGATCGGGGTAGGCGATTGCGGTGTAGGGGCGCGACCCACGGGACGAGAAGAAGAAGGCCTGGCCCAGCCGCGGGAGCTCCTCCGCCAGCGCCGCCGAGCTCGGCCACACCCGCAGGCGGACCCTCGGCCAATAGTCCAGCCCCGCGCGCCGCAAGTGCCGGTCGTCCAGCGAGAAGCCGAGCGGCTCGACCAGGTGCAGCTCCGCGTCGACCGCCAGGCACGTGCGCCCCGCGTTGCCCGTGTTCCAGTGGATCTCCGGCTCCACCAGGACGACATGTAACCCTGCCATCGGGCCCGTTCTAGTCTGTATGGAAACTCCCCTCAATGGGCGGCGCGGTTCGGTCGATGACAGGGGTTCGTGGTGGGGGAGCTGCAAACGATCAAACCGGAGCGATTCGGGCGGTACATCCTGCTCGATCGGATCGGCGTGGGCGGCATGGCCGAGGTGTTCCGCGCCGTCATGCCGGGTCCGGAAGGATTCAAGCGCACGTTCGTCGTGAAGCGCATCCTGACCCAGCTCTGCCAGAGCCAGACCTTCGTCGAGATGTTCGTGCGTGAGGCGCGCATCGGCGCCCTCCTCAATCACCCGAACATCGCTCAGGTCTTCGACTTCGGAAGCGTCGACGGCGAGTACTTCCTGGCGATGGAGTACATCCGCGGCGCGGACATCCTGGCGATGATGCGCCGGCTGCGCGAGATGAAGCAGCGGCTCCCGATCCCGATCGCCGTCTTCGTCGCTCATCAGGTCGCGAGCGGCCTGGCCTACGCACACGGGCTCCGGAACGCAGACGACGAGCCCATGAACCTCATCCACCGCGACGTCACGCCATCGAACGTCATGTGCCTGCGGACCGGCGGCGTGAAGCTGCTCGACTTCGGCATCGCCAAGACCGTCGACGCGTCGGGTGTCGAGTCGACCGAGAAGGGGGAGTTCCGCGGCAAGCTGGCGTACATGGCGCCCGAGCGCGTGCGGGACGAGCCGTTCGACGCGCGCTCGGACATCTACTCGCTGGGCGTCGTGCTGTGGGAGCTGCTCACCGGCCGGCGTCTCTTCCGGGGTGCCACCGACGTCGAGACCTTCAAGAACGTGCTCGAGAAGGAGGTTCCTCCGCCCTCGACCCTGCGTCCCGAGGTGCCGGCCAGCCTCGACGCCGTCGTCGCCCGAGCGTTGGTCCGCGACCCTGACCAGCGGCTCGCCTCCGCCCAGGCCATGCTCGACGAGCTCGAGCCGATCCTGGTCGAGACCAAGTACCAGTCGCGCATGATCTCCGACCTGCTGCGCGAGCTCTACGGCACGGGCGTGCACTCGAGCCGGATCGCGCTCGCGTGCGTGACCCCCGAGCTGATGGCCAGCATGACCGAGCCGCCGTCCGCGCGGGGCCAGGCTCGAACCGATTCGCTTGGACCGGGAGAGGCCTCCGCCCTCACCGCCACCACGTCGTCGCTGGCCTTCGCGCCGACGGCGGCCCCCGAGCCACGGCCCCAGCGGCTGCGCCTCGGTTGGACCGCAGCCGTCGTCAGCGCCGCGCTCGCGGCGACGATTGCGCTCATCGCGACGCGCGGGGGAGACGGTGCCTCCCGGGCGGCAACGGTGACCCTGGTGCCGACCACCACCGTGCCGGTCGTCATCGGCGGGTCGACCAAGAGGACCCCGGAGCCGACCCCAGCCGTGGTCGAAACGACCCCGGTCCCGAACGAGGCGGCTCCGGACCCGAGCGCCGTCGCGCCGGAGGAGGCGACGACTGACGCCCCCGCCGTGCGTCCCGAGCCGTCCAGGCGGGCCGCTCGGGCACGCCCCGCGGTCGCCGCCTCGCGCGCCGCCACGGCGCGATCGCCGGCGACCGACAACGTCATCGCCAGCGGTCGGTCGATCGATCCGTTCGCGGAAGCCGCGCAGCGGGGGCGGCCGGCAGCGAAGGCAACGCGGCCATGACGCCGACCGCGCGTCGGTGGCGACACCGGAAGCGCGGGGCGCGGGCCCTCACCTCGGCCATCGCGATCGTCTCGTCGGTGATCGCGGTCCTGACCGGCACGTCCGCGAGCGCGACGCCTCCGCCACCGCCCGCGGAGGCCCTCGCGAGCGCGCCGGCCGAGGCCACCGATCCGGACGCCCGGCGCGAGGCCCGCCGCTCGTACGAGATCGCGGAGACTCACTTCAAGGCGGGCAACTTCCGCCAGGCGCTCGCGGAATACAAGGCGGGCTATGACGCCGCCCACCTGCCTGGTTTCCTGATCAACATCGCGCAGTGCCAGCGGCGGCTCGGCGATCTGGCGGGAGCGCTCACGACCTACCGCAAGTTCGTGCTGGTCGCTCCGGATTCGCCTTTCGTTCCCCAGGTTCGGGGGATGATCCAGGAGCTGGAGAAGCTGGGCCCCGAGGTCACCGAAGGTGGCCGGACGCCAGCGCCGGCGGCACCCTTGCCCCCGGCGGCGCCCCCGGCGGCACCACCGACGGCGCTGGTCGGAAAGTCCGAAGCCCCGGCGGCCGAGCCGCCCTCGAAGAAGACGTGGTGGGTGGTGGGCGGCGTCGCTGCCGCGGCTGTCATCGGCGGAACCGTCGCCGTCCTGGCCGCGCGCTCCGGAGACTCGACGACGATCGTTCACGACGGGACGCTCGGAACCTTGCGGCGTTGACGCAGTGGAGGTGAGGAGATGAGGGGAATGCCGGCGCCGCTCCGACGACTGACGATCGACTCCCGCGTCGCCGCCGTGGCGGCGACCGCCCTCGTGATCTCTTCGAACGGCGGCTGCGGACGAGGAGGCGGTGGCGGTGCCCTTCCCGAGCCCGGCGCTGCGCTGGTGAAGGTGACGGCCGACGAGGCTGCCATCGCGGCCGCACCGGACGAGTTGCGCGTGTGGGCCTACGACGATCACGGCCGGCTGTGGGACGGGGTCAGGGTGCCCGAGAACGGCGTCCTCGCGACCCGCGGACCCGGCAACTACGGGACTCTGCTGATCCAGCCCGGCGTCATCGACGGGGCGCTGCGCGTCCACATCCGGAGCCTGGCAGCAGGTGTGCGGGTCGCTGACGGTGCCGTGTCGGTGGGAGCGTCCGAGCGAGGCAAGGCCACGGTCGAATTGCGGCTGACGACGTCGCCGATGACGGACGACGATGGCGACGACGTTCCCGACGCCATCGACGATTGCCCGCGCGTCGCGAATCCGAGCCAGGACGGCTGTGCCGTGGTTCCGGAGGCGCCCAGCGACGGCGCGGTGCTGGATGCCTCCGACGCCGGCGCCGACCTCCGATCGGTCGAGACCGGTGGGATGTCCGACGGAGGTGGTGGCTCACCCGACGCCGACGGCCCGGAGGCGGGCGAAAAGGACGGCGGTGGCGGGTCCGGCGGAGGAGGAGGCGGCGCCTCCGGCGGTGCCGGCCACTCCGGTGGCGGCGCCTCCGGCGGTGGCGGCGCCTCCGGCGGCGGTGGCCGCTCCGGCGGCGGCGCCTCCGGCGGTGGCGGCGCACCCGGCGGCGCCCCGCAGCCGAACGGCGCGCCCTGCGCATCGAACGGCCAGTGCACCTCGGGGGCGTGCGCCGACGGGGTGTGCTGCAACACGGCTTGCAGCGGCGCCTGTCAGAGCTGCTCGACCGGCGCGTGCCTCACCGTCAAGCGCGCCGACGACATCCCCCAGTGCACGGGGACCAAGACCTGCAACTCCAAAGGGGACTGCGTCGGCAAATAGGCCGCGCCGGAGGGCGCCGCGCTCTATTGAGCCCACAGCTCCATTCGCGCCCGGCCGCCTCCCGGCAGATTGCCATATCGGAACTCGACGGAGCGGATCAAGCGCGCGTCCCCCGGCAGGTCGATCACGCGCGACCGGGTCTGGGGCCCGAAGACGTGGCGGGTGTTCGGTTCGAAGCGCGTGCCGTTGCCGAAGGTGACGATCACGTCGTGGAGCTCGAGGGCGCTGTTCTCGACCACCAGCATGATTCGCCGGTAGCGGCCCTCGCGCGCGCCCACCTCGATCACGTCACGATCGCGAGCGCCCTCGACGGAGCGTTCGCCGAGCATGACCCAATCGGCGCGGCGAACCGCGGCGGGCTCGCCGCGAACCTCGCGGCGCTCGGGAGCGTGATGGGCGCAGCCGCCGGTGGCCGCGATCAGCAGGAACAGCAAGGGCCAGTTCGTTCGCATGATGGTCCGCCTTTCGGGTGATCTTCGCCGTTTCGTCAATACCAGAACAGCTAAGTCGTCCTGGCGCGGACGCAAGCTCCACGACGGCGTCTGGGGCGGCGGCGCGGCGACGCCCGAGCGCGTGCGGTATCGTGCCCCGCCCGATGGCACGACTCGACGAGCTGCTGGCCCGCAACCTGGGAATCTCCAAGTCCGCCGTGGCGCGCCTGCTGGACCAGGGCCGGGTGTGTCGCGAAGGAGGTGAGCCCATCGAAGATCGCCGCGCCAACATTGCTCCGGTCGCCACCGGAGCGGAGGCCCCCGTCGTCCTGGTCGACGGCGATCGTGTGCCCCTGTTCGACTCCGCGCTGATCTTGCAGCACAAGCCGGCCGGGGTGATCACCGCGCTGCGCGACGCACGCCATCCCACGGCGTTCTCCCTCCTCGAGGGGGCACCGCTCGCGGCGCTGCTGCGGCCGGTGGGGCGCCTCGATCTGGATACGACCGGGCTGCTGCTGTGGACGACCGACGGCGCGCTGATCCAGCGCCTCACGCATCCCAAGCGGCGTGTCCCACGAACCTACCAGGCGGCGCTGGCAGGCCCGTTCGCGGCGCCGCCGACCGCCGGGCTCACCCTGGAGGACGGGCACCGTCCCGAGATCGAGGATCTCGGCGAGCTGTCGCGCGCAGCGGCGCACCCGGGTCTGGCCGTTCCCGACGCGACGGCCACGCTGGCGACGATCACGATCATCGGCGGCGCCTACCACGAGGTCCGCCGGATCTTCGCCGCGCTCGGCAGCCACGTCCTCGGGTTGTGCCGGGTCCGGTTCGGTCCGTTCGAGCTGCCGCGCGACCTGCCGGCCGGCACCTGGCGGCCCCTGCCGCTGCCGGCGCCCTCCGGCCCGTGACGCGGAAGCGCCCCGCCCGCTAGGACCTCCAGCGGACGAGGGGGTGGGTCCGGCTCGCGAGCGAGCCCGGTTCGGCGTACAGTCGTCGCGTTCGTGAGAGGGGAGATCGCCAGGACCGGCGCCAGGGCGACCCGGGCGGCTGGTAAACCGCACCGGCCGGGAAGACGCACGCGCTGGCCGGCGGCGCTGGCCGGCGCCCTCGGGCTGGTGGGGCTCGTCGCGAGCGGCTGCGCCAGCGCGCCCTCGGGCCGGGCCCGCGATCTGCGCGCGTGTCTGCTTGCCTTCGACGACAACCGCCCGAGCGCGGCCCTCACCTTCCCCACGCCGACCTACGAGGCGCTCGTACGCTTCGAGACCCCGCCCGGACAGCACCGGCCATGGCGGCTGTGGTTCATGGCCGCAGCCGCCGGCTCCGTCACGATCAGCCTCTACAAGAACACCGTCTTCGAAGCGCCCGGAGAGCCGTTCGAGACCTTCACCCGCGAGCTCGGCGACAAGGATCTCTCGACCGGAAAGGACGGACGCTGGGCCATCGAGGATCTCCAGGACCTCGACGTGGTCGAAGGCGTGATCTGGGTGGGCGTCCGCAAGGCGGCAGGGACGCCTGCGCTGTGGACGGCGAGCAACGTCTCGGGCCAGAGCTTCCTGCGCGATCGCGATCCGACGAGGGGCGTGGGCATCCTGCCCGTCAAGCGCACACCCATGCTGCGCGTCGAGCTGGCCCCGGCCGATCTCCCCCGCACCCCCGCGCCCTCGCCGCCGGCCTCCGCGGCGTCGGCGGCGCCGCCCTGACGATCAGGACCCGCCGCGGCGTCGTCACCGCGCCTCGCGGAGCCTGCGGATCTCGTCGGCCACGTCGCCAGCGCCCGGGTCCAGCTCCAGCAACTTCTCGAACTCGGTGATGGCCATGTCGGCCTGCCCGGTCTGAGCGTAGAAGTGGCCGAGGTAGTAGCGCGCGCGGTTGTTCTTCGGATCGAGCTGGATGGCGCGCAACAGCTCCGCGCGCGCCGCCCGGCCGGCCCGCGCGTCGGCCGGCGCCTCACGAAACAGCGCCCACCCGAGCGCGGCGCGAAAGTCCGCCTGGTCGGGCAGCATGCGCGCCGCCTGGCGGAAGGCCTCGACCGCCTCGCGGTGGCGGTTCGCGCGCAGGTGCTGCAGGCCGGTGTCGTAGATCTCCTTGGCGGCCCCGCTCGGCATCGGTCCCGAAGGCAGATCGCTCGGCCGCTGCTTCTCCAGCTTCGTCACGTACGCGCGCCGCCGCGTCGGATCGCTCAGCACGCGATGGGCCTCGGTCAGGCGGTCGAAGATCTCCTGCGCCAGCCGGCGATCCTCGTCGGGCCGCTGGCGGTAGCGGTCGGGGTGAAAACCGCGCGCCAGCGCCTCGTACGCCTGATCGATCACCTCGCGCGGGTCCTCGGGCTTCACGCCCAGCGCCCAGTAATGGTTCTGCGAGCGAACGGTCTGCGCCACGAGGGCCAGCTGGTTCGTCGACAGCAGCGCCGCGCTCCCCGGCACCGAGGCGGGCCCCCCCGAGGGGGCGTCGACCGGCGCGGGTGCGGCGACGGCCGCCGCCGGGGTCGGCGTACCGGCTTTGCGGATCGGCGTGTCGGCCGGCTCGATCATGCCGGCCTGGGACAGCGCGACCAGCAACCACCGAGCCTTGTCACGTGGGATCCGCGCCGAATCGATCACCGTCTCGAGCCGAGTGCGCCCGTCGATGTCGTGAATGAAGCGTTGCTCGGCCGGGTCGGAGGTCACCTCTTGCAGGCGAAGGACCGGGTCGCGGCTGAGGGCGACGTACTTGCCCGCATAGGCCGCCAGCACCGCGTCCTGCCGCGCCGGTGTGTAGTGCCGCCGGATGCCCTCGAGGATCACCGCCGCCGGCGAGCGATCGAGCTGCACGACGTGCCCGAGCCGCGGCTCGGTCCCGTCCGGCGGTTCTCCCTGCTTGAACATGTACTGCCCGTCGGCCCACGAGAAGACCTCGAACAGCTTGGCCTCCAGCTGCTCGACCAGCGCGCGCGACAGGTTGTACGGCGACAGCACGCCCATCTCGACCAGGAGCTGCCCCTGCTGCCGCTTCTCGTCCTTCATGCGCCGCAGCGACTCCTGCAGCGCCTCGTTCGAGATCAGCCGCTGCTGCAGCAGGATCTGCCCCAGGCATTCGTCCAGCACGTTCGAGCGCACCGAGACCGGATAGCCCTCGACGAAGTCGACGATCTTCTTCGTCGACTCCCGCATCAAGAGCAGCGACCCGGTGGCCCGCCGGGCGAAGAGGCGCTGCAACACGCGCGCGAACGGCGTGCGCTTCAGGGTGCCGCGCAGATCGGCGTCCGCGTTCTCCAGCGTCCGGGCGGTGCGCTCGACGTCTCGCTTCTCCCGCCGCTGATTGGGATCGGCGATCGGGGCCGAGGGCGATGCGGCCGCCGGCGCCACGGCCCCGGAGGCGGACGGCACCGGCCGTGGCTCCGGGATCGCGGCCTGGCGAGCCCCCGCCGGCTCGACGTCGTCCGCCCGGCCCGACTCGGGGGCAGGCTGCGGATCGAAGAGAGCGTCCAGCTCGGCGCGCAGCTCGTGCAGCCGCTCCGGAACCTCGAGGTACCGGGCCGGTCCATAGCGTCGCAGCGCCACCGAACGATGGTTGGCGCCCCGGTAGCGCCGGCTGCTCAGGAACACGATCGGCTTGTCGTGCGTCTCGGAGTCGCTCCGCAGCTCGTCGGCCAGCAGGAACCCCGGCCCGTCGGAGAGGCTGGTGTCCAGGACCACGGCGTCCGGAGGTCGCACCGCGATGCTGCGCCTGGCCCACGAGGCCTCGGTCTCGGCGGCCACCTCGTACGGGCTGTCCCGAAGCGCGTCCGCCAGGCGGCGCTGAAGCTCGGGGTCGCTCTCGACGACCAGCAGGTAGGCGCGTGCCATGGCGCCCTATCTTACGCATCCGCGTCCCCTCGACACGGTCAAACGACCAGGAGGGCCGCCGCGCGCATGGACAAAGTGGCCGGTCACGGATATGTAGCGCAAAACTCGGGCATCCTTCGGCGGCCATCGCGATCGGCGCCCGTGGTCCGCCCCTGGCGAGGAACATGACCAGACAACGCGCAAAGACCAAGGTGACCCGACCGAAGCCGGCCGGCGCGAAGCAATCGGGGCTGGCTTGCGTGATCCTCGCGGCCGGTCAGGGGACGCGCATGCGCTCGTCGCGGGCCAAGGTGCTGCACGAGGTGCTGGGGCGGCCGCTGGTCGCGTACCCCGTCGAGCTGGCGCAGTCGCTGGGCGCCAGCCCCGTCGTCATGGTGCTCGGCCACCAGAAGGACATGGTAGAGGCGGCGCTGGCCCGTCGCTTCGGCGACGGCGTCCTGAGCACGGTCGAGCAGAAGGAACGGCGCGGGACCGGCCACGCCGTGCAGACCGCGCTGCCAGCGCTGCGCGGAGCGCGCGGCATCATGCTGGTCCTGTCCGGCGACGTGCCGCTCGTGCAGCGCAAATCCCTGAGCGCGCTGGTGGGCGCGGCCCGCCGCTACTCGTGCCTGGCCATGTTGACCACCGTGCCTCCCGACCCCACTGGCTACGGCCGCGTGGTGCGCGACGAGCGCGGCCACGTGCTGCGGATCGTGGAGCACAAGGACGCGACCGCCGAGGAGCGCGCGCTGACCGAGATCAACGCCGGCGTCTACGCCGCGCCGATCGAGTTCTTCCGGGAGGCGGTGAAGGGCCTCGGCGCGCGGAACGCACAGAACGAGTACTACCTGACCGACGTGGTGGAGCACGCCGCGCGCACCGTGGGCGTCTCGACGATCGAGGCCGATTTCCGCGACGTCAGCGGCGTGAACGATCGCGCGCAGCTGGCCGAGGCCGAGGCAATGTTGCGCGCGCGCATCAACGCGGGATGGCTGGCGCACGCCACTCTTCACGATCCGCGGTCCATCACCATCGAGCCCGACGTGGTGGTGGGCGTGGACGCCGAGATCGGGCGGGGCGTCGTGCTTCGCGGCCGAACGCGCATCGGCCACGGCGCAAAGATCGCGGAGGGCTGCATCCTGGTGGACACCGAGGTGGGCGCCGGCGCCGAGGTGCGGCCCTACACGGTCGCCACCGAGGCCGCCATCGGCGTCCACACGAAGGTCGGGCCCTTCGCGCACCTGCGCCCGGGCGCCGTGCTCGCCGAGGAGGCCCACGTCGGCAACTTCGTCGAGCTCAAGAAGACGCGCCTCGGACGCGGCAGCAAGGCCAACCACCTGACGTACCTGGGCGACGCCATCATCGGGGACGGCGTGAACATCGGCGCCGGGACCATCACCTGCAACTACAACGGCTACGAGAAGTCCCAGACCGTCATCGAGGACGGCGCGTTCATTGGCTCCGACTCGCAGCTTGTCGCGCCCGTGACCGTGGGCGCGAAGTCCGTGGTCGCCGCGGGCACGACCGTGACGAGGAACGTGCCGGCCGGCGCGCTCGCCATCGCCCGCGCGGCTCAGACGGCCGTGGCCGGCTACGCCGAGCACGTGGCTCGTCGCTACGGAAAGGGATCGACGACGCGGGGGGCGACCGGCGGGCCGACGGGGGCGCCGGCGACGTCATCCGGCAGCGTGGACGGCGAGCCCGCGCGTCGCGCGCGCACCCCGCGCCGCCGGCCCTCTGTTTCCGGTTGACACCCTCGGGACGGGCCCCATCATCATGGCAGCGAACCGAGGAGGACCCCGATGGCCTTTTCCGTGAAGTCGTATTTCGATCAGAAGGTCCCGGCGGCTCTCGCCGAGCATCCCGACAAGGCCAAGGAGGTCGCGGCCGTGTACCTGTTCAAGGTCTCGGGCGACGACGGCGGCACCTGGACCGTCGATCTGGTGTCGACCCCGCCCACCTGCCAGCCGGGCGCCCATGGGACGCCTCAGTGCACGATCGAATGCGCCGACGCCGATCTCCGTTCCATGATCGAGGGCGGGATGCAGGCCGCCATGAGCCTGTTCTTCTCGGGCAAGCTGAAGGTCAGCGGCGATCCGACGCTGGCGACCCGCCTGACCAAGCTGCTCCAGATGGCGAGCTGAGGCGTCAGTCGGCCCGCGCCGCTGACGCGGATGGGCGCCTCTTTTACGCCTGCGTGCACCGCGCGCAGGGCTGGCCCGAGCCCCGAAATCCACGGCGATTCGTCGAGGATTTCGCCCGAAAAACGAGCCGTTTCTCGGGTATCATCGCCCGACTATGTCCAGGCATGTGCGCGTGGTGGCTGCCGTGGTTGCCCGCGAAGACCGCTATCTCATCACCCAGCGCCGGCCGACGGCCGTGCTCGGCGGTCTTTGGGAGTTCCCGGGGGGCAAGGTCGAGGAGGGCGAGTCCGAAGAGGCGGCCCTGCTGCGCGAGGTCCGTGAGCGGGTCGGCGTGGACGTCGAGGTGGGCGCTTGTATCGCCCGCCGCAGCCACAGCTACGACGGCTATTCGGTCGATCTGTCGCTGTTCCAGGCGACCATCGTCGGCGAGGTCGAGCCGACTCCGGTCCGCGTGGCCGACTGCCGCTGGGTCAAGTCGAGCGAGTTCGAGACCTACCGGTTCCCCGCCGCCGACCAGGCGACGATGGACCTGCTCCTCGGATTCAAGCGGTAGAGCGGACCTGAGCTACCTGGCGGCGGCCTTTTCCAGATCCGCGTAGGGGCGGCTGGATTCGGCGCCCTTGCCCACCGGCAGGCCCGACTCCGCCCAGCCTGGGACCACGGACCGGCCCAGCGCATCGCGCTCGCCCCCGAAGCCGCCCCGCACGTCGGCCAGGTTCTGGTATCCGAGCGAGGCCAGCAACCCGACCGCCTGGGCCGAGCGCCCCCCCGCCTTGCAGCCCACCACCAGCTTGGCGTCGCGCGGGAAGTTCGCCTCGACGACCTTTTGAAAATCCGGGTTCGGCACCATGCGGCCGGCACGCGCGTGCATCAAGGGGACGTTCGCCGCCTCGGCCGGATGGATCTCCTCGAACTCGGGGATCGAACGAACGTCGAGGTACGTCCAGCCCTGGCCCATCAGCTCGGCCGCTTCCTTGGGAGTCACCCGCTTCGTCATACGCCGTCCTTAGCACGCCCCCCACGCGTCAGCACCTGTCAGCATGACCCGATCGAATCACGGCCCTCGGCCCTCGGACCTCGCACCTCGGACCTCGGACAAACCGTCCGTATCTACTTCACCTTCCAGAGCCGGCCGACAAGCCTGCGTCGTGGCGAAGCCGGCCCGAGGACCGCAGGCGTTCATGTTGGGAACCCTGAAAGGGTTCCCATACCCTCCGACCAGCGCGCTCCGGCGGGCTAAGCCCGCCTCCGCGCTACCGTCGAGACGCGACCTTGATTCGAGCGGACCGGAGGGCCGGCTTCGTCACGGCGCAGGATCGTCGGCCGCCGCCCCAATCGAAGACCTCCCGCTACTCTTCCAACTCGACGCCGTTTTTTAGGCAGATGGAGCGCACCATGCTTCGATTGCGCTCGTCGAGGCGGGCGTAGGACTTCTGGGCGCCGTCGCGATCCTTCAAGGAGCAGGCGCACACCGCGATGATCTGGTGCGCCTCGTTTGCGTTGCCCTTGGCCCGCAGGGCCCTGCGCGAGAGATCGATCGCCTGCGAGCACTGCTGGCGCAGCCACGCCGCGCGCGCCTGCCGGATGAGGTCGGCCGGATCGGGCGAGCCCGCCCCCTCGGAACCGGACGCGCCGTCGTCGGCAGTGGTCCCGCGAGCCCCGGCCGGCCGCGCGGTCCCCGCCGCTCGCGCAGCGCGCGGCGCCGGACGCGACGCCGAGGGAGCGACCGCCACCGCCAGCTTCGCTGTACCCGCTCCCCCTTTGCAGCCCTTCGCGATTGCGTGGGCCTTGCGGTTCTCCGGATCGACCTGGATGACCTTCTCGACCTCGGCCCGGGCATCCTCGCAATGCCCCTGTTCGCGCGCGGCCTCCGCCAGCTCCAGGTGCGCCGCGAGGAATTGCGTCTTCACCTCGGGAAGGGCCTCCTCGGCGCGGGCCCTGTAGAGGCTCCCCTCCGGGATGCTCTCGAAGCGGCTCAGCGCCAGGTCCGGCTCCCGGGCCTTCGCGGCCTCCTCGAAGGCCGTGAAGAGCTCGACGCTCCGTCGCTCGAGGTCCACCTTCTTCTTCAGCGCCGCCGCCCGCGCCTTCACGGCCTCGGCCGCGGGATCGGCGCCCGCCCGGTCCAGCAACAGGTCCAGCGTGGTCACCGACTGATCCCACTTCTCGTCGGTCGCCGCGGCCGACGCCTGTGCCAGGAGCTCCTCGGGTGAAGGCTGGGCCGCGGGCGGCGGCGTGGCGGCTGGCGCCGCCGCGGCCGCCGGATCCGTCGTCGCCCCGGGCTTGGCCGGGTCCTGCGCCGCCAGCTCGTCGCCGGCCGGCTCCTTGCGCAGCTGCAGAACCGCCACCAACCCGAGCACCAGCGCCGCACCGCCCACCGCCGCGCCAATCTTCAGTCCGCGTCGCGACCGGCCGGAGTATTCGCGCGGGTCGTAGGTCCACGCCTCGTCCGCGCCGACCAGCCGCAGCTTCACGTGTCCCAGCTCGACGACGTCGCCGGGCTGGACGTCGACGCGCTCGTAGGACTCGCCGCCCACGCGCACCCCGTTCGCGCTCTGGAGGTCGACGACGGTGTAACGGTCGCCGTCACAGACGATCTTCGCGTGATGTCGCGAGATCGACGGGTGATTGATGATGATGTCGTTCTCTTCCGTGCGGCCGATGACCATGGACGGCCGATCGACCATGAACTCCGCGCCTCCCAGGGTCGTCGTCACGACCACCAGCCGCAGCGGCGGCGATCGCGGCCTCTCGGCGGCCCGGGCCTGCTCCGCCAGCGTGCGGACCGGAATGGTGGGCGCGGCGTCGGCGGCCGAAGGCGCGCCGTCCACGTCGAGCGCGGGAACGGTGACCGCCTGAGGGTTGGAGGCGGGATGGGCCGGGCGGGCCGGAGCCTGCGCCGTCGCTTCCGCCACGGGCGGAAGGTCCTCGACGATCGTCGGAGCCGGCGCCGCGGGCGCCGGCGCGGGCTCGTGCGCCGCCTCCGACTTGACCGAGAGCTTGTAGTCTCCGATCGAGACCTGATCGCCGTCCTTGAGAGGCGCCGGCGCCTCGATCCGTACCCCGTTGACCCGAACGCCGGTGTAGCTCCCGAGATCCTCGACGAAGATCGCGCCGTTCTTCTTGAACAGGCGCGCGTGCTGGCGTGAGACGTTCCGCTCGGTCAACCGGATCGTGTTGCCTTCCCGGCGTCCGATGGCCAGCTCGTCGCGAACCAAGGGGACGACGGTGGTTCTTCCTTCGTCGTCCTCGATGATGAGCTTCTGCATGCGCGGTTGGATCCGTCCGCCCGGGGAATCGGATGTTATCCACCCGGAAACGGTCGGTCAAGACGGAGCCAGTGAAAACCCCTGTAATCTCAGGCAGGTGGGGTTCGCCACCGCGTCGCCTTCACTTGATGAGGATCAGCGACGCCGCGATCACGATGGCCATGCCGAGGATGAACGAGGCGACGACGATGGCGACGGCGACGTTCTTGTTCTCCTGCAGCTCTTTGCGGACGTTGTAAGGAGTGATGAGCTCCCACAGGTAGTAGCCGATGATGAGCAGGACGATCCCGACGATCCCGAAGATCGCCGCATCCACCAGCAAGCGCCAAAGAGGCATGGGAGCGGGCGCGTTCGCGAGGACGGTGCCGGCAACCTCCATGGTGGGCATGACAGCTCCGCGGCGCGCCTAGGCTTCTGTCCTCGAACGGAGCATCAGAAGCTCCTGAGATCCGGGTAGGTGGTCATCACGTCGGTCTCCGTCATCGAGTCGTTCGGATCGGCCGGCGTCCACACGACCTCCAGGCCGAGCAGCCCGTTCGGAGACGAGCTGCCGAGCTGGGACAGCAGCCGCTCGACGTCGGCCCTCTCGTTCACGGCCTTCCAGGCCGGCAGCGCGGAGCGGGTCGCCACGATCAGCGTCACCACCACGTACTCCAGCGCCTCCTTCCCCTCCTCGGGCGCCTCGGTCGCGCGCCGGACCGCTCCGTCGGCGCCGCGGATGCGCTCGACCTGGAAGCGCGACCGTTCGGCCAGCGCGTAGCTGTTCATCTTGGTCTCGGCGTTCGTGAGGCTCATCGGGCCCGAGCCGTCGATGCCGGCGTACCGGATCGAATCTTTCTCGCGCAGCAGCTCGAGCGCGGTCTGCTGCATCAGGTGTCCCAGGCCGGCTTCGGTCGACGTATCTCCCTCGGCGGCGAACCGAGCCAGCCGATCCTGGATCCCGCGGCCCGACCGCCCGAGCGCGAGCTGCATCCGGTAGACGTAGCCGCGGCCCAGATCGACGTCCTCGTCGCGATAGTCGGCGGCGCCCCAGCCCGCCCCGCCCCCCGACCGGTACCGGCGCGCCGCGCGCACCAGCGAGAACGCGGCGAAGCCGAGCACGCCGAGCACCAGCAGCGAGCTCAGGCCGCCCCCGAAGCCGTATCCATATCCGCCGCCCCATCCGAAGCTGGGCAGGAAGAAGAAGCTGTGGCCGCCCCCGTTGTTGTAGCCGTAACCCGAGCCCGAGCTGCGGGGCATGCTGTATCCGCCCCCGTTCCGGAACCCCAACCGCCCCCCGAAGCTGGACCCGGAGCGCGGGCCGGCGAACGCCAGGGCCGGCGCCGCGACCAGCGTCAACGCCAGGAGAAGGCGAGCCAAGAAGCGGCGAAGTCCCGGTGCTGCAGGGATTTTCATCCTTGGCAGTCTAGTCTGCGAGACAGGGGGCGGCAACGCGAAGCGGGCGCCGGAGAGGTCCGAATCGGTACATTGACGTGCGTCGGAGGTGCGATCCACCATCGTTCGGGCACGTGAGCGATGCGGGACAGCTCGGTGAGGGTCTGCCCTCGACGGATGCGCACGGGTCGCCGGCGCGGATCATCGGCGCCTCTGGAGAAGGACGCCCGATCGCCCTGCACGAGCTGTCGTCTCCCGCGTCGCCGCCGATCCGGCTCCTCGTCTTTGGGGGCATCCACGGCGACGAGCCTTCCAGCGTCGACGCCGTGGTCGAGCTCGTCGCACGCGCCACCCGCCTGGTCGCCGGCGCGGTGCCTCGCTTGGCCGAGGGGGGCGGCGAGCGGTCGAGCCCGTCGGTGGAATCGGGCGGTCGGCTCTGGCTGTTGCCGGCCCTCAACCCGGACGGGCTCGCCGCCGGGCGAAAGAATTCGGCCAGCGACGTCGATCTGAACCGGAACTTCCCCGCCCGGAGCTTCGCACCCAGCGGCGATCGCTCCCACGCGCCGGGCTACGACCCGGGGCCCCGTCCCCTCTCCGAACCGGAGACCGCGGCGCTGGCGCGGTTCCTCGACGAGGAGCGCGTGGAGGCCGTGGTCGCCGTCCACGCGCCGTTCGCGTGTGTCAACTACGACGGGCCGGCCGACGCCTGGGCGGAGGCCGTCTCGACGGCTTGCGGGTGGCCCGTTCGCCCCCAGATCGGCTACCCGACGCCCGGATCGCTCGGAAGCTGGCTGGGCATCGACCGCGGCATCCCCATCCTGACCCTCGAGCTTCCGGGCGGCCCCTTGGCGTCATTCCGTGCGCAGGCGGCCGCGGCCCTGGACCGGGCCGTCGGCTACTGGTCCGAGCGACTCACGGCGAATCGGTAACGAATCCGACGGAAATCCTCGGATCGCGCTTTGAATCTGCGACGGATTGGGTAGTATGCCTGGGTTTCGCCCCCCCCTCTACCCGGTCATGGACAAGGAAATCGAGCGCAGTTTTCTGGAGTTGCTGTCGCGGGGCCTCGTTTCGCTTCCTTTCGACCTGAAGGTGTTGCTCGAGGCGGTCGCCGACGCAGACCTCGAGCATGCCGTCCGCGAGAAGGCGGCGGCCGCCGTGGTTCACATCATCACTTCGAAGGACGGCAACGTCGATCCTCCGGTGCGGCACGCCGAGGACGTCATCCTCCTGCGGCTGACCCTGGCCCGGATCGCCGCCGAAGGTGGCGAGGGCGCGGAGGCCTTCCGCCAGCGGTTCGCCGACAACTACGGGTCGCTGGAGGAGGAGCTGCAGACCTTTCGACGCGCCCTCTCCGACGAGGTCGTCGAGTGGCTGGACAGCCGGTGGTCCGGGTTGCTGAAGGCCGTATACGGCAAGAAGAAGATCTCGATGTTCGTCGACGACGAGGAGGTCGGCACCTTCCTCTACGACGAGGGCATGAAGTTCGGGACGAACTACCCCATCTCCGAGAAGTACCTGGCAGGACGGGTGAAGCAGGCTCAGCCCTTCGTTGACCACCTGATCCGCAAGCGCGACCAGGACAAGAAGAAGATCACCTCCCCGGCCTAGGCCCGGTTCTCGATGGGTTGGCTAGCCTCAGAGGCAGCACGGCTCGGCGCCGGGCCCGACGCATTGTTGGCGGTGGCGGCGCGGGTCGCGGTCGAGGGCAAGCTGCCCGACCCCGCCATCACGGAGGCGGCTCGGGCGGCCGCACCGGCCCTGGCCGAGGTCGATCCCGAGCGCCTGCGGGGCGGCATCGAGGGCGTGATCATGAGCCGCGGCCTGGACCTGGGGCTGCAGTGGATGCACGAGGCGGGGATCCTGAAGGCGGTCCTGCCCGAGCTGGAGGCGACGGTCGACTTCTCGCAGGAGGCGGGCCGGCGCCACAAGGACGTGTGGGAGCACACCAAGCAGGTGGTGTGGCAGTCCGTGCCGAAGCCGGCCGTCCGGTGGGCGGCGCTGTTGCACGACATCGGCAAGGTGCCCACGCGCGTGATGCTCCCCGACGGGCGGGTCACGTTCCACCGCCACGCCGAGGTGGGCGCGCGCATGTTCGATCCCATCGCCAAGCGGCTGGGGTTCGATCGCACCCTCCGGCAGCGGGTGCGCTTCCTCATCTTGCAGCACCTGCGCGCCAACGCTTACGAACCGTCGTGGACCGACGCGGCGGTGCGGCGCTTCGACCACGAGATGGGCGATGGGCTCGAAGAGCTGCTCGACCTGTCCCGGGCCGACGTGACGTCGCGCCGCCCCGGGCGGCGTCAAGAGGCGGTGGCCAACATCCACGCGCTGAAAGAGCGGATCCTCGCCATCCGCGAGCTCGACGCGCGCATCCCGCCGCTGCCCCCGGGGCTGGGCAACGCCATCATGGAGGCGTTCGCGCTGCCGCCGTCGAAGCGCATCGGAGACATCCGGATGATCTGCCAGGAGGCGATCGAGCGCGGCGAGCTGGAAGAGCGGCGCGAGGCCGGCTACTACATCGAGTACCTGCGCAAGTCGGGCATTAGCGGCTGAACGGGCCTCGGGGAGAGGCGAGAGGCCTGGCGCCGTCCCTTTGCGGTCGGCGTCGGTGGTGACAGATTTGCGGTATGCCCGAGCTGCCCGATCTGGTTCACGTCGCCAAGGTGCTGTCCGGCGCCCTGGTCGGGCGGGAGGTGACGGGCGCGCGGACGGGCGATCCGACGGTCCTGCGCATGATGGTCCCGGGCGACTTCGCTCCGGCGGTGCGGGGAAGAGCCGTGCGATCGATCGAGCGGCGCGGGCACTTCATGCGGTTCGCGCTCGGCGACGACCGAGTCTTGGTCGTGAACGCCATGCTCGTGGGCAGGTACCGCCTGCTCGCGCCCGAGGAGGCGGCGCGAGAGAAGGATCCGGTCGCGCTCGGGTTCGCCCTGGCCTTCGAGGACGGTCGCGAGCTGCGCTACGTGGACGACAAGCGCATGGGCAAGGTCTATGTGGCGACGCCGGGCGACGAGGCGCGGATCCCCGTGTATGCGGCGCTGGGCGTGGACGTGCTGTCACCGGACTTCGATCGCGCGCGCTTCGCGGACCTCGTCCGGCGGCGACGCGATCAGGTCCGACCATTCCTGATGGACAAGGCCGCGCTGGCCTCGATTGGCAACGCCTACGCCGACGAGATCCTCTTCGAGGCGAGGCTGCACCCGAAGACGTTCGTGCGCACGCTGTCGGCGGACGATCGCGAGCGCCTGTTCGTGGCCATCGGCGCGGTGCTGCGGGCCGCCATCGACGAGATCGCCCGCCGGAACGAGCCACCGGAGGTGAAGGTGCGTGATTTTCTGGCGGTGCGCGGGCGCGCCGGCAAGCCGTGCCCGCGGTGCGGGACCACCATCCGCGAGGTGCGCGTCGGCGACGGTGACGCCTGCTTCTGTCCGACCTGTCAGCCCGCGACGCGCAGCCTGTTCGTGGACTGGTCGCGCGTCAGCGAGCCCGGTCCGACGGCCAGCCCGGAGGCTCCGGCCAGGTCGCCGAAGCCGCCTGCGAGCGGTGCTGCAGGTGGTGAAGCGCGACCGCGCCGGCGGTCGCGACGTTGAGCGAGTCCGCGCCAGGCGCCATGGGGATCGTGATCAGCTCGTCGCAAGCGGCGCGCGCAGCCGCCGACAGGCCCGGTCCTTCCGCGCCCAGCAGCAACGCGACCTTCGCTCCGGGCTCGCGCCGGACGTGGTGAAGCGGCGTGGCCGCCGGATCGAGCACCGCGCCCATCAGGCGAAAACCCCCGCCGCGCAGGGCGGTCAGGTCCGCCGGCCAGGCGGTGGCGCGCACGATGGGCAGGGAGCAGACGGCGCCGATCGAGACGCGCACGGCCTTGCGATAGAACGGGTCGGCCGCGCGCGGCGACAGCACCAGCGCGTCGACGCCGAAGGCGGCGGCGTTGCGCACGCAGGCCCCGATGTTGTCGGCGCTCACGAGATCTTCGAGGACGAGCAGCGTGCGCGCGGCGGGGGAAAGCGCCGCGGGCAGCGCGACGCCCGAGGCGCCGTGCGCGGCCGGCGGGCGCTCGCCGATGGCCAGACAGCCGCGGTGAACGTGAAATCCAGCGATGGCGTCCAGCACCGGCGGCTCGGCAACGAACACCGGAAAGGACGCGCCGGCCAGGCCAGCCCCGAGCGCCCGCAGGCGGGGCGCCGTGGCCAGGACCGAGTGCACGCGCAGGCCGCTCGCCAGCAGGCGCCGCACCACGAGCTCGCTCTCCGCCACGAAGCGTCCCCCCTCGGCGGAGAGATCCCGGTCCTTCATCCGGCGGTAGTCCGCGACGCGCGGATCGTCCGGATCGGCGACCGGGACCGCCGTGGCGAGCCCTGCCAGCTCGGCATCCGGCTGTGCGGGCGGGGTCGGCGCCGGCCGGCTCGTCAAGCGAACGCGCGCCCGAACACGTCGGCGAAGTGCCCGCGCGCCCGATCCTTCACGACGTCCATTTCGACCGGGCGCCCCAGCACACTGGCCAGCGAGGCCATCACGTTCGCCTCCAGCCCGCACGGATTGATGGCCGCGAACCGCGACAGATCGGTCGAGACGTTCAGCGCGAAGCCGTGCATGGTCACCCATCGCTTCACCGCCACGCCGATGGACGCCAGCTTGCGCCGAGGGCCGGGCTCGGCGGTCCACACGCCCGTCCAGCCGGGGTTGCGGTCGCCCGCGATGCCGAAGTCGGCCGCCGTGCGCAAGAGCGCCTCTTCCAGGTTGCGCAGGTACTGGTGCAGGTCGCGCTCGTCGGGCCGCAACAGGAAGATCGGGTACCCGACCAGCTGCCCCGGGCCGTGATAAGTCACGTCCCCGCCGCGCTCGATCTCGAAGGTCGGAACATCACCGACCGCCAGCAGGTTCTCGCGGTGACTGCCCCGGCCCAGCGTGATGACGTGCGGATGCTCGACGAGGATCAGGGTATCTGGCACCTCGTCACGCTGGCGGGCCGCCACCAGCTCGCGCTGCATCCCCCAGACCTCCGCATAATCCCGAACCCCCAGATCCATCACCCGCGCCGGGCGCGCCTTCCCGGGGACCATTTCGGCAGGATCGACGGACACGCTCATGGCGGGCACCCTCGAAATCTAGCAGGCCGACGAGCGTTGCCGCCCGTTCGCCTCATCGATTCAGGATATGGATGGCTTCTCCCAGGCTGGCCTTGGCGGCTTCCATGATCGCTTCGGGCAGCGTGGGATGAGCGTGGATGGTCAGCGACAGGTCGTCGGCCAGCGCCCCCATCTCGATGCTCAGGGCGGCCTCGGCGATGATATCCGACGCGCCGTTGCCGACGACGTGGATCCCCAGCACCTCGCGCGACTTCGCGTCGATGACCACCTTCACGAAGCCGTCGGTGTCGGCGTTGGCGATGGCGCGGCCGAGCGCCGCGAAGGGGAACTTCCCGACCTTGACGGTCCGGCCCTGCTTCTGCGCCTCCTCGGCGGTGATCCCCGCCGACGCGATCTCCGGATCGCTGAAGATGACCGCCGGGATGCACCGCACGTCCATCTCGGCGCGGTGCCCCGCGATGACCTCGGCCACGACCTCGGCCTCGTGCGACGCCTTGTGCGCCAGCATGGGCTGCCCGGCCAGATCGCCGATGGCATAGATCCCGGGGACGTTCGTGCGCAGCTGTCGATCGACGGGCACGAAGCCGCGCTCGACCTTCACGCCGACCGCCTCGAGGCCCAGGTTCTCGGAGTTGGGCCGCCGGCCCACCGACACCAGGATCTTGTCCGCGTCGATCGTCGCGGTCTCGCCCTTGTCTCCCACCTCGACGGTGAGAACCGCCCGGTCGCCCTTGTCGGTCCACGACTTGGCCTTGGCGCCCGTCACCACCTCGACGCCCAGCTTCTTCAGCTTGCGCGCCACCAGCTGCGCGAGCTCGGGATCCGTGCCCGGCAGGATGGTAGGCAGCGCCTCGACCACGGTCACGCGCGCGCCCAGCTTCGCGTACAGCGTGCCGATCTCGATGCCGATGTAGCCACCGCCTATGACGACCAGCCGCGCCGGAACCTGGTCGAACGCCAGCGCTCCCGTCGAATCGACCACCCGGTTGCCGTCGAACTTGAACCCCGGGATCTCGATGGGCCGCGAGCCCGTCGCCAGCACGATGTTGTCGGCCGTGATGGTGGTCTTGGTCTTCCCGTCGTCGAGCTCCACCGTGCGGGGCCCGGTGAGGCGGGCCGTGCCGGTCCGGTAGTCGCAGCCGTTGCTCTTCAGCAGGCTCTTCACGCCGCTCGTCAGCTTGTGGACCACCTCGCCCTTCCAGGTCTGCATCTTCTTCATGTCGACGCGCACGTTGTCGACGAGCAGCCCCAGGTCGGCGCCGTGCTTCATCTTGTCGTAAAGCTTCGACGCGTTGATGAGCGCCTTCGACGGGATGCACCCGACGTTCAGGCAGATGCCTCCGGGCTGGTCCCGCTCGACCACCATGGCCTTCATCTTCAACTGTCCGAGGCGGATGCCCGCCACGTAGCCGCCGGGGCCGGCGCCAATCACCAACGCTTGAACTTGAACGGATTCTGCAGCCATGGCTCTCGTTAGCTCGTTCGATTAGGGTTTCGCGATCTTGTGGAGCTGGACCAGGGCGGCGAAGGTGCAGCCGTCGTAGGTCTGCAGGACGCCGAAGAAATCGGTCGCCTTCACCGTCGCGTCGGCGGCGCCCTTGATGTACGCGATCTGCGCCTTGCCCTTGACGGGCATGTTCAGCTGAAACGTCAGCGGCTGGTCCTTGCTCGACGCCAGGACCAGGTGACTGCCCTCGCCCCGCGGCAGCGGCATCACGCACTTGGACGGGTTGCCCGTGTACGGATCCAGATGGGGAACGGTGGCCTCCGCGACCTTGGGGTTCACGTCGTAGGTGAACTGGCACTCGGTCGAGGTCTCGATCAGATCGGTGAGGACGCCCGCCTCGAGCGTGACGATCCCGAGCCCCGCGCCCTCGACCTCCGGGGGTTTCGACCAGGGGGAGATGGGCTGCATCCCGACCTCGGCCTGCGGACAGCTGATGGTCGACGAGTCGACGTCGACGGCCCACCGCCCTTCGAACTCGGGGAACGGCTGGTCGGTGCCGCTCGACGAATCGCCGCACGCGCCCAGCGAGACCATCGCGCCCAGCAAGATCGCGGTCGCCGCGGCGCGGACCGCCGCCCCGATCCGGCGAGTGACCCACGTTTCCGACGACGAACCAGGGCGCGAGCTGTCTCCGTGAGTCATCGATGCCTTTCCGCTGGCGAGGGGAGGTGCAGGAGAGTAGCGCATCGCGCGGGCGGGGGGGAGGCGGACGGCGATGGGGCCACTGGCAACGCGGCGTTTACCGCCCGGACATCAACACCGGCGTTGACACCGGCGTTCGGAAGGGTAATTGTCCGCGGGTTCGGGTCCTGGCCCGGACGCGGGGGCGCCGGTCTTGGACGTCCCGTCCCTTGCTCCCCGCTTTCACTGAAACAGAAGATGGAGCGAATATCATGCGGAACGTTCTGAGGTTTGCCTTGACGACTGTGCTGGTCGGAGCCGTGGGCGGCGTGCTGGGGACGGTGGGCTGCGGCAGCGACGGTGGATCGAATCCCGATAGCGGTGTCGATGCGAAGGGGTCGGGCGGTAAGGGCGGCGGCAGCGCCACCAGCTCGGGCGGCGCCGGCGGCGGCAGCGCCACCAGCTCGGGCGGCGCCGGCGGCGGCAGCGCCACC
>Ga0068853_100000572_pt1 | contig 25157 bp, 16 predicted proteins | sample KBSCornC32_FD_65655 | JGI IMG/M metagenome (GOLD analysis project Ga0068853, IMG submission 65655) | Corn rhizosphere microbial communities from Kellogg Biological Station, Michigan, USA - KBS Corn C3-2 | ecosystem: Host-associated > Plants > Roots > Rhizosphere > Soil ... | reverse complement strand
ACGACGGTGTGCAGGAACGTGATGATGGCCAGGCTGATCCCCGCGGCCACCGTGTGGACCGTCGCTTCGTGCCAGCCAAAGTGTCCCGAGATCAGCGGGCGCAGCAGCTTGGAGAAGGAGGGCTCACCCAGCCATCCGAGCGTCAGCGAGGCCAGCGTGATCCCGAGCTGGCTGGCGGACAGGTAGTCGTTGATCCGCTTGCTCATGCGGGCGACCAGGCGCGCCGGCCGCCGGCCCTCCTTGGCCAGCTGCTCGAGCCGGGTCGGACGCATCTTGACCAGCGCGAACTCGGCGGCCACGAAGAAGCCGTTCGCCAGCACGATGAGGATGGTGACGATGAGGGCGAGGGTGACGCTCATGGGTCGGAAGTCACAGGTAGTTGAGGCCGTACCACGGGACCACGCGGGCCGTGGCGGTCAGGGGCTCGGCGGTGATGGGGAACTGCCGTACGGTGCGCACCAGGCCCATCGCCACCGCCCGATCGATGGTCGCAGAGTCGTAGGCCGGCACCAGCAGCTCCTCGCCCAGCAGCGGCGCCACCGACAAGATCGCGTTGCGGTCTCCGATGACCTCGAGGATGCGCCGAGGCCGGACGGTGCCGTCGGGGCGAGGGGTCGCGTCCTGAGCGGCGACGAACGCGACCGCGCGGCCCGCGCGCGTCACCAGCGTGAAGGTGGCCGGCGCGTCGACCAGTCTCCCCGCGGCCAGCAGGCAGAGCCAGTCGTCATCGGAGCGGACGAAGTGCACCGACTCGGCGGCGTGGAGGTCCTGAAGCTGGGCGAGCTCGGCCGGCGTGGGAGGCGAAGCGGGGGCGCCTCCCCCGGTCCCCGGGCGCGTCGCGCCGCCGGAAGAATCCCCGCCCACGGTCCGCAGCTCGTATTCTCCGATCGCGCCGGCCAGCGTCTCGGCCGGGGGGAGGCGGAACCGCGAGAGGGGGGGCACCGGCTCGAAGCCGTGTCTCCGATAGAAGTCACGATCTCCGGACGCCAGCACCAGGTCGGCTCCCGGGCGGACCCGCGCCAGGACGTCCTGCAGCACGCGGGTCCCCAGGCGCTGGCCGCGGTGGGCTGCGTCCGTGAACACGGCGGCGACGAACCCGATGGTGGTCCGCCGCTTCAGGATCTGCGCTTCGCGCCGCACGTACCCGGCGTGCGCCAGGATCGTCCCAGCGTCGTCCACGACCACGCGCAGATTTTCGAGGCCCGGCGGCCCATCACCCGGTCCGGCGGGGCGCGCTCCGGTCGCCGGGGCGGGCCCGGCGCGGGTCGACCCAGCCCCGAAGAGCAGCGGCAACTCGTGTGTCAGGTCACCACCTTCCGGCCGAAAAACACGGTTGACCGCTGCCCGAAATGCGGGCCATTCGTGTTGTAAAAGCGCTCGGGGCGCGGGCCAGGTGGACACGGAGTGCCCGAGAATACCCGATCGCGCCCCCATTCATTCTCCCCGAGGTAACTGCTAGGCTCCGCCGCAAATGGCTCGACTGGAATTGGCAGGTTTGGTGGGTCTGTGCGCGCTGGCCTCCGCGCTCTCGCCGGGGGTCGCCACGGCCCAGACTTGCGACACGCGGAACCTGCTGGCGGGCAAGCAGCCGTCGCAATGGCAGGACCTGCGCGGAAGCGCCGGCCTGGTCACCGACGGCACCATCGGCCCCGAAGGCACGCAGTGGGACGCGCCGATCGGCGTGACATTCGACACCCCGGCGGGCTCCCTGACCTACGACCTAGGCGCGCCGACCCCCGTCGCCGGCGTCTACCTGCAGGCCGACGCGAACGACACCTACAAGATCATGGGATCGCTCGACGGGACGCCGGGCAGCTTCAAGCTCCTCGTCGAGATCGACAACGCGTCCGACCGGGGCCACGGGTTGCGCGGGCGGTCCATGCAGTTCGCGCCGGTGACCGTGCGCTTTCTGCGCGCCGGCGAGGGTGTCGGCGACGGCTTCTACTCGATCTCCGAGTTCGCGGCGTACTGCCAGCCGCCGTACCCCTTTCCGCCCTCGATGAAGGTGGCCGACGCGCCCCAGGCGCTGGTGAACGAGCCGCCCTGGTACACGTTCGAGTGGTGGAACGACAAGCCCAGCGCCAGGTTCGAGATGTGCCTGGCCGCCTTCGCTGCGCTGCTCCTGTACTGGGGCTGGCGCGTGGCCAAGGCCGGCAAGGAGACGAAGATCCCACCCTGGGCGGAGACCGCCATCACGGCCGCCTCGCTCATCGTTCACGTGGGCCTGTTCTACATGGCCGGGCCGCGCTTCCTGCCGGGCGAGACGGTCCACAAGGTGTCGGACACGACCCTGATCATCGTCGGCATCGCGACCTGGAGCCTCAGCCTGCTGGTGAGGGGTGTGCGCGATCGGCTGCTCGTGCTGGTGGGCGTGCTGTCGTTCTTCGCCTACTTCAACTTCGGCAAGTTCCACTTCGGCAATTACATCCACTACTGGGACACGTACCACTACTACGTCGGGACGAAGTACTTCAAAGAGCTGTCGTACGACCGGCTCTACGAGTGCGCGTCGGTGGCCGACTCCGAGGATCCGTCGCTGCGCCGGCGGGTCGAGCTGCGGAAGATCATGAACCTGCGCACCAACGTGCTCGGCAGCACCACCGAGATCCTCGCGCACCCGGAGAACTGCAAGGGCCACTTCACGCCGCAGCGCTGGGAGAAGTTCAAGAAGGACATCGAGTTCTTCCGGGTGAAGCAGGGGGTGAAGCGCTGGGAGGAGGCGCAGACCGACCACGGGTACAACGCGACGCCGGTCTGGAACATCCTGGGAACGACGCTGGCCAACATGGCGCCCGCCAGCATGGGACAGATCTGGGCGCTGACCCTGATCGACCCGCTCTTCATCTTCGGGATGGCGGGGATGATCTGGTGGGCGTTCGGCTGGCGGACGCTGTGCGTGGCGCTGGCGGTCTTCGCGACGAACTTCCCCTCACGCTTCTACTGGACGGGCGGCGCGTACCTGCGGTGGGACTGGCTGTTCCACATGACGGCCGGCGTATGCCTGGTCAAGAAGAAGCGCTACGTGCTGGGCGGCTTCTTGATGGCCTATTCGGGCCTGCTGCGCGTGTTCCCGATGTTCCTGCTGGTGGGACCGGTCTTCGTCATCATCCAGCAGATCCTCGATCACACGAAGGACGTGAAGTACCCGACCGGCGAGAAGCTCGCGTTGCTGCGTTACATGTGGCGGCGCCTTCCGTCCAGGCGCGAGGTGCCGATGGTCATCCGGAAGGTCGACCGCGGGCATCGCATGGTGGTGCTGGGCGGGGTGCTGGCGGTGATGACGTTGGTCCCGATCAGCATCGTGGTGGGCGGCGGCCCCAGTTGTTACTCGGCGTTCTTGCAGAACTCGAAGAAGCACACGTCGACGGCGCTGACGAACTACATGGGCTGGCGCACGGTCGCGACCTTCAAGTTCGACGAGGCGACCTACCTGCTGCGCACCGACCGCCTCGAGGATCCGTGGAAGGATTGGAAGGACGCCCGGCTGCGCACGTACCATCAGCGCAAGTGGTTCTACGTTCTGGGGGTGGCCGCCTTCGCGGCGCTCTTGTATGGAGCGTGCCGCAAACGGACCCCCTGGGAGGCGTGCGCTCTGTCGGCGCTGCTCATCGCCGTCATCCCCGAGCTCACCTGTTACTACTACTCGTTCCTGATCGTGATGGCGCTTCTGTGGTCGAAGCGTGCGGAGGCGGGGATCGCGCTGCTCGCCATAACGGCGGGAACAGGCTTCGCCGACATGGCTCCCACGCAATACTTGCCGTCGCAGGGAGTGTTCTGGAATCGGCTCAACCACCTGATGCCGACCTGGCTGGCCGAGCAGTACACCCTCATGTCGGGCATCACCCTGGCCGGGCTGGTCTACATCATGTGGGAGTTTGGCTTCTCGCCACGCGCGGCGCTGACCACCGAGCCCGTGTGGCCAGCGGAGCCTCTCGAGCCGGCGACCGATTCGTCCGACGAGAAGGCGAAGGGAGAACCCGAGAAGGCTTCCTCCTCCTCGAGCCACCGGTCGTCGTCGGCAGGGAAGCCGGCGAAGAAGAAGCGCAAATAGCGCTGAGCTGACAGGAGGTGCGGCAGGTATTTCGACCTGGGCGGCGGAGGGCGCCGCCGGGCTGCCGCGCTGCTCGAAACCGAGACGGTGCCGCTCGCGAGAGGGTGGCGCCTTCGCGAGCGGTTCGAGGGTGTTACCGCTTGCCCTTCTTCTTGGCGGGCTTCTTGGCGGACTTCTTGGCGGCCGCTTTCTTCACGGCCTTGACCGGCTTCTTCGCAGCCTTGACCGGCTTCTTCGCGGCCTTGGCCGGTTTCTTCGCGCTCCGGGTGGCCTTCGGCGCCTTCGCCGCGGGCTTCTTGCCCTTGGCGTTCTTGCGCTTCTGTCCCCCGACGGCGCGCTTGGCCCGGGACACGTCCCCGTCCTTGTCGACGAAATAGATGAAGTCGGTGTCCATCTGGAAATTTCCGTCGGCCACCTTCTCCGACTTCCCCTTGGGAACACCAGGCTGCTTTCGCTGGACCTTCCATACCGCGCCGTCTTTGACGTAGTACATGAAGTCCTTTTCCCGAGTCACACCAAGCTTCGCCACTTTCTCAGCCATTCGGCAGCCCTCCGTCGGAAAGTTTCGTGCGAAAAGACAGCCGAAATCGTAACGACGACCAAATTCGTGTCAAGCGAATTCCCCGGGCATTCCGACAATAACGGGTTCGCAAGTGGCGGATTGCGCGGTAATTCTCCGCCAGATCGCGTTCACGCTGCAGACGGACGACGAACCAACTCCGCCTCGGAGGTCCAGAAACTCAGCCAGTCGTATCCACCTATCCTGAACGCGTCCCGCCCGCTCAGGGAAAGGTGCAGTCACGGACAGCGGCAACCAACCAACCACCAAATGACAACGTAAGTAGCCGCCACAAGGTCTTTCCGTCATCCGCTTCCAGCATCAGCCGACAACCCGGCCCGATGGCGAAGCCGCCCCGAGGACCGCACCGGAGCATAGTTCCTCCTATGTGAGGAGCGGACCGGAGGGGCGGCGCAGCCAGCGGGTCGGACGAGGGCGCGCGAAGCGCGGGGGGAGGGGGAGGGTGTGCAGGTCCCGAAGCTCCCGAAGGGATCGTCCGCCGCCGCCTCAATCGAAGCCCCCCCGTCGCTCTAACCAGCGAAGAGGGCGAGGAGCTCGCCTAGGGGACAGCTTGGACTCTTCACCCGTAAACGCTGATCGGGCGTCAGGCTGTTCATGGCGTTGTCGATGGCCGCCGTCACCGTGGTGCCGAGCGGCCAGAACTTCGCGGCGCGGCTCTTCGGATTGCACAGGTAGCTGAAGGCGCCGGGGGCTGGATGACCGAGCGTGATGAGCAGGCGTCCCCCCGGACCGTCGGTCCACAGCATGGAGGGGGGCGTGTCGCGCCATTTGAGGCGGCGACGGACCAGCTCGATCCACCATTCGCGGATGGTGACACTCGGCGCTGGCGCGTCGACGGTGATGGCCGACGCCCGGCCAGCGCCCCCCATCTTCACGGCCTGATCACAGGCCGAGGACAGCGTCCGCAAGGCGTAGCCCAGCGCCGCGGCCGAGTCGTCGAACGCCGCGTGCAGCCCGGTCGCTGGCTGATCCAGCCAGGTTGGCCGGGCCGCGACGCCGCCTGGAAAAACGGGGGGCGGCGGCAGGGTCCGGGCCTTCGCGATCAGCTCGGGGCCGCCGAGGCCGCCGTCGCCGGCCACGAAGGTCAGGGCGCCGGCCGCCTGGATGAACGGCATGTGCGCCGTCAGCGCCGCCGCCGGATCGTCGGCCAGGCTCGCGGCCGGCACCTTCGCGAAGACGGCCACCGGGAACGATCGACCCGCGGAGTCCTTGCTCGGCGAGAGGGCGCCCACGAAGCTGAGGGGACCGGCCGGTGCGAACAAGAAGGCCGTGGGGGGCTCGGGCAGCGTCGCACCCTCGGCCCGCATCGCCTCCACCCCGTCCTGCAGCAGGCGATCGAGCCCGCACTGCGAGAACTCCCCCGCGTTGGACCGAAGGAAGTCCGGCTGGCTCGTCACCTTGCCGTAGACGCCGATGGGCGTGCTGTCGTCACGTCCTTCGGTCGTCATCGCAGCCACCCTCGTACGCTTACTTGGAACATGAGCCTCCTCCCGCCACGATGCCTCGCGGGAGCTCCAGCCCGTGGAACGCCCGCAGCAGCGCCGCCGGTTTCACGTCGGCATGAATGACACCGTCGCCGAGCGGCGGGGCCCAGGTCCCGGCGACGTAGTCCTCGCCCTCGCTCGACGTGGTGAACTTCCCGTTCTCGAGGAAGCGGAACAGCGCCCATTCACCGTCGGTGTAGCCGAGCTCGCCCTCGCCGGACTTCTGATAGAAGTGAAAGAGGGCGCCGCGCGCGGGCCAGGTCAGGTCCTCCCAGCGCTCCTTGCTGTTGATGTAGGTGACCTTCTTGCCCCCCATCTCGAACACGATGCGGGTGTAGGGCGCCGACGCTCGGATGCGGATCGACACGTTGACGCCGATCTTGCCGCCCTCCTTGCCGTAGAGCAGATCGGTCAGCTCCTGCGCTCGCTTCAAGAAGGCAGGCAGGTTGGAGCGGTACGGAACGCTCGGCTGCTCGCGGACGTGGAACACGCTCGTCCCGGCCGGATGCTCGAAGTCCGCGGCCAGCGTGTCGCTGTAGTACTGCCACAACGTCCCCGTCTTCGGCTGGAAGAACTTGTCGACGTCCGCCACGCGGGCATCGCGCGTGTTCTTCGATCCGGTGAAGGGATATTTGCCGGCCAGAAGCTGGTCGTAGACGACCACGATGCTGTCGCACCACTTGCGGTTGGCCGAGTCTCCGGTCGCCCCGCTCACGGCCACCTCCGCCCCTCGCAAGGGCGGCATCAAGATCTTCTCCAGGAGCGGCCCCTCCCAGTTGTTGTCGTTGTAGTGCGCGATCAGGTTCGTCAGCTTCTTGCGCTGATCGCGGACCGCCGTCGCGAAGGCCTTGGTGTCGGGCGATCCCGACTCGCCGACCGCGCTCGCGATCTCGGACAGGACCTCTCCGTAGGTGTCGAGGCCCGTCGGCTTGGTGAGCCCGAAGCTGAGGAAGGTCGAGAACTCTCGCCCCACGTCCTCCGGGCTCTGCGGCTCCTCGGAGGTGCCCTTCGGTCCCGCCAGCCGATCGTTGAGCTCGTCCAGGGCCTTGCCCGGGATCTTCTTCTTCTTGTCGGCCAGCTTCTTGCCAAGGGCCGTGTTGCCGAGCATGCCGAGCGCGTCGTCGAGCGGGGCCTCCTCTTTCCACACCAGGTTGCGGCTGGCGTTGCGCCAGATGGCGTCGAGGGGCTTGTCGCTGCCGAAGGCCTTCAGCAGGTGGCGCACCTCCTCGATGGACTTCGGCTCCTTGACCGACAAGGTCAGCAGGAACGCCTTCCAGACGTCGATGTAGCGGCGGAAGTACGCGGCCTTGAGCCCCGCGACGTCGACGGTGTCGTCCTTGCGGGACGCGCCGAGGACCCACGAGTTCTCGTCGTGGGCCCGGGACGCGGCCAGGCGCTGGATGCGGTGCTTGGCCACCTCCCACCCGGCAGGCGTGAAGGCCCCCGGCACGAACGGACCGTTCTTCCGGTCGCCTCCGCTCTCGAACTCCGTCACGGCGCCACCCACGATGTCGGCCAGGCGCACGTCGCGGGGCATGTTCGGATCGCGAAGCAGGTCGGTCAGAGGGTCGCCGTCGTTCGAGCCGATGAGGGCCCGTCGCACGGCCGAGACGACCTTGGCGCGGCGCTCGATCAGCTCGGACGACGCGTCGATGTCCAGCCCGTAGAAGCGGATGGCGTGCTCGAGCGCGTTGCGTGCGTGGTTCGAGGCGCCGTCCCCTGCCATGGCGCTCCAGCGGTCGCCAGCCTTCTGCGCGGCGACCCCGATCCATTTGCCGCTCCAGGAGTCGCCTTCCGGCGACGGCTCGTCCGCGGACTTGGGCTGGGTCAGAAGCAGGTGCAAGACCAGGCTGCCCATCGCGCCCGAAGCGTCGGTGTCGCCCTGGCCCCGGGTGAAGGCCATCATCCGGTCGATGTCGAAGTCCAGGAGCGGCCGCACCACCAGCCGCTCGACGGCGAGGTGAAGCGGGATCATGAGGCGGTCGCCCGGGTACAAGGCCGAGAACTGCAGCGCGACGTCGGGCCCCTTGTCCGCGAACTTGGCCAGTCGGGCCGCGGTCGCCTCGGTGGTCTCCATGATCCGCCCCGACAGCGGGCCCCCCGTCGACTTCTCCTCGCGCGCGTGCACCAGCCGGTCGACGTACAGCGCCGCCTCGTCGATGAACTGCTTGTTGGCCAGGTACGACGACACCGGCAGCACCAGCAAGGCCGCCGAGATGCCGAGGGCGGCCGCCGCCACCGCCCAGCGCAGGTACCGGTCGCGCTTCAGCACGCGGGCGTTCCGCACCGCGACGTCCTTGTCCGGGAAGATGACCCGCTGGAACACGTCGCGGACGAAGTAGCTCTTGGGCTTGGTCGGCGGCTGGACGGCGTGGCGCGCCTTCACGCCGAAGGCGTTCGCCATCTTGTCCATGATGCGATCGATGGGCCGCCCCTCCTGGGTGCCGCTGCTGAAGAACACGCCGCGCATGATGGGCGCCTCGTGGTACACGCTGGCGTCGAACAGGTTCGCCACCAGATCGATGAGGCCCTGGCGCAGCGAATCGAACTGCTGCGGGAACGCGTAGATCTTGTCGCGCGCCTCGAGGCGGCGCTCCTCGCCCATCCGCAACAGCGCGTTCCGCTCCAGCACGTCGCCCAGCTCGTCGAAGTGCTGCGCGAAGGTCTCGACGTGATCGTGGTGCTCCCTGATGAGGGGCAGGGTGAAGCCCCAGATCTGTCCGCGCTCGCGATCCTTGAGCTCGCCGAAGGTCTCGACGAACCCGGCCACCAGATCGCACTTCGTGACGATCACGTAGACGGGGACGATCGTCTCCAGGTGGGCGACCACCTCGTCCACGCGCTCGCGCAGCGTGCGCGCGAGCTCGCCGATCTCCTCCTCCGTCTTCTGGAGATCGGTCACCGGCACGGCCAGCAGGATGCCGTTGATGGGCTTCTTCGGGCGCGTCTGCTTGAGGAGGCTCAGGAAGGCCAGCCACTCGTCGCGATCGTCCTCCTCGGTGGACCACCGTCCAGCGGTGTCGAGGAGGATGGCCTCGTTGGTCATCCACCAGTCGCAGTTGCGCGTGCCGCCCACGCCGCGGACCTTCCCCCCCTTGGCGTAAGGGAGCTTCAGGCCCGAGCTGCGGATGGCGGTGGTCTTCCCCGACGCCGACGGCCCGATCATCACGTACCAGGGCAGGAGCCCCAGCGCGTCGCGGCCGTTGGCGCCCAGCTTGGACGACTTGAGGGCCCCCACCGCGCGATTGAACTCGGCCTGCATCGCCGCGATCTCGACCTGCAGGTCGGGGCGAATCCCCTCGTTCTGCTTCTCGGCGTCGTCCTTCAGCCCCTTCTCGATGGCCGAGGCGGTCTTCTTCGAGGCGAGCTTCTTCCACAGGACGTACGCCAGCAGGCCCAGCAGGATCAGGACCGTGACGACGATGGCCGGCCACAGGGGCAGCACGTCGCGGAACACGAGCACCGCGGCCCACGCCAGGACCACGAAGATTGCGGCGAAGATGTACTTCAACAAGGTCGCGCCTTCGGCGCCGTGAGGGGGTGTCCCCCCTCACGAGCTCCCCCCGTAGGCCGACGACGCCGGCGCGGCGAAGCCGCGCCTCCCGGCTGCTTGGACCCGCTCGCGGCGCTCGCTCTGGCGCCGCGGTCGCCGCCGAGCGAAGGAGGCCCGTTCGTCATGATTTCGATTGAATGCCCCATTCAGGTCCTCGTGGGTTCACCGGTTGATCTGCTCGACCCGGTCGCGGATCTCGTTGACCTGGTGGTCGATCGAGACGCGCAGCAGGATGAACACCGTGATGGCCACCGCGAACACCCCGAGCGCGATCCACAGGAAGGGGTTGCGCCGGCTCGACCGCACGAGCGGCTCGTCGGGCGGCTCACCGTTGGGCGACAGGACGTCGGGGACCTCCATCTGCTTCTCGACCTCGGGCCGCAGCGAATCGATCAGGCGCAGCAGCTCGATCTCGCCGCCCCGGATGGCGTACTGCCCCTGGAAGCCGAGCAGGAGGCATTGATAGTAGACGCGCACGACGTCGGCGCGCCGGGCGTCGCGCCGCATCTCCTGCAGCTTCTGGAAGAAGCCCTCGCCGGCCAGGTTCTCGTGGAAGAAGTGGAGCTGCAGCGGCCGCGACATCCAGAAGCCGCGCACCGGCTCGCCGCGATCGATGGCCACCTCGTCGAGCAAGGCGACGATGGCGTAGGCGATGTCGTCGACGTCCCGCTGGGCCATGCCCAGCTCCCGAGCCTTGTCGCGCATGGCGTCCACGAAGCCGATCAAACGCTCGTGGATCAGCTCGGGCGAGCTGCCGGCGCCGTCCACCTCCCGCAGCCGGGTGATGGCGTTGAAGCACTCCGACGTGACTTGATTGACGAGGTCCATGATGGGCCGGTGATCAGGCCGACGCTCGCGGGACGGCGAGCAGCTCGATCTTGACGTGGTTGGGATCGAAGGGCGGCGGCAGGTAGATCGACACCAGCCGGTCCTGAAGGATCTGCTTCCAGTAGTCGTTCTGCAGCTGCAGCGTGAAGTAGGTGACGCCCGCCTGGATCGGGATCTCGGCCGGCGGGCGGTGCGTGAACTGGATGGGCACGCCGGGCGTGGCGGCCGAGCGGATCACGTGCGGCATCTGCGAGCGCGACGAGATCTTCGACAGCCCGGGCAGGCGCCGCTCGAGCTGCGCCTCGGGCGTATCGGAGCGGACCGTGAGGACGAACTGGGGCGCGGTCAACAGCCGGTCGTCGTCGAGCTTGCCCAGGTACACGTTGTCGACGATCTCGAGGGGCACGGTCATGTACGCCTGGCGCACCGACGACTGCAGGAGCTGGGTGACGCGCGCGAACAGCTCCTCGAACGTGCCCCGCAGGTCGGTGTAGGCGTACAGCGGCAGCTTGGACGGATCGACCTCCGTCGAGAACGTGGCGAGCTGCCCGGCCACCTGGACCAGCAGCAGATAAAGCTGGTGCGGCGTGATCTCGCCGTTCGACGTGCAGTAGGTCAGAAGGGGGATGGCCGAGTTGATGGTGCTGAGCTGCAGGAACCGCGTGACGTCGCCCGAGTTGAACTCGATGCTGGCCCCGTCCCGCTGCCGGCGGTCGCCCGCCAGCAGCCGCTGCTTGGTGACCATCAGCGACAGCAGCCGGCGCACGCCGCCCATCAGGAAGGGGGCGCTGTCGATGCGCATGGTGGGCGGGATGTACGTCTCGTTGACCAGCATGGCGCCGCGGCTGTCCCGCACGATCTCGGCGATCTTGATGCTGTCGAAGTCCTCGCGGTTCTCGTCGTCGAACAGCACGACCGTGTTGCGGTGGGCGAAGGCCATCATCATGTCCTCGGCCGTGCCGGTCAGGTCCGCGGTGTTGCGGCTGACGGCGCGGTAGCGGGCGCGCGCCGCCCGGGTCGACAGCGCCGACGTGGTGGCGACGTCCTCGGCCGAGATGCTGGGCACGCCCTCCCGCTCCTTGGGCAGCGCCAGGTAGACCTCGCAGTGGGGCCGGGTCGGATCGAAGTGCGCTCCGACCGGCCGCATGGGCGGACATTCGGGATCGCCGCTCTCGAACGCGAGGAAGGTCCCGTCGGGCAGGATGCCCACGAACTTGGTCACCCGGAGCTGGTCGGTGCCGAGCGCGCCGGGGTCGACCTCGGCGGTCACCACACCCCAGCGATAGGGCGCCAGCGCGCTCACCCGTTCATCGAGCAGCTTCTCGTGATACAGGTCCTGCTGCTGCATGTGCTGAGGAGAGACCAGCATCCCCTCTGACCAGACGACCCTCTGTGGCGGTTTCATGCGGGAATCCTCGTCGTCATCGAAGCTCGATGCGGTTCTCGTCGAGCGCCAGGCGCACGACACCTTCGTTGTTGTTGCAGAACTGCGGATCGGGCGGGCTCAAACGCTTGGACGCCTTCCAGGTCGTCCCGGCGGGTTGACGGAACAGCGCCACGGCCAGCAGGTAGTTGGCGGCCGCGTTGCGGGTGACGGGGGGCTCGAGCCGCTCGCCGGGGTTCAAGGTCACCTCTTGCATGGCGACGAAGTCCTCGCCCAGCGTGTCCTTGTCGTGATCGAGGAGATCGTCGAACCCGACCCCCACCAGCTTGGTGACGTCCTTCAGTTGATACAGGCGGATGACGGTCGCCAGGGCCTCGCCCTTTTCGCCGGGGTTCAGGCGGGCCGTCGCGGACAGGACCACCCGCAGCGGCTCGTTGCCTTTGCAGGCGGGGGGCTCGTTCGCACCGGGCGGCGCCGCTGGCGCCGGCGCGGGGGCGGGCGCGGTCGCCGCGCTCGCGGGCGGCTTCTTCTCGGGATGCGAACAACCGAGCGTCACGCTTGCCAACCCGAGCACCAACCATGCAGCGATCGAGACGGCCAGCTCCGAAACAGGCAATTCCACGTATCCCCGGCACATTGCTCGCATGTTTGGGCGGCTGGAGCTTGCCAGCAAATGGTCGTGCTCCGCAAGGGCGACCGCTCACGGAATGGAAGCCGGATCCCGTCGCCGCGATCGAAGTCACGATCGTGATCGCCCGCGCGGAGGCGGCGCTCGCGCTCCTCGTGGAGGACCTCGGGTGCGTCGCTCGACCCGCGTCTCGGCGGGCGCGAATCAGTCGATGATCGGCGCGCCGTTCGCGGTCTGCGCGGAATCGCGCTCGCGCACGGCCGGTGGGGCGGCAGGGCCCTCGTCCGGTCCGGCCGCCGGCCCGCCTCGGCGCTTCTTCGATCGCCGCGGGTCGCGCGCGATCGGCGGGGGGCTCGCGCGGTGTCCACCCGACGAGACCTTGCTCGAACGATCGGGCAACGGCTCGGTGGGCCGCGCCGAGCCGCCGCGCGCCGGGTTCTGCGCCTGAGGATCTGCCTTCGTCGTGGCGGGAGCGGTGATCGCCTCGAGCGTCAGCAGGTGAGGCGGCGGGCGGTCGGTGAAGCGCACGGTCGTGTCGCGGTATCCCGGCGCGCGCACCACGATGACGTGCCCCGTGCCGTCGCTCGGCAGCCGCTGATCGAACGCCCCCGTCCCGACCGGCCTTCCGTCCAGCTCGATGGCGGCCTCGCGCGGATCGGTCTCGACCTCGACGCGGAAGGTGGGAGCGGGAAGGACGGACGGCGGGTGCTTGTCGCCCGTCCTGGTCGACGCGGAGTCGTCGGACCGAGACGAGGTCGACGGTATCACGCCGCCCAGTCCGGCTCCGCCGCCGATCTGCATGACGCCCACGACCGCGCCGGCCACGGCGATGACGCCAATCCCGATGAACAGGGGCGCGCGCGACTTCTTCAGGTTCGGAACCGACTGCGAGAAGGGCGACATCGACTCGCCCGTCGCGTTGCCGAGCGTCGAGCTGGCGGCGCTCTGCGACAGGCGGCGCAGCGGCGCCGGCGTCGGCTTCGGGCGGCGCACGCCGTCGGGGGCGGGCGGCAGGACCATCGTTCCCCCTGCCATGCCGTAACCCACGCCGAAGGGACTGTCGCCCCCATTCGAGGCCTGTCCGTCGAAGCCGACCGGGCCGCCGAAGAAGGGCGCCCACAGGACGCGGGCCTGCGGGCTCGCGAACTCGGCCAGCGCCGCGCCCAGCTCCTTGACCGAGGCATAACGCGCGCCCGGGTCGACCATCATCGCGCGCACGATCAGGTCCTCCATGGCGGGCGGCAGCTCGGGCCGCCGCGCGCGCGGCCGCTCGTAGTGGCCTTCGGCGATGTTCTTCAGGACCGTGTACAGGTTGTCGTGCTCGAAGGCCCGCTGCCCCGTCACGCACTCGTAGAGGATCGTGCCGAGCGCGTACTGGTCGCTCTTGGAATCCGCCTGCCGCGCGGCCTGGAGCTGTTCGGGCGGCAGATAGAAGGTCGTGCCGAAGGTGGCGCCCGTGCCGGTGAGGACCATGGTCCCCCGGTCCCCCATCACCTTCGAGATCCCGAAGTCGAGCACCTTCGGCTGGATCCCGCCGAGCGGCGACGACGCGAGGAAGACGTTGGCCGGCTTGAGATCGCGGTGGATCACGCCCTGCTCGTGCGCGGTCGCGATGGCGGCTGCGACCGGAAGGATGATGTCGGCCGTCTGAACCGGCGTGAGCCAGCCCTGCCGCGAGATGTACGACGCCAGATCCTCGCCGTCGAGATACTCCATCACCAGATAGCTGGTGTTCCCCTCGGCCCCGACGTCGGTCACGTCGACGACGTTCGGGTGACGGATGCGGGAGGCCGCCTCGCCTTCGCGAAGGAAGCGCATGCGCGCCTCCTGGTTGGCTGACAGCGACGGCATCAGCGTCTTGATCGCGACGCGCTTCTTCAGATCGCGATGGACGGCTTCGTACACGCAGCCCATCCCGCCCCGGCCGATGAGACGTCGAATCTCGTATCGGCCAAGGGTCGCCCCCTCTTGCAGCGTGTCCGCGTCGTTCATGTCTCGGGAATGGGCCAAGAGCCCCTAAGGATTCACGTTCACTGGGCTGTCGTCAAATGTGGGCGAGCGCACGATTGCCCGGAAACATGCCGATCTGCTGGGATGCGGCGCGGCGTGGTCGATTCCGGCCGCCTGGTCCGATCGAGGCCTCCAACCGTCACCGGCTGTCCGTCGGATCCAGCTCGATGAGCGGGATGTCCTCACGCCGGCGCGGCCCCAGGCGCACACCGACGGGAGGCCCGAACAGCGGCGGCTCGATGGGCGACGCCTTGGGTGACGTCCAGTCGATCACCGGGACGATGGCCAGGCGCCGCGGCTCGAGGTGCTCGTCGCGCAGCGCGTGGGTGCGCATGCGCGGCAGATCGACGTGCGCCGCGCGCGCCGCCAGCTCGAGCAAGAACGTGAGCGCGTTGTACGAGTAGATGGTCTGGTTGGCGGGCAGGCCCGTCGCCGTCGAGAGCTCGTCGGTCCAGAAGACGTACGGCGCGATCGCGATCTCGTAGAGTTTCCGCCGCTGGGGCTCGTCGATGGCGGCCAGCTCGCGTTGATTCACGAAGTCGCCGTAGGTGTCGCGGTCTCCCCATTCGTGGCGGTGCTTGACCGCCAGGTGGCGAAAGGCCTGCCGGCGGTCGAGGTCGCCGGCCTTGAAGAAGCGCTTGATCTCGTCGGCGGTCAGCTGCTGATCCCCGTTGGCGTCGGCCGGCGCCACCAGGTCCGCCCGCCGCACGATGGCGCCGTCGGCGGCCGCGTTCACGTACCGGAAGACGCGGCCCAGCTCGCCGGGCAGGCGCTCGGTGGTGAATATCTCGAAGTGGATCTCGGGGCCTTGCTCGGGGCCGCGGCTGACCGTCCCCACCCGCCCGACGACGTCCCCGGCCTCGACGCGCGCGTCGAACGTGACCACCTCGCCCTCCTGCAACCGCCGCCGGACGTCCACCGGCGCCTGCGCCATCTGCTGCAGCCAGGGGATCGTGCTGGCCTCCGGTGAGCCCACCTCGGGCAGGGCCAGGTGGGCGATCAGCGAATAGAAGACCAGGGGCTCGCCGTCGAGCTCCAGCTCGTGCCGCATCAGAACGAACGAGCGCGACGAGGCCTGCGCGTCGCCCTGCGCCCTTCGCGCCGCGACGATGCGCCCGCGCGTGGGCGCGCGCACCGCCGACTCGCGCGCGGCCCGCAGATGCACGCCGGAGTGCCACAGCCGGGCCGACGCGATGGGGAAGAACCCCGAGGCGCGCTCCTCGGCGTTGAAGAAGGCGCCCCGCCGCGCCGAGAGCAGGTCGGCCTGCGTCCGCGGCACCTCGGTGAACGAGCGGATCTGCACCGGGAGCTCGAACCCGTTCAGGGCCCGCAGGATGCGCCGGAAGTCGAGCGCGCCGGGGTCCCACTTCTGCCGCTGCAGATCGACGTGCAGGTGGCCGAGGATCCCGGCGAACGCCAGCGGATCGGCGAGCGTGTTCATGACGACGCTGCCGTCGGGGTTCTCCGGGACGACCGGCTTGATCTTGGGGAACACGCGGAGCAGGGTGCGCGTCAGCGCCACGATGGCGTCGTACTGCTCGGGCCGGAACTCGTACGCCTCGTGCTTCTCGCCGTTGATGGTGACGAGGCGAGTGGGCCGCGTCCGGTACTCGGCGGGCAGGCGTGGCCACTCGGCGCGATCGACGCGCCCGCGGTTGCAGATCTCGACCCCCACCGAGGTCGAGTTGGCCTCCTCCGCGTGGAAGGCGCGCTCGACCAGATCCAGCGTCTGGTAGATCGTGCCGTCGGTGTCGATCATGAAGTGCGCCGACAGGCCGCACCCGGTCGACCCCGGGGGGCGGGGGCGGTTGTGCATCGACTTGAAGCACGAACGCGAGTTCACGCATCCGTCGAAGTGCAGCACGAACTGGGAGACCACGGTCTGAAGCTGCGGCAACGAGCGGTCGGGGACGTCGCGCCTCGCGCCGTACCGCTTCGCCGAGTTGTCGCAGCACCCGCCCGACTGATCGATGCAGCGGGTCTGGTAGGCGTCGAACCCCTGGGGGTCGCTCCACAGCACGACCGGCTTGCCGACGTCGAAGGGCTGGCCGGCCACGATGATCGACGATCCCGGTGACGCGTTGGGCTCCGCCGCCTCGACCCGCGGGGCGGCGGCGACCTCGAGGTGGGCGCCGGCGGGCGGATCGAAGGGGGAGGTCGGCCCGGAGCGCACCGCGAGCTGCGCGAGGCCTGCCCCGACCCCGACGAGGGCACAGAGGAGCAGGCGGCGCGCGCGGGGAATCATTCGATGCGGCCGCATGTTAGCCGCCGGTACGCCCGCTGGCGAAGGTTTGACCGTCCCGTCGGGGGACCCTAGGATGAACGCCGGCGCCGTGTTCGACAAATTCAAGAAACTGCTCGGGGGGGGCGAGTCGTCCGACGCGCCGCCGGGCCGCGCCGGGACCGGCGCCGCCGGCGCCCAGCGGCGGCCGGCCAAGGCGCGCCCCGGGAGCGCCGCCAGCGGGGGCGCCGCCAGCGGCCGGTTCGAGGCGATGTCGTCGTCCCGCGGGCCTGGCGGAGGAGGCGCGGCGGGCGGCTTCACCGGCGGTGGACCGGCCCGCGCGGCGGGACGGACCGGAGCTCCGCCGGACAGGGCGGAGAAGCCCGACAGCGCTCGTTCGGCGGCGCCGCGAGGAGCGATGAGCCGCGGGTATTCGGGAGCGGTGGGCGGAGCGTCGGGCGGTGGCTTCGGCCCGGCGGCCCACCTCGGCCCGCCCCGAGGGGGGACGGGACCTCTGGCGAGCTCGTCGAGCACCGCGGACATGCCGGGCGCCGCCTTCGGCGCGAGCGCGCTGCAGCGCCCGGATCTGGCGCAGGAGATCCCGTGTCCCAACTGCGGCGAGCCCATGTTGCCCGGCTGGGGAACCACCTGCGGCAAGTGCCGCCCGAACCTGGTCGCCGCCAAGACGATGTTTCTGTCCGACGAGCAGGTCGCCTTGCCGGCGCACGCCGCGGGCGCCATGACGCTCGGGTGGCTGGTGGTGATCCGGTCGCCCGATACGGAGAAGAAGGGCGATCTCCTCGACCTCGATCGCGAGCGGGTCGTGCTGTCGCGGGCGGGCGCGGCGCCCACGGGCTCGGTGCGGGTCGCCCAGTTCGACGACAGCTACATGTCCAGCGCCCACGCGGTGATCGGGCGGCCGTCCACGGCCGATCGCAGCGACGCGTTCACGATCCGCGACCGCGACAACCCGGCGCCATCGGTGAACGGGACCTTCGTCAACTCGCAGCGGCTGGGTCCGGGGGAGGTGGTCAGGCTGGCCGACGGCGACGTCATCAAGGTCGGCGCCACCGAGCTGCTCTTCAAGTCGCTTTGGCTTCCGCCGGTCGGCGCGCGAGCGTGATGACGTCGGCGGTCCTTCGCGCAATCCGTGGGCCGGCCGTCAGGGCCGTCGTCGCCTGCTTCGCCGTGACCGGCATGGTCGCGGGCGCTTCGCCGGCGCTGGCCGGGCCGGCGGTCATCGCGACCCGGCCGGTGCTCGACGCCGAGACGGGCGACACCACGTTCTTCGTCGGGGCCATCAGCGCCAGCGGGCGATCGCTGAAGGCCTCGAGCCTCGACCTGGTGGTCGACGGCCAGCGCGAGACCGCGTCGCTGGCCACGCAGTCGCTGGCGGACTGGGCCACCATCGCCGCCGAGGCGAGCCAGACCTGGCGTCCGCCGCTGACGGTGGGGTTGACGTACCTCTGGATCGAGGGCACGCCCCCCGGGGTGCTCGACGGCATCCAGGGGTTCTTTCGCCGGGTCCCTTCGCGCACGGTCGTTTACCCCACGATCTATGGCCGCCTTCGTCAGGATCGCGCGCGCTTGACGGCGGCGGAGGTGAGCCGTCTGGCCGAGGAGGTGCCTTACCTCGAGGGCTATCGCCCGAACCTGATCGATGCGGTCCGCCTGGACCTGCAGGACCTGGTCGCGGACGCGGCGACCTTGAAGATCCTCCTCTTGGTCACGGACGGCCGCGACTTCGCCGATCCCAAGGGCGACGGCCCGGGTGACTTCGCGGCGCTCGGGCGCGACATTCGCAAGGCGGGCGTCACCCTCCTGGTGGTGGCGTTCCCGCCGCCGGAGGCCGACGCCCAGCAGGCCGCCGCCAACCTGCGCGATCTGCAGGAGTCGTCGGGCGGGTTCCTGCGCACGCTCGAGCAATCGCAGGAGCTGGAGAACGCGCTCGAGTCGCTGGGTCAGGCGGTCGCCGACCTGCAACGCGTCCGGTTCCCGTCGCCGCTGAGCTGGCGAAGCTTCGGGGGCTCGCACCACCTGTCCGTGAACCTGACGACGGGAGACGGGCAGCACCTGACCGCCGAGGTCGGCGCGCTGAACGTCGACGCCCGGCGGCCGTGGTGGATCTTCGGGGTGGTTGGTCTCGCGGCGGTGGCGGCCGCGGCGGCGGGCATCTTCATGGTGTCGCGCCGGAGCGGAGGCGCCGCCCGCCGGATCCCATCACGGCGCGAGGAGGTGGTCGTCTCCGAGGAGGACGAGGAGGTGCTGGCGGCGGCGCACGATCTGGTCCGGCGCGGCGTCTCGCCGAAGCGGGCGGTGGCCGAGCTGTTGCGCAGCCATCCCGAGGGAGCGAGCGTGCTCGCCCACCTGCCGAGCGACGCCACCAACGATCTGCGCTTCCCCTACTTCAGGACGCGCCTCGGGCGCATGCGCTTGCAAGAGATGAAGGAGCTCCTGGTCGAGCGCTCCTCCGACCACGAACGGCCGGCGCTGGACGGCGCGCTGGCCGCGATCCTGGCCGACGCCGTGACGAACCAGACGCCGCCCGAGGCGGCGGCCGACGCCCTGGTCGGGCGCGTGAGCGACGACGACTGCGCCGCCTTCGCGGGCCTCGACCTGGAGCAGCTCGCGGAGGCGCTGCGGGGAGCCGCCGGGGCCCACCCCGTGCTCGGGACCCCGCGGGCACGGGGGATCGCGGTGGCCGTGCAGGACGCCCTTCGCAACGGCGGCGGCGGTGTCGCCGTCGGATGGCTGGTCCGCGCCGGCGGCCCCGGTGTGCGGGGCGAGACCTTGCGGCTCCCCGGCCCGAGCGCGCTCATCGGTCAGGCGCCGTCGTGCGCGCTGCGCATCCTGGTCGATCCCGGGGTCGCCGAGGAGCACGCCGAGCTGACCCTGGATGGCGGTGATTTTGCGGTCACCCCCCGCGACGGCACCGTCACCGTCGAGGGCGCGCGCATCGAGCGCCGCCACATCCTGTCGGACGGTGAGACGATCGGCGTCGGCGCCAGCCTCTTCATCTTCAAGTCGGCCCGCGCCGGCAACCTATCCTCCGGCCCCGCCGCCCGCGAAGCCCCCGCCCCCCGCCGCCCCGCCGTCCCGAGGCGCTGAGGCAAGAAACCTTGAGCCCCCTCGAGCTAAGGCCAACCTTCAGCCCGACGGAAAGTAAAAGTTAGAAGGCGGCCGACAAGCCTGCGTGATGGCGAAGCCGGCCCGAGGACCGCACCGGAGCATACTTGTGCGTATGTGAGGAGCGGACCGGAGGGCCGGCGCAGCCAGCGCGCAGGATCGTCGGCCGTCGGTCGAACGAGAGGTAACCCATCACTCCGTCGGTGGGAGGTTGCGGCGGGAGGCCATCCACTTGGCTAGAAGCGAGGGGCCGTCGGCCACCAGGTGGCCGTCCCGAACGGTGAGCGTGCGCTCGAGCTGCAGGCGGGACACGAACGAATCCTCGTCGGGATCCTGCGCGCCGCGCGCCTTCGGGGGGCGCGACAGGTTCAGGTTCTCTCGCACGACGATCGAGTCGGAGCTGAAGAGGACGGCGGCTTCGAGCTCGTACTTCGTCCCGCGGGCGTTCCCGATCTGCCCCTTCGTCCGGACCGGAATCAGCGAGCTGCCCAGACACCGGTCGTAGGCGTCGAGGATCGGTCCCGAATGAAAGCGATCGCCCGCGAGCGGCAGCACCCGGACGGCGCGGTCGCACGTCTCGGCGGCGTTGGGATCGTCGCAGCGCTGCCCGTCGGCCACCAGCACGGTGGCCGGGCCGACCTTCTCGAGCCGCAGCACCACGTTCCGCCGGTAGGCGCGGAGCATCCCGATGGCTCGCACGGCCAGCCCCCGGGGCTCGACGGACACCAGCGCGACTGGACCCTGTGACTGTCCGTCGGCCAGGCGCTCGCTGATCACCCAGGCCAGGCGCCGATCGTCGGCGGTCTGCGCCACGACCACGTCGTCGTAGCCGAAGCTGGTCGGGAACGTCTCGGGCACCGGGCCTGCGCTGCAGTTCTCGTACATGCCCTTCACCGGGGCGCCCGTGCAGTCGGAGACGGGCCGGGCCATCTCGCTGTTCGATCGGTACCCTTGCAGCAGCAGGACGAACCAGTTCTGCGGCGGGTAGATCCGATCCTTCGGGGGGCGATCGAGCGAGGCCGCCGTCTCGACGGCGCAGAGCGGTTTGACGGCGGGCGCCGCGGCTGGCGCGGGGGCCGGCGCCGGCTTGGCGGGCGCCACTGGTTGGGGCTTGGGCTTGGGGCTGCACCCCCCGAGGAGGGCGGCCACCGCCAGCAGGGACAGCGTCGTTCGGGGTCGCGCGCTGCTCGGTCGCATCAGTCCTCGCTCCCGTCCATGTACGGACCCTTGCCGTCCTTGCCGCCTTCGCCCTGCGTGACGCTCGCGTACGCGCGCGCGAACTCGTTGCCAAACACCGCCGAATGAAGCTCGTTGTCGTCTGTGATCATCTGCTCGAATCGCTCCAGGTAAGCCTTCCATTGGGTCTTGGCCTTTCCCCCCGTGAACAGGCGGCCCCCGGCGTCGATGGCGTTTGCCTCGGCGTTCAGGGACTGCAACAGGTTCCGCACGCCCTCGGTCACTCCTTGCATCATGGCCAGGTGGTGAATGCCAAAGTCCGCGAAGATCGCGATGATGTCGCGCACGACCGCGTCGGTGTCGAGGTTGGGCTGCAGGATGTAGTGGAGCAGCTCGGCCTGGCTGCGGGCCCGGTGCAGCGGTGTCGTGCCGCTGATGGTGCGCACGCCGACCTCGGCGCCGAACTGCTCGTAGCCCTTGCGCAGCCCGATGAAGGCCTCGGTGAAGGCCTCGAGCAGCTTCTCGCGGTGGCGCTCCATCTGGGCGTCGCGCGGGGTCAGGCCGGGCAGGGGAGACGCCACGGGCGGCGCGGTCGGGGCCGCCGGATCCCAGAGCGGACCGGACAGCGAGCCGCTCGAGCCGGGCATCTTGCCCGTCGTCCCGCTCGGGCCGGCCGCCGCGGGGTTCGCGCGGATGGCCCCCGACGCGTTCGGGCCCGTCGCGACCGCGCCCCCGCCCAGTCCCAGCGCGGCACGGTTCAACTGACCCCACGGCAAGGTGTGCTGCATCGGGTTCGAGCCACCGGCGGGCTCGTTCGCGACGGGGGGAGGCGTCGGGGCCTCGTCCATCATCTCACGGGCGACCTGGATGTAGAGCAGCCCCACCTTCAGGCGCGAGCTCTCGTCGAGCGGCGTCGCCACGTTCTTGGTGAGGCGCTTCCCCTCGAGCACGGTGCCGTTCGTCGAGCCGAGGTCGAAGTAGGCGACGCTGTGGCGATCGAAGCGGATGGTGCCGTGCCACTCCGAGACGAACGGATCATCCAGGGAGATGTCGTTCAGCTGGTTCCGCCCGATGCGGATCGGGGACTTCTCGAACCGGAGGGTTTGGGTCGTTCCGCCCTTCGGCGAGTGGATTGTGACCACCAGGATCATCGGGGCTGGTGTTTCCTTTCGCGAAGCGTCGGGATATTACTCGATTCGCGCCGTTTCGCGCGGGTGGGTCTGCGCGGCCGCGACACCGGTCGGACGAGGATCGGGTTTGTGATCACCCCCACGGCTGTTGTTATCCGACTCACGAGCGCGTTTGACAAGACGCGATGATTGTTGGGTAATAGTCTCGCCCGCGAGGGAAAAATTAGATGGCGCTCACCGACCTGGATGGACTGCTCGAACCCGTCAGCGCCGAGGCGCCGTGCGGGACCGATCTGGAGATGACTGGCGACGCCGACTTCCTCGAGCTCGGGCGGCTGGGGCAGGGGAAGCCGGAGCAACAGATCGGTAACACGATCATCCCCGCGTCCGATCCCGACTGGAAACAGCTTCAGAAGAAGGCGATCGAGCTCCTGCGCCGCTCGAAAGACCTGCGTCCCGCCGTGGAGCTCACGCGGTCTCTGGTCCGCACCGACGGATGGCCCGGGTTCGCGAGGGGGCTCGAGGTCGTCCGCGGCCTGGTCGAGCGCTACTGGGAGGGGCTCTTCCCGCTGCTCGATCCGGACGACGACAACGATCCGCAGATGCGACTCAGCATCCTGCGCGACCTGATCGCGCAGCCGCAGCTCCTGGCGTTGCGCCGGACCCCGCTCGTCGCCTCGAAGACCCTCGGGAAGTTTTCGCTGAAGGACATCGAGATCGCCAACAACGAGTCGCCCCCCGACAAGGGTGTCCCGGCGCCTTCGATGGCGTCGATCGACGGCGCGGCGCGCGACACGGACCTGGATGCCCTCGATCAGTCGACGGCTGCCGTGAAGGCCTGCCTCGCCCACGCGGCGGGGCTGCAGGCGGCGCTCACCGAGAAGATCGACGCCGGAGAGGCGGTCAGCGTCTGCGGTCCTCTGAACATCTTGTTGAAGAAGGCCGACGCGTTCCTGGCTCCGCGCCTGGCGCAGCGCAAGCCCACGCCCGTCGTCGTCGTCGAGGAGGAGGTACCCGTGGCCGATTCAGACGGTAAACCCGCCGCGCCCCCGCCCCGTCAGGGGGGCGGTCTGGGCGGGTCGATCACGTCCCGGGAAGAGGTCGTGAAGGCCATCGATCTCATCATGGCCTACTACGCCCGGTACGAACCCTCGAACCCGGTCCCCCTCTTGATGGCCAGGTGCAAGCGCCTCGTCATGATGAGCTTCGTCGATATCGTGAAGGAGCTGGTCCCGGAGGTCCTGAAGCAGGTGGAGGCCTTGAAGGGACAGGGACAGGGCGAGTGAGTCGGGACGAGTGAGAAGTCAGCCACGGCGGGCGACACGAGCGCGCTCGACATTTTGAAGGTCCTTTGAGGTCCAATTTCAGGAGGCAAGTCGTCACATGAGCACCAGCAGTCAAAAATTCATCGCGCGAAACCGGGCGCCTCGCGTCCAGATCGAATACGACGTCGAGCTCTACGGAGCGCAGAAGAAGATCCAGCTCCCGTTCGTCATGGGCGTCATGTCGGATCTGTCCGGTAACCCGGTCGAGCCGCTTCCCGGGGTGGCGGATCGGAAGTTCCTCGAGATCTCCGTCGACAACTTCGACGAGCGCTTGAAGGCCATGAAGCCGCGCGCCGCCTTCCAGGTGCCGAACACGCTGACGGGCGACGGCAAGCTGAACGTGGAGCTCACGTTCGAGAGCATGGACGACTTCTCGCCGGCCGCCGTGGCGCGCAAGGTGGGCGCCCTCAACGAGCTGCTCGAGGCTCGCCAGCAGCTGTCGAACCTGGTGACCTACATGGACGGCAAGAGCGGCGCCGAGGGCCTCATCTCCAAGGTCCTGCATGACCCGACGCTGCTGAAGTCCCTGGCGTCGACTCCCAAGCCCCAAGAGTCCGGCGACGAGCCGAACAAGGACAAGTAAACATGGCCGAGCTCGAGCAAGAGAAGCAGGGCGGCGAAGCCGCCGTCGAACTGAACGACTTCAACTCCCTGCTGCAGAAGCAGTTCAAGCCTCAGACCGATCAGGCCAAGAACGAGGTCGAGACGGCGGTGCGGACCCTGGCGCAGCACGCGCTGGAGAAGAGCACGCTCATCGGCACCGACGTGGTCGAGTCGATCAACGCGATGATCGCCGAGATCGACAAGAAGATGAGCGATCAGATCAACGCGATCATGCACCACCCCGACTTCCAGCAGCTGGAGAGCGCGTGGCGCGGGTTGCACTACCTGGTCAACAACACCGAGACCGATGACCAGCTCAAGATCCGGGTCATGAACATCTCGAAGAAGGAGCTCCACAAGAACCTGCGTAAGTTCAAGGGCGCGGCCTGGGATCAGAGCCCCATCTTCAAGAAGCTGTACGAGGAGGAGTTCGGCCAGCTCGGCGGCGAGCCGTACGGCTGCCTGGTCGGTGACTACTACTTCGACCACACCGCGCCAGACGTCGAGCTGCTGGGCGAGCTGTCCAAGATCTCGGCCGCGATCCACGCGCCCTTCATCGCCGGCACGGCGCCCACGCTGTTCCAGATGGAGTCGTGGAGCGAGCTGTCGAACCCGCGCGACCTCACCAAGATTTTCACGACGCCCGACTACGCCGGGTGGCGCTCGCTGCGCGAGTCGGAGGACGCCCGCTACCTGGGGCTGGCCATGCCGCGCTTCCTGGCGCGCACGCCCTACGGCGCCAAGAGCAACCCCGTCGAGGAGTTCAACTTCGAGGAGGATACGGCGGGCGCCGACACCAACAAGTACGGCTGGGCCAACGCCGCCTACGCCATGGCGGTCAACATCAACCGCTCGTTCAAGCTGTACGGCTGGTGCTCGCGCATCCGCGGCATCGAGTCGGGCGGTTCGGTCGAGGGGCTGCCCACGCACGCCTTCCCGACCGACGACGGCGGCGTCGACATGAAGTGCCCGACGGAGATCGCCATCAGCGATCGACGCGAGGCCGAGCTGGCCAAGAACGGCTTCATGCCGCTCATCCACAAGAAGAACTCCGACTT
>Ga0068853_100000569_pt1 | contig 25263 bp, 22 predicted proteins | sample KBSCornC32_FD_65655 | JGI IMG/M metagenome (GOLD analysis project Ga0068853, IMG submission 65655) | Corn rhizosphere microbial communities from Kellogg Biological Station, Michigan, USA - KBS Corn C3-2 | ecosystem: Host-associated > Plants > Roots > Rhizosphere > Soil ... | reverse complement strand
TCGGGGTCGCAGGGAATGTTCCTCGGCGGCGACCCGTCGTACGTCCAGAAGGACGCGCAGCTGATCAAGCAGCTCGGCCTGAACCTCAAGTTCGTGTCCGTCGGCGCCGAGCCGGCGCAGGTTGCCCGCTGGAGCCAGGCGTACAAGCAGAAGAAGCCGATCCTCTTCTACTGGTACACGCCGCAGTACCTGAACACGGCGTACCAGCTGTCGGAGATCAAGCTCCCGGCGCGGAGCAAGAAGTGCGTCGACTCGTACAACCCGAAGCTCGGGAGCAACTGGTCGATCTACCGGTGCGCGTACGGGCAGACGATCATCGAGAAGGTGATCACGTCGAAGTTCGCAAAGTCCGGCTCGCCGGCCGTCGGCGTGATCAAGCGCTGGAAGTGGTCGGCGAACGACCAGAACACCGTCGCCAACCTGATCGCCGGCAAGCACATGGACCCGGAGAAGGCGGCCGAGCAGTGGGTCAAGGCCAACCCGGGCAAGGTGAAGGCCTGGCTCGGCAAGTGAGATAGCGCTGCCTCGTGTCCTGCCCGCCCGCTGCGGGCAGGACACGGGACGCTTCGCGATGAGCACGCCGACGCTCCACATCAACCGACCCCGCCTTCCGGACGAGCAGTCGCTCGCCGACCAGGCGTACTACGCGATCCGCGAGTGGATCGTCACGCTCGACCTCGCGCCCGGCTCGGTCGTGAACGAGCGCGACCTGATGGGGCGGCTCGGCCTGGGGCGGACGCCGGTGCGCGAGGCGCTCCGTGACCTCGCCCGCGAGCAGCTGGTCGACGTGTTTCCCCGCCGTGGGATGTTCGTCTCGGGCGTCGACGTCGGGGACATCGCCGGGCTGTCCGAGGTGCGACTCGTGCTCGAGACCGAAGCCGCGCGGCTGGCTGCGGAGCGGCGCAACGAGACCGACCTCGACGAGACAGCGGCGCTGCTCGAGGAGCTCGCCCGGAGCACGACGACGGCTGCCGCAGACGCCGCTCGCCCCCGGGAACGGCTGACGCCGCAGGCGGCGGCCTTCAGGGATCTGCCCCGCCAGAGGCGGGGATCGAGCGGCGGGGCTCCGCTCGGCGGAGATCCGCTCGCGAACAGGAACGAGCGGCGCCTCATCGATCTCGACGAGCGGACACACCGCCATGTCGCTCGCTGCGCTCACAACCCGTTCCTCCAGGCCACGCTCGAGCAGTACTACGTGCTCGCGCTGCGCATCTGGTTCCTGGCCCTGGACCGCGTGGCGCTCGACGAGGCGATCGCGGAGCACCACGCGATCCTGGAGGCGATCCGCGACGGCGACGCCGACCGCGCCGCTGAGGTCATGCGCGCCCACGTCGTGAGCTTCGAGCGGGCAATCCGGGCCGTGCTGTGAGGGGAGGAGCTGCGCGGATGCAGTTCTGGTCCCATCCCGAACCCCCACCCACCCACGGGGAGACCGACGCTATCGGCGGAAGTGTCACGGGTTCGTGCCGATTTCGCGCCAACTTTGGCGCCGACTTCCGCGCTACTCCCTGCCGCTTCCCTGCGCGGTGCTTCAAGGCGCGTCCGGCCGGAGTCGTGTAACTTCCGCGGCAGACTGATATATCACCAGATGGAGACGCTCTCACATGAGTGACGCACCGTCGTCCGCCCGCGCCGTCGTGATCGGCTGCGGCATCGTCGGCAACAGCCTCGCGTACCACTTGTCCCGACTCGGCTGGAAGGACATCGTCCTGCTCGACAAAGGCCCCCTGCCGAACCCGGGCGGCTCGACGGGGCACGCGTCGAACTTCATCTTCCCGGTCGACCACTCGAAGGAGATGACGCAGCTCACGCTGGAGTCGCAGCGGCAGTACGTCGAGCTGGGCGTCAACACGGAGTGCGGCGGGATCGAGGTCGCGCGCAGCGAGGAGCGGATGGAGGAGCTACGGCGTCGGATGGCGTCCGCGAAGTCGTGGGGCATCGACTCGGCCCGACTGGTCACTCCGGCCGAGATCAAGGAGCTCGTCCCGTACATCGACGAGTCGATCCTGCTCGGAGGGTTCCACTGCCCGACGGTGTCGGTCGTCGACTCGCTCCGGGCCGGGACGCTGATGCGCGAGAGCGCGATCGAGTCCGGGGCGCTCAGGGTGCTGCCCAACACCGAGGTCTCCGCGATGGACGTCGAGCACGGCCGGATTGGCCGCATCCACACCTCGCGCGGGACGATCGAGGCGGAGACGGTCGTGATCGCCTGCGGCGTCTGGAGCCCGCTCCTCGCCCGCATGGCGGGCGCACACATCCCGCTCACGCCGATGGTGCACCAGATGATCGACATCGGGCCCGTGCCGCGCTTCGAGGCGAGCTCCAGCGCGATCGAGTTCCCGATCGTCCGCGACATGGACGTGTTCATGTACGAGCGCCAGGACGGGACCGGCCTCGAGATCGGCTCGTACGCGCACCGCTCGATCGTCCACGACCCCCAGGAGATCCCCTCGGTCGAGGCTGCCGCGCTCTCGCCGACCGAGTTCCCGTTCACGCAGGCGGACTTCGACCCGCAGCTCGCCGACGCGCTCGACCTGATGCCGGAGATCGTCGGCGACGAGTCGGTCGGGGTGAAGTACGCAATCAACGGCCTCATCTCGCTGACGCCCGACGGGATGCCGATCCTCGGCGAGACGCCCGAGGTGAAAGGGCTGTGGTCGGCCGCCGCGGTGTGGGTGAAGGAGGGCCCTGGCGTCGGCAAGTCGCTTGCGGAGTGGATGGTGCACGGGGAGTCGCACATCGATCTCCACTCGTCGGACGTCGCCCGCTTTCACGACCATCAGAAGACGCGCTCGCACGTCAAAGCGCGGACAACGGAGGCGTTCCCGAAGACCTACGGGATCATCCATCCCGCCGAGCAGTGGGCGTCCGACCGGAACCTGCGGCTCTCGCCGATGCACGAGCAGCAGAAGGAGCTCGGCGCAGTCTTCTTCGAGGCCGCGGGCTGGGAGCGGCCGCAGTGGTACGAGGCGAACGCGCAGCTCGTCGAGCGCTACGGCGTGGAGCCGCGCGAGGCCGAGTGGGATGCGCGCTGGTGGTCGCCGATCATCAACGCAGAGCATCTCGCGATGCGCGAGCACGCCGGGATCTTCGACCTCTCGGCCTTCGCGATCTTCGACGTCTGCGGCGCGGGAGCACTCGACGCGCTGCAGCGGAGCGTCCTGGCGCAGATGGACGTCGCGGTCGGCCGGGTCGTCTACACGCCCGTGCTCTCGCCGGGCGGCGGCTTCCGCTCGGACCTGACCATCATGCGGCTCGGCGACGAGGAGTTCCGCATCGTGACGGGCGGCGCGCACGGGATGGCGGACCGCAAGCTCTTCTGCGACCAGCTCCCGGACGACGGGTCGGCGAGCCTCGTGGACGTGACGACGGCCTGGACGACGATAGGGCTTTGGGGGCCGCGGGCGCGGGACATTCTCTCGTCCGTGACCTCCGACGACGTCTCGCACGACGGCTTCCCGTTCGGGACGTGCCGAACGGTCGAGATCGGCTCCCAGCTCGCGCTCGCGTCGCGCATCTCGTACGTCGGCGACCTCGGCTGGGAGCTCTACGTCCCGATCGAGCAGGGCGCCCGACTCTGGGACACGCTGTGGGAGGCGGGGCGGCCGCACGAGCTGACCGCGTGCGGGATCGGCGTCTACGGCACCACCGGTCGCCTCGAGAAGTGCTACCGCGCCTTCGCTGCCGAGCTCGAGAGCGAGTACACGGTCGTCGAGGCGGGGATGCAGCGACCCAAGGTCAAGGAGCAGGGCTTCGTCGGGAAGGACGCGCATCTGCGCCACCGCGAAGAAGAGCCCGCGGCGATCCTCTGCACGCTCACGGTCGACGATCACACCTCGGCGAGCGGCGTCAGGCGCTACCCCCTCGGGCGCGAGCCCATCACCTTGCGCGATGGCACGCCGCTCACCGACGCGAAGGGACGGCGCTCGTACGTGACCAGCGCTGGCATGGCCCCGTCGCTCGGCAGGTATGTCCTCATGAGCTACCTGCCGCCCGAGCACGCGGTCGAGGGATCGACCGACCTCGCCGTCGAGTACATGACCGAGCGGTTCCCCGTGACGGTCGACGTGGTCGGTGCGCGGCCGATCTTCGATCCCGAGAACACGCGGATTCGCTCGTGAGGATCCTGGTGTGCGTCAAGCGGGTCCCCATGACCGGCGGCACGATCGTCCTCACGGACGACGAGCGCGCGATCGAGACCCGGCACCTCGGCTTCACGATCAGCCCGCACGAGGAGTGCGGCGTCGAGGAGGCCGTGCGGCTCGTCGAGGCGCACGGCGGGGAGTCGGTCGTGCTCACGCTGGGGACTGCCGAGGCGGAGGAGCAGCTGCGCGACGCGATGGCGATCGGCGCCGACCGCGCGATCCACGTGGTCACGGACGAGCAGGAGTGGGACCCGCAGGCGACAGCCTCGGCGATCCTCGACGCGATCCGCGACCACGAGGCGGCGAATGGGCCGTTCGACCTCGTCGTCTTCGGCAACGAGTCGGCCGACGCCGGCAACTTCCAGGTCGGCATTCGGATCGCGCACGCGCTGGGCCGCCCGGTCGCGACCGGGCTCAAGGCGCTGACGGTCGAGAACGGAACGGTGCGGTGCGAGCAGGAGGTGCCCGGCGGTCGCGACGTCTACGCCCTGCCGCTCCCCGCCGTCGTCACGGTGAAGGAGGGGCTCAACCTGCCGCGCTACCCCTCGGTACCCGGGAAGCTCCGCGCCCAGCGCAAGCCGGTCGAGAGGAGGACACCGGAGCGGCTCGCGCCGCGGCTCGAGATGACGCGCCTCGTCGTTCCCGAGGGCGAGGGCAAGCACGCCGAGGTGCTCGGGGAGGGTGCTTCTGCCGCCCCGCGGGTCGTCGAGGTGCTGCGCGAGATCGGGGTGCTCGGGTGACAGTCCTTGCGTACCTCGAGCACGTGGACGGAGCCGTCGACGAGCCGTCCCTCCAGGCCGCCACCCTGGCGTTGTCCCTCGCGGAAGGTGCGGAGGCGCACGCGGTCGCGGCAAGTAACGCTGCGTCACTCGCGTTGGACGGGGCGCCACCGGTGGGCGTCGTGCACCTCGCGGTGCACGACGCGTTCGGCTCGTACGCGCCCCGCGCCATCGCCGAGGCGATCGTGCAGCTTGCCGGGCGCCTCGGCGCGACGGCCGTCGTCGGCCCTGGGACCGAGCGCGGGAACGAGGTGCTCGCTCACGTCGCGGCGCTGCTCGACCTGCCGCTCGCGGCCAACTGCGTCTCGGTCGCCGGCGCGGACGTCACGCGGGTGCGGTGGGGCGGAAGCCTCCTCGAGGAGGCACGCGTCGACGCGCCGACGCTGCTGCTCACGGTGCAGCCTCACGCGGTCGCGTCCCAGGCCGCGGCGGGAGACGTCCCAAGCGTCGAGGCGTTCACGCCGACGCTGTCCGAAGGCGCGCTCGCGCTTCGCGTCGTCGAGCGCGTCGGCTCGTCGAGCGGCGGGATCTCGCTCGGCGACGCCAAAGTCGTGGTATCGGGCGGTCGGGGCGCCGGCTCGGAGCAGGGATTCGCGCCGATCGAGGAGCTCGCAGGTCTGCTCGGCGCCGCGGTCGGGTGCTCGCGCGCCGTGACGATGGCCGGCTGGCGCCCGCATACCGACCAGGTCGGCCAGACGGGGACGAAGATCGCACCCGAGATCTACATCGCCTGCGGCATCTCCGGCGCCACGCAGCACATGGCGGGCTGCAAGGGCGCGAAGCGGATCCTCGCGATCAACGCCGATCGTGAGGCGCCGATCCTGCAGAGCGCCGACTACGCCGTGATCGGCGACCTGCACGAGGTCGTGCCGGCGATCTCGGCCGCGATCCGTGCGGCTCGGTAATGGTGTCCGACTTCAGTCGGACACCTGCCGCCTTCGGGAGCGCTCCGAGCTTCGGAAGGTGTCCGACTGAAGTCGGACACCGGTCTCGGTGCCGGATCGTATGAGCACCGTCGCGTCCGGGCTCGCGCTGTTCGCTGCGCTCGCGGTCGCGACGGCGCTCTTCACCAGGCGGGCGCACCTCCTCTACCGGATCGTCCGCCTCGGGAAGCCGACCGACCGCTCGGGTGATCTCGGGCGGCGCACGAAGGCCGAGGCAACCGTCGTGCTCGGTCAGCGAAAGCTGCTCCAGCGCATCGTTCCCGGACTCGTCCACGCGTTCGTCTTCTGGGGGTTCATCGTTCTCGCCCCGACGATCGTGATGGCACTCCTCGGAGCGGTCGACTCGGAGTGGACGCTCCCGTGGCTCGGGCATCAAGGCTGGTACTTCCTCCTCGTCGACCTGTTCTGCGTGCTCGTGCTCGTCGGAGTCGTTTCGGCCTTCCTGATCCGCAAGGTGCAGCGGCCGGCGCGGTTCGAGGGAAGCCACCTGCGCGAGGCAGACCTGATCCTCGGGCTGATCGCCCTCATCGTGACGACGCTGCTTCTCTGGCACGCGTCGCAGATCGCGCTCGGGCTGAACGAGTGGCCCGCCGGCTGGTCACCGGTGTCGAACGCGCTGTCGGGCCTCTTCGGCGACGGAGACACGACCGAGGCGCTCGAGCGCGTCTTCGTCTGGCTCCACGTGCTCACGATCCTCGGGTTCCTCGTCTACCTCCCGTACTCGAAGCACCTCCACATCGCGACCGCGGGGATCAACGTCTGGTTCGGCCGGACGCGTGCGCGGGGAAGGCTCGAGCCGCTCGACTTCGAGGTGGAGGACGAGGCTGCGCTCCGGCTCGGCTCGGGATCGCTCGTCGACATGACGTGGAAGCAGATGCTCGACACGGTGTCCTGCACCGAGTGCGGCCGTTGCCAGGACGTCTGCCCCGCGTGGGCGACCGGCAAGGATCTGTCGCCGAAGCTGCTGATCATGGGCCTCCGCGATCGTCTGTTCGAGGAAGGGCCGGCGGTGCTCGGTGGGGGAGAGGCCACTGCGCTCGTCCCCGGCGCGGTCACCGACGAGGTCGTGTGGGACTGCGTCACCTGCGGCGCGTGCGTGCACGAGTGCCCGGTCTCGATCGAGCACGTCGACCACATCGTCGATCTCCGCCGGCATCTCGTGATGTCCGAGTCGCGCTTTCCCGCCGAGGCGGGAACGATGCTGCGCGACGTCGGCCGCTCCTCGAACCCGTGGGGCAAGGCACAGTCGGAGCGCGCAGCGTGGGCCGACGGCCTCGACGTGCGCGTGCTCGAGCCCGGCGACCCGGCGCCCGAGATTCTCTACTGGGTCGGTTGCGCTGCGTCCTTCGACGAGCGTGCCCGCGCGACCGCGCGCGCGACTGCGACGCTGCTTCTGCGGGCGGGGCTCGACGTCGCGATCCTCGGGCCGCGCGAGTCTTGCACGGGTGATCCCGCGCGACGCATGGGCGACGAGTTCACCTTCCAGGAACAGGCACGGCAGAACGTGGGCACACTCGGAGACGCCGGCGTGACGCGGATCGTCACGAGCTGCCCGCACTGCTTCAACACGCTCGGCAACGAGTACGGCGACTTCGGCGGCGACTACGAGGTCGTCCACCACACGGAGCTCCTCGCCGAGCTGCTCGCCGACGGGCGGCTGGAGGCGCCGGCCGGAGAGGAGGCGATCACCTACCACGACTCGTGCTACCTCGCCCGCCACAACGACGTCCTCGCCGCACCGCGCGAGATCGTCTCCCGCATCGGACGCCCGCTCGAGATGGCACGAAGCGGGAAGCGGACATTCTGCTGCGGCGCCGGCGGCGCGCACATGTGGATGGAGGAACGCGGCTCGGCGATCAACGAGGAGCGCGCGCGCGAGGCGGTCGCGACCGGCGCCGACACGCTCGCGGTGGCGTGCCCGTTCTGCACGATGATGCTCGACGACGGCGTCAAGCAGACGGGTGGCGAGCTTCGCGTCGCCGACGTCGCTGTCCTGCTGGCCGAGTCGCTCGAGCGCGGCTGACCTTGCGTCGAGACGGGCGCTAGGCCCATAATGTGGGACGAGAGTTCCACATCATGAGCCAGGGCACGCAATCCATCGATCGGGCCGCTCAGGTGCTCGTCCACGTCCTCGAGACCGAGGAGCCGCCGACGGTCGGTGGGCTCTCGACGCGCCTCGGGCTTCCGAAGAGCACCGCATCCCGCCTTGTCGGCGCACTCGAGCGGCAGGGGCTCATCCGGCGCGATGGCGGCGGCGGACAGCTCGTGCCCGGAGCGGTTCTGCAGCGGTACGCCCGTCGCGAGACGGGTGACGCCGAGCTGGTCGAGCGCGCCTCGGAGGCGCTCGACCGGCTCGCGCAGGCGAGCGGCGAGACGATCAACGTCGGCGTGCCGTCGCTCGGCGCCGTCCAGCTCCTCGGCCAGCGCGACAGCCGGCACTTCCTCGGCTCGCCGAACTGGGTCGGCCGCCGTGTCCCCGCGCACGGCTCGGCGCTCGGCAAGGTGTTCTACGCGTATGGCGTCCTGCCCGTCCCGTCCGGGCCGCTCGAGTCGCTCGCTCCGCACACGGCTACCACCGTCGACGAGCTCGGGCTCGACGAGGTTCTCGCGAAGGGTTACGCGGTCGCCGTCGAGGAGCTCGAGCCCGGCCTCTGGGCGGTGGCGTCCGCCGTGCGCGACGGGTCGGGCGCCGTTGTCGCCGCGCTCAGCGTCTCCGGCCCGACGGTCAGGCTCCGGCGGGGGCTGCTCGCACGTCTCGGACGCCTCCTCGTCGCAGAGGGGCGATCGCTCTCCGCCCAGCTTGGCTACGACGACAGAAAGCGAGGTGTCGCATGACCCAACCGAAGGTTGGCAAATGAGCAGCGAAGAGATCGTTCTGGAGTCGCTGCCGGACGACGAGCTCGTGAAGCAGATGCACGACGACCTCTACGACGGCCTCGCCGACGAGATCGTCCGCGGCACCGAGATCCTGCTCGAGCGCGGCTGGAGCGCTGAGAAGACGCTGAGCGAGGCGCTCGTCGAGGGCATGCGGATCGTCGGCATCGACTTCCGCGACGGCATCCTCTTCGTCCCCGAGGTGCTCCTCGCCGCCAACGCGATGAAGGCGGGGATGGAGGTGCTGCGGCCGCTCCTCTCCGAGTCGAGCGCCGACCGGATGGGCAAGGTCGTGATCGGCACCGTCAAGGGCGACATCCACGACATCGGCAAGAACCTCGTCGCGATGATGCTCGAGGGCGCCGGCTTCGAGGTGATCGACCTCGGGATCAACAACCCCGTCGAGGACTACCTCGCCGCGCTCGAGGAGCACAAGCCGGAGATCCTCGGCATGTCCGCACTGCTCACGACGACGATGCCGTACATGAAGGTCGTGGTCGACACGATGGTCGAGAGGGGGATCCGCGACGACTACATCGTCCTCGTCGGCGGCGCTCCGCTCAACGAGGAGTTCGGCAAGGCGGTCGGCGCCGACGCGTACTGCCGCGACGCGGCCGTCGCGGCCGAGACGGCGCAGGCGCTGGTGCTCGCCCGCCGCGCGGCGGTCGCCGCGTCGTGACGGCCGCGCGGCTCCTCGACGACGAAGTCGCCTACCCGGGCAGGGGCTCCGAGGCGCGCGTTCTCGTCCTCGCCTGTGGCGCGATCGCGCGCGAGGTGCTCGCCGTGATCGAGCTCAACGGCTGGACGCACGTCGACCTCCGCTGCCTCCCCGCCAAGCTCCACTCGCGGCCGGAGCGGATCCCGGCGGCGGTCGACGCGAAGCTCACGGAGCTTGCGGGCCTCTACGAGCGCGTCTTCGTTGCCTACGCCGACTGCGGCACGGGCGGCGCGCTCGATCCCGTATTGGAGAAACATGGGGTCGAACGGCTTCCGGGCGCGCACTGCTACGGCTTCCTCGCCGGGAACGACGCCTGGGATGCGATGCACGAGGACGAGCCGGCGACGTTCTACCTGACCGACTTCCTTGCCCGTCACTTCGAGGCGCTGGTCGTGCGCGGCCTCGGGCTCGATCGGCATCCGCAGCTCCTGCCGATGATGTTCGGCAACTACCGCAGGCTCGTCTACCTCGCGCAGACCGACGACGTCGCCCTCGACGGCCGGGCGGAGGACGCCGCCGCCTATCTCGGGCTCGCGTACGAGCGGCGACGAACTGGGTACGGCGACCTCCGGCCGTCGCTCGAGCGCTTTGTCGCGGAGCCCGCGCATGCCTGAGCTGACGGTCATCTGGTGGCGGGACATCCCGGCTCAGGTGACGGCGAAGGAGGGACGCACGCGCGCCGCCCGCGAGCTGGCACCGCGCTTCCAGGAAGCGATCGACGCGGCCGCGATGCGTGCCGGGCTGATCGGCACGGACGCGTATCTCGAGGAATGGCGCCGCGAGCCGCGCTCCTGCGGCGACGACCTCGAGTCCGAGGTCGCCCAGGAGATCGAACGGCTCGATGCGGTGTACACCGACGACGTGCTCGAGCGCCTCGTGCGCGACAACGGAAAGGAGACCGGGTGACCGAGACGCTGCTGTCGTCGCCGACGAAGGAGGTCGTGATCGGCTTCGACCGCCCGTTCGTCGTGATCGGTGAGCGAATCAATCCCACCGGCCGGAAGGCGCTCGCGGCCGAGATGGCCGCAGGGAACTTCGACACCGTCGTCGCGGACGCGCTCGCCCAGGTGGAGGCGGGCGCGCAGATGCTCGACGTCAACGCCGGCATTCCCCTCGCCGACGAGCCCGGGATCCTCGCCCACACGGTCGAGCTCGTCCAGTCGATCACCGACGTCCCGCTCTCGATCGACTCGTCGATCGTCGAGGCGCTCGAGGCCGGGCTGTCCGTCTACCGCGGCAAGGCGCTCGTGAACTCGGTCACCGGCGAGGACGAGCAGATGGAGCGCGTGCTCCCGCTGGTGGCGCGGCACGGCGCGGCCGTCGTCGCGATCACGAACGACGAGACCGGGATCAGCGAGGACCCCGACGTCCGCTTCGAGGTCGCGCGGAAGATCGTCTCGCGCGCCGAGGATCACGGCATCTCTCGCGAGGACGTCGTCGTCGACCCCCTCGTGATGCCGATCGGTGCGATGGGCACCGCGGGACGCCAGGTCTTCCGCCTCCTCGGGCGGCTTCGCGACGAGCTGCGTGTCAACTCGACGTGCGGCGCCTCGAACGTCAGCTTCGGGCTGCCGAACCGGACCGGCCTCAACGCGGCGTTCCTCCCGATGGCGATCGCCTCCGGGTTGACCTCGGCGATCACGAGCCCCCTCCATGCCGAGATGCTCCAGGCTGTGAAGGCCGCGGACGTGCTGATGGGAAACGACGAGCACTGCACGTCGTGGATCGCGCGCAACGGGGACGGCGCGGCCACGGCGACCGCGGGCCGGCGCGGGGGACGGGCTGCGCGGAGGGCGACGGCGGAGGCGTGAGCGACGACGCGCGTGTCGTCTTCCTGCCCTCGGGACGCCGCGGGACGGTGTCGCGCGGGACGACGGTGCTCGACGCCGCACGGCGGCTCGGGGTCGACCTCGACTCGACCTGCGGCGGCCGCGGGATCTGCGGGCGCTGCCAGGTGAGCGTCGCCGAGGGCGAGCACGCGAAGCACGGAATCGCCTGCACGAGCGAGGCGCTGACACGGGAGACGGAGACGGAGCGGCTCTACGCGGCCGACCGCGGCCTCGCGGCGGGCAGACGCCTCGGCTGCACCGCGCTCGTCGCAGAGGACGTCGTGATCGACGTGCCGCCGGAGAGCCAGGTCTACCGGCAGGTCGTGCGGAAGGAGGCGGACGCGCGCGAGGTCGCGGTCGACCCCGTGATGCGTCTCTACACGGTCGAGGTCGAGGAGCCGCAGCTCGGCTCGACGCGCAGCGACGCCGCGCGCGTGCTGGACGCCCTCGCCCGCGAATGGAACCTGCATGATCTCCAAATAGATCTACATGTGTTGCGAGAACTCCAACATGCTCTGAGAACGAGAGGCCCGGGAAGCGCGAGTACCGTGTCACTCGAGCTCTGGCACGTGACGGTGGCCGTGCACGACGCGTCGGTGGTGACGGCCGTGTGGCCGGGCTTCCACGACACGGCGTACGGGATCGCATTCGACGTCGGCTCGACCACCGTCGCCGGCCATCTCTGCGACCTCCGAACGGGCGAGGTCGTGGGCTCGGCCGGCGAGATGAACCCGCAGATCCGCTTCGGCGAGGACCTGATGAGCCGCGTCTCGTACGTGATGCTCAACCCCGGCTCCGTGAAGGAGCTGACGCGTGCCGTCCGTGGGTGCCTCGCGAAGCTGACCGCGGAGCTCTGCCGCGATGCGGAAGTCGAGCGCACGGACGTGCTCGAGGTGACCGTTGTCGGCAACCCCGTGATGCACCACCTTCTCCTGGGGATCGACCCGACCGAGCTCGGCGGCGCGCCGTTCGCGCTCGCGGTGGACGACGCGCTGCGGATCTCCGCATCCGAGCTCGGGCTGCCGGTCAACCCCGGGGCGCGCGCGTATGTCCTGCCCTGCATCGCGGGTCACGTCGGCGCGGATACCGCCGGGGTGATCCTCGCGGAGGCGCCGCACCTCGCCGATGAGGTCACGCTCCTCGTCGACGTCGGCACGAACGCGGAGATCGTGCTCGGAAACCGCGAGCGACTGCTTGCGGCGTCGAGCCCGACCGGGCCGGCGTTCGAGGGAGCGCAGATCAGCTGCGGACAGCGCGCCGCGCCCGGGGCAATCGAGCGGGTGCGCATCGACCCGGAGACGCTCGAGCCACGCGTCAAGGCGATCGGCTGCGACGACTGGTCGGACGAGCCCGGCTTTGCCGGAACCCGGGTCACAGGCGTGTGTGGATCGGGCATCGTCGAGGTCGTCGCCGAGCTCCTGCTTGCGGGGATCCTCACGGCCGACGGGACGATCGACGGCTCGCTCGCGGCTCGCTCGGCCCGGGTCGTCCCCGACGGGCGGACGTTCTCGTACGTCCTCTGGACGGGCGAGCCCGAGCTTCGGATCACGCAGAACGACGTCCGGCAGATCCAGCTCGCGAAGGCGGCGCTCCACGCGGGCTGCCGCCTGCTGATGGAGCGCTACGGGATCGAGCGCGTGGACCGGGTGCGGCTCGCGGGGGCGTTCGGCGCGCACATCGACCCGGTGCGCGCGCTCGTCCTCGGGCTCGTGCCGGACTGCGACCCGTCCGGCGTGACGTCGGCGGGCAATGCTGCCGGCACCGGCGCCCGGATCGCGCTGCTGAACCGCGCCGCACGCGAGGAGATCGAGCGCGTCGTGCGCGACGTCGAGAAGGTGGAGACTGCGGTCGAGCCGCGCTTCCAGGAGCACTTCGTCCACGCGATGGCGATCCCGCACGAAACCGACCCGTACGAGCGACTGGCGCGGAGCGTCCCGCTCCCCGCCCGGAGGACAGCACCGACCGCGCGGCGTCCGAGGCGCCGTCCCGCAGAGGCAGGGAGGAAGTCCACATGACCGAGACACGAAGAAGGAGCGGCGGCCGCGCCGCACGGCAGGCGGCGCGCATGCATGCCCACGTCGAGCGCGTCCCGTTCCTCACCCGCACGCTCGCACCCTTCGAGGTGCTTTCCGAGGAGGGGCTCGCGACGCTCGAGGAGAACGCCGAGCGGATTCTCTCCGAGGTCGGGATCGAGTTCCACGACGCCCCGGACGCGCTCGAGCGCTTCGCCGGTGCAGGCGCCGATGTGCAGGGCGAACGGGTGCGGTTCCCGCCCGGGCTCTGTCGCTCTCTCGTGCAGGCGACGGCCCCGTCGCAGTTCACGCAGGTGGCGCGCAACCGATCGAACGACGTCGTCTTCGGCGGGCAGGGGACGATCTTCGCGCCGGCGTACGGCTCGCCGTTCGTCCGCGACCTCGACGGCGGCCGCCGCTACGGCACGATCGAGGACTTCCGCAACTTCGTGAAGCTCGCCTACGCCTCGCCGTGGCTCCACCACTCGGGCGGCACCGTCTGCGAGCCGGTCGACGTGCCGGTCAACAAGCGTCACTTCGACATGGTCTACGCGCACCTGCGCTACTCGGACAAGCCGTTCATGGGCTCGGTCACGCGCCCCGAGCGCGCCCGGGACACCGTCGACATGGCGCGGATCGTCTTCGGTCGCGACTTCGTCGACGAGCACACGGTCGTCTTCAGCCTGATCAACGCCAACTCGCCGCTCGTGTGGGACGCGACGATGCTCGGCGCGGCGCAGGCGTACGCCGAGGCGAACCAGGCCGTGATGATGACGCCGTTCATCCTCGCCGGCGCGATGAGCCCGTCGACCGTGGCCGCGACGTGCGCGCAGACCCTTGCCGAGTCGCTCGCGGGCATGGCGTACGTCCAGCTCGTCCGCCCCGGCGCGCCCGTCGTGCTCGGCTCGTTCGCGTCGTCGATCTCGATGCAGTCGGGGGCGCCGACGTTCGGCACGCCCGAGCCCGCGCTCGTGCTCTACGTGATGGCGGCGCTCGCGCGGCGACTCGGCGTGCCTTTCCGCTCCGGCGGCGCGCTGACGGGATCGAAGATCGCGGATGCGCAGGCCGCCTACGAGTCCGCGAACACGATGCAGCCGACAATGCTCGGCGGCGTCAACTTCGTGCTCCATGCGGCAGGGTGGCTCGAGGGCGGCCTGTCGATGGGCTACGAGAAGTTCGTGCTCGACGCCGACCAGCTCGGCATGTGGCACGCGTTCGCACCCGGCGTCGACCTCTCCGAGAACGGACAGGCGATGGACGCGTTCCTGACGAACGAGCCGGGAAAGCACTTCCTCGGTCACCCGCACACGCTCGCGAACTTCGAGTCGGCGTTCTACCGCTCGCCCGTCGCCGACAACTCGAGCTTCGAGCAGTGGGAGAGCGAGGGCGCGAAGGACGCCGCGGCCCGCGCGAACGCGCTCTGGAAGCGGACGCTCGCCGAGTACGAGGCGCCTCCGATCGACGACGCGGTCGACCAGGAGCTCCGCGAGTGGGTCGAGCGGCGGAAGGCGTCGTTCCCCGACGCGAGCGAGTGATGGAGACCACGGCCTCGAGCCCCACGACGCGCGCCACCGAGCTCCTGCAGCGGCCCCGCTACGAGGTGATCCCGCTCGATGGCGTCGAGGAGCAGGTGCTGGCCCACGTTCCTCGGGAGGTCACCGTGACCGTCACCGTGTCTCCGACCAAGGGCCTCGAGCCGACGCTGGCGCTCGCGGGCGCGCTCGCGGGACACGGCTACTCCGTGGTGCCGCATCTCTCGGCCCGGCTGGTCTCCGGCGCGGGGGAGGTAGCGGAGATCGCGGAGCGGCTTCGCGGCGACGGCGTCGGCGACGTCTTCGTCGTCGCCGGTGACGCCGAGGTCCCGAGCGGGAGCCTTCACGGCGCGATCGACCTGCTCGAGGCACTCGAAGAGCTGGGGCGCCCGTTCGCCGAGGTCGGGATCACCGGCTACCCCGAGAGCCATCCCCTCATCGACGACGCAACGACGATCGCCGCCATGTTCGAGAAGGCGCGCCATGCGACGTACATCGTGAGCCAGGTCTGCTTCGATCCGGCCGTCACCGCGCAGTGGATCGAAGCAGTCTGGGCGCGCGGAACGCGGCTGCCGATCCACGTCGGCATTCCCGGGGCGGTTTCGCGCGCCAAGCTCCTCCGTGTCTCGACGCGCATCGGGATCGGCGACTCGATGCGCTTCCTCCGTAAGAACGGGAGCTTCGCCGGACGCTTCTTCCGCGGGTTCGACCCCGACCGGCTGATCGAGGGGCTCGGCGAGGTGCTCGCCGGCGAGAAGGTCGGGGGCTTTCACGTGTTCACGTTCAACGACCTCGAGGACACCGAGGCGTGGCGGCAGCGGCGCCTCGTGCCGACGGCGTGAAGACGTACGACGTCGTGATCGTCGGCGGCGGCTCGGCGGGCTGCGTGCTCGCGAACCGGCTCTCCGCCGATCTCTCCACACAGGTGCTCGTCCTCGAGGCGGGCCGGCCGGATTCGTGGTGGGACGTCTACGTGCACATGCCTGCCGCGCTCTCGTTCCCGATCGGCAACCGCCGCTACGACTGGGGCTACGAGTCGGAGCCCGAGCCGTTCATGAACGGCCGGCGGATCTATCACGCTCGCGGGAAGCTGCTCGGCGGCTCGTCGTCGATCAACGGAATGATCTTCCAACGCGGGAACCCGATGGACTTCGAGCGGTGGGCCGGGCGGCCCGGCCTCGAGAACTGGGATTACGCGCATTGCCTGCCGTACTTCAAGCGGATGGAGACCTGCGTCGCGGGGGCGGACGAGTGGCGCGGGGGAGAGGGGCCGCTCGTCGTCGAGCGCGGTCCCGCCTCGAGCCCGCTCTTCCGCGCGTTCTTCGAGGCGGTGCAGCAGGCGGGATACGAGCTGACGTCCGACGTCAACGGCGAGCGGCAGGAGGGCTTCGCTCCGTTCGACCGGAACATCCACCGCGGCCGGCGTCTCAGCGCCGCGCGGGCGTATCTGCATCCGGTTCTGCGGCGGCCGAATCTCGACGTCCGCTGCCGCGCGCTGGTCACGCGCGTCGTCTTCGAGGGCACGCGGGCGGTCGGGGTCGAGGTCGTCCACCGCGGCAAGACCGAGGTCATCCGGGCGGGCGAGGTAATCCTCTGCGGCGGCGCCATCAACTCGCCGCAGCTGCTCCAGCTCTCGGGTGTCGGGAACGCGGACGAGCTCCGCGGAGTCGGCGTCGACGTCGTCCACGACCTGGCGGGCGTCGGCGAGAACCTGCAGGACCACCTCGAGGTCTACGTCCAGCACGCCTCGACCCGACCGGTCTCGGTGGCACCGGCGATGAAGTGGCGCAACCGGCCCTGGGTCGGGTTCCGCTGGCTCGTCTTCCGATCTGGCCCCGGCGCGACGAATCACTTCGAGGGTGGAGGCTTCGTCCGTTCGAACGACGAGGTGACGCACCCGAACCTGATGTTCCACTTTCTCCCGCTCGCCATCCGCTACGACGGCACGCAGCCCGCGGGCGGTCACGGCTACCAGGTGCACGTCGGCCCGATGTTCTCCGACGCCCTCGGGTCGGTGAAGATCACGTCGACCGACCCTCGCTCGAAGCCCGCGCTGCGGTTCAACTACCTCTCGACCGAGCAGGACCGCAGCGAGTGGCCCGAGGCGATTCGCTGCGCGCGGTCCATCCTGGGGCAGCCCGCCTTCGCGCCCTTCGACGGCGGCGAGGTCTCGCCCGGGCCCGCAGTCGGGACGGACGGGGAGATCCTCGACTGGGTCGCGCGGGACGCCGAAACGGCTCTCCACCCGTCCTGCTCGTGCCGCATGGGAGTCGACGAGCTGTCGGTCGTCGACCCGGCGACGATGCGCGTCCACGGGTTGGAGGGCCTGCGGGTCGTGGACGCGTCGGTCATGCCGTCGATCACGAACGCGAATCTCTACGCGCCGACGATGATGCTGGCCGAGAAGGCGGCCGATCTCGTGCTCGGCGCGACTCCGCTGGAGCCGTCCCTCGCGACGTGGTACCGCCACGAGCCGACCCACTCGGCAGCGCGCGCGTGACGACACCGGAGTGGGAGGAGCGCGTCGCGACAGCCTGGGCGACGTTCGACGGGCGGACCGACGACGAGAACCGGGCGCTGATCGAGGAGCTCGCCGCAGAGCTTCCGGCGGACAGCGCCGTCGCGAGCTTCGAGCGCGCCTGCGTCCTCGACTCGACGGCCCGGTCCGACCTCGCAGTCCCGCTCTACCGGGAGGCGCTCGCACGCGGCCTGCCCGTCGCGCGCCGACGCCGCGCGGTGATCCAGCTCGCCAGCTCGCTGCGGAACGTCGGTGGGGCGGCCGAGAGCGTGGAGCTGCTCACGGCAGAGCTCGAATCCGGGTCGGACGAGCTGGACGACGCGGTGCGAGCGTTCCTCGCGCTCGCGCTCGTGGACGTCGGCCGCGAGCGGGAGGCCGTGTCGCACGCGCTCACCGCGCTCGCTCGGCATCTGCCGCGCTACCAGCGCTCGCTCGCCGCGTATGCGCAGCAGCTCGCCCCGGACAGCCGCTAGCCGGTTGCGATCAGCGCGACGCCCGCGACGACGAGGGCAGCGCCGGAAAGACGCCCGGGGCCGACTCGCTCGCCCGCGAGCGGCGCGGCGAGGAAGGCGGCGATGAGCACGCTCGTCTCGCGGACCGATGCGACGGCCGCCGCGGACGCTCTCACGAGCGCGGCGAGCACGAGCGCATAGGCGACGAACGAGAGGATCCCCGCGGCGGCCGGGAGCGGGCGCGCAGCCGTCCGGACACGGGCCGTGCCGTGCTCGGTGAGGAGGAGGAACCCGACGTAGCCGATGGTTGCCGGGATCATCCCGAGCTCGAGGTACACGACGGGTGACGCGTGCTCGATGCCGTGCTTGTCGACGAGCGTGTAGGCCGCGATGCACGAGGCGACGGCCACGCCGAAGGCGGCGCCGACGCCGCGGCCGTCGGCGTGGCCGCTCCCGATGCCACGGACGAGCATTACGCCGAGCCCGACCAGGCAGACACCGGCGGCCTGGCCCGCGCTCGCTCCCGTCCCGAGCATCGTGACGCCCACGAGCAGCACGAGCACGGGCGCCAGGCCACGGGCGATCGGGTAGACGACCGAGACGTCCGCGTGGCGGTACGCCGTCGCGAGCGCGGCGAAGTAGATGAGCTGGAGCATCGACGTCACCGCGATGAACGGCCAGACCCTCGGGTCCGCGTCGAACCGCCAGATCGCGAGCGGCGCGAAGAGCACGACCGCCGTGACGAGCGCGATCGCCGTTGCCGCCTCCGGGTCGCGCTCCCGGCCGAGGATGAGATTCCAGAGGGCGTGGAGGAATGCCGAGCCGAGCGCGAGGACGAAGGCATCCAGCGGCATCGCACGACCCTAGACCGTCCGGCGGCCCCGTCGAGCGTCAGCGTCTGCCCGGCTCCGACCGCCTTTCTCGCGCCGTCCTTGTGCCAGAATGGGCAACCGGTGTCAGACACCGATCGCTGTCAAGGGGAAGCCGTGCCGAGTGGGTGCCGATCGCTCCACAGCCCCGGAGTCCCAGCATGAATGCGGCGTTCGTCGGGTGCTCCACCTCCGAGTGCCGAAGACCTCTCGATCCCGTTGCCCACGTTTGGCGTTTGGCTGTGTGCCCGCGTGGCTGTTGATCGATCGGGACAGAGTTGGCACATCGTGCGCTTGACAGAGATCGGTGTCTGACACCGATCTGTGTCGATCGCGGCGCGTTGCCGAGAGAGCGGCCGCTCAGGCGGCGACTAGGCTGCCGCGGATGCAGCCCGCCCGCGCGCTCGTGTTCGACTTCAACGGGACGCTGTCGCACGACGAGCCCGTGCTGTTCGCGATCTACTCCGAGCTCTTCGCCGAGCACGGGCGGCCGCTGACCGAGGACGACTACTTCGGCACGCTCGCCGGGAACACCGAGGAGGCGATCATCGGCGGCTGGCTCGGCGTGAACGGCGACGAGCTCGCCGCCCTCGTCGAGGATCGCATCGACCGGTACGTTCGCCGCGCTGACGGCTCGACCATCCCGGACCAGCTCCGCGCGGCGGTGAGACACGCCGCCGCGCGCGTCCCCGTGGCCGTCGTGTCCGGGGCGTACCGGCGCGAGATCGAGCCGGTGCTGGAGTTCGCCGGGCTCGCCGAGTGCGTCACGGTGCTCGTCGCGGCGGACGACGTCACGCGCGGCAAGCCCGACCCCGAGGGCTACGTCCGCGCGCTCGCCGCGCTCGGCGACGGCCTGGCGCCCCCGGATGTCGTTGCTTTCGAGGACACCGAGGCCGGAGTCGCATCCGCGCGCGGCGCGGGCCTCCGCTGCCTCGCGGTGCGTGGAACGCACCCGGACGAGCGGCTCGTAGCAGCCGACGGCATCGTCGACGCGATCGGCGTCGACCTCGTCCGCTCGCTCGTCGGATGACCTGGGTGATCGCCCACCGCGGTGCGTCGGTGGACGAGCGGGAGAACACCCTGCCTGCGTTCGAGCGGGCGATCGCCGTGGGGGCGGACTTCGTCGAGCTCGACGTCCAGGTCTCGGCCGACGGCGCGCTCGTCGTCTTCCACGACGTCGACCTCGACCGGCTGACAGCGCTCAAGGGGCCGCTGCGCAGGCGATCGCTCGCGGAGCTTCGCGAGCACGCGATCCCGACGCTCGAGGACGTCCTCGAGCTGACCCGCGGACGGATCGGCGTGATGGCCGAGCTCAAGTCCCCGCATCTCTACCGCCGTCACGACGTCGCGAGCCGAACAGCAGCGCTTCTCGGCCGCGACGACGTCGTGCTCTCCTTCTCGCGGAGGGCGCTCCTCGACGCGAAGCGGGGCAGGCCGGATCTCCGCGTACTCCAGCATGTGGGGCTCGGCGTCTCGATCCGCGCCGCGTCGTCCTACGCGTGGGGGGCCGGGTTCTGGGACCCTCGCGTGACGGGCCGCGGGCTGGCGAAGGCGCGAAAGCTCGGGCTCGCGACGACGGTCTACACCGTGAACGACGCAGACCGGATACGGAAGCTCGCGGCCCTCGGCGTGGACGGGGTCTTTACGGATTGTCCGGATCGAGCACGGGCGGCAATGCGTCCTCGGTGAGGGCCAGCAGCCGGGGGCTCGACGAAGGGAAGCTTGCAACGACGCGCGTCCCGACCGCGAGCGGAGCCGCCCGGGAGGTGGACAGATCGGCGACGAGGTTCCGATCCCCGTCCTCGACGCGCACGCGCGTCACTGCGCCGAGAAAGATCTTCGAGACGACGTCGCCGGTGAGCCCGCCCTCGGGCGGTGCGCCGTCGGCCACGGCCACGTCGACGGTCTCCGGCCGCAGGAGGCAGAGCACGCGCTCGCCCCGCGGCAGTCCCCGGGCCGCGTCGACCGGGAGCCGCAGCCCGTCGTAATCGATTGCCCCGTCGTCCGCGACTGTCGCGGTCAGCCGGTTCATGGTGCCGATGAACTCCGCCACGAACGGGGTCGCGGGGCTGCCGTACATCTCCGCGGGCGAGCCGATCTGCTCGATCTTGCCGTTCCACATCACGGCGACGCGGTCGGAGATCGAGAGAGCCTCCTCCTGGTCGTGCGTCACGTACAGCGTCGTGATCCCGAGCTCGAGCTGGATGCGCCGGATCTCCTCGCGGAGCTGCACGCGCACCTTCGCGTCGAGGGCGGAGAGCGGCTCGTCGAGAAGCAGCACCTTTGGCTCGATGGCGAGCGCGCGAGCGAGCGCGACGCGTTGCTGCATGCCGCCCGAAAGCTGGTGGGGATAGCGCTTGGTCGCGTGACCGAGCCCGACGAGCTCGAGCAGCTCGCCGACTCTCGCCTTGCGATCGGCCTTCGCCTGTCGGCGGATCCGCAGGCCGTACTCGACGTTCTGCTCGGCGGTCATGTTCGGGAACAGGCTGTACGCCTGGAAGACCATTCCCATGTCGCGCTTGTTGGGCGGCGTCCGCGTGATGTCCTTGCCGTCGACGACGATGCGGCCGGAGTCGGGCTGGTCGAACCCAGCGACGAGGCGCAGCGCCGTCGTCTTGCCGCACCCGCTCGGCCCGAGCAGGGAGACGAACTCTCCGGTCTCCAACGCGAGGTCGATCCCCTGCAGCGCGATCACCGGGCCGAAGGCGCGGTAGAGCTCCCGGAGCTCGACGTGCGGCATCAGCGGCCGATCCCGACGCGCACCGTGCGCTGGCCGCCGCGGCGTCCCACGAGGAGGATCGACAACATCGCAGCCCACGTGATACCGAAGCTCATCAGAGTCGCCGCGGCCGCCGGGTAGGCCTGCGACTCGTTGATGTACTGGAGGTACGTCGGGAAGGTGTGGAAGGCCGAGAGGCTCGCGATCGTGAACTCGCCCATGACGATGGCGAGCGTGAGGAACGCGCCGCTCAGGGCCGCGACGCGGATGTTCGGAAGGATCACGCGCGTCAGGGTCGTCCGCCAGGAGGCGCCGAGGTTCCGCGACGCCTCGGTGAGCGTGTGCACGTCGATCGACCGGAACCCGGCGTCGAGCGAGAAGTAGATGTAGGGGAACGCGAGGATCACGTAGGCGCCGACGAGGAACAGATCGGGCTTGCCGAGGAACCAGAATGGCGCGTGGAGCGTGTCCTTGTAGAACTTGAGCAGGCCGACGACGAGGATGATCGGCGGCACGACGAAGGGCACGAGGGCGAGAAAGCCGACGACGGGACGGAGGCGCGGCAGCTTCAGGTGGACCCAGTAGATCGTCGGCACGAAGAGGAGCAGCCCGATCACGATCGTCTCGAGCGCGAGCCTGAACGAGATCTTGATCGTCGACCAGAACTGCGGGTCGTGCAGGATCACACCGTAGGCGGAGAGGCTGCAGCACTTCCCCGTCTGCGCGTCCTTGAGGCTGAAGAGCAGCGTCGCGATCAGCGGCACGAGGAAGTAGATCGCGCCGAGCACGAGCCAGACCACGGCCGACGCCGCGATCTGCGGCCGGCGCAGCCTCATCTCGCCCACCGTGACGCCCGCCGCTGGAGCGGGATGTAGAAGATCATCATCGCCGCGAGGACGACGAACATGCCGAGCGCGAGCGCCTGTCCCTCGTTCGGGTTCGCGAGGACGTTCCCGGAGAGGTCGTTGCCGATCAGGATCGGCACGAGCGGCAGCCCCGTCCCGCTCGTCAGCGAGTAGGCGGTCGCATAGGCGGCGAACGAGTTCCCGAAGAGGAGGATCACGGCGCCGAGGATCGAGGGCATCAGCACCGGCATCCCGATGTGGCGCCAGTACTGCCACCGGCTCGCGCCGAGGTTCGACGACGCCTCGCTCCACTCGGCGCGCAGGCCGTCGATCGCCGGCGCGATGACGAGGAACATGAGCGGGATCTGGAAGTAGAGGTAGACGAGCTCGACGCCGCGGCGCGACCAGATGGCGAAGCCGTGCTGGTAGATGTTCACGCCGAAGAGGTCCTGGATCAGCTGGGTGACGATCCCGATCGTCCCGAGCGTGGCGATGAAGGCGAAGGCGAGCGGGATGCCGCCGAAGTTCGCCGCGACGCCCGAGAACGTGCCGTACGCGGAGCGGATCCAGTTCGGCGTGCCCTTGCGGAGCGCCGCGTAGGCGATCAACAGCCCGAAGAGACCGCCGAGGAGGGCGGTCGTCAGGCTGATCCGGATGCTCTCGACGAATGCATCGCGGATGTTCGGCGTGTGGATGATCGAGCTGACGTTGTCGAGGGTGTAACCGCCGCCCGTGGTCTTGAAGGCGCCGATCATCACGGTCGCGGCCGGAAGGATCAGGAACATCGAGGCGTAGGCGAAGAAGGGCACGACGCCGAGCCAGGCGAACGAGAATCTCCGGCCGGGCGCTGGGCCCGGCCGGAGGACGTTCTCGGTTGCGGCTTGAGTTGCCAGGGAGCTAGCTCGAGCCGAGCTTGGCGGGCCACTCCGTGTTGATGACCACCTTCGCCTTCGCCTGCTGGCCGAGGCTCGCGAACTTCGCTCCCTTGGCGTTGAGCCAGCTGGCGGGCAGCGCCTTCGTCACGGACTTCGGGATCGCCTTGCGCGCGACGAGGTCGGCGAAGCGGGCGGGATGCGCGTGGCCCTTCAGGTACAGGATCTGGCCCTGGTCGGAGTAGATGAACTCCTGCCACAGTCGGGCGGCCCACGGGTGTGGCGCCGTCGCGTTGACCGCCTGGCAGTAGTAGCCGGCGTACTGGCCGTCGCTCGGGATGACGACCTTCCAGGCCGACTGCGGGAACTCCTTCACGTACGCGAAGTTGTTGTAGTCCCAGTCGATCGAGATCGGCGTCTGGCCGGACGCAACCGTCTGCGGGGTCGTCTGCACCGGGATGAAGTTGCCGGCCGACCGGGCCTTCGCGAACCAGTCGACGCCCGGGCCGACGTTCGCGAGCGAGCCACCGTTCGCGAGCGCTGCGGCGAACACGCCCGCGATCGCAGAGCCGGACGTGAGCGGGCTCCCGTTCAAAGCCACCTGGTTCTTGTAGATCGGCTTCAGCAGATCGGCGAACGACTTCGGCGGCGTCTTCACGAGGTTCGCGTTGTAGCCGATCGTGATCGAGCCGTAGTAGTCGCCCGTCCAGAGGCCGCGCGTGTCCTTCATCGCACGCGGGACGGACGCGTAGTTCGAGACGTAGTACCTGGCGTACAGGCCTGCGACGGTGCCCGCGACCGCGAACGTCGGGTTCACGTCGACGACGTCCGGCGCACGAGGGTCACCCTTGAGCGAGACGATCGCCTGGTTCTCCTCCGACGACGAGCCGTTCGGGTTGTCGCTCGTAATCTTGATGCCGTACTTCTTCGAGAAGGTGGAGATGATCTCGCCGTAGTTCGCCCAGTCGGGCGGCAGCGCGATCACGTTCAGCTTCCCTTCTTTCTTCGCCGCCGCGACCAGGGCTGCCAGGTTCTTCTTCGTCCCGCGGACGGGCGGGTCAGCGAGGGCCTGCTGTCGCGCTGCGAGTGCGGCTTCGGGCAGCGCGATGACGGTGAGCCCGGCGGCCCCTACGAGGCCACGCTTCAGCAGCTTGCGCCGGCCGATCTTCTCCTCCTCGAGACGGCGAAGGAACTCGTACTCCTGCTCCTGGAAATCTTCCACGTGCATCTCCCTCGGGTCGTGTGCTCGGCGATCGTACGCCGATCACCGGCGGCCGTCCACTAGGGTCTCGGACCGTGGCGTCGCCGTGGAGAGCGGAGGGAGAGTGGTTGCGCGCCGCGCTCCACGCGCACTCGACGAATTCGGACGGCGAGCTGTCACCGCGGGGGGTCGCGCAGCACTACGGGCGCGCCGGCTATGACGTCGTCGCGCTCACCGACCACTGGCATCGGAGCGAGGCTCCGTCGACCGCCGGCCTGCTCGTCCTGCCCGGTGTCGAGCTGAACAGCCTGTTGCCCGAAGACCGCGACGGGCATGTGCTCGGAATCGGGATCGAGCGGGATCCGGCGGAGCTCGAGGGGGAACGACGCGGCCTCGCGGAGACTGCGGAGTGGATCGTCGGAGCGGGCGGCGTCGCGTACCTCGCGCACCCGTACTGGACCGGCGTCCGGCCCGCAGGGTTCCAGCTGCCCGCGTCCGTCACGGGCATCGAGGTCTTCAACGCGGGCTGCGAGCTCGAGGTCGGGCGCGGACTGTCGTCCGTCCACTGGGACGAGCTGCTCCAGGACGGCCGCTCCTGTCCGGCGCTCGTGACCGACGACAGCCACCATCCGGGCTTCGACTCCGACCATGCGTGGACCTGGCTGCGTGCCGAGCGGTCGTCTGCGAGCGTGCTAGAGGCGCTGCGGGAGGGCCGGTTCTACGGCAGCACCGGGCCGGTGATCCACGACGTGGAGGCGGCCGGCGGCGAGGTCGTCGTGCGCTGCACGCCGTCGCGCTCGGTGACGCTGCTCACGGGCAAGACGAGCGGCACCGCGGTCAACGCCGGCCGCCTTGGCTACCGGTACGGCGCGGAGATCCTCGACACGACGGCCGACGGGCTGATCGTCGCGGCGCGCCTCGACCGGCCGGAGAACGCGCCGTTCGCGCGCGTCG
>Ga0068853_100000568_pt1 | contig 25297 bp, 17 predicted proteins | sample KBSCornC32_FD_65655 | JGI IMG/M metagenome (GOLD analysis project Ga0068853, IMG submission 65655) | Corn rhizosphere microbial communities from Kellogg Biological Station, Michigan, USA - KBS Corn C3-2 | ecosystem: Host-associated > Plants > Roots > Rhizosphere > Soil ... | reverse complement strand
TGCAGCTGGATCAGGAACCAGGAACAGAAGCTATACGTTCAACAGGAAATCGACAGACTATGGCAGAAGATCCTTCAAACGATGTGATCTATCTTTTGGAGATAGACGGGCCGCATCTGGACTATCTGGGGCCGGTAAGGCACTGGAGTCAGCTGAGGATAGCCGTTGCACAGGATGGGTATTGGATCAGGGGGCTGACGCAAGAGCAACTGGAGTCGGCAGAGATACGGAGTATCCCGTTCAAAAAACTCTATTATATGCGCGGGGACCATGCGCAGCTGTTGTTTCCACGTGGAGGATCGGTGCCCGTGAGGAAACTGCCTTCCGGGCTGTCGTGGACGCCGCTGGAAAAGGCGATGCCGCTGGAACATCCTTCTTATAATCACAATTATTTCGGTCTTTCGGAGAGGCTGTCCGTGCGATTGGTTCCGTCGGAACGCGAAGAGGAACCCGTTGCCCTGCTGCTGTCTTTGCAACAGCTGGGGGACTATATACAGACGGCGCCGGCGGTGCGGCTCGAACCGCTGTCGTGGGTGATCGCAGATGATCAGGCCCTCGTAGTGGGCAGGCCTCTGCTGCCGCTGCCGGGGAAGAGTTACTGGCGGCGCGGGAACCATCTGCTGCCCGCGGGGTTAGATATGGAATGGACGGTGCTTGCGGAAACGCTGGACAGGCAACTGAATCCGGACGGGAATTGCTGGTTGCTTTGGGATGAGGACGGGTCGTATCTTTCTGTGCCAGGGCTGGGGTGCCGGCCGTTGTCGATCAGTTCGTTCAGGTTGAGTATGGGTTCTGTCATAAGATAATGGAATATTTTAACGCATATCAGGACTATTTCTGGACTCTTGAAGAGGGTGGGGAAGTCATTGCCATTCCGGGAGGGAGTACGATTGCGTATAGCCGGTATGTGATGCAGGTACTGGAGGATCTCATGGATCAGGGATTGCCGCCACTGGGAGCGTTGCTGCTGGCGATACTTGCGACGAATCATTCGGCGGACCAGATTCAGGAATTGAAGAACTTCCTGTACAACGACCTGGACCGGCTGGTGAGGCGAAATCCGGGCCAGTATACGACGTTTAAAGATATAAGGGGGCCTGTTGTTAAATTTTTGGAGATGCTGGATTCGTTGCCCGCAGCGTATACGACCGGTAATCGCAGGATCCAGCTGTTTCAGCTGCTGTTTGCGGACTGCCACGGTATCCTGTCGCGGGAAGCTTCGGAAAAAGTGGAGGAAATGATAGCGAAGGTGCAGCTGGATAGGGATGATGACGGGGTCGGAAACCTGTTCGGGATAAAGGAATTCAGCTATGAAGTCCTGTATGACGATCTTTGCTGTATCGAATTGCTGCTCAAAAAATTCCCTGTGAGGGAAGCCCTGATCGGGGCGATGGCGGGAATACCCGCGGTCAACGAGGCGATCCTTGAAGAAGAGAAGGAGCCGGGTACTCCCGGAGATTTTGTGGAACAGTTGACCGACAATCCTGCGACCTTCCCGGTGGGTGCGCTGATCCGGTCGTTGTGGTCCGGGATGAATATTCCCATCCATCATAGTCTGCCGAGCGCACAGCCGCTGGGTGGGTTTTCGGATCTCAGCAATAAAGGGGATCTGGACAAGCTGTTGATCTCCGAGTTTGCGAGTGACGACTGGTTATTTATGTCAAGGCTCGCCAACAACGAGGCGCTGTACCTGCACCGGGAGATGCCGCCTGGCATAGACCCGATGGAGCGCATTATCCTGGTGGATGTTTCGCTGAAGTCGTGGGGAACTCCCAAAATATTGGCCTATGCCATTCTGCTGGCGATCGCAAAGCATCCCAGGACGGATATCCCCTGTACTTCCTATGCGATAGGCAACGGCTTTTATCCTGTACAGACCGGCACTGTGGAAGAAGTGATTGAGAGTCTCCAGTTGGTGGACGGGGCGTTGCATCCCGCGGAGGGACTGGCGAAATTCTTTGGGAGCGGCCCAGGTCCGAAGAGATCGGAAGTATTTTTTATTACCTCTTCCGATACGATGCGGCATCCTGCTGTCCAGAAAGTCATCAGCGACAACTACTCCCGTTTCAAATACTGGGTGACGGCTGACCAGGAGGGCGAGTTGTTATTTTACCGCAACCAGCATAAGGGCAGGAGGCTGATCCAGCAACTGAGGCTGCCGCTGCAGCAGCTGTGGGAAACCCGAAAAAAGGGGGGGAGAGAAGAATCACCGGAAGACATCCCGCCGGGCAGACTACGGATACCTATCTTATTTCCGCCGCCTACTGCCCCGAAGAAATTCTTTGTAAGCAGCGAGTTCGACCTGTTTGCGGTCACCAAAGAAAGAAATCTGCTGCGGCATCCCTGGAACGAGCGATCCGCGGGTATGGGCTGGCAACTGGTGATGGAGCAGGTTCCGCCTTCCGCCAGTCATTTTGCGATGGGGCCGGAGGAGGACGGCAAGCAGCTGTTCCTTTCCTTTAAGGTCCACAACCGGGAGCTGACGATCTGCCGGCTGGCCACCGGCGAGAGCAAATCCATCTTTTTCAACGAGTGGAAGCCTTCGCGGTTCCCGGATTTCTTTTTTATGGAACAGGAGTTCCATTACATGAACGACCACGAGTGCTGGAGCTTTTCTTTCCAGGAAGATATACAGGTGCAAAAGCACCTGACCGGCAGTGACAGCCCGTACATTACCTGGTACGAAACGCTGGACCAGAGGACGGAGACCGGGAAGGCGGGTATCTCCTTTACCTGGTCGGTGCTTAAGAATATCCACCACATTTTTATCAATCAGCAGGGAAATCTGGTCTTCAATAAACACGAGCTGGTGTTGAACAATTCGGGACATTTGCAGCTGCTGTCGGCTTCCCGCGAATCGAGGGGTGTTGCGGCTTCGGCGCAGTTCGACCGCGAACGGAATGAATTTGTGTTTCCGGGGGGCAGTACGATAAAAGTACACCGGTCGGGGATGTTTATTCTGCAGCGGTCGGCCGGTACCGACGCAGGGGTGGTGAGTAGTGGCCGGTCCAGGCCGGTCTTTATTCCGGCGGCGCTGGATGCGTCGCTCGCAGCTGCAACGGATCTGCATTTTTCGGGGAATATGTACTACTATCCCAAAACGGAGGGTGAGCGGCTGATAAAGGTGAGCACTCATAACTTTTACGAAGAAAATATCCGATCTTTCATCCAATACGTCCTGCAATGCACCTGACCGTGCAGCCATACCATAAGAACGTTTATCCGCGGGGAGGGATAGTGATCCGGGGGCAGCAGGTGTCCGGGTGGCTCCGGCAGGTGCAGGCCATGGGTATATCGCTGGAGGAGACGTCCGTTTATCCTATTCCTGGGGAGACGGCAAACTCTGTCTGGGGCTGCCTGCTGGTGCCGGGAGGGGAAGAGCCTGTGTGGCCCGACGACCCCGGCAGCAATGTTTACTGTCAGTGTATCGGGGGCAGGCTGTTCATTCCCGCGGGCAGCCGGTTGTACCCACAGTTATCAATAAACGAACTTGACCGGTTGCTGAAAGATCAGCTGCATTTTTACCACCCGGAGACGGGTTGGGTCCAGTTGCCGGAGCCCATTCAATGGCGGGATGTCCTTGTGCGGCCGGCGATGGGTGACCGCCATATCGTGACGCCTGCGGAGTCGGTATTTGTGCCTTCGCGGGCGATGGCTTTTTATAAACAGTCGTTGTCTCCGGAAGAAGCGCTGGAGGAATTGTCTGCCGAGTTTTCGCGCGGATCGGCAAACAACCGGCCGCTATCGCTCAGGGAAAAGGTCCGGCTTTGGCTGCTGCGGTTGTTGCTGGGCAGGGCACGGGCCGGGAAAATGCAGTCAAAATGGATGGACAGGCTGCAGGCCGATCTCGATGCGCTGGAAGAACGAAACAACAGGGAGGTGGACAAGTTGCTGAAGCTTTTCAAAAAAGATCCTATCGAGGCCCTGAAATACGCGATCCCTATCGATAACGACGGAGTGTCGAGGGGCGGCAATACGGTTGAGTTCGTGTTGTCCAGGCTATGGGCCAATTTTTCGCTTTTGGGCAATCTGCTGGAGGGTGCCGGAGGAGGACGCGGGTCGGCGACGCCGGGTTCTGTCAGGCTAGGACATAATCAACTGAATCTCCTGAACCAGGAATACCGGAATACGGCGCACACGCTGATGCAGAACAAGGAATACCGTCAGGCGGCCTTCGTATACCTTCGACTGCTGAAAGACTATTCTGCCGGCGCCGAGGCGCTGGAAAAAGGCGGATACCATTCCGAAGCGGCATCGATCTATATCAAATACCTGAACAATAAGGCCAGGGCGGCGGAGTGTTACGAGAAGGGACAGCTATATCTGGAGGCGATCGAATTGAATAAGGAACTGGAACGGCATGAGAAGGTGGGCGACCTCTATCTTGTCATCGGAAAGAAGAAGGAAGCGCGGCCCTGGTTCGAAAAGGTCGTCGACCAGCACCTCGGCCATCAGGACTATATCCGGGCGGCCGCTTGCCGGCGTGACAAACTGGAAGACCGGGAGGAAGCGCAGTTGCTGTTATTGCAGGGATGGAGAAGCGACAGGGAAGCAGTCAGCTGTCTGAATCTTTATTTTGCGGCGGTCGAAGACCCCCGTCAGTTGGACAGGGAGATCAGGAAGCTCTATGCAGACGAGACGGCTATAAAGAATAAAGAGAAATACCTCCAGGTGATGAAGCAGCAGATAGAGCGGCCTGGCGTCGAACAGACGGTCAGGGACATTGCCTACGAGATCGTGGCGGACCGGATAGGGGAAGACCCCTTTATCAGCAGCGAGCTGCAGGCCTTTAATAAAAATGACAAACGGCTTATAAAAGATATTCTTCTGTACCGCCAGCAGCAGCGGAAATAGCTCTATTTTCCAGTTTTATTCCTTTTGCGGTATTCTATCGGCGAGTGTCCCATCAGCTTGGTAAACATCCTCGAGAAATAGTACTGGTCCTCGATGCCGAGGCTGGCCGCTGTCTCCTTTACGGTCATACCCGTGAACAACAGATACTGACAGGCTTTCTGGACCTTCAGGTGGTTGAAGTACTCGATAGGGGAGTAGCCAGTGCGCTCGCGGAAGACCGCGGAGAAGTGGGACACGGACAGTTTGGCGAAGCGCGCCAGTTCCTGCAGGCTGATGACCGTGTGTGTCTTTTTTTGCATCAGCTCGATCGTATCGGCGATTAGGTCTCCTTCCTTTCTTTTTTCTGAAGACGTGAATTTTTCCCCGTATAGCAGGGAGGACAGGAAATGATAGAAGATCATGTTGACGTAGCGCAGGTTGTCGCTGCCATATCCTTTTTCGAGTCCCGAATAGATGTCCTCAAACAATTTGATCCTGTTCTCGCTGTAGGCAAGGTCGGGTTTGTAATTCTTAGTGTTCTGGAGGATCAGATCGACGATATATGTCGCGAGGTCTCCCCTGAAATGTAACCAGTAGATAGTCCATGGGTCGTTCTCGTTGGAGGCGTACTTGTGAGGAGTATTGGCCGGGATGACGATGAACTGGGATGCGGAGAGCGTCGTCCTTTTTTTATCGATCCCCACCCAGCCGCTGCCTTCCACATTGTAGATAATGATGTGCTGGCTGACCCCGGCCGGACGGTCTACATAGTGGAATTTGGCCCTGGGATAGTAGCCGATGTCCGTGATATAGATCTGTTTTGTCACCGGATCACGCGTCAGGAAATCCGTCGTGATCTTTTTCGGAAGGACGATCAGTCGCTGTCCTTCGAATCCCTGCCGTTTGCGGTGCTTGTTTTTATTGGTTGACATTGGTGTCATAACTGCAAATTAAGGAAACCAGAAAATAATCCATCTTTTTCAGAAGAAATACTATTCTTTCTTTTTGGGTGTCTAGCGAAATTTGGATCGTAATATAAAGCGATTGTGATGCCCAAACCAGCTGCCTGTGCCGGAATGTTCCTACTGATCTTTCTGTCTTCTTTGGTCGTATCGGCTGAACAGATCGTTCGGCTTTCATCGCCTGACGGGAAGGTCGAGGTCCGGCTGACGGTGGGGACTTCGATCCGATACAGCGTCTGGTATCGGAAGCAGCAGGTCGTTGCGGCATCCCCGATATCCCTGACGGTCGATGGCGTCGTTCCTGGAAAGGATGGCGTGGTTAAAAAGATCAGCAGGGACAGTGTCAGGTCGGTGGTCACGCCGCTCTATGGCAAATTCGACCGGTTGACAGACGAATATCGCGAGCTGCGCGTCGATTTCAGCCAGCCTTTTTCGCTGCTTGTACGGGCGTATGACGAGGGGATCGCCTGGCGCTGGGTCACTTCTTTTTCCTCAACTATTACGATCAATTCGGAAGAGGTCGGTGTCGCGCTGAAGCCGGATTGCGGAGCGTTGCTATCGGTGACGCCAAAACTTACTTCGTGGGAATTACCCTATACGTCTTATCCGTCTGTCCGCCAGGTGCCGGATTCGAACAACGTCATCGTGCCCGCCCTGTTCACGGACCGGGGGCTGCGGGTGGTAGTTGCGGAGTCCGACGTACGGGACTATCCGGGAATGTTCCTGAAGAAGGACGGAGACGGCTTTCATGGTTTTTGGGCGGCTTATCCCAAAAAAGAGACGCCCTATGGTGGTGACTGGGGGATGTCCACAAAGGTCGATGAACGCGAAGACTTTATCGCCCGTACGGCCGGCAGCCGGGTATTCCCGTGGAGGGTGGTCATCCTTTCCGATGACGACAAGAAACTGCTGACCAATCAACTGGTATACAAGCTGGCCACGCCTTCGCTGATCAGTGATCCTTCATGGATCAGGCCTGGTAAATGCGACTGGGAGTGGTGGCATGACGCTATCGTTGGCGACGCCGGCTTCCCGACCGGTATGGAGAACAGGAGCACCCGACTTTACAAACACTATATCGACTTCGCGGCCGGTCATGGGCTGGAATATACGCTGATCGACGCAGGCTGGAGCAATTTCTATCATCTGGATACGCCCCAGCGGGTGGATATCCGTGAGCTCGTGGACTATGGAAAAAAGAAGAATGTGGGGATACTGGTGTGGTGCAATGCTACTTCGCTGATGGGCGACCTGGATCACTATATGGAGACGTTCGGGAAGTGGGGGCTGAAGGGGATCAAGGTCGATTTCTTTGACCGCGATGACCAGAAGATCATCCATCAACAGGAACAGATAGCTGAGTCGGCGGCGCGATGGCGGCTGCTCGTGGACTTCCACGGATCGCCCAAACCGACGGGGTTGCAGCGTACCTGGCCCAATGTGATCAACTATGAGGCCGTCCGGGGCGAGGAGTGCAGCAAATGGGATACGACGTCCGGGCCGCCTTATCATCTTCAGATACCGTTCATACGCATGCTCTGCGGTGACCTGGACTATACTCCGGGGTCGATGCGCAACCGCAGCAGGGCAGCCTTTGTCCCAATATCGAAGGGGCTGCCCACCACGATGGGTACCCGCTGTCACGAGCTGGCCCTTTTTATCCTTTTCGACCAGTATCTCGCCGTGCTCAGTGATTCGCCGGAAGCCTACAGGAAGTACGCCGATATTATGGCTTTTCTGTCGGCAGTACCCGTATCCTTTGACGATACCAAAGTGCTTTCGGCCAGGCTGGGCGAATACATTGTGCTTGCCAAACGAAGGGGGAACAGCTGGTATGTCGGCGCGGCGACCGACTGGACGTCCAGGAACCTGACCGTCGATCTTTCTTTTCTGGGCAGCGGCGACTATCGGGCGGACCTGCTGGTCGACGGAAAGGACGCTGACAGCAATGCCGAATCCTACCGGAGTGAAACGAGAACAGTCAATCAACACACCAAACTGCAGCTGCACCTGGCTTCGGGTGGAGGGGCGGTGATAAAAATCTATAAAGCTTCCATATGACAAAAAACCTATTACTACTGCTGCTTAGCGTGTGTACCCTTTTCGTTCACGCGCAGGATCAGACACCCGGCAGCGGGCGCAGTCTGACCATTCGGGGGAGGGTCCGGGAAAAAAGTACCGGTCAGGCCATTCCCGGCGTGCAGGTCACGCAGCAATCGAATCCCAGAAATGTCGTCGTCGCGGGTGCGGCCGGGGATTTCACGATCACGGTGCCTGCGGGGAACGCGGTCCTTCTTGTGCATGCCATGGGGTATGCGGACATGGAGGTGAACGTAGGTGGAAGAACTTCGCTGACGGTCGACCTTGAAAGCGGGGGGACGAGCAATCTGGATGAGATCATCGTTGTCGGGGCAGTCGTCAGGCGCCATGACCTGACGGGCTCTGTCGCCAGCATCGACGCAAAGACCATTTCGATCACCCCGACCTCGGATATCAATTCTGCGATACAGGGAAAGGTGGCCGGCGCCTATGTCGTCAACGCCGCCCAGCCTGGGAGTGCGGCTTCGATCAAGATCCGGGGTAATAATTCGCTGAGCTATGGCACGAGCCCCATCTTCGTGGTCGACGGCGTCATCGTCGGCGACAACCTGAATGCTCTTAATCCCGATGATATCGCTTCCATGGAGGTGCTCAAGGACGCGTCCGCCACGGCGTTGTACGGGTCGCGCGGGGCTAACGGCGTCGTAATCGTGAGCACCAAAAAGGGCCGCAGGAACAGTGGTTCGGTCCACTATAACAGCTGGATCGGATGGTCGTCATTCGAGCGCAAGATGAAGTTCATGAATGCACAGCAGATCTATGCGCTGCGGGCCGACGCCTTTGCAAATCAGTATATCGAGAACAATCCCGGCGCCGACCGGCAGGCCTATATCAACCGGATCACCAGTGACACTTCCAACCTGGTGTTTGCGCCTTATGAACAGCAGACTAATAAAAGCGGAAAATCCTATGACTGGCTTAACGCCGTATCGCAGAACGGCCTTGCGCAGAACCATACGCTTGATTTTTCCGGCGGCTCGGACAAGGGAACTTATTACCTGAGCCTCAACTATACGGACCAGAAGGGTTTGCTGAAGGGTTCCGACTACCGGCGGATGGGCGCCCGCATCAATATCGACCAGAACGTCAAGTCCTGGCTGAAAGTAGGGACCTATACGACCTTTACGCATAGCATCACGGACGTCGTCGATGGCAGTGTCTTCCCGACGGCTGTCGCCGCCAATCCTTTGCTGCCGGTGGATACCGCCGGGCTGTATACGCTGAAATGGGCGGATATCTTTAACCAGGACCAGTACAATCCCCTGCGCAGCCTCTATATCAAAAACAACCAGTATCTGAACCGGCTTCTGACCAGCAACTTTATCAATGTCTCTCCGATAAAGGACCTGAATATCCGGACGTCCTTCTCCGCGGACATTTCCAACGAGCAGCAGTATTCCTATGTCCCTACCACGACGGGGCAGGACCTGCGGAACAGCAACCACGGCAATGCCATGCAGTACAAGACGGAGACCTACAATCTTCAGTGGGATAACTCGGCCTCCTATACGAAGGGTTTTGGCGATCACCGGCTGAATTTTCTCGTGGCTACTTCGCTGCAGCAGAACAGCTCGAATTTTAACCAGATTACCGCATATGGCTTTCCGAACGACGATTTCGGATACATGTATCTGGGTGGGGTGATGTCGAGGGACAGGACGGTGCTGGCGTCCGACTTTGTCACGACGACGCTGATATCCTATCTGGGCCGGGTGGAATGGGGCTGGAAGGACAAGTATTTTGCGACTGCCACGATGCGGTATGACGGTTCATCCAAATTTGGTCCCAACCACAGATGGGGGGCGTTCCCGTCGCTTGCCGTCGCCTGGGATATGAGCCGGGAGAGTTTCATGTCCAGACTCAGCGTCGTCAGTCACTGGAAATGGCGGGCAGGCTATGGCGTTGCGGGTAATCAGAATATCCCCGACTATGCCACGGTATCCCTGTATCGTCCGGTGTACAGCAACGGATCGGTCTACTACAACAACGACGGAAGAAGGGGTAACCCGGACCTGCAGTGGGAAAGGCAGAAGCAGGTGAACGTCGGCGCCGATATCGGCCTGCTGAACGACCGGCTCAACCTGACCGCGGACTATTTTCACATTACGAACGACAACCTGCTGATCGATCAGAGCCTGGCGCTGACATCGGGCTTTACGAATCAGGTCTCCAATGTGGGCGCCATGACGAATAAGGGGCTGGAGTTTACGCTGGACTATGCGATCGTCAAACAAAAAGACCTGCAGTGGAATTTCCGGTTTATGATCTCAAGGGACGTGAACAAGGTAACCAAGCTGAGCGGCAATGTGCCGGCCATCTATAACAAGGGAGGATATACGGGGGTCGAGATCCAGCGTACGGGCAACTATATCGTAGGTCAGCCCGTCAACACGATCTATTCCTATAAATTCTCGAAGATCGCGCAGGTCAGCGATACCGCGAAGCTATCGACGATCAATTTTGGCGGGCGTACGGTGCATCCCGGCGATATAGTTCCCGTCGACAAGGATGGCAATGGCGTCATCAACGACGACGACCGGTATGTAGTGGGTAAGCTGGACCCGAATTTTTACGGCGGTTTTGGATCGGATATTACCTACAAGGGTATCGGGCTGACGGTATTCTTCAACTATTCTTCGGGTCTGAAGCGTATCAGCTCGCTGTATGAGGGCGGTATTCAGTCCGATGGAATGGAAGCCGCGTCTGTCGATATGCTCAACCGCTGGACGCCGGCGCACACGAACACGAATATTCCGAGGGCGGTATACGGCATCCCCCGTTTTGGGGTCGGCGACGTGGATCTGGGCGTGCAGAATGCGTCGTTCCTTCGGATGTCCGTGCTCTCGCTGTCTTATACTCTGCCGAAATCGGTGAGAAAGAACGTATTTGACAACGCCCGCATCTATGTCACGGGTTCCAATCTGCTGCTGATCACCAAAGACAAGGGGTATGACCCGGAAACGGGAGATGGCTTCCCGAACACGAAATCGGTAACCGTAGGGCTGAACCTGTCACTTTAAACAAATCAATTTATGCAAATCCGAAATATCATACTATACGCGAGCTTTACGGTAGCCCTGACACAGGTCTCCTGTAAGAAATTTCTTGATCAGCAGCCAAAAACGGCGCTGACGCAGGACCAGGCTTTTGCCAAACTGGACAATATCAAGCCGCTGATCTCCGGTCTCTATACCAACTGGCGCAATGTGCGGAAGGACAGGGGAGGATTCATGTTCGAGCTCGGCAGCGACGAAGCCCAGCAGGGCGCCTACCAGGTGATGACGGATCCAGACCAGGCGGCGCTGGATCGCTATGACGGGTATATGGTGCCGCGGAACAACGCGCTGACGGGGCAGTGGCAGAACCGATGGCCGATAGTCGTCGCGGCGGCACAGGCGGTGTATGCGTTACAGAACAACAGGGAGGACGAGGCGACCCGGACCGAATTACTGGGCGAGGCCAGTTTTATCAGGGCGGGTGTCAACTTCGAACTGACCCAGTACTGGGGAAAGATCCCGATCTCGGACCCTGCCCGGCTCGACCAGCTGGGCACCCGGCGCCAGCCGCTGGATCAGGTCTATGCCTATATCATCAATGATCTGGAAACGGCGGTCAAATATCTTCCCGAAACCCAGAGCGATAAGAGCCATGTCACCAAATACGCCGCGCTGGCCCTGCTTGGAAAAGTATATATGAGCGCGCCTGCCGAGGCAAATGTTCGTAACTTCCAGAAGGCGGCCGATACGCTGGACCTGGTGATCAAGTCGGGGAAATACTCTCTGCTGACCAACTATGCCGATCTCTGGGATCCCGGTCACGCCAATTCAACCGAGTCTATCTATGAATACCAGTTCAACAATACCTACCCGGACAACAATCAGACCCAGTGGCAGATGGGTTCGCGTGCGCTGGCCAATCTGGCCAGTGTCGGCGCCAACTGCTATTTCGGCGGCTACGACCTGATGGTGCCGACGATGTACTGCTACAGCGACAAGTCGGCCGGCGGTCTGTGGGAATCGGGCGACGTGCGTAAGGCGCAGAGCGTCCGGTATGATTTTACGTATAAGGGGATCACGCCGACCCTCTCTACCGGATTTGGGGGTGACGAGCTGGACCCGCACGTAAAGAAATATGAGGATCCCCGGACCGATGGCGTTTTGAGCTTCTGGTATTCCGGCAAGAATATCTTTTACATTCGCTACTCGGACGTGCTGCTGATGTATGCGGAGTGTCTGAACGAATTGGGGAAGACTTCGGATGCCGTCAATCTCATCAACAGCACGATCCGGGCGAGGGCCTTCGGAGGTACCATACCCGCGGGCCTGAGCTGGGACCCGGGAATGAGCCAGGACGTCTTCCGGACCAATATCATGGACGAACGGATGCGGGAGCTTTGTTTTGAAGGCTGGAGGCGGAGTGATCTCATTCGTACCGCCAATTTTGTGAATCTGGTGAAGGCCCGGAACAAGTGGACCAAACAGAGCGGGACGATCCAGGCATTCAATCAGTTGTATCCAATTCCGCTGACGGAGATACTGCAAAATCCGGATATTCCGGCTACTGATCAGAATCCGGGCTATTAAATCAATAAACGAATTATATCATGGAAGTAAAAGCCTGGGCAGAGAAGATATCGATTCCGACATACCCTATCGGCAAGCCCGAGAAGAATCCTATGTTCCTGGAAAAGCGGGTCTACCAGGGCAGCAGCGGCGTCGTCTATCCGCACCCGGTGGTCGAGGCGATCGCGGACGGGAAGGTGGAGCAGTTGTACAAAGCCGTATTTATAGAAAATGAGTATCTGAAGATCATGATCCTGCCGGAACTGGGGGGACGTATACAGCGGGCGTATGACAAGGTGCGCGGCCGGGATTTTATCTATTACAATCAGGTGATCAAGCCTGCGCTGGTAGGGCTTGCCGGTCCATGGATATCGGGAGGTATCGAGTTCAACTGGCCGCAGCACCACCGCCCCAGCACCTATAGCCCGGTAGACTATACGATCGAGGAGTTGCCGGACGGAAGCGTGACGGTTTGGGTGAATGAGATCGAGGCGATGTTCCGGACGAAGGGGATGGCGGGTTTTACCTTATATCCTGACAAAGCCTATCTGGAGATCAAAGGAAGAGTATTCAACCGGACGCCCTTCCCGCAGACCTTTCTCTGGTGGGCGAATCCGGCTGTAAAGGTCAATGACGCTTACCAGTCCATTTTTCCACCGGATGTATATGCCGTGTTTGATCATGGGAAGAGAGACGTGTCCGATTTCCCGATCGCTACGGGTACGTACTATAGAGTCAATTATGCTCCGGGGACGGATATTTCGCGCTATTCCAATATTCCCGTTCCGACTTCGTATATGGCTATCCGTTCCGGGTATGATTTCATGGGTTGCTATGAACACGACACGCAGGCCGGTATGCTGCACGTCGCCAATCACCATCTTTCCCCGGGGAAGAAGCAGTGGACCTGGGGCAATGGAGATTTTGGGCAGGCCTGGGACAGGAATCTGACGGATGAGGATGGCCCGTATATCGAGCTGATGACCGGCGTCTTCACGGACAATCAGCCAGATTTTTCCTGGCTGCAGCCCAACGAAGAGAAGAGCTTCGAGCAGTATTTCATGCCTTATACGGCAGTGGGACAGGTGAAGAATGCGACGAAGGAGGCAATGCTGAATCTGGAGTGGGAAGGCGACGTGGCAAAGATTAAGGTATATACGACGGCGGTCTGCGGAGAGGCTGTTGTCCGGCTGTTGAACAAAGGGCGGGTCGTTCGTGAGTGGGTCGGGGAGATATCTCCGCGTCGGGTATTTGGGGAGAGTTTTTCGGCGCCGGACGGAAAGGGCAGGGCCGGTGACTGGGCGGTGGTGGTGACCGATGCAGCGGGTCTTGTACTTGTCGCGTGGCAGGATAGCGATCCTTCTTCCGGGCGTCCGCCGATACCGGCGCCGGCAGTGGCCGCGATGACGCCTTCCGATATCGGGCAGGTAGAAGACCTCTATCTGAATGGGCTGCATCTGGAGCAGTACCGTCATGCAACCTATAACCCCATCGACTATTATACCGAGGGGCTGCGCAGGAGCCCGGAAGATATCCGTTGTAACAATGCCATGGGGCTGCTGTTGCTGCGGCGGGGCCAGTTCGGACAGGCGGAGCCTTATTTCCGGCGGGCTGTGGCGTCCATTACCCGGCGGAATCCGAATCCTTACGACGGCGAACCGTATTATAATCTGGGATGGTCGTTGAAACTGCAGGGGCGGCTGGCGGAAGCCTATGATGCTTTTTATAAGGCGACCTGGAATGACGCCTGGCAGCACAGCGCGTTTCTGGCGCTGGCGCGTATTGCGACTGCGCAGTCCCGTTATACCGAGGCGCTGTCCCTGGTGGAGAAGTCGCTGGTGCGCAACTATCATAGTCCGGTGGCGCGTCATTTGAAGACGACGCTGCTGCGTCATACCGGGCGGTCGTATGAGGCTTTTGCCCGGGAATCGCTGGCGATCGATCCTTTTAATTTTGGATGTTTGTTTGAACTGGGTGCTGATGGATGGGCCCCGCTGATGCGCGGGTCGCTGAATAATTATCTGGAGCTGTCGCTCGACTACGCGCAGGCGGGATTGTATACGGAGGCCGATAGGGTGCTGGCGCAGTGTCCGGCAGTTTCTCCGCTGGTCAGTTATTACCGGGGCTGGTTTGCCTCTATGTCGGGGTTTGCCGATGTCGCCCTGCGTTTGTACAGGGCAGCGGCTGGTCAGGACCCTGCATATTGTTTTCCGAATAAAATTGAAGAGGTGCTGATATTGCAGGACGCGCGAAGGCTGAATCCAACCGATGCACGGGCCGGGTATTATCTGGGTAATCTCTGGTATGACAAGCGTCAGTATGCGGATGCGATCAGCTGCTGGGAAGACGCGGCCAGGTTGGATGACCGGTTCCCGACCGTATTCAGAAATCTTGCGCTGGCTTATTTCAACAAGCTGGGGAAGAAAGAAGAAGCGGTGGCTTTTCTCGAGAAGGCGTTTGCGCTGGATCCGGGTGACGCCCGGGTGCTGATGGAGCTGGACCAGTTGTATAAGACCGTGGGCCGGCCTTTTGGACAGCGGCTGGAGCTGCTTGAAAAATATCCGCAGCTGGTCGACCAGCGGGATGATCTTTATCTTGAGCGGGTAACTCTATATAATCAGCTAAGGGAGTATGAGATGGCGCGAAAGCTGCTTGCCCTGCGCAAGTTCCATCCATGGGAAGGAGGAGAAGGAAAGGTGGTGGGCCAGTATCTGCTGTGTCATCACGAGCTGGCAAAGCTGGCGATAGCGCAGGGTCGGCTGAGTAATGCATTGGATCTGCTGACGGCTACTGAGGCCTATCCGGAAAATCTGGGTGAGGGTAAGCTGTATGGCACGCAGGAGAACGACCGTCATTATCTGCTGGGACTGGTGTATGAGGGACTGGGGCAACGGGATAAGGCCTCGGAATGGTTTCGTGCGGCGACGGTGGGTATCAGCCAGCCTGCGCAGGCTATCTACTATAATGACCCGCAGCCCGACAAGATCATCTATCAGGCGCTGGCCTGGTTCCGGCTGGGTCAGGCGGAGAAGGCGCGTCGTATCTTCGGGAGCTTTATACAATTTGGGGAAGCGCATATGAATGACGTCATTACTATCGACTATTTTGCCGTTTCTTTGCCGGATATGCTGGTATTCGATCAGGACATCAACAGGCGCAACCGCATACACTGCAACTATCTGATAGGGCTGGGACATTTGGGTCTCGGCAACGAGGAGGACGCCCGCCGTTATCTGGGGGATGTACTTCGCCTGGATATGAACCATCAGGGTGCGGCGGTCTATTTGCAGATGGGGCCGTTCTTTCAACAGGCAATAAAACAGGAGCAGGCATGCTGACGACGGAGATTTGTCAATACGTGCTCAGCAGGGGTTCTGTTCGCGTTGGAATTTTGGATCTTGGTGCAACCGTATCTTTTATGGAAATGCCTGACCGGTTTGGCCGGATGAAGAATATCGTCGCGGGTTTTGCGCGTAGCGATGACTACTGGCAGAATGATCTCTATTTTGGGTGTATTGTGGGGCGATATGCGAACCGGATAGGCGAAGGCCGTTTGTGGCTGGATGGACGGATGGTGCAGCTGTCGGTGAACAACGAGGGCAATCATCTGCACGGAGGTTTCGAAGGGCTGCACCGAAAGCGCTGGCGGCTGCAGTCCCGGATAGAGAATGATGATGCGTCGGGTGTTGTGCTGGAGTATATGAGCCCTGATGGAGAAGAGGGCTATCCGGGTAATCTTCGGATACAGGTCGGCTATATGCTGGATGCTGCCGGAAGGTTTCATATGCAGTATACGGCGGTCAGCGATGCCGCTACGCCGGTCAACCTCACGAATCATTCTTATTTTAACCTCTCGGGGTTTGAGAGTCCCGTGGTCGACGATCATTTGTTACGGGTATTCGCCAGCCGTTATACCGAGAAGAATGGTTCGAATCTTCCCTCCGGCCGGCTGCTTCCTGTGAGCGGGACGGCGATGGATTTTACGGCCTTGCGGAGGATAGGAGACCGAATCGATCAGCTGCCGCAGGATCGGGGCTATGACCATAATTATGTGCTGGATGGGTCTTTGGCAGGAACGGTAGGTGTTGCCGCCGAACTATACGATCCCGGGTCGGGGCGTCAGCTGCGGATACTCACGGAGCGGCCGGGCATTCAGGTGTATACGGCCAACTGGTGGGACGGCAGTGTTGTCGGGGCGCAGGGTGTTCCCTATGTCCGGCATGGCGCAATCGCGCTGGAGACCCAGGCTTTTCCGGATAGCCCTAACCAGGCAAATTTTCCGGATACCATCCTGAGGCCGGGGGAAGTCTACAGGTCGACGACGATCTTTGAGATGAATACAAAATGATTTTTTGAGATGGATATCAAATGATTGCTATGTCTAACTACTCTTATAACCGTACCTATATCTTAGGTTTGTCTTTTATCTCGGCCCTGGGCGGATACCTTTTTGGGTTTGATTTTGCCGTAATCTCGGGGGCGCTTCCTTTTTTGCGGGACCAGTTCGGTCTCAATTCGTGGTGGGAGGGGATGGTTGCGGCGAGTCTCGCCGTCGGGGCGGCGCTTGGCTGCCTTATTGCGGGTAGTTTTTCCGACCGTTATGGACGCCGGAAGGGACTGCTGCTGTCGGCGGCGGTATTCGGACTGTCTTCTCTGGCGATGGCGCTTGCCCCGAACCGTGATTTTTTTATTGCGGCACGCTGTATGGCCGGTATCGGTGTGGGGATGGCGTCGATGCTTTCTCCCATGTATATCGCGGAAGTTTCACCGGCTCATTTGCGCGGCAGGATGGTCGCCATCAATCAGCTCACGGTGGTGACGGGTATTTTGATCACCAATCTTGTCAACTATGGTCTGCGTAATAACGGCGTCGAGGCCTGGCGCTGGATGTTCGGATTGGGCTCGATCCCTTCGGCCCTTTTCTTTATCGGAGCGCTCTGGTTGCCGGAGAGCCCACGCTGGCTGGTGAAGGCGGGCGACGTCCAGGGGGCGGAGCAGGTATTGGTAAAGATCGGAGGTGCTGGTTTTGCCGCGGAATCGTTGGCGAGCATTCAAAAATCCCTGGGCGCCGGCGGCGGCGGGCGGCTCAACTATGCGGCCGTATTTCAGCGGGCCGTATTGCCGGCCGTGCTGATCGGTATCGGGTTGGCAGTCTTTCAGCAGCTGTGCGGCATCAATGTCGTGTTCAACTATACGACGATCATCTTCAGCAGCATCGGGATACCCCGCGACGGACAGTTGCTGCAGACAGTTTTTATAGGCGGGGTGAATCTTGTTTTTACCCTGCTGGCCATGGCGCTGGTCGATCGTCTTGGCCGCAAGCCGCTGATGCTGCTGGGCGCGGGCGGGCTTTGCATCCTGTATATTGTCGTCGTCCGCATGCTGGGCAGCGGTTCGTCGTCGGTGTCGTTCTTTTTGCTGACGGCCATCGGCACCTATGCCTTGTCGCTGGCGCCGGTGACGTGGGTGTTGATCTCGGAGATATTTCCGAACAAGATTCGGGGCGCAGCCACTTCGGTTGCAGTACTCAGTCTCTGGCTGGCCTATTTTGTACTGATCTTTACTTTTCCGATGTTGTATGAGAAGTTGAAGGATAGCACATTTTATATCTATTCTTTTATCTGCGGCCTTGGATTTCTTTTTATCTTGTTGGGGGTAAAGGAGACCAGGGGCAAGACGCTGGAAGAGTTGGAGGAGGTGATGGCCCGGCATCATTAATTATGAAGATCGTTTATTTTTTAAGGTTCGTTTTTTGGAGGTTTGGTGTGGCGGCTTTTGCGGCTCCGGCGCTGGCTTTGGCGCCTTCGGCGGCTGTCGCGCAGGAGCCCGTCGACTATGTCAATCCATTTATCGGCGCGAGTACGAGCGCTGCCGCTGGTAATAACAGCGCGGGTCTGGGCAAGACCTTTCCGGGTGCGGCCACTCCTTTTGGAATGACGCAGGTAAGTCCCAATACGATAACGGGCGGTGATAACGGTTCGGGTTATAGCTATGAGCATACCCATATCGAAGGTTTTGCGCTAACGCAGATGAGCGGCGTGGGCTGGTATGGGGATCTCGGTAATTTCCTCGTGACGCCGGGTGTCGGTCCGCTGCGGACGAGCTCTTCGGGCTACCGGCTGCCCTATGACAAGAAAAGTGAAAAGGCGACCGCCGGATATTACAGTGTTTTGCTGGGCGATTCAGTGCGGATCAGGGCCGAACTGACGGCTACGGCTCACTGCGGGCTGATGCGTTTTACATACCCGGCGGGCTCCGGTCGCCGGATCCAGATCGATCTGGCGCGCAGAGTAGGGGGTACTTCGGTACAGCAGTATGTGCATGTCGTCAACGACTCCACGCTGGAAGGCTGGATGAAGTGTGAGCCGGAAGGGGGTGGATGGGGTGACGGGGCGGGGAAGGCGAGTTACACTGTCTATTTCTGTTCGCGTAGCAGTAAGGCTTTCCGGCGCTACGGCGTTTGGAGTGCGGATATTCCCGGGGGATGGGGACGCCGGCTTGATGATGTGACGAGCCTGCGGTATCAGGAGCTTGTGGCGCATGCGGCCGTGTTGCCGGGTGTGCGTGAGAAGGAAGGAAAACATCTTGGTTTTTATACGGAGTTCGATACGGATAAGGACGAGTCTGTGGTCCTCAAGACCGGGATATCCTTTGTCAGCATCGATGGTGCGAGGGGTAATCTCGACGAGGAGGTGAAAGGTTTTGATTTTGACGGGGCGCGGCTTCGCGCCAGGGAAGCGTGGAATAAGGCGTTGTCGGCTGTTGTGGTTGACGGTGGTTCGAAGGACGACAAGACCTGCTTTTATACGGCACTATATCATACGCTCATAGATCCCAGGACCTGTGAGGATGTCGATGGCGGCTATCCAGGCGGCGATGGCCGGCGGCATCGGGCGGCAGGATTTACGAAGCGAACGATATTCAGCGGCTGGGATGTGTTCCGCAGCCAGATGCCCCTGCAGACCATTATCAACCCTGCGGTGGTGAATGACCTGATCAATTCGCTCGTGACGCTCGCCGAAGAGAATGGGACCGGCTACTTCGACCGGTGGGAGCTGCTGAATGCCTATAGCGGTTGTATGGTCGGTAATCCGGCTATTTCTGTGGTCGCGGATGCTTATGTGAAAGGGATACGGGGATATGATACAGGGAGGGCGCGGCAGGTCAGTATCCGGACCGCGGGGCGATTTGGAAATGGTGACCGGGGATTTTCCGTTGGGGACAACAGTATCTCCAATACGCTCGAATATGCTTATTCGGACTGGTGTTTGTCCCGCCTGCTGCTTCCGGGTGTGGCTGCGCGGAAATATGAGCTTCGGGGCCAGGCCTATAGGAAGGTATTCGATTCGTCTGAAGGGTGGTTCCGGCCCCGTGAAGAGAATGGGAGCTGGAAGCCCTGGCCGGCAAAGGGGAGGCTGGTGGAAGGATATGGAACGGTAGAGAGCAATCCCTATCAGCAGGGGTGGTTCGTGCCGCAGGATATTCCGGGGATGGTTTCCCTGATGGGCGGGAGGAGGAAAGTGCTGGCCGACCTGGAAGCGTTTTTTCAGCGGACGCCGGAGAATATGTTGTGGAATGAATACTATAATCACGCGAATGAGCCGGTGCATCATGTCGCGTTTTTATTCAATTATTTAGGTGCGCCATGGCTAACCCAGCGATGGTCGAGGGAGATATGTCGCAGGGCCTATCACAACAGTGTGGAAGGGCTGGTGGGTAATGACGACGTGGGGCAGATGTCGGCCTGGTATGTACTGGCGGCTTCGGGGCTGTATCCTGTCTGTCCGGGGAGCACACGGTATGAGATAACGAGTCCCGTTTTTGACGACGTGAGGGTTTCTGTCGGCGGGGGGAAGGTCTTTCGTGTTGTGGCTCGGAATAATTCTTCGGCGGCTGTTTATATTCAGAGCGCGAGGTTGAACGGGAAGTTGTTGGCCAGGTGCCATATTGACTATCGGGAGATCATGGCCGGGGGAGTGCTGGAGTTGACGATGGGGGAACGGCCCTCGGCCTGGGGTAGATAAAAAGTACGACCCGGCATTTCGCCGGGCCGCTCTTAAAACACCCCTGTCTGTTGTGATCGTCTGCCGATGTAGTTGATCCGAATGCCTGCCGGATGTATATCTGACTGTCTTATGACGCCTTTCTTTTTGGAAGCGCTTCATATGCCGCTTCGATACTGTCGGATAAGTTGCGGACGGTGATCTTTCCTTCCATTTTTTTCCCGTTGACGAAGAATGTGGGGACTTCTTTTACGCCCAGTCGAATTCCTGCGGCGAGGTCGTCCTGCACGTAGCGGCCATATTTACCTGTGACCAGGTCGTTCAAAAAATTCAAGCCGCCGATGCCCAGTTCGTGCGCGTAGAAGGAGAGGCTGGCAGCTCCGAGATTTTTTCTGTTGTGCAGGATCATGTCGTGCATCTGTTCGAACTTCCCCCGCTGTGCTGCGGCTATGGCGGCTTCCGCGGCTTTGTGCGCTTTCTGGTGGATCATTGTCTGCGGAAAATGCCGGTAGTTGAAATTGACGTCCGGGTAGCGATGCAGGACCTCTCTGACGATCAGGTCATTGTGAAGCGCGGTCTCGCATTCGTAGTCGCCGTATTCCATAAGCGTGACGCGGGCCCTGGCAGGTCCGATAAAAATGGATGCCGGTGGGATGATGGTCTCTTCCTTTCTGATGATCATGGCTTGCGATTTTGTGGGTTCAGTTGCAGTGTGTAAACCGCTCTTTCCGGAAGTCGGAAAAGTTTTTCCCGCATACACTTTTAAAAAACTTGCTGAAATGTGCTATGTCGTCGAATCCAAGATGATAGGCGATCTCCTTCATGCTGGTGCCGGCGGTGGCGGCCTGTCTTTTTGCTTCGAGGACGATGCGCTGGCGGATGTGGTAGCCTGCGGGATAGCCGGATACCTTTTTGACGACCTCGTTGAGGTAGTTCGGCGTCACCGATAGTTCGCAGGCATAGTCTTTTACCAGTTTCCAGTACATATATTTCTTTTCGATCAGAGAGATAAAGCTCTTCATCAGGCTCATATTCCGGGTCTGGACGGATACCTGCAGCGACCCTTCGAACTGGCGGGCGAGGTGGATAAGGAATATGCTTATATATCTTTTGATGATCTCCGAGCGGAGCAGGTATCCATTGCAGAGCTCGCGGTACAGCCGCTTGCCAATCTCTTCGAACTCCTCCGCTACTTCCGGCGTGACGCGGATGCCGGGTGAGTCCAGCAGGAGGTGAAACAGTCCGGACCGGTATAATAGTTCGAAGTCGTCGCTGCCGCCGCTGAGCAGGCCTTCGGGGAAAGAGATGATATAGCCCTCCCCCCGTTCGATCTCCAGCTGGTGGAGCTGGCCGGGAACGATACAGTATAGGGTATTGCCGCTGACCTTATACCTTTTCAGATCGATGTTCAGGAAGCCTTCGCCCTGTCTGACCCAGACGATCTCGACGTGCTGGTGCCGGTGAGGCATATCCCCGGTGTTGTGCTGGACGTACTGGTCCAGGGTCTGGATCTCGAATGGGAGGTCCTGATGGGCGTGGTCGCGGTCGTGGTGATGGCCAGGGTTCTGGTGATGTACGTGGTCCTGGTGACGCCCATGATCCTGTTGACGCCCATTATCCTGTTGACGCCGCTGATCCCTTTGTTCTGTGTGACCACCAAAAGGGCCGACCGGTTCGCCGGATGAGTGGAGGTCAGTTCTGGCGGGTTGTGCTGCAGTTGGTTGTAGTGACATAGTGATAAAAATTTCGTGGTAGTACGCGGTAGTATAGCCCAATTACGTGCCACAGTGCATATTATTGATAATTAAGTTTTTGTGACTTTTTCTGGCAGGCGGGATTACGAAATATCGCTTTTTCACCGGATTATGATCGAAATATCGCTGCCGCGTTGGGAGTGGGGGTGGGGTAGCTTATCAGGCGCGTAGAAGCAACAAAGAAATCATTTGGACGACCATAAGCTGGATTTGCCGGAACTTCGAATAGGGTTTCTGCAATGGAAAGATTTTTGCTGAGTATCGGGAACTATACACTAATTCTTAAGAAACGACTATGCCTTTTAATCGACAATGGCTGATGCAGAAATATCCTGACGCAGGAGGGATTCCGTTCCTCTTTTTCCGGGGGCATCAGCCTGCTGAACACGAGGGCGTCACTAAGAGCTGTCTCAGCCAATTTTGGGTAGCTCCATTCAAAGTAGACGGCCTTGTTTATCCGACAGCGGAACACTGGATGATGGCTGGTAAGGCCAAACTCTTCGGCGACGAAGAGGCGTTGCAGGTGATCATAGGTGCGAATACACCGACCGCCGCCAAAAAAGAAGGCCGGATCGTAAAGAATTTCGTTTCGGAGGTCTGGGATAAACATAAATTTGATATTGTAGTAGCCGGTAACTACCATAAGTTCTCACAGCACGAACAGATGAAAGAGTTTTTGCTGGCTACGGAGGACAAGGTACTCGTGGAGGCCAGCCCGATGGACAGGATATGGGGGATTGGCATGGGAGGCGATAACCCTGCTGCGGGCAATCCAGCGAAGTGGAAGGGAGAGAATTTGTTAGGATTTGCGTTGATGGAGGTAAGGGAAAAATTGAGATAAATAATGGCGAAGACTTACGTTATTGGCGATATTCACGGAGGACTGAAGGCCTTGCAGCAATTGATCGGGCGACTTAGGTTGGAATCGGACGACCGGTTGATATTTTTGGGAGACTATGTGGACGGCTGGTCGGAGTCGCGCCAGGTTATTGACTACCTGATGGAACTGGAGAAGACCCGCCCCTGTATTTTTATCAAGGGAAACCACGATGCCTGGTGCGAGGAATGGTTGAAAGGGCTGGGGCCAAGCGTCGACTGGCTTCTGCACGGCGGGCAGGCGTCGGTGGCGAGCTATGCGGGAATCAGCGACAAGGAGGCACAGGTGCATTTGTCTTTTTTTGAACGAATGCCACTTTATTATGAAGAAGACAGCAGGCTGTTCGTACACGCAGGATTTTCCAGCATGCATGGTCCGGCAAAAGAGCATCATCCCAGTAATTTCTTTTGGGACCGGACGCTGTGGGAAATGGCGATGTCGGTGGACAACCGGATACCCAAAGACAGTTACTTTTATCCCAAACGGCTTTTGCGATATAAGGAGATTTTTATCGGCCATACGCCGACGACCAATTATGATATCGAAGTCCCGATGCAGAAATGCAATGTTTGGAATGTGGATACAGGGGCAGCCTTTCTTGGACGGATCACGGCGCTGGATATCGACAGCAAGAAGTTCAAACAAAGCGATGTTGTCCAACTCCTGTATCCGGGTGAGATTGGCAGAAACTGATAAAACCATCTATCGATGAATACTCTTGACCTTATTTACCCCGACAAGTCTATTATCCCGTTGTAGTCCATGGTCTTCCCGGACGGCCAGCCGCATATCAAACTGGATATGCAAAAGGCTGCGGCAATCGACAAAAATGCACTCTTCCGTATATTCACCCGCCTCAACAATCCCAACGACCTCCTGATGGTCCTGCTGGTAAAGAATACGCTCGACTATCTGGAATTCGGTCTTGTCGAATTGCACGTATCTTATTTGCTGGCCGCACGGATGGACCGGGTCATGCTGGACGGTGAACCCTTTTCGCTGAAAATCGTCGCGGCGATCCTGAATCAGGCCAATTTCAAAAAGGTAATGATATTCGACCCGCATTCTGAGGTGTCGACGGCGCTGATAGACCGGGGGCGCTCACCAACTTCAAAGCAATGACAGACGACCTTCATGGCCAGACCTGCTTTATCGTGGACGATATCTGCGACGGCGGCGGCACGTTCGCTGGAACCGCCAAAGTGCTGCGCGAAAAAGGTGCTGGAAAAGTAAACCTGATCGTCAGCCACGGCATCTTCAGCCGCGGGCCGGTGATCGAATCTATCGATACGATCTATACCACAGATTCCTACAAAAGGGTCGATGGCGTGAATTGTTTGCCGATCGATAAGTATATGTAGGATACGCCGGGAAGTCAGAGCAGGAATTGAATAGATGCGAGCTCTTTTCCGACTTGCTGGACTCCTTTAAGGATGCGGTGGGTCTGAGATGAAGATGGTTTCTTGTTGCCCTTTATGTATTGTGCCAGCAGGCTTTGGTTCATGCCGATCCGCTCGGAAAGGGCTTTTGCGTTGATCACTTTGTAAAATGCGAAAAATTGGGGTATGTCGAGGGATATTCGGAGATCGTCTTCGGTGGCAGTCTTGCCTTTCTCCTCGAGATATAGATTTACGGCTTCTAAGATATTATCTTTAAGCTCCTCCAGGGATTTTCCGACGGTATAGACGGAATACTTTTCAGCGTAGGCCGAATAACCTGTTCTTGTACGCTCGACGATCACTTCAATTTTCATAAATATTCTTATTTTATTCCAGCGGCCTTTTTGATCTTTCTTTCCAATCCCTTGCCAACTTCCTGGCTGCCATGGGATGGACATACGATCTGCCCTTTTTTAGTCGGATGGACTAAGATCATATGGCTTCCGGATTGTCTTTGAATAAACCATCCATCCCTCATCAATAGCCTTACAAGCTCACTGGATTTCATAGTAAACAAAGGTAATAAATTTATTACCTGTTTGAGAAATAAAAAAAGGTCACTGGAAGCGACCTTTCTAAATGTTGGAGTGTTTTTTTACAACTTCACATTCACCACTCCTCCATCATACTTCACCGTCCTTGACGACTCCCCTGTCATCAACCGGACCTGAAAGGTTCGGTGAACCGGTTGGTTCACGGAGCCGGAGGGGGCGCCGGGGGAGAGGGTGAGGGTGCGGGTTTTGTCGTTCCATGTCATGTGTATCCAG